>Ga0307982_1003496_pt1 | contig 12533 bp, 14 predicted proteins | sample OrgLakmetagen989_FD_201847 | JGI IMG/M metagenome (GOLD analysis project Ga0307982, IMG submission 201847) | Saline water microbial communities from Organic Lake, Antarctica - #989 | ecosystem: Environmental > Aquatic > Non-marine Saline and Alkaline > Saline | place: Antarctica: Organic Lake... | reverse complement strand
TACGTAAACGAAAAAGTGTTACATTTTTTTGAATAATTTTGGTGTTCGGCAACAGAAAATATCCCCTGTAGCTAGCCAGCCTTCTTGAAACTCGACGAAAGCACAGGACGACCAGACGACAGGACGACAGGACCTCCTTCGTTCGATCGTTTGATCCCCTCCTGTTTTGCTTGATTCCTCCCTGTCAAAAAAGTAGCCACGCGATCACGCGATCACTCGATTCCATCAAAAAGTGTGTCCTTGATTGCCAGCCCTGCGCATGTTCGCGGGTCTCTCTTTAAAGGCCAAGCCGGCTGGTACGTAAAACTAGAGAAGTTTGCCGAGTAATTTTCTACCTTTCGCAAATGTTTCCTGTTGTAACCTTCTTGTAAGCCTATTTTTTTTCCTCGCGTGCGTATCCTCTTATCTCATAGTAGCCAAAAAGGACGATGCTGCTTCGACTGCGCCTGAGGAGCCAAGCAGCGCGTTCAGCTTTATGGGTGGCGATGCTCCTTCCCCAGTTCCAGAAGATGAGCAAGCCGCGCCAGTAAGTGCCTTCAACTTTATGGGCGGTGGGAGCTCCGTCGAAGATGACAGCGCTCCACCGGAGGCGGTCGAGCCAGCTGAAGGAAATGGGTTCTCCTTCATATCTCCGGCACCAGAAACCAGCGGCGGGTTCAGTTTTATCGCCGATCCAGCGGCTGAAGAAGCACCGCCGTTGCCACCTGTTCCAGTGGTGCCTGCACCGTCGTCGCCGCCGCCATCTTCTCCGCCCAAGCCAGCTCCTAAGCTAAGCGCGGAAGAGTCGCTCCTCGCTAGCATTGTTCCTGGTGCCCCGTCCATCAAAATGACTCCACTTGCTGCACCCTCGCTCGCCAGCCCCACTGGCGATGGGAATGGAGTGCGCAAGAAGAAGAGAAGCGTGCGTGTGGGCTACGCTCGCAGTGGCGAGGAAGCAGCTGCAGCGGCCACGAGCAGTGTACCAACGACGGCCAACCCCGCTGCGAGCGCTGCCATCTCCGACATAATGCCCGACGAGCCAGAAGTGCCAACGCCCTCGGAGCTGCCTTCTACGGCTGCCGACTCTTCATCCTCTGCAGACGGAACGTCGTTGTCAGCGCTTTCTTCATCTTCCATGTCGGAGGACTCGAAGCAAATGCAGGCGATGCTAGCCGCTGCGGGGGTCAGTGACCGTTTTGCAGACTTGCAGGCGTTTGGGATCGCGTCGGCGTCCGATTTGGCGTCCCTGCAAGACCAGGACCTGGCCAGCAACTTTGGCCTGAGCCCGTCTCAAGTGGAAGCATTTCGTCGAGCGGTGGCCGCCGGCTCGTCCGTGGAGCCCGTGGCGTCGTCGTCGTCGTCGCCGCTTGCGGCTGCTGCTGCTGCTGCGGAGTCGACGCCTGAGGTGGCGGCAGAGGAGGTTGTTGTTGTAGCAGGAAAGTTCGCAGATCCAGAAGCAAAGCATTTTGAGGTGGATGCGCAAGTAACTAAGACCACATCTCCTATAGCTGCTCCTGCTGCTGTTGGGGCACCGTTAGCTACTGACCTCAACACGGGGGCCACGCCGGCGACAGAACCCGAGCCACAGTTGGCCGTGGTGACACCTGACGAGGCCCCAAGGCCTGATTCCACTGAGTCTATACCAGCATATGTACCAGTGGCTGGAGCTGCAGCACCACCACTACCAGTGCCGTCAATGTCCTCGACAAACCGTCCTTTGGGTGCAGAAAATGAGCCAACAGCAACAGCCGCCGCTGCTGGTGCCGTTGCGGTAGACTCGCCGCCGCCAGCGCTCAGACCTGGCGCGGAATTTGAGGCACAAGCGCAAGCTTTGGTGGCAGCATTTGCCAAGGAGGCCGCGATCGAAGAAGCCTGCCTGGCGTCAGCGCACCGCGCCACTTTAGAGGGTGAAGCAGCCTGCAGTCGCTGGGAGGCCGCCTTGCTGGTGGCGGAGAGGGACGCGCGAGCAGTGGAAGCCCGGCAAGCACGGCTGGCAGAAGCCGAAGACTACGATGGCGCCGAAGCTCTGAGCGGGCAAGTAGAGACGCTGGCAGCGGACGCTGAGGTGAAAAGGATATTTGATGTAATTGGAGTGCATGAAGTCATCTCAGGTGAGGCGAAGTTCTTCGACCGTTGCTCTCATTTCTTGGTATGTTTTTCGTCTTTGGCAGGCCGCGCGGCGTGGCTTAGCGAGCGCTCAAGAGCAAGCGTCAGAGGGCCGGCGCAACGTCACCGAAGGTCGCATGCGGCAACAGCAAAGTTTGGCGGCGCTCGCGGCCGCTCTCGCCGAATGCGAGGCAAACCGCAGCGCAGCATGCCAGAAAGAAGCTGAAGCAAGCAAACTGGAAATGGAAGAAGTGGCAGCAAGGCTGGTGGCCGAGCGAGAGCGCCTGTCAGCGGAGCGCAGGTGTGCGTGTGTGTGTGGAGAGTAAAAGCTTTCGGGGGCTAGCCCATGTACCTTTGTGTGCCCGGGGCACACTCGAGTAAAACATGCGTGTCTTCTTCTTCTTCTTGAGGCCGATCGTTCTGCGTTTGCCCGTCATCCTGTTGAAGTTTTTGTTCTTTTGCCTCGGTGACATGTGTGTTTGCTGGTTTTTGAACTTATGTTGACTCGCAAACCACAGTCACGTGTCGCGCGATCGAGCGAACCTCGAGGACGAGCGGGGCGAGACCGAAGCGCAAATCAGCGCGCAAACCACGGGGGTGTCCGAGCGGTCGGCAACCCTCGCGACCTCCCTGGCGGAGCTCGATGACGACATCGCCAAGCTGGAGGCGTTGCTAGCGGAGAAGCAGACTGCGCGGCAAGCGTTGTGCGTGGAGCTTGAGAAGTCGGCGGGCGCCGTTGCTGAGGTGAGGAAGTTGAGGTGGTGCACTTTAATAAAAACGGGCTCAGAATGAGTCCATGATTATTCGATTCTTCACCAATAGATCTATACTGGCGTTGACTTCTTGTATAGCCACATTCACAGCTGTTGTTTGTTTGTGCACCTTAAATCAGGTGCGGGCGAAGTTTGGTCGGCAGTTGCAGCGCATCGATGAGCGAGAGGCCATCATTCGCCGCGCCGAGGATGACGTCATCGCCGAAGCCAACGCGAGCGCTCAGGCCGAGGAAAACCACGCTGCGGCCGTGGCTACTCGAGCCGCAGAAGAGAAAGCTCTGCGCAAAGTGGGCAAAGCTGCGCAGAAAGACCTGGCCCTGGCAGCGGAGCTGGCTACCTTGCTTCAAGAAGCGGCAGCTGCCGCAACAGCAAGCGGTTCAAGCACCAGTGGTGCCGAGGCTGGCGGCGCTAAAGATGATGATGGCGACAGTGTGGCCACTCTGCGCGAAGCTGCGTCAGCGGCGGAAGCAGCCGCAGTGGCGTGCGGAGCTGAGGCAGCGGAAGCGCGGGCGCGCCTCGAGGCTCTACAAGCCGAAGGAGAAGAAGCGGCAATGCGCTTACCTCAGGTATACATTACTATAAGAAATATTTTAAGGTAGGGTGTGCAATTTCTGTTGTAATGGCGGGAGGACATTATTCCTTGGCACTATTCAAACTTCCAAACGTTTCCCGTGGCAGGTGGAAGCGTCCAAAAAGGCGGCCGCAGCGGCGAAAAACTTCAAAGAAGCCGGGAGCCTTGCGAAGGAAGCCAAAGGATTAGAAGCGCGGGTGTCGGAAGCTGCAACCGAAGTGGAGACCTTGAAACCGCACTTGCAGACCCTGGAGTCTACCTTGGAGGATCTGAGCGCGGCCGCGGCGCAGGCCTCGGACCAGCTGACCAAAGCAGTGGCAGAGCGGGAAAAAGGGCGTTTGGAAGAGCTGAAAACTCGCGCGCTGCACCTGTGGACGGCGCGAGTGAAGTTTGACAGGCGCGGCCGCCGCCGTGCTGCTGCTGCTGCTGCTGCTAGTGCTAGTGTTGCTGCTGCTCCTTCCGGAAGCAGTAGCAGCACCAATGGCAGTAGCATGGGTGGTGGCGCAGGAGGTGCCTTTAGTGTGGCGGCAGCGGCCGCGGTCAATGTAGAGCTCAATTTGGTCCTTGCCGAGTTAGACGACTTATCGAAGCGCATCAACGACGATTCGAACTGGGCACTTCCCATTGAAGAGGAAGAAGAAGAAGCAGAAGGTGCTGGCAGTGAAAGCGACGAGAGCGAAGAGGAGCTAGCTGAGCCGCCCAAAGAAGAGAAGGGAGCAGCAGCAGCAATTGAGGGTAGTGAAGGGGTGGTCAGCGAGGCGCTAAGCACAGAAGTGCAACCCGCGCTGACTGAGAGTGGCGGGGAAGAGCAGCTGCCTGATAGTTCTGCCCGAGAAACGACTGATGAGGTGTTCGGTAACACAAGCAACCGTGAGTTTGTCGTTGAAGGCTCTCCTGAAGATGCTACGTCAGCCGGGCAAAGCCGCGACGATGGCGTTGATAGCAGTAGAGGCTCCCTACAAGTGGAAGAAGCAAAACCCCCCGATAATGCCGATGTATCCAGCGCATCAGGCTACACTCCTGTCTTGGCCTCGAGCGCAGAGGGTGATTTGTCGGTGACGCACCCAGAAGCAATTGACGCCGCTAGCGATGATGTTGACGCTGTAGACGATGCAGCAGAAGCAGCAGCAGTAGCTAAGGCAGCGGAGGCTGAGTCAGTAGCCGCAGCCGCAGCAGCCGCAGTCGCAAAAGAGGAAGAAGAAAAACAAGCCCTTGGAGAGCTCACCTTGGAAGCCCAGTCCCTAGTGCAAGCAGTGGCGCGGCTCGAAGCGGAGATGCTGGCCGCTGCCGAAGCCGAAGACTACGAAGCGGCAGAAGTGCACCAATCAGCACTCGACGACGCCAGCGCGGCCCTGGGGAGCTTTCATCAGCAGAGCCCTTTGCACGCCAAGGCCTTGGACGCAGCTCAGCTCGCGGCGTTTCGAGATCTCTCGGGCGGGCCTGGGGAAGCAGAAGCGGTAGAATAAACGGAAATGTAACAACTGCGCTATTGTTTTGCTTTTCTGCAGTTGCCATTCATCATAGATATATCTTGGATGTTTGCCTGCCGAATTGGTTTCTGTGTCATCTGGATTTTTATCGGTATTAGAGATCGAGTTCAATTCATTTATTGAAGATTGATGGCATAACATATATCACGTAACAGAAGATAATAAGCCCGAGTCAAAAAAGACCTAAGCGAAATATGGGGGGGAAGTCGGAAGTGACACAAAAACGGTTTAAAAAAATGGGTTTAAAGTATACTACTTTTTTCCATGAACAAAAATTTAAAATTGAAATTCTTCTTCCGAGGAGAGCTGATTGATGCCAGATCATAACTTTTCTCGGAAGCAGAATATCAATATCTCAATTTTGGTTGATTGTGGTTCATGGAAAAAAGCCATTCGTGAGCCATTGATTTCCCATATTTCATGACGCGTACCTTAGGCTCATTGTACGAAGCCCCCCTATCAGCACAGCAAAGCGGGCGTGCGCTATTTAAGACGGAGAACCACACAAAAACAAAACAAAAAACATACAGCGGCACGAATCCTACTCCAGCTCCCGTTCCAAAGCAGCCAAAATATCTTCTGCGTCGCCTGCATGTGCCGAAGAAGGGGCAACAGGGGTAACACTCTCGCCTTCTTGGATTCTCGAAGCGCCTTGAACTGCTGGGTCTTTTGGTATATTTACCACTACTTCTTGCTCGATCTCCGTGTCGGGGGCCTCTGAAAGATGAGCTGATTCTTCTGTCAACAAGAGCCGAGCACGCTTACTAGGATGGCTCGAAGTGCTGGTACCAGGGTCAGCTGAAACGCGGTGGCCATCGAGGTTACTGTGAAGAGTACCAGTTGCGACAGCAGCAGAGGTGCCATTTATAGCGTCCGCTGGAGGCGCAGCAGTCACCTCAGAAGCTGCTCGTTTCTGTTTCACTCTTGCCTTGGATTTTGTTGAGGATTTTCGAACCAACACATCGGTGCGGGCTTCGTCAGACCCCTGAGTGGTACGCTCTGGCGCGTTGCGACCTTTTACAGCCTTTCCGTTTGATCGACCATGAGGCAACGCAACCTGCTGTGCTGGTGCTGTCTTCCTAGATGCCGGCGAACAAGTAACACCATCGTCATCATCGTCGTTCCAAACATTTTCGTCGTCACTCAATCTCGGGGAAAGGTGGCCAGGAACACTGATACTTGCGTGCGCATTTCTTTGAGTTGGTACCCGGACCGACGCATCTTCAGCTAATTCCGAGTCAGAGGCCCGACGTGGTTGAGAGCGCTTTGCAGGCTGAGGCTGATGTTGTTGCTGCTGCCGCGATTGCTGTGAGGGCGGGAGCTGCTGCTGCTGCTGCTGCTGCTGCTGTCGTGCCTGGTGTGGCTGATGCCTTTGTCGTGGTCGTGGCGCTGCTTGTGGAGGCGGTGGCTGAACAGAAGCTGGCACAGAAGGCCGAGAAATGGAATGAGCTGTGGGCTGAAAGGTGCTTGCAAACTGCAATGACTTGTTGGCTCGAGCGTCCAAATCTTGAGCGAGAGTGCCTGCCGCAGCGATGCGCTTGATAGTATTGTCGTCCCAAATGCTGGACGAGCTTCTGCTGTTGCTGCTATCTTTTCCACGCACTGCCGATAGAGCACCTGCCTGTCTCACGTTACGGCGCATCTGCCGCGTACAAAAATAGAAAAAATTAAGATGCAGTAAACCTCCATTTTGTATGTTCCATAAAGTAAACCCACCATCTATCCTGTGTGCATGCGGCATCTGCAACTCACCTGTTCTTGCGCCAAAGTTGCCCCTTTTCTGCACTCCTGAAGAGCTGAACTGTATGCTCTAGAAAGCTGGCACATTTTTGATGCAATCTCTTGGCCCAGCACAGCTCTACTATCCTCATTGATAGCTCTTAATCCTGTGCTAGCTTCACTGGCGATAGGCGACGCAGCAGGCAATTTTCTCGTCGATATCAGTCTTCGCAGAGGTGCATCCCAGAGGTGCGACGCAGGCCGAAAGCAACTTGAAATGCGGGGGTGCTTCGGCACCGGCGCATCAAAAGCGCACACGTTAAAAGCTGACGTAGCGTATTCAACTTCATCGCGAACGCTCGGTTGACTCCTGCTGCTACTGCTGCTGCTGCCTTTACTAATACTACTGCTGGCACTACTGCTGGCGACGCTACTTGGAGTGCTGCTGGTAGCGGTTCCACTACTGCTCGTACCAATAGCTGAGGTGCCCTTGACTGGGTGAACTAGTGCAGCCAAGAGAGCGAGAGCTTCAGTGGCGTGCCTTTCGCCTTCACTCGACCTCCATAGAAGACTTGCTCGCACATCTGCCAATTTTAAACACGTCTCTGCAGATACGCGGATAGGGCACATCCTTGGTAACTGGCTCTCTTCACTTTTAGTTGCTGCTGAAGCCATTTTGGCACCAGGTTGGGTGTAGTAGAGCGTGTAAAGGCTAAAGACAGCAAACGACAGATCGTCGGCTCTTGAGCGAGAATCGTCTCGACTTTCTGCTGTTGGCGCGGCATTTATTGGAGCTGTTGCGTTGTTCTCAATTGCTCCTGCTCCAGTAGTCGTGCCAACTGTGGTTTCTATTGGAGGTGGCGAGCCTACATTTTCAGCAGTGGTTGCTTCTGTTGCCACTTCTCTGTCCCGTTGCGGCTCAGATATCGACGATTGGTTCTCTAAAGAAGGTTGAGTAGCCACACTGGTAGTCAAGGAAGACTCGTGTGTGCTTCTTTTGCTAGCACGCGCTAGGACCTCCTGCTCTTGAAGTGCCACTAGGATGTCTTGAAGAGCAGTGTAGAATAGAGATTGTGTGAAAAACTGCGCATCCATGAGGCGTGGCAGGGCCTAAGATGAGCACATGCGCACGCAGGCATGTAATTTAGAGAGATGTGCTGCGGAAGTTAGTGAAGCTAGTCGCGAGATCCTCTAGGATTTGGCCGTTTCAATTGAGCAAAAAATACCAAGCACCAACTGACAATTACCTCATGAATGCGGCCAAAGTCTAGATTACGCCAAGCCACCTTGTACGTTTCAAACGGATGTGTCCACCGACCAGGCAAGGTGGCACGGTAGGCTGCGCGCAAGGCAGCAAGGTCAGTCTTGACGCTAGACAGCAAGTCACCTGCGCTCGCAGCTCCAGGCATTGGAGTAGCTTAGACACTAAGAAGCCAAGATTTATTCGTTCAGGAATGGCGATATGAGTGAGGGGTTCTGATTCTAAGCCAGGCTTTGTTGTTGTAGATCATGGGCTCATGGATGGGCTGGCTCGAACGAAGGAAGGCTGAGCGAGCTGCTGGATCATTCAAAATACGTCAAGCAAATGACTCAAGAAAACGTCAACAGATTTCGCTCTCTCCGTTTTCTCCGTGTTGTGTTGAATCGGCTGAATCGTTTAAGTAATTCGGTATCGCTTGTTGAGTTCGAGGTCCTCATTCTGAAGGTGCCATCACCTTGCTTTTGTGTTCAATTATATTTTTCATATGTATAAAATCCGAGAGAGGCTTAGGAGCCGATATTATCAGGAATTAGGAATACGAAGAACTATTCTATTAGGTATTAAACAAGTGCGTAGTTCAAAAAATAGTTTGAGTTCCGAACTCTGCGTTGAAGGGCCATTTCAGTCCAAGAGGCAAATGGCAGATGAGGGAAGTGTGCCTCACGCAACAACGCTCCTATTCATCCAAAAGACCCCACTCTTCACTTAAGAATTCGAGAGCTCGAGGCTCGATTGCCTCAGAAGCACTTTCATTAGCTTCACCGCGATGCTGGGGTAATCGGCGCTCATGCGCTCTAACGATGCCATCGAGATCACCGCCACTTTCACAGCAGCCGCTGGTGATGACGAAGAGCGAGCACCAGCACTATTTGAGCTGCTGCCAGTGCCGCCACCACCGTTGCCGTCACCGCTACCGCCATTGAAGTCGTTGCTGCTGCTGCTGCTGCTGCTGCTGTTGTTGTTGTTGTTGCCCTGGAGGGCAAGTTGGCCCGGAGGAGCGCGCGCGTAGGCCGTGGTGCCGCGGGGTTTCCCAAGCTGCGAGTCCACGAACCCAAACACGTTGCCCGTGGACAGGCTCATTTTCACCACCCCATCGGACCGCACCAGGTCGACTGTGCCACCTTTTAGAAGAGCAGAAGAAGAGGAAAAGGATAAAGAGGCAGACATTTATAGCAAGGTACGATTGCAAATGTACACGATAACTCTTGTACATGACAATGTCAAAAAGAGCTTTTCGCTGGGCCATTTTAGGTGCATGATTTATCATGCATTGAGCGAACAAATACATAAGTTGACCATGTGCACTCCTTTCTTGTGCTCTTCTCATTTACCGAGGAGGAGGTAAAATTCGTCGGCATGATCCCCGGCGCGGAACAAAGCCTCGTCAGGGCCAAACGTTTCCGTGCGGCAGTACCTGCATATGATTTCGAGAGATTATTGAAGAGGGAGGACAGAGGAAACTAGCGTTGGAAAATAATGCTGGTCAGGATGTACTAATAGTATGACTAGACACTATAGCAACGCAAGGAGAAGAGGTGTCGAAGCAAAATAGTATCGCTCGAACCTCCCTACATGTATCTACGTTCTGCCTCTCGCCCTAATACTTTATATATGTAAATCAATTTTCACGCACCTCGACAGTTGTTCCGCGTCATCAACTCCGTGTGCTTTGAAGTCGTCTGCGCCCATTGACCCAATCAAAGGTTCACCTCCGGTGTCGTCGTCGTCGTCTTCCTCGTCTGGAAGCAGACTCGAAAATGGCCCCTTACCGGAGCTCATCTTCTTATTTGCGATCGCACGAGAGCCGCCAGTGCTGTTAGCGCGTGATCGAGGCAAAGGTGCGCCTCTTCCAGAGAGCGCTGTACGACGCATGGTTGAAGTATTAGTTGAGCTATCCGTTGCGGCTGCGCCTCCTCGCTCTTGCTCCGATGCCATGCCTGGCAGTCGGAACAATTCTTGCACTACGTTCCGCGCGTCTACTGGCGCTGATGCTGCGGCTAAATCGGATGTTGTTGCTGCTGTTGCTGTTGCTGCTGCTGCTGCTGCTGCTGCTGTTGCGTCTGTCGCTCGCGTCTGCTCTTCTCGCTGCTGGCGCTGCCGTCGATTCTCGGCGCGCTGCTTGTCCCGAGCGGCCTGCAATTGAAGCCGTTCGTAGCGCACTAGCGCTGCCCGGTTGTCCGGCTGAGGAAACGCGCTGTGGTGGGCCTTCTTGACTTGCTCCCATGCCTCCTTCAAGCTCAAGCCCTCCAATTGCATGAGCACCGCTGTGGCCACCTGTGAGTTGAGGTGACAGTGCAGGGAAAAGTTGAGATGTGGACAGGGTAAGGCACGAAGGAAGGAATCACAGTAATAAAATAGCATGCATTGAAAGAAAAGCGTGCCTTGGTCGAAACAGACAAATGAAGTTCTTTTCTTTTTTAACAATCTCTAAGAGAGGATTTTTACCGTTGGACTGCGGTTCATGCCAAAGCGGCAATGAATGAGAAGGTTGCCACCGCTGCCACTGCCGCCGCTGCTACCGCTGCCATTCTCGTAAGCATCTTTGGCCTCAGCTGCAAAGCGCGCTGCGGCGCCGAACACGCGAATAATGCCGGGGTCTTGGCCATAATCCCGGACTCCCAATTGGCAATACGACAACCGCCTGCCTCCGGTGGTAGATGGCGGGGGATAAGGGGGGGTAGAGCTTCGACCCGAATTGGCACCACCGCTACCACCGCTACCGCTACCGCTGTGACCGCTGCTGCTGTTGCTTTCGCTTTCGCTCCCGCTGCTGCTGCTGTGGCTGTAGTTCCGGTAGGTGCCTGCGCGCGGCGGCGTGGGGGGAGGGGTGCACGAAGCAGAAGACGATCGGTCTTGCGCCGTTTCGTGCTCGAAGAAATTGCGAATGTCGTCCGACTGAATGCGTTGTTGTTGTTGTTGCAGGCAAGCAATTTGAGGTCAAGTTTAAAAGATTGTACTAGCATGGCACAAAAAAAAATGCAGAGTTAATAGCATATTCCATGAGGCGTAGGACGTTCAACACACAATCCTTTACCGCATTGAGGACGTAGCCGATGTCGAGCCGGTCGAGGAGGCGGCGGTCGCACGCGTGGTGGGCGCCCCCGATGTACAGCCAGGGCCGCACTCGCGTTGGGGGCACTTCAGGGCGCAGCTCCAGCCACTGCCGCAAGAGGGTGCCCACCTACGTGTAAAATTTCATTGAATCCACGCAACAGAAGGAAATGGACGATGGGTTGACATGCATCAATATATTAGGGTCTGGTTGGGCAACCACAACAAGGAGCAATAAGAACGCGCGTGCTATTGACTAATGAATTGACCAAGTATTACTCAACATAGCATAGTTGAAGGCTGCAAACCCACCTTGATCACAGACTGCTGTTGCGAAGCGACCAGCGTAGATCCCGGAGATGCTGGCATTGGAAAGTCCATCGCTGCTGCTGCTGCTGCACCACTGCTCGCGTCAGGCAACTGCGCTAGCGGCACCTTTATCCGGAGACCAGTGCTAGGGTCAGTGTTAGCACCAGTCGCGTTTCCTTGACCTATCAAATCGAGAGCCGATGCTCCACCACCACCGCCGCCACCGCCCACGTCCGTCATCATCGCAGCACCAGTCATTCCAGCGGGCAGTTTCGGCGGCATCACTCCTGCACGGTTGAGGTTCCGGCGTGCGCGCGCAATGACTACCGACTCGCACCAGTCCAGCGCCCTCAGCAGAGTGGGAAACGAGCGCACGTGGTCACCGCCGAAGGCCCCGTGCTTGTCGAGCTGAGAGGCCACTTCCGGCAAACAACCCGCGTACACTACCTTCACCTGATTGTACGTTCATCATAGGTGGTGGATTATTGTTCCACACATATGCATGTAAGCACACTTTTGAAACAAGAAAAAAGAACAGACTGCTTTTGACACACACCAAAATATGTTATTGAAATTTTACATAGGACTGATTTAAGATTGTGTACATATATGGTTAATAATCCTAATATGATGTAGCACACCTAATTCAATACCTCCAGGGTCTGCGAAAGGCGCCCCACCGGCGCAAAGCAGCTGTGCACCGCTGTCGCGTCAATCGAGGCCACATGAGTGAAATCCAGCACCAGAAAACGCGGCCGATTCGTGCCCTCTTTCACGGGAGCTGTCGTGGAAGTGGAGAGGGTAGTCGTGCTGCTAGCGATGTTGCTGGGGTAATTATTGGGGGCGGCGCTATTATTGATGCTGCCACTGCCACTGCTGCTATCATTTGCTCCAGTGCTATGCTTTGGGTTTTCGGTTGCGCCGTAACTACCGCCGCCGCTGCCATTGGCTGTGGTACGGTTGGAGGTCACGGAGAAGGGCAAGGGCAGGGACTCAGGAAGGGCGTCGGGGCGCGGCGGCAGGGACAAGAGGGGCATCGCGCCAATGCCCACGTCTTCGGCACTGCTGCTCCCGGTCAAGCTCGGCCGGGTCTTCGGGCTTCGCAGCAAACTCCCGTGCCGCACCTGAGCCCATGGCAATGGTTTCATAAATATGAAAAATGGAGTTGTGGCGACTTAAAAGCAAGTTTTCAAGAGTAGAACAATCCATTCGGCAACTGCTTAATACAATTAAATTTTTGGCGATCTTTTGAGGCAACACAACCATCGATTCAA
>Ga0307982_1003495_pt1 | contig 12533 bp, 7 predicted proteins | sample OrgLakmetagen989_FD_201847 | JGI IMG/M metagenome (GOLD analysis project Ga0307982, IMG submission 201847) | Saline water microbial communities from Organic Lake, Antarctica - #989 | ecosystem: Environmental > Aquatic > Non-marine Saline and Alkaline > Saline | place: Antarctica: Organic Lake... | reverse complement strand
TATACCTGAGGTCGCATGTACCTGAGGTCGAACTTTGCTATACCTGAGGTCGCACTGTACCTGAGGTCGAACTTTGCTATACCTGAGGTCGAACTTTGCTATACCTGAGGTCGAACTTTGCTATACCTGAGGTCGCACTGTACCTGAGGTCGAACTTTTTTATATCTGAGGTAATACCGATCCCGTCAGCGTCGGGCTCATCATCGTCTTTAGCTGCAGCTATCACGGCGGCAGCAGCTACGACGGCAGCAGCAGCAGCAGCACTTTCGCGTATTTTCTCGGCCTTTGTTTTCCGCTATAATTCCGCTGTCGCTAACTGACCTGAGGAAAGTGCCGCGTGACTTCGTCTTTCCCCAAAAGTTAGCAGTGCTTTTTGTTGCGCAGCACACCGAAGTGGCGGCAAAGACTGTCTCTACATGTTGAGCAACTACATAGCAACTTCAAGAGCTTCGCACATCCTCACGTTTTCAAAGTTATCAAGCTTGCCTGCGTTTTCCGATGCGTGGACTTCTTCGCGGCCTAACGAATGGTAGAAACCCTATTGGAATGAGATGGAATGGCTTGACGCCTAAAAGCTCCGTGGGCTAAAATTTGGTGCGGCTTCCGATTAGTTGCTAGCCCCGCCGAAGACTTCAATTTCATCACGCTCCAGTGACAAATCGCACGGCCATGTGTCGTAAGAGGAGACGAAAACACAAAGTAGCATGTTGATACGATGATGCGCAAAGACTTGAGGGTGTCGAAATTAAACTCTTGGATTGACGAAGCCGATTTCCTAGACCGTAAAACTCCGCAGCTTCTGAATTGATTGCGCGTCGGGAGAACCGGCGAGTCTATCCCCCAAATTTGTCGAGCTATGCGGCAAAGTGTGATGAAGTGAAGAACTGGCCGAAGTACGACATGGTAAACATCATCATGGAGCAACAAAACTTCTTTCTAACTGCTCATCCTATCATCCTCGGCTCGTACTATACTAGACTACTGTACTGTAGTACTAATTCTTGGGTCTGCAACGGCAATCTGATCACCAAATGAACCCCCACAGGAGGGGGTGGGTAATTTTCGAGAACTAGGTCAGGTCAGTAGGTCTTAGGTAAAAAATGGCGGTTGCCGGTACTAGGTCAGGTCAGGTCAGGTCAGCCAGATCTAGAGGCATAGTCTAGGTCAGGTCAGGTCAGGTAACAGCCCAAAAATGGCTAGGTCTAGGTAATTAGGTCTGACCTGACCTGACCTGGCCCTGCCCCTGGGATACACCCATGCTCCCATGCTTGCTCGCCTTCTTTCCTACACCTTCTTGCTGCTGGCAAGCATATTTGCTCAAAGCCAGGCACAACTCGTTGCCCAGACTATCACGCCAACTTATCTACTGCATTCAAGCCTCATGGCTTCCATCGACGAAAGGCGGCTGAAGAATAATGAAAAGAAGTTCGCTGCTATGGCTGCACCAGCTCCTAACTTTAACCTCAGCTTCTTTGTTACAAGCCTCTCTAAGCGGCTCCTTCTGACACCCATCACCGACTCAGAGTCGCTGCAGACTGCAATTGGAGCGTGGTGCGAAGACTCAGCACAAGCTACGGGAACGTATGGAGACATTTCGACTTGGTTCGTGCGCTAAAACCATATTACGAAGAGCAGCGGCGTTATTCATCATATTACCCTAACTATTTCTTACCCTGCCCCCATTTGCAGCCGACACTCTTTCTCTGTGTGTCTGTTCCTCTATTTATGCCTCTTCAATAGAATTCTTCTAGAAATCATGGATTTATTTCTATCTATTACTTCGCCACCTCTCCTTCTTTCGTCCTCGTTTTCTCACTCTCTGTCTAAGCTCCCTCTCCTCACTTCGTAGATTTTTGTGTGTGCTTAGGGACACAAGCAGCGTAGTTGGGATGAATTACTTATTCAATGGCTACTGCTCCACCGAGAGCACCTTCAACGGCAACGTATGCGCGTGGGATGTGTCCAGCGTGACCGACATGAGTGTCATGTGTCATGTTCGAGGACGCTACAGCCTTCAATCAAATCTTAACCGCATGGGATGTGTCCAGCGTGACCGACATGAGTTTGATGTTTAGCAGGGCAGGTGTTTTCAATCAAGCCTTGGCCGCATGGGAGGCATCCAGCGCGACCAATATGAAATACATGTTCGAGTACGCGTCTGCCTTCAACCAAGTGTTGTGCTGGGACATGTCGAGGGTAACTTACACCAGCGATATGTTCACCGGAAGTGGTACCACGTACGAAGCTGCCTTGAATTATCCTGTGTGCCCCTTGATACCCATTACCAACTCAGAGTCGCTGCGGACTGCTATTGGAGCGTGGTGTGAGGACTCAACACAAGCTGCGGAAACGTATGGAGACATTTCGACTTGGTGCGTGTGTTAATACTCTCAATTCGCATTTATCCCATCACTCCTCAATCTTTCTCTTGATTCTCCCTCCACTTTTCTTTTGTTGATGTAGATGTCTGAACTCTCTCACGCCACGCCACTCCTCAATTTCACCATATTTATTGCCAACAGGGACACAAGCGGTGTCGTTGACATGCGTGGCTTGATTTTTGCGTACTGTTCCACAGTGGGTGCCCTATGCACCTTCAACGGCAATATAAGCGCATGGGATGTGTCCAGCGTGACAGATATGAGTCAGATGTTCGAATCCGCATCTGCCTTTAACCGAATATTGTGCTGGGACATGTCAAGGGTAACTAACACCAGTAAAATGTTCACTGGAAGCAACACTACTTACGCGACTGCCATCAACAATGCCGAGTGCCCCTCCACCACCGACTCATTGACAGCCTGGTTCCTTACGCCGGTCTACTTTGAGCTTTCTGCTGCTATGGGTGTTGTAGGAGTTGTCTTGGCTGCCCTGTTTGCATGCCTCTTCCGCCGGCGCCTTGGGCGCTGGCCTCCACTTCTACGCGCGTCAGCAACCGCTGTATCAATAGCCTCATTAGGCGTAGAGGCGCTCTACTCTGCAGCTGCAGCCTCATCTTCGGGACAATTCTGCACTGATTGCCCGAGTGAAGCAGGCTGGACCATCTTTCTGCTAAGTGGCATTCTGTGCGGAAGTATCCTTGCGTACCGCCTGCACCAGCTTCGTGTAGCACTTGACACCAGCGTTGCCCTCGGATCTACTACCATCTACGCGTTTGTGGTTTTGCTCGCCTGTTTGGAAGGTGATATTCTGGTGTGGCTGCCCTGGATTGAGACTCCCGCAACCTTAGCACTCGCTGGCTTCCCTGATAAAAGTTCCATTTCATTCACTATTTGGAGCATTTTCTTGCGTAAATTGCCATTTTTCGTGTTTACAGCAACCAATGCGGCAGACTCAGGTTCCCCCGGTGCTACTGAATACCTGACACTTGTAATGACGGGAACTTCAATTGCCATGTCGTTGAGTACCAAATTTCTGCAGCAAATAGCCTTTTCCAACGCCGGTCTCAACGTATTTGTCGGAGTGCGTGACGATTCTTCCATGACTTCGAGTTTAATAACTCCGAGTAATCAAAGCAGCAGTAGCAGCAACAGCGGGATCGCGACAGCCCGTCTCGGCGAATGCGGAGGGACGGGTGATGCATCTCTTCTTGGAAACATCTCGGGCGTAACTGTAGGTCAAAACACCGGCGCAAACGGTGATGGCAGTGGCGCGTCATCTGGGTATGTTGGAGTCACAGCCCCGCAGGTTTCGTCTAAGAGTTCACTCCAGACGGGCGCTTCAGCCGCTATGGGCATTGGGCTTATCGTGCTCGTTGTGACTCACCAAATTCCTTCGTTCACGCTTGTTGTTGACGTTGGCAAGTACTTGTTCGCCGGCATTTGTGCCGTCCTGGGTCTTGGAATTGTGGCCGCGGGTCTTTACTATGCCTATGCAACAATTGTTGAGAGCTACTTTGGCGGAAAGACGGTTCGTTTCTCGACTCATGAAGCACTCAAAGGAGACCTGGAGACCGCAGAAGCGAAAGAGCGCGACCAACGCGAAGCCGCGGAGGTAGCGCACAGGCGTCAGGAGTACATGTCTAATTTTGTGCGGAGCGAATTTGGGGTGGACCCTGAACAACTCTTACCGCTCGAGGAAGTGACAGCGCGCCTTCGCATTATCATGCAGCGCGTTGAAGATGGCACTGCTAGCGAAGAAGAAGGAGCTGAGATGAATCGACTGTTGAGCTTGCTTGAAGCTAATCCTGAGGCCAAACGGCAAGAGGAAGAAGTGCGCGCAGCATTTCGTTCAGAGCAAGCACCAGCCAATGCTATTGCAGCCCAGCGCTTGCGCTATTTCTTTACTTCTAATGCGCGGCTTTTACCTTCAATCACTGCCCTAGAGGCAGCTGGGGTTGGTACCAATGTGGCTAGGCGACTACTGAGGAATAGTGCCCTTGCACTTGTGCTGACACCCCCGGAAGAAATTGCTTCGATGCACTGGGTAGACTTACGCAAGTGCAGTAGCCTCGGTTTAAGCCTCTTTGAGCTTCGCGCCGTGATGGCGAGCCTCCCTGTCAAATTTGCCACCGACACGGCCAAGGGAGAAAAGCAGGAGTGGGCGAAAGGACTTACTGAGGCACTTCGAACTATGGTCAAGAAGGAGGCAAAGGGTGAGCTCCAGCGTAAAGATTATTGCCATCCATGCTTTGGCACTGCTGATGATGTAAATGAGGATGGGTTGCCTAATGCAGGACCCTTTGACCCGGATGTGCCACTAATGCGGCGTCCCACGGCTGTGCGATCGGATCCCACGTCAGGGGCAGCAGAGGCACAGGCAGCAGCAACCTTATCGGCGAGAGGAAGCGTCGCAGAGCGCTCTGCCACTCTTGTTGCATCAGGAGGTGTGACACCTGTCGATCGTGCCTCCGTTGTTGTCGCTGACTCAGCGGGCGCTCGGCGGCTGCGAGGGCGCCGCTCCTCGGGAACCGCCATGGACAAAGAGAGCAGAGGCAATAGTCTTCTCGCGGAGGTGGCTACAGCGGCCGCCGCGCGAAAAGATTTAGCGAGCAGCACTTTGGCTAACTGGGCCCATGATTCCCTGGACACCTGATATTTTTTTGTGTACCACTAACAAAGAAATTTATCTCATTTGACTGGGAGCTCAAAGTTTAAGCGTAAGCTTAAAGGAATGATAATGTCATAAGCACCGTGATACAGCTCGTCCTAAAATATAGCCCGAGCAGTCAAGCGGGTTTACGGCCTAAAAAAATTAAAATTGGAACGGAAACAACAATTGCCCATTTGGAAACAGAAAACTTCAGCCGCTAGGTCGTATGGATCGGCCTCGTTGTCTTTGTGTCTTGTCTTGTGTGTGATTTGCGGAACAGGAATCACGAAGCACCTGAAGCTAGGTTCGGTTTCCCGCGGGAAATTCCGCGGAATTCCCGCGGAAAGGGAAATTTTAACCAATCAGACGTGATTTCCGCGACGGGAATTTAGCAGTGTTTTTATGACCACGGCACGGAAATACCGCGGAAAACCGTGAAGTGAAATTTTTAGGCATCGCGCGGGAATTCCGCGGGAACGGGAATCTTAACCCTGACCTGAAGCACGGTCATCCTGGTTAATTTATGATAATCAGCCGTTGCGCCGTGCACCGGGATCACAAAAAAAAATTCTGTAGTTTAATAAGAAGGAGAGAGGAACCCTCGTACTCCTAGTGAACACCAAATCATACCCTTATTGACACAGGCCCCGAGGGGCTCGAACGAGCACTCAGCCCCGCCGACTTGTTCGGAGGAACGGCGCCTGTTGGAGCCTTAATTGGTCCTCTGGAGCGAATTCGCTAGTGCATATGCAGCTCAAGTGTATTCTTTATGTGCCTCTGTGACTGCTGTGTACTTGCCTTTCTTTGTTTTTGAGACTTTTTTTAGGGAGAGTATGAACTAGACTAGACTAGACTAGGGCCGGGAATAGAAAACCAACAGGCAGAAAACCAAAGCAAAGCAGAAAATTTTCGGAGAGGAGCCAAGACAAGAAGCAAATCTAATCGGGTCGCATGCCCGGGTGGCCATGAAAGTGATAACAGTGGTCCAAAGTGGCACGCTACTCCGTGCTCTGAGGGTGCTGCTCAAAAGAAGAGTTCTCGCCCGCAGCAGGGAAGGTTTAGAAACGTAGAAACTGATCTCCTCTGTAAGGGGGAGCTTAAAGCTATGGTATGTTCAACCTCATTCATTGACCCTAATCCAGTTCAAGTGAGCAGTGCGACATTTTTATCTCATTCGGATTTAAGGACTATCGACGTAGGTTTACAAACGATAAGTAGGGAGCGGGTAAGGCAGAAAATCTTCTGTTTCTTCTGCCCCGAGGTTTTTACGCTTTCTTCTTCAAAATTACGGTATTGGTTATTTTGTTATTTTAGTCGGAGCTGAGAACGAAACGAATCCAAGTCACCGTTTTCGCGCGTGTTGGACGAAACGACGAAACAAAGTCAAGCCTTACCTTGAGCCTTGACGGCGAGGGTCGAGACAAAGAGATATACGCTAACACGCTCCCGCACCATTATCCCAGGCTGTACACAGGGTTAAGGATAACAAAAGTAGCTTTTGAAATAATGAGCTCAGAAACCGAGGCCATGGAGGGTGCAGTTGTTTTGAGTGATCAGTCAAATGGATGCGAGAGTGCACTCACTGCGGAAGACCCTGCACAGATTGGACGGCGCACCCAGTGAGTGGCATCAAACGCTGTTCGTCTATCTTATTTCATGTCAAGAAAAGCCCTGGACTCAGCGTCTGGCATCTGCATGCCAAGTCTTGTCATGATTTTCGTTCTTCGTGTGTACTTGTGGCAACTGAATTGAGGACCTTCGAGCTTGTCCCATTGAAGCCAACCTTGAATTGTTGTAACAAAGCGCGATCTTTGTTTTCGCAGGCGTCGCACTCCGATTTTCGACTCGAGTGTACTGTCGCGCTCCACTCCTGTTGTAAGCAAGACTCCCTCACCCTTAAACTCCGAAAAGAAGCCTCAAAAGCTTGATTGCACTGCTGCGTTGCTTTTACTCCTGCACCCTTGGCCCTGAAACCACCTAACGCACTTGCACGCCATGCTGATACCCGCTATATACGTGTGTCATTTCACAGGATGTGGCTCGTCGGCGGCTTCCGGAGAGTGCGATGAGCTTGAGCCAAGAGGAAGCTACTTCGGTAGGTCTACTATTCTGACTCACTCCAGTTGATTCGGACCACCCACAAACCCCTAGTGCAAATTCCCAAGAATTACCACCAAGATACCTGCCCTCCGCATTTGCTTATAACATGTGATTTACTATTATGCGTCTTTTTGTGCGTCACAGGATTTAGCGGAAATCAAGAGCCACATGGTACTTCGACCTTATTTCTCTCCCTCTTCATTGGATTCCGTTAGACGTCCCTTTAGGAGCAAGTGCTTGAGTTCATATGAGTTTTGGAATGTTTCAGTCATTGGCAAGCCTTACTCGCAATATCTCTATCCTTAAACTCTATGGGTGGAGCGGTTGTTCCAAATCATGAATTCGGTGTGTCTTACTTTTCGTTCTTGTCGTTCTTGTCTGTGGGGTGGTACAGCCGGCGGATCCCGTATACGATGCCTACGGGTACCCCATACACGAAGACCACATGGGGCGGCCTCAAGCAGCAGGCTACGCGCACCCAGGGAGCCAGTTTCACTCCCAAGGGGGGGCTCCTCCTCATCCAGGCCACCGCCACGGGCTTCCTCCGTCGTCGGGTCAGCGCCCGCCGGGCTACACTGGCGGTGCGTGACTCGCCATGCGCCTTTCTTGTTCACCGCTCCTTACTTGGAAGTCAAAGTGCTTATGGGACTATCCACACGTTTTGCTTACTCCTTTCGCATTCTCTCTAGTTCCTTAGCTATTTCTCTCTCTTTTTCTCTGTGATGTTATTCCTGTTCGATTCTATGCCTGCTGTATTTCACGTGGATGCCTTCTTGTGTGTGTGTGTTTCGTGCGTTGCTCTGTTGCTGCTCATGTGGTTTACGATAACTACAGCGCTTCCACCGTCGGCGGCCACCGGCGGCGGCGTAGCTGCGCCCTCGCGGTCGCCAGAAGATCAAACCGAACTGCGGCGCAAAATATACCGCGCTGAACTAGCCCGCGAACAACTCGAAACCCAGGTCCGTCCTTCTGGGAGATTAGAGAGAGAGAATAAGCTTTTCTTTTTGGGAGTATGCATTCTTTCCCACCAATCCTAAACACATACATTTTTTTTATTTTTTTTCTTATAACTTTCCTATTCCTTGCTCGAATGCATGACGACATGTCAATCATTTTCATTATGACGACTCATTATCATATCTCAGGTTGCGTCTCTGAAGCGCCACGGCCGTCAAGCGACCGTCGATTTGGAAGCTCATTCCTCGCAGCTCACCAGCGGCGCCAAAGCACTGCAGCTCGCCGCTCGCAGCGGCACACGAGCACTAGTGGCTGAACGCCGCAAAGCGACTGCAGCGTGCTCCCTGGTGAAGATGACGATGCTCACTCGCATGAGGATGAACAAACGCACGCACACTTCATTTTTAAACCATTTGCGTTTGACCGTCCCAAAATATTTGACCAGCGGACGTTTCCTGGTGCACATTTGTGATTTATCTGCTTTCTCCCTTTCAAATCCCCACCAGGTGCTAGCGCTGCACCACCGCAAGAAAGCGCTTGCCCGAGTGAAAGAAGCGTCTGCGCAATTGGCACAACAAGTGGACGCCACTTTTGGAGCGGGGGCTGCGGAAGTTCTCATCGAAGAGTGCTTGAAAGCACAAGAAGAAGAAGCTGCTTCGACTTCTACCGGTAGTGGAGGTGGCCATGATGGCACGAAATCGAGCGGTCGTTCCTCGGCCGTGTCAGATAGCATGGAAGAAGGCGGCCAGAGTGGGAGGCGCAGCCGCAGCAGCAGCAGCAGCCACTCCGCTGGCAACGGCCCAAGCGACGACATTAACAACCCGTCGTCAAGGAATGGTGGCGGAGCTACTGAGGAGCTGCTGAGTGCTTGGGTGGCCCTTTGCGAGGGTTATTCGGACGATGGCGGCCCCGAGGATGACGATGCTGCTGTTGTTCCAACGGACAAGGGACTGGGCCTGGCCGCCGTGACCGGTGCGGTTTCAGCGGCGGCGCCTTCCGGCCGACGGCAGCGGAAGCGAAGCCACAACGACGACAGCAGCGGCAGCGGCGGCGGGTCCGCTCTTCAAGTGTCGTTTACTTCCTGCGTGCCTGGCCTCCCCTTTGACCGCCCGCTGCTCCTCAGCCCGTGCTCCACTTTACCGGACTTCGCTGCTGGCGTGTCCCTCGCACCTCAACAGGCCAACTCATCCGTGGTTGTGCCGCCGCCCACCACCTCTGCGACGACCACTACTGGGACCAATGACGCATCTTCTTTAGCGGATGACAAGGCGGAATTTACCTCCCCGAGGTTCGGCCACGCTGCGGCAGACATGCCGTTGCTCGCGCGGTGGGAGCGGGCCAAGCTCTTGAAGCTGCGGGCGCAGGGCGACAGCTGCCAGCTGCGCGCCACCCTGCGGCGCAGCAAGGACGCGGCCAAGGACTTCGCGAGAATGGCGGCGGACGCTACCGCGAGCCGGGAAAAGTGCGCGGCGGCCGAAGCTGCGGCGTCGGCAGAATTCCGGAGCCTCATAGCCAAGTGTGCGAGTTCACGAGACGCGCGTCGCAAAGAGTTTGCAGGCGTGCTGCAACAGCAGCGGATCCAGCAGGAGCAACTGCTGCTCCAAAAACACCCGACTACTAATGCTACTGCTGCTGATGCTGGGGGAGCAGGGGATCTTGACGTCGAGGAGGCAGAAACGGATGACGCAGCACGCGGAGTGAAACGAAGCAAAGGGCGCGCTGGCCGCCCTGCGAAGAAGTAAATAGAATTGGGAAAGTTTTCTTTCGGTATTTGACCTCAATTAATTGTTCAGGTCTATGGCTAGATCGGAAGCCGATGGAAACAGGGAGAGTTCCATAGTGCCGTGCCCCTGCTATTCCTGACTTCCTTATCCCATAGCAATAGCAACAATTCCCTGATATCAAAGGCATATGCGCCTGGTTAGCTCTTAGGTTTAGTTTGCGCTGCTTCGCCTTTCCTCTCTACCTGTCAGCAAAAAAAAAGAAGAAGTTTTAATTAATAGTTAATAGTCCCATTTCACCTCCCACGACTCTCCATTCAAATCTGATGTCTTTGACTTGAGGCTAGGGCTGTGGATTCACTTAATGATTAAACATCGCGGCTTCCACAAGTTCAATTTTTACGATGATGTAATGGAAGTGGTGCCGGAGTATCAGAACACCGCAACCAGAATGTGCAGTTATACTCGGGGCTGTTCTGAGCCTTCTGAGATCTGAGATGCGCAAATGCGACGCCATCGCTGCTAAAGGAGATGCGGAGATGAAATCGGGCGACGCTCGACGCACCGTTGCGTGCACGCTCGCCAACCAAAACCACGGTAAGAGGCTGCTCGCTTGTTGCCTCGGAGCTCGGAGGTCCACCAAGTAGGTTGTCGGGTGTCTTATATGGCGTTTGTTCCGACATAACTCTCTTCTATTTTTTCTTTTTTTTTGCCTTCTTGGCTTCGATCAGCTCGCAGCTTTAAAACCTTCTGGAGTGAGTTCCCAGCGTCTCAATGGATTTCAAAAGACTACGAGGTGATTAATTTGCAGCTCTCGTTCGTACTTAAATATTACATAGAGATAGAGACCAAGGCCATAGCCATGGCGACTACTTGCTATGAACTTATCAAAAACTATTTACACGGGGATATCGATAAAATCATTACTCACATTACTCCGCTATCCGAATCAAAATAAAGCAGTGTCTATCTTGGCCGGAGCTCGCACGTTCAAGTCAACATTTGAGTCTTGAAGGCAGTAAACAATTCCATCATTGGAGCCAAATACCAAACTCCCATTCCTGGACAGAGCCGGCGAGGAATAAATTTCTTTTTCTGCAGCATAACTCCACAGGAGACTTCCAGTGTCGCCATCGAGAGCGTAAAGGTAGTTGTCGTCCGATCCAATAAACACAGTACCAAGCGCATCAACTGCGGCGGACGATCCTACGAAACCACCAGTTGAGTAGACCCATTGTTGCGCGCCAGTCGCAGAATTCAATGCATACACATTATAGTCAAGCGAACCAATGTATACAACACTTCCATCGACGCTCAGTGCTGGAGAGGACTGCACGATTGACCCAGTTTTAAAGCGCCAAATCTCTATTCCATTATGTCCGCATATTTTGTACATATAGGAATCCCAAGACCCAATGAACGCGTCACCGTTCGAGTCAATTGCAGGAGAGGAAGCGATGCCATCTCTGGCTTGAAACGACCACATCACTTTTCCCGATGTTGCATTCAGTGAAGCCACTTGCCCACTCGTTGTTCCAATGATGACGGTGCTACTGTTGCTACTGAATGCAGGTGATGATGATATACCTCCTGGGGCAGGGTTGGCACCCAAAGCAGTCTGCCAACGTACCGCCCCTGTAGCTGCATCGACACAATATACTCGACCACTATTTGAGCCCACAACGATCCATTTGGAGTCGTGACTTAGAGCTGGGGAGGAAGTTAGCGCAGCATCAGCATGAAGAATCCATTGCAAGTTACCAGTCGCAGCATCAGCGGCGTACAGCACAGCATCTTCACTTCCAAATATCACGAGTGCCAAGCGATGACTAAATGCAGGGCTTGAAGATACGTTGGCATTGGTTTGAAATGACCACTGGAGCTGGCCTGTTGTGCTAGACAAGCTGTAAACATATCCATCGCTGCTACCAATGTACACGCTTCCATCTGGACCAAAGCACGGGCTAGAGGACCATATCGAGCCAGCAGTGTTGAACGACCAAGTCAACTCTGCTCCACGTTGAGGACCTGACGTGAACGGCGCGGTGCGCGAATTCCCAGCATCACCCCCAAACTGATTCCAAGAATGTGGTTCGCAGGAGACTAGAGTCAAATTCAATATCGCGTACAAAAACTTCAAAACATGCATCAACGCCACAGTAGTCTAGCAAGCCTACGAATGTCAAGAGTGACTGGCAGGGTTACATCTCTGAAGGGCAGGAACAGCTCGAGCCAAAACTGAGTCAACTTCTATAGATCTAGTCAAAGTGCAGCTGAGGCAAGCGCCGAAATCCGCATTGCTACATAAGGTGAAGAAAGCTTTCAACTCCATTCATCAGCTCATTGTCAGCTCATCCATGAACTCTTCAGCTTTCAGCTCTTCAGTGCAGAAGATCTGATGTGAGTTGTGGGGTTACAGTTACTGTACCGTAGCTAAAAATTATTCGCTAATTCTATTGAGCGAAATTCTAAATTAGGGACTTTTTGACTCCAGATTGCCAGAGTCACTAAAATTGGAAAAAAAATCACAACACAATGCCTAAAACACGCCGCTCTAGCTAGCTCCCAAGGCAGCGCACCTGTCGGTGCTGCGTCGTGTGCTAAGTATCCCAAGACTACAACGTCAGCCTCAGCGCGCCGCATTAGCTCCGAAGGCAGCGTAGCTATCGCTGCTGCCTCGCCGGCCACATCTGCCAAGACGCCCACGCCAGCCTCGACGGCCGC
>Ga0307982_1003493_pt1 | contig 12537 bp, 11 predicted proteins | sample OrgLakmetagen989_FD_201847 | JGI IMG/M metagenome (GOLD analysis project Ga0307982, IMG submission 201847) | Saline water microbial communities from Organic Lake, Antarctica - #989 | ecosystem: Environmental > Aquatic > Non-marine Saline and Alkaline > Saline | place: Antarctica: Organic Lake... | reverse complement strand
AAGTGGGCCTGGAAGCGTCGTTGACCAAACTCGCGAGCCGGCGCAACCTTCAGGACTTGACCATTGGGCCCGTCCTGTCAGTGACCACCGAAACCTTTGAGGCGCACCGGGACGCTCTCTTGAAGGTAGGCTGCGTCTCGATTGTGTCTTTCTTCTCTTTGTCTTCTCTTGAGTTATTACCCTATGAATTCTTCTCATGACTTAAACTTTCCAATCCACGTTTTTGTTTACGCCTGTCTATGGGCTGCGTTTTAAAAAAAATCACCTCTCATGCAATCTCGTTTTCGATGATCGGTCTGTTGTTCTCCATCGAACCCAACCCCTCCACCCCTGATCAGATCCCGGGCTCCCGCGTTGTGTTTGGCGGCAAGCGCTTAACCAACCACAGCATCCCCGACTGCTACGGGGCCTGGGAGCCCACCGCGGTGTACGTGCCGCTCGAAGAGATGCTCAAGTCCAAAGAAACCTTCGAACTGGCCACTACCGAAATCTTCGGGCCTTTTCAGGTGAGAAAGGATCCTGGCTTGAGAAGGACTCTTTTTCAGCTTTGGTGCTTGAATTGGACGATTTTTTTTGGGGGAGGAGAAAATTGAGCGGGCTTGTCGTTATTTTCTGTTGAGCACTGAAAATGAACATTGGTTCTATTTCTTTGTATGATCATGTTCCTGTCTTTTCCCCTTGCAACAGGTAATGACCTCGTACAACGACGCCACGGTGCCTCTGGTGCTCGACGCCTGCGAGCGGATGCACGCCCATTTGACCGCCGCCGTGGTCTCCAATGACGTGGCCTTCCAAAACAAGGTGAGCACGTCGTCTCCATGCTGGCATTGTTAGCGTAACGCCCATAGCCCAAGTTAGAAACATCACACTCTTCTTGACCCACGCAATCCTCTTTGAAAGATCATTTCGTTTATCTTGTTTCCTTAGCCTTTTAAACTTTCCTTTCTCATGCCCTCCCCCCCTCCCCTCATTCCCTTTTACCTCTTTCCTCCTTGCCCTCGTTCTGTCTACTTGCAGATTCTCGGGTCCACCGTCAACGGCACCACTTACTGCGGCCGACGCGCGCGCACCACCGGCGCCCCGCAAAACCACTGGTACGCATGTACTACATGTAGTGTTTACATATTCGGGGGGGGGGGGGGAGAAGCACTCTCAGCAGCAGTATCTGGAGGACGCACGCAGGCATAGTTTGGATTCCTTCTGCTATTCATGTCCAATTCGCCGCCTTGTTTTTCTATTTGCTCGTCAAACTCCAATAATATCTTTTGTCGTCTCTTTCACACACGGCAGGTTTGGCCCAGCAGGGGACCCTCGTGGCGCTGGCATTGGCACTCCCGAAGCCATCAAGCTGGTGCGTTCATGGCGCAACTTTGTTGATATGAACTCTCCGTCTCGTTCTTATTCTGCTTACTCTTTGTCTTATCCTGAATTCCACCACACCTTCTTTCTGCTTGTGTGATGACATTGGCCCTAACACTCGACCAGGTGTGGTCGTGCCACCGCGAAATCATCACCGACGAAGGCCCTCTTCCTGAAAACTGGTCCCTGCCTCCTGCTTCGTAAAGCCGAGAGAATAAGAATGGACAAACAAACAAAAGAAACACCAGTTAAAAAAAAGAAAATAGACCTGCCATCCTTGAGACGCACTTTTAAGGCCTTCTCACCATTGAGTGATTGGCCCTCTGAACTGCCCTCTTCCTCCAAGCAATGGCAGTCGTGATGTATCGAATCGAGAGAACGAAGCTTTGTGTGTTATAGTTACAGGAACGGATGTCAGCGCTAGACTTCTGGCCTATCATGCGTATGGGAAATGGGATTTATCACAGTGCATCGTTGAACACGAAGGTCATAAGTCAAACCCAAACCCAGACAACAGGTAAATTAAATATATGCCATTGCCATTTCGCCATAGCACAAACTACAAACAAACGAAGGAGGGCGAAGACGCCTAATCCCATTCCAGTTAGTCTGTTTTTGGCATGCATTTGTCTAAGCCACTGGCTCCTGGCTCCTACTAGCCTAGTCGGACTGCGTGTTACTAGTTTTGGTGGCGACCTGGGACCTGAGACCTGGGTGCGATTTGCGGATTTATGGAGACAGTCCGGAACGTCCAAGCATTAAGATCCCCTTAACATCCGAGAAATAGTTAGTTCGGGGATAGTAGGCCAGTAGGGCTGAGAATGATGGAACACTGTCTAGTCTAGTCTAGTCTAGTGTAGTCTAGTTAGTACTCCCCAAATACAAAGAAACACCCCTGTGACATATAGAAACAGGAAAGTGTGACCTTCAGGACAAGTCTGATTGGGCTGAGTGTCCTTTTGCATAAAGCAATTGCAATCGTTTACTCTCGTGGTGTCCTTAGGAGGTTTAGGATTGAGGTGAGTCAAGTGTCTCCACTTTGGCCTGTCCTTCGCAATGGCAAACCGTTCATCGAACTCCTTGGAAATGCCCTTGCGTTTGAGCGCGTTCTCCAACGCCCTACCCTACGTCATCTGTGGACAACCGGCCGGTCGAGAATGCGCTACCCAACTTGTCATCAATTGCCGAGGCACTGTGCAGCTAAATTACATGACATAGCATTATAATCGCGCTTGTATGAAAAGGGCGACGTCTATACCTAAGTAGATGCCAAGAACCCCCCAAGGAAAGACAGTGGGTCATAATCCGCCACATCTGGATTTGCAACAGCGAGCGCGGCCTCGGTTTCTCGCTTGGTGAAATGCAGCAAGCGCGCCATCACTGCAGTCAATTGCTGTTTTTTCGCGCAGTCTTCGGGATCGGCGAGCACGTACTCTAGCACTGCACACTTCAAGTGCGTCAACTCGTGCAGCTGGACAGCCGGGGCAACAGCAGCAGCTGTGGTGCCGCTGCTTGACGAGGCTACCCCTGTAGAAGTGGGTGGAGATGGAGCACCGTTCGCAGCTGACGAGAAGGCACCGCTTCTACGAGGCGACGAGGCATTGGGGCGACCTCCACCGCTGCTAGAGGATGACGATGAGGTTGAAGAAGGCGGCATGGTGGCGAGGGCTTGGGCGTAAGCGGCGGCGTGGCGGCTGGCGTCCGCTTCTAAATCGGCGATTCGCAAGTCCCGCTGGTGCAAGAGGGCCCCTTGCCGCCCCACCTCCGCTAGCAGCTCTTGCATACGCAGTCGAATCCGCGCCACTCGGTCCCCTACACCGTTGCCACTGCTATTGCTGCCACTGGTGCCGCCGCCAGGCGTGCTGCTAGGCGTGGACGAAAACGACGACGAATTGGAAGAAAACGAAGAAGAAGAGTTGGTGGGTTGCTGTGGGGTGCTCGGATAAGGCCCTGAAGGAGAAGCGTGGCTTGAATTTCTGTTGCCGCCGTTACCACCCCTCTCTTGGCCTCCTCGAAGTACAGAGGGAATATTATCGGGCCCTTGCTCGGCTTCTAGCGCTTGCAGTTGGTTCACCGCTTGGCGAAGAGCTTTCTTGGAAGAGGCAAGCTCCGCCTGGAGTGCAGTGGCAAAGGTGTTGTTCCGGAGTAAAAGCGGGGAGATCAAAGTAGTTGAGGCAACTGTGTCTCTTTTCAAAAACATACATGCAAATTTCATGGGAGCTATCATTAGAGCTCGAAGGAAACAAAATATCATGTGTGCGTGCAGGGGCACGGTTATTTATACCTGCAAGCGAGTGCACCTCAAGTCCGCTTCTAGGCACTTCCTTTCTGCTTCTCCTTTTTCTACAGAGGCTTGGCTCAACTCTTCCGCAGCGCTGGCAGCTGCTTTTTCGGCGTCTGCATGCCGCTTTTGCCACTCTAACGCTGCCGCTAACTCCGATTCGAGCTCCGCCTAACAGTAGCAGCAAAAGGATAAGAGAAGCAGAAGAGCGATGAAAGGAGAACCAGAATGAGATCGAAAGAGAAGATATTACTTTGTTTTTGGGTACAGGAAAAAGTCACCCTGAAACAATAAACCAGCAACCAGAAACCCTCCAGTGTCATAAATACATGAGATTACTACTCGCAGGGTGCATCGTTATCCTAGCTAACAAGCAAAGGGCACCTCTCTGGCCACGGTGTGCCTTGCGTGCTCTTCCAGCTCCTCGATGCGCCCTTCTTCAGCTTCTAACAGCCGCAAGCGCTGCTCGGCTTGGGCTAGCGCCGATTGGCACTCGGCCGCGGCAACGGCGGCTTCGTCGGCTTGTGCGCACCTGTCAAAGGGAGGGGGGGTGGCTTAAATTTGATGATACGGCAAGAGAGCGAAGAAAGGAGGATAAGCACAGGCGTGCCATGCATAAAAAAAAGAAGGAATGGTTGATGAAAGGAGACAGGAGAAGTCTCTAAGAGATCCAAAACATGCAACTCTTCATTCTTGTCGCTCAGGGTTATGCAGTTGTTTTTCAAGTTGAATTCTTCGTCCGCAAGTGCAAATGCGCCTTGAATCTCCCTATTCTCACATCTCTACATATCCATCCTTTCAACTCACTTCTGGCGCAGTTGCCTGGCTTCCAGTTGAAGCGCGTCGTATTTGGAGGTTAGCGCCGCCAGTTCCGCGACGTTGGCCGCTGCTTCGGAGGCGGCTGCGGACGCCCGCTGGGCTTGTTCTTGCTGGGCTGCCTGCAACCGCTGCACCTGTGACCGTGATTTGTGTGTATTGTGAGCGCGCATGTCTTATTCGTGTGTCCATAGTACAATCCTTTGCTACACTGAACTACAAAGTCGAGATCTGTAGTGACTGGACCACCATACACGAATCGAAGAAAACACTACAGTAGTAAAGGCATTGCATTCATTGCCTTACCACATTCGCGTGTTCTTCGCTCAAGGCAGCCCTCCCTGCAGCCAGCGCCGCTGCCGCCTCCGCTCTGCCCGCTCGCTCGCGGCTCGCCGTGGCTTCTAACTCACTTTGCAGAGCGTCGCGCTCGTCCGCGAGGGCCGCCTTGCAGTAGTGATGAGCATGGATGGATGAACAGGTAATAGCATCAAAAAATGAGAAAGATGAGGAATATATGAACAGAGGGCAAATTATTCAGGTTATATCTCATCTAAAGTAAAACTATTACAAGATGAAAAATCTTTGCTCCTTCTCAGTCCGTATCCAATTCTTTGTCTATTTCTAATATAATATAACAGATATCAGCCACCTGCGCCGCTGCTGCTTCCGCTTTGACGGTGGCCATCGCGCTCTGGTGCTTGGCGCTCAGCACTTCAAAGCCCTTGTTCCGGCTTGCCTTCAGCTTGTCCACGGCTTCGCGGTGGCGCGCGGCCTGAGAACGACACGGAAAACATGGACGTGCACACACACGGGGTGAACGCAGCGGCGTTTCGCAAGAGAAAAATACAAAGCTCGAAGCAAACGTCATTCAAAAGAAATGAAATACTTCTTAATGCGAAACACTGCCTCGCTTTTAAGCCATAAAGCTTTGCAGTGCTCCTCATTGCTTACCCAAGACGATGATAATTGTCTGCTTCTTTCTCCCTTATTACCTGTTCGAACCCGTCGGCCCGCAGCCGCTCAAGTTCGGCCTCTAATGTAGTATTGGCTTCCGAATACTTGGCCTCCTGCGCCGCTAGCTGCTGCTCCAGATCTACCACCTACAGTGAAGTACAACAACACGAGCAGTATGAGCCCAAAAAACATTAGATATTTGAAAGAAAGCAAGTCAAATGAATAGATGTGGCTACACAGAGGCGAAAGCAATAGCGAATATTCAATTCACACGGGTATATCAAAATACACACGCCTTCTTACACCACCTTTGCCTCCGCTTCTTTCGCTCGCGAGTCCGCAGCGGCCAGTGAGGCCTCAGCCGCGCTTAGGCTCTCTTGTGTCTTGCGAGTGAATTCGTCGGCATCAGCGCCAAGCTTCAAACGCAATTCTGAGGCCTAGCACACAGAGAGAACATGGAAGTGGCGCATGTGAGGATTAGTCCAGGCGATTTTTTTGGAGAATTAGAGTTAGAATTAATTCACAAAAAGTGCGCATAACGTTGCGTACAATACTAGCCTAGCCACCACTCTCCTATTCTGTTTCAAAGGTGTATCTCTTGCCCCCCAAAAGCCGACTACTACCACTCGCCCATCGCCCTACCTCAGTTCGAGCAGCCCGCATGAGGTTCGCCATGGTTTCGGCTTCGGACCGCAAGGACTCTTTCTCTTCGACTGCTGCGGCTAACTTAGTAGCTGCTTCACTGCTGCTCAATCGCAGTGCCTCTGTTTCGGCGACTAAGCGCTGCACCTCCTCTTGTAAGGCCTGCTGCTGCTTCGCAAGCGCCTCCTCCATCTCCTTCTTAGACTGCTCCTGGTCCTGGTGCTGCTGCAAATCTTGCTGCGATTGCTGCTGCTGCTGCTCCTGCTGTAGCCGCCATTTCTCTTGTTGTGCTGCTGCTTCTTCGCTTGCCTTCGCTGCTTGTGCACGTGCTTCGGTCAGAGCATTCTGGCATTCAGCCAGGGCACTTGCGTGTTGCCGGCTCTGATTGGCCGCTGACTCCAATCCTGAGCGCAGTGACGCCACCTGCGCGCATAGGAAGGAGAAGACATATTGAAGGGATTCATACATATTCCAGGGCAATGAGAAAGAAAGATGTTACACATGTATACATGCAGACTATCAGAAGAGTGCTGATCGCATGATTCCAAATCAATCGCATGCACGCACCACCACTGCGTGTTCTTCTTTCAGTGCTGCAACGGCTGCTTCGTGCTCTCGGACTGCTGCAGTTGCTGCTGCTTCAGCTTCCTCTGTGGATGATGAAGAAGAAGAAGCAGCCGTCTGTCGCATCTCATCGAGCTCAACATCTTGAGCTTTCAATTTAGCCGTCTAAGAGAGCAACAAGAGACATAGAGCGAAAGAAAATTAAACAAGTTGTGAAATTAGAGAAATGTTCAGGCACAGTGTATTGCGTGGACTTTCAGTCCAATATGCCTTCAAAACGTCCACTCACCAGTGCTGCCACTCGCTCAATGAGCTTCTTGTTGCCGGCTTCCAGCGCAACGGCTTTCTTCTGCGCGGCGGCTGCTTCTGCGGCTGCTGCGGCGGCTACCTCAAAATTATTCTCCCCATTATCACTCTTGTTGTTGTCAGCGGCTGCCGCCTCATTGCTCTTAGCAATTGCCTCATCTTTCGCAGCCATCTCTTTCACTGCTTTTTCAGCATCTGCTAACGCCTGCTTCAGGGCCGCTACTTCAATTGCATGTGCCACCGCAGCTGCTGTGGCCTTCTCAGCCGCCGCTGTGGCCTGAGACTGCGCTTCATCGGCTCTCTCTACATGTGTTACCAGCTCAGCTCGGAGTGCTTCCTGGACATAATCAGCGGAGGCCGTGACTTCACGCCGCACCTGATGAGGTGAGATGAAGTAGCACCCCCGTATGCAATGAAAGAAGAAGACAGAAAAGTGGGTGAACGTTTCTAAGCCGTGCTGAAAAACTTAAAAGATCCTTCCTATCCACACTACATACAATTGCCAAAACACACTTCTACAGTAGGATTTATGAAAAGAGCCAGACAGCAGAATCATTCAACCAAGCATCACCTTTTCAACCTCGAATGCGTGGGCTTCATCAGCAGCGTCCTCATCTGCCACGACGGACGCAATCGCGTCTTTGACCTGATTGTTTCGACACACACACAAAAGAAAAGAAGAGAGAGACTACATCACAAGTGGATTAAGACAGTCGTACACGGCAACAAAAAGCAATCACTTTGTCTCCTCGTTACAAGTTTCATGTTTCTCCTTCACACTCACCTCTTCCATCTCGTAGCGGTGCTTCGCTTCCGCCTCATTCAGCTTCTCAGCAGCCTCAGCCGCAGCCTTCTCAGCCTTCTGCACCGCTTCCTGCCATTGCTCCTCTGCTGCAGTAGCCTTCGCCACAACGTCAGATTGAACCTTGTTGAGTGCAGTTTCAAAGTCTGCAGTTCGTTGCGCAGCTTCGGCTGCGATCTGTTCCTGTGCCTGCTTCGCAGCTGTCACTTCTGCCAGAGCACTTTCTAGGGAAGCCTGCGCTGTGCTCAGCTCCTGACGCAAATTATTTTCTACTTCGGTCGCTGCCGCTGCAGAGGTTGCTTGTGCTGCCCTCAATTCTTCTCGCAATTGTTCCACTTGACCCTGTAACCGAGCTAATTCTGTCTTGCTTTCAAGTTCCGAGTTTTCCATTGCCTCTTTCAATTCTGCCTCGCGTGCTACTGCAGCTGTTAAGGCACTCTCAAGCTCTACTGCCTTGGCCTCAGGTGCTGCTGCTTGTTCAGCAGCAGCTGCATCATCCTCACTGGTGGCAGCAGCAGATTGCTCTGCCACAGCTGCTACGGCAGCAGCTTCTGCCGCTGCAGCAGAGGCCTTCGCAGCAGCCGAATCGCGCAGCTCGTGTTCTCGTGCTTTGGCCTCCCTCAGAGCAGCTTCCAGCTCCTGTGCTCGAGTGAGCGCCACAGCATTCGAAGCTTGCAAGTCTTCTAGCTTCTGAGCACTCGTGACTTGAGAGTCCTTCCAGCTAGCCATCTCAGCCTCCAACTTCTCCTCTGCTTCTTTCTTGGCCACAGCCCGTGCTGCTGCTGCTTCTTCATGCGCTTGGCTGAGTTCACTCGTAGCTGACGCAAGGGCATTCTTCGCTTCGGACCACTGCGCTTCTGTGCTCTGCAAACCAGTGCGGCATTTCTCCAGCTCATCCTTTAAGCTCGCTGCGGTGTTTTGGGCTGCTGCGGTGCTCTCCGAGGCGTTACTTTCCGCCGCTGCTACCGTTGCCTGCGCCTCTTCAAGACTTGCTTGCAATGCTTGGCTGCGAGCGACGGACTCGTCCAAATCCCCTTGTAACGTTTTCACGCGTTGGCCTAGGGACGTGCACTGCGCCTCCAGCGCTTCTTTCTCCGACTGCCAAGCTCCTTGTGCCTCAGCCTGCACTCGGCTCGTCTCTTGTGCAGCTTCGACTTGGAAGACTTTGAGCTTGGCAGCCGAGGCTTGCACTTCAGCCCACGCCGCGTCTGCGTCCTCGCGCGCTAACGCCACCACTGCTGCCGCGTTGGCCTCTGCCGCCTGCGCTTGCGTAGTGAGCTCCGCGGTGCGCTCCTCGAGGGCAGTCGCAGCAGCTGAGGCAGCCGTAGCGGCGTCAGCTGTTGATTTCGCGGCGGCGTCACGCAAGGATGCGATGTCACTTTCTAAAGACGCCTTCTCTTTGGTCCATGCAGCTTCACTTTCTCTCAAAGCATTGCGAATGGAGTCGAGTTCTTGCGCGCTTGCTTCGTCTTTGGTTGCCTGCGCTGCTGCAGCACGCTCTGATTCGGCCTGATGAGCCTCGCGAGCAGCCTGCATTTCTTGCTCTACTGCAGTAACGCGTTTTTCCGCTTCCTCCTGCAAGTTTCGTGCGGTCGACAGAGCTTCTTCCAGATCCCCGATGCGTTGTTGTTGGTTTGCTGCCGCCTCAGCTGCTGCTGCCTTCTCACTGTCTGCGTCACTTGCAGCTGGCGCGGCCTTTTCTTCTAAACGAGCAGTGGCTGCTTGTAGCGCCTTGTTCTTCTCCGCGGCCAGTTCTTCTTTGAGGTTCTTGTACTTGAGAACCATGTCCTTGGTCTTGGCAGCTAAGCCTGCTTTCGACGCCTTTTCTTTTTCCAACTCCTCCTCTAGCGACCGAACACGCGCAGCTAAGGGTGACCCATCTCCTGCTGTGTTCTCCTCTGTAGCTGAAAGAGAAGTAGAAGCTTGTCGCAGCGCATCGAGTTCGGATTCTTGTTCTTCCAACTTTGCCGTCTAGGAGAGCAACAACGGAAAGAGAAAACAAAGTGCAACTTCAAAAAAGAGGATAAGAGGCTGAAAGTGCAAAGTGTGCTGCACAATTCAGTCAACTAAGTCAACCGCAATGTTATTTCAATGTGCCCACTCACCAGTGTTGACACTCGCTCGATGAGCTTCTTGTTGCCGGCTTCCAGCGCAACGGTTTTCTTTTGAGTGGCTTCAGCTGCTGCCTCTGAGCCAATTTCACCGTTGCCATTGCTGCTGCTGTTTACAGCTGCTGCAGATTCTTTCAACGAGTGTACTTGTGCCCGGAGTTTAGCTACCTCTTGTGCTAATGCAGCAGCCTTGGCCTGGTGAGTCTCAGCTACTACCCGCGCCATTGCCAATGCTTCGCTGTTCTGATCGTTGTCTTTGCCTTCACCTCTTTCCAATGCCGGTGGCTCCTGCACAGCTACTGCCACAGATGGCTGGCTCTGGAACTGCTGCTGGAGTGCAGCTAATTCCGCCTGGGCATTGTGTAAAGCGGCCACGCTACTGGTGGCCTCAGCCTCCCTGGCTTCTGCCACCACTCGTGATTGGTGCACGAGTTCCGCCTGCTCCGCCAAAGAAGTCTGCATCTGGGCAAGTTCGGCTTGCAGAGAAGCCACCTACAGTACACGTTGAAGTCATCGATGAGAAGACGAAAAAAAAGAGAAGAAATAGAGACTAAATCCTGTGATCTTAAAAAAGTTCTGAAGAGTAAGAATAAAGGCAAATTTCCACCTCGTTCTCTTCTAGTAATTTGATATACCTGCGTCAAAAAGTGCAGTGAGTGCTACTGTGCTACTACTTACCTGCTGGGCTGAAGCTGCTGCCTTTGCCTCGGCCACTGCCACCATGTTGGCCGCTGCTGACTCATCTATATTGGTTTCGGGCACTAGCAACGATTGCGGCGCTGCGTCCATGAGCGATGGTGATGGTGAAGCCATCGGCATTAACCCAAGCAAGTCGCTTTCTCCTTCTTCTGGTGCCTGCTTGGGCATCAGAGCAGCTGTACTGTCCAGCAGATCCAATGCGGCTTCGCTGCTGCTGATACTAGCAACACCACTCAGTAAGTCCATCGAGGCACTGTCGCTACCACCAGCGCTGCTGATACCATTGCTGTTGCTTTGGAGATTGCGCAGTTGCTGCTGGAGAGACGCGCATTCTTGCTCTAATTTGGTGCATTGCAGTTTGAAAGCGTCGCGTTCGCGTTCTACATCTACGACATAGCTCACCTGCAGGAGTTCGAAGTTTACACGCACAGGCAGAATGCCGAAGTTAGTGAGTTATACTACAAGAAAGAAGGCGGAAAGAAGCACGAAGCAAGGAAAGGGAAGGAGCCTAGTGTGCAATGCGGCTATAAAACAAGCAGCATTGCAAAACAAGCTCGGACTGTAAAACTCACGTCTTCTAGCGCTTTCACTCGCTGAAGGGCTTCTTTCTCCTTGCGGCGGGACTCCGCCAGCTGACCTTCCAGCTCGCCGTTGAGAAGTTTGCCGCTTCCCAGCTGCTGCTCGTGCTGCCCAGCGCTGGAACGCCGGTCAGCCTGCAGCCACAAGTGCGCATTTTTTAAGGAAGATTTCACCGTTATACAGCTACTGGAGTCCACTACTCATGTACAAAACGTTTTTACGCTTGAATGGACTACGCTAAAATGGACTGTGGGAGCACGCATGTCTCCACGAAGCCTCGCCAAATTATTGGGAAATCTACTCATCTGAGATCGCATGAAAGCAGTCAACACCTGAAGCATGGCGAGCGAAGCTAGCAAACCAGCACGCTCTTCTCGAACAGAGTCTAATTCCTCTGCTTGAGCAGCTTGCTTGCTTTCCAAGTCAGTGATCACTGCTTTTGCCTGTTTGGGTCACGTACGTATCATGTACACACAAATGAGTTAAATTGCGGAGCGAATGGACAAACACGTAATTCAAATACAAAATTTCTATGAGTTTCAGCAGTGCCTTGAAATGAATTACCTGCTTGAAGCGATGCCCAAATCGGGCCGCTGTTTGAAGCAGTTGGTCGCGCGACTGCTCATTCAAAGGAATGCGACCGTTGCTAGTGCCCGGCGTAGGTGGCTGTGCGTCTGAAGCGTCATGCTCCGCTAATCGCCGAGGCGGCGGGCTCTCAAACCCACCGCTAGCGCTAGTGTCCCCGTACGTTGCTGCCCGCTCTTTGAGCGTCTATAACACACGTGATGTATAATACAGGACGCCAACGTGAAGCGAAGCGAAAGAGCTGAGAGCACATTGAAGACTAGAAAGGAATGGGTTAAACGAGAGCAAGAAAACTCCAGATAGAAAATTGAATCGGATATGGCACGGTGAACGAAGCCAGCCAGAGGCTGCATGGGCTAATTGCTAGAGTAGACGTAGTGCCGCTTTAACTGCTAGTTAGCTAGCTCAGAAATACTACGGTGTTTGCTGTAACAGGTACTCACCGACGCGGCACTTTGAGCTTGCTTTCTCAAGTCAGCGGCCGTCTTGCGCCAGTCCATGACTTGCTAGGCTCCAGTGGAGCAGCTCAGGCGTCCTTACTGAGGTGCGCTTGTACGTCGACTATTCGCCCTCGATTTTGATCGTTCCTTCTGCCTGCCTGCCAATTGCTTGCCAAACGTGAGGTATGAGATTTTGAGATGTTTTGATGTTTTGACTCTGTGGCAATTCTTTCAATTCTACTGTACCATATTAGTGATTTTAAAATAGATCAACGAAGAGTTGATGTTTTTAGGACCAGCTCAAATGTCTCTTGCAACGAATTTTGTCTGTCCGTCTGTCACAAAAAAATCCATTTACGATCTTACGATTTTCTTACGATCTATTCAGGATTTGTTCAA
>Ga0307982_1003492_pt1 | contig 12538 bp, 14 predicted proteins | sample OrgLakmetagen989_FD_201847 | JGI IMG/M metagenome (GOLD analysis project Ga0307982, IMG submission 201847) | Saline water microbial communities from Organic Lake, Antarctica - #989 | ecosystem: Environmental > Aquatic > Non-marine Saline and Alkaline > Saline | place: Antarctica: Organic Lake... | reverse complement strand
TGTCATGTAGATCATGCGGATAACCTTGGAAAAGACTACTCCAAGGAAAGGATTGACAAATCCAGATCCAACAGCGCCCATGATACCAATGAGTAAATACCGGTAGTCTTCGGTTTCGTACAAAGCCCAAACACCTTTTATAACGGCCTGATTCTCTGATTTCTCTACCATTTTCTTGGCTTTCACATTCTGGTCGTCTTTTTTCTTTTCTTCTACGGTAGTCATCTGGGGTGCACCGACAGTAGACGCACTCGACAAACCCAACTCAGCTTCATACTCATTAACATCATTTGGAGCGACAGCATGATTATCTGATACTACGGAAGTTGATATTGCTGAACCTTGCACTCCTCCAGCTGCTTCAACTAGAGCAACGTACGCCCCCTTCAGAGACATCAATTGAGCGTGCGTGCCCTGCTCCACGACCTCCCCATGGTCCATCACCACGATCTTGTCCGCGTTGCGAATCGTCGTCAACCGGTGCGCGATCACCAACGTCGTGCGCTTTTGCTCCTTGCCTGAGATGAGGTCGTCCAGGGCTGCTTGTACGATGCGCTCGCTCTCGTTGTCCAAAGCACTTGTCGCTTCGTCCAAGAGCAAGATGGCTGGGTTCTTGATGATGGCGCGGGCGATCGCCACACGCTGCTTCTGACCTCCAGAGAGTTTGCCGCCGCCTCCGCCCACTTCAGTATCGTAGCCATTCTCGAACTCCTCGATGAATGCATGCGCATTCGCCATTTTGGAAGCAGCAATTACTTCTTGGCGAGTTGCGTTTTCCTTGCCGCGGGCAATATTGTCAAAGATCGACCCGCTGAATAGAACCGGTTCCTGGCTTACTAACCCGACTTTCTGTCTGAGCCATGAAAGGCTCAATGTTTTGAAATCCTTGCCGTCAAGAAGAACTCGACCGCCATCAGGATCGTAAAATCGCTCGATTAATTGCACTGCTGTGCTCTTGCCACTTCCACTGCTACCCACAAGAGCTACAGTAGTACCACTTTCGACAACCAAGTTGAAGTTCTTATAGATTGGGGTTTCGAGACGCGAAGGATACGCAAATCGAACGTTCTCAAACACGATTTGTCCTGCACAGCGCAATGGTTCGTCACCCATTTTCTGAATGTCGATAACGGGGATACGATCAACAGTTTGTTTGATTTCAGTAGCCGCAGCACGAGCAGCAGCAATGGCTTTGATGGTTGGTCCAATGGCTCCAAGCGATTGAGCAGCCTGCTGGATTACAAACATGGTAACGAACCCTGAAGAGTCCACTGTGAAGTCGTCTTCAGTGCGGATGCGTTCCGCCGTTTTAAACGCAACGTACAGAAGAGTAAGGCCGGTTTGAAAGAAGGCAGTGGCCAGCAGGAGGCCGTTGGCGAACCCAATCTTCTTTGCGCGGTCCTCACCCGCATTTTTGGCGTCCTCGAGGTGGACGTCGTATTCCACTGTCAACATGCGAGTGCATAAAATGTCCACTTGCTGGTGAAAACTTGTAAGTGCATTCAAGACAATGATAACTGCTCTCTAACCAAGATTCATATAGAACTCGACATTCATATTGAATACGTCAGTATTATACAGTGCACACAGGATAGATACTACTAATTTCATCCACTCAAAGAGGGCCTTTCGAGCCTTACGTGACTTCGAGTCCTCGCATTGCAATGATGCGACAGTCCGCATGTTGTAGATGGTCTCTAGGGCGACACCGCCTGCTTTCGAATACGCTGCCGTCAGTTTTGTTGCAGTCTCACTAGTAATCTTGGTCAAGAAGTAAAGCCCAACTGTGCACGGAGGTGCTGTTGCGCAAGCCACGAGCGCGACATCCCAGCTATAATAAAATCCCACGAAGATGCCACCAATGAATTGAGCAAAAAACATTGCGCCCTCGCCAAGCTTAGCGCTAACACCTTCCTCTATTTCGCGCGCCTGGTGCACGACGCGTGTAAGACTCAAAGCGGTTAATAAGCATCAATCAATTAAGTGTACCTACTAGTCAACCCAAGTTCATAGAATACCTTCTCAGCAATCCGTGTTGGCATTTCTTTGGGGTCATTCTTGTCAAACCAAGCAATGTCTTGACGCATGACCGCCTCGAGATACTGCTTCCGCCAGTACTGTAACCGCACACAAAAATGATATTTGCACACGCCAAATTTATTGCTCAGATGATATTCTGCCGTTAGCACTGTTTAGGTGACGCATTTTTTTAAGTCAGCTTACCGCTCCCTGGCGATAGCCCGTAATTTTGAAAAGCGACGTGTAGATCCAGGCACATGCCCCAGCTATGACCCCAATCATAACGAATAAGATGAAATTCTCTTCGTTTTTCTTGAGCTGATCTTCTTTGGAAATAGCACCATCTTCACCCGCGGAGATGTCCATGGCGCTAGAAAATCATTGAACGGAGCACCAAAGAAAGCAAAATCTTTAACGATACAAAAAAAAAGAAGAAGGTTTTAGACGCACCCTTTCCAAGCGACCATCAAGTGAATCTGTTGATACAAGAGCAAATAAATACATGAGGTGGTCAGAGGCAGGCTACAAATACGTGGTGGGTTTATGCACATGTAGCACCTGAGCGTAGCCGGTGACGAATGAAGCGCAAACTGCAATGAATATGCATAACCAGTCGAAAGCATTCGCAAAGCGAAACAGCTCAAGAAATGACACAAGCTCAGCTTTTTTCGGGATTTGACTCTCCACTTCCGAAGCATATTTTGTGCCAGCGAGCCGCTCAGACCTTTCGATCTCTGTCTCCACTACGAGCCTGGGCTGCTCATAGCAGACATTTTCGCGTTCGAAATGGAAGTGAGAGCACTTGTATGATGGTTAAATGGTCCGTGAACTCAAAGTGAGTGAAGAAGGCTTAAAATTGCAAGCAGATTAGACTGCTTTTGCTAGCAAGTTACCTAAGCATCGATCGATTATTATAACGTACCATATTCCGATATGGCCAACAGAGGTATCTTCGAGTTGATCGTTAAACGGGATAAGCAACTCTGCAGGCGCTAATAACGTGCGAATACGTTATGGAAGTCGCTGCTGATAAGCTGAAATTAGACCTTTTTCTATGGGCTCCTTATGCACGCGATCTAATCGATTACGCCGTGTAGAATTGTACGTGTGTCAGGGCCTTTGGTATCATCAAAGTGCGTAGAAGACGAGTCTCTCATTTGTGGCCACAGCTACTTATGACACGTTACACAGAGGATGAGTCTATCTTAAGCTTAACGTCCATTTCCACTGGTATTTGCATTCGATTTGCCGTACCTAGTGCTTCTCGTGTTGTGTCCGGCGGGGAGGTCGACGAGAGATGGTGAAATGTAAGTAGAAAGATGGCTCAAGAGGAGGAAAAGGTCGCTTTCCAACGGTGCTTCGATTGCGTCATCGCGTCGTCAAACCTTATTTCTAGCCCTGTGTTCGGTGTCCTAGCAGGGGACACCATGCCCCCTGGTCCTAGCTCTGTAGTAGTGCCCTATTGCGCAGTCTATAGCCTCCCTGTGACCAAGAGGCGACTGTTGCATACAAGAAGTACGTTAGTTGTCCTCCGAGTCTTCTTCGCAATTCACAGAAGCAGCACGTGAGTGCAAATGGCAGACGTTTTACAAAGCTGATCACTGGCGGTCCGTAGTGTTTTCGTGCTTTTGGCTTTAGCTCTAGGCAAATAGGCACTTGGTAGCCTCAAATGGCACAACCAGATCACTGAACCGCCAACTTGACGCAGATTTCTTCTCTTCCCACACCCACACTTACACAGTCTCGCGTCACGAGCTTGCCTATGTTTCTATTTTTGTTAGTTCTACATGAAGACATGAAGGCCAAAGTTCCAAAAGAAGGAAACACGAGAGCATGAGTCCGAGACCTACGCCTATCGAAATCCAAGTGCCTTCTTGGAGTTATTATTGTCTTGTTCCCGTATCCCGTATCCGGCGCACTCAAAAATCCCTGCCTCCTTTATTTTTTCTCAATTCGCCATTTCCCTTGTATTTGCGCTCTCAGTACCCAGGCTCGCACACAGGTTTTGCGGCCGGATAAGGGTCCCACCCAAGGTGTGGCGCCGATGCTAACTCCAGCGCCGCCATTCGAATTCCGGTTTCGCGCCGCAGCGAATGGAGAACCGCCGAACGAGACCGCGAGTTCATCTGCAGCAGCGAAATTTTAGGAAAGCACAAGACAAGGCTTTAAGAAGATAATTTTAGTCAGGAAGTGCGGTGGCACGAGTGGCAGGTGAAAGCAATCAAATTCAAAAGAAATAGCGGATGAAAAGTTGATACCTTGACTTCAGCTTCTGAAGGGCGTTTTGCTTCTTCAGCCACCACTCCTGCTTCTTTGGGCGGCAACTTCAGGTAGAAAAACTCGTCCGCTTCTTCTTCGTCGTCTTCGTCATCCTTCTCGGCTTTTTCTTTCTTTGCTTTCTTCTCCTTTTTCTCCTTCTTTTCTTTCTTGCGCCGCTTTTTCGCTTCTTCTTCTGTTTCGCCTACAGGATTGCTCGCAGCAGTGCTTTCGTTGCTCAACTTCAGGTACGGGGCCGCAACTTTCGCCGAGAGGAAGGTTTTCTTGCCGAGATTGAGTTCCACCCATTTTCGAAGGGGCGCGTTAGGCATGGCCACCTGATTTGACACAGAAAAGAAAAAGAATAAGCCGAGACGAGCATGCATGATAAACAATTGAACGGCGGATAGATCAATGAAAGGAATGAAAGGGTAAAGGAAGATAAATACGCTACTTGCGCGTGGCCTAATGTGGCAGTGAAATTGGACAGGCACAAAACCATTGGCACGTTTTCACTATGGCAAACACTTCTGCTTCGTATACTTGCTCGCTCTTCTCTCCTCTCCTTTACCTCGTGCTTGCGTGCATGGTCCACTAAAATCGCGCACTCGGTGTGCTTCCAGGTCAGCACCGCCGTTTTTCCGCCGTCTTTCAACAGCTTCATGGACGCTTCTAGGCCGCCCCGGAGTTCGTCGTATTCCTGGTTCACCTGAATCCGCAGCGCCTGAAAGGTCATTTTCGCCGGGTGCATGGCCTGGTACTCGTGGCCTTTGGCATTCGCGACTAAGGCGCCAAACGCTGCGGTGCGGGTGGGCAGAGAGCCGTTGGCTTTCGCGAGCGCAATCGCGTCGGCGATGCGGCGCGCCGCTAGCGGGTGCTCTCCGCCGTAGTGCTCGATGCACGAGGCCAAGTGGTGCCGCCCCACCCGCTGCACGAACTGTAGGGCGGACTCTACATGTGGCCTTTGGTCGAACCGCATGTCCAGCGGCGAGTCGTAGGTGTCTTCCGGGCGAAAACCCCGAGAACCATCGAGCTGAGGTGAGCTGATGCCGATGTCAATCAACACCCCGTCCACGAAGTTCCCCTCAGGAGAGCTCCCTTTCGCCACCCCCGGTTGCGTCAGCACTTGGAACATGGCGCTGAAAGGGGAGTAGTGGATGTGAAAGCGCTTGTCTTCGGAGGCGAGCACTTTGCCTGCGGCGATAGCCTCCTCGTCCATGTCAAACGCGTGGAGCTCCCCTGTATACGTAGTTTAGAACATGAGGGAATAGACCACACCACACCACATAACTAGTACGACACCATATCATTACAAATCTACATCAACAAATGAGAAAGGCGTGTAGTTGTAGCTATCATACACATGCGCGGTGTGAAGACTCAAAAAATTATATGCAGGTATTTGTCGATTTGAAGCATATTCTATTCATTTACCCGATGGCCCCATGGCTTCTAGAATCTTTTTGGTGTGTCCGCCGCGACCAAAGGTGCCGTCCACAAACACGCCTGAAGTTGAGGGGAATTGGGAGGTGATTTTCAGGTGTTTGGGTAAAAGTCATATTGGTCAGATAATAAAGTAAAAATGTTCCATCAGCGCATTTCTTTCTTATTTCCTTTTCACGTTGTGAGGTGCTCCTTTTCCCTTCCCCTTGCTCAATTGTTTTTCCATAGTGCCTCAATTCAAATTTTAAACACTTACAATTGTGCGAGTACAAATAATCTCCGAGAGTGTACACCATGGATACGATTCACGGATGTGGTACACTATAGACGATATGTGCCAAGGATAATATGCAACCAATGGGTACATCTTACCGTTGGGGTTGGAGCGCACCCCTAGAGTTGCAACGCACTCGGCATACATGGCTGGCGTGTGGGTGCCTTCTGCTTGAAGGGTGCCCTTGGTGGTGGCCACGCTTATCTCAATGGAACGCGGTCCTAACCGCTCGTAATTGCGGCTCAACGCCTAGAGAAAAGGGTTCAAACGTGTGCGTGATAAAGGGAAGCGGACAAAAAGGAGAAGGAAAACATTACTATAAAAGCATCAGGAGTTCAAATGGTATTTATATACACTATGAGGAATCTCTCGGAGCTTAAGAGCAGACTGTAGAATCGTCTCTCGTCAGCCCGTAACACAGGCACGTCCTGTCAATGCATCGCTACGAATGACTCATGTACATACACCCACCCTTTCACCCACCCACCCACCCACCCACCCACCTGCATGCAGCCTTCGGGGGCGGTAAACACCACAAACCCACGGATGACGCGGCCGTCGGGGGCGCGCATCAGCTTGGGGCTGCCCGGTGCCATCTCGCCACAGCCCGAGAAGAAATTGGAGACCTCGTCTTCGTTGCAGTGCGGCGGCAAGTACTTGAGAAAGACCTATTAAGAAGCGAAGAAAAAAAATCGAGTGAGCAAGAGAAGATTACATGATCTGCTCGATAGAAAACCGTTCGAGCAGCAATGAAAATGGTGGGCGCGAGTACTCAAAATTCCACGAATAAACTACCGACACATGAGCCATCTTCGTTCTGCTTTCAATGCGTTCTTATTCACTTCCATCTCCTTACCTCGTAAGGAGCTTCAAGCCGCAAGTTGCGCGCTTCTGCCAGCTGCCGAGCTCGCGCTTCCGCAACACCGTATCTGAAATAAGCCAACGAGGAGCAAAATGGAAGATAAAATTGACTCTCGAGTATCAACAATGTACAACAGTTCCTATGATGAGCGCACATTAGACGGTTTCCTTAAAGTATATACATATTTCTCTCTCTGTCTTCGAAGTCTTGAACTTTGTACACATTTTGCATCCCTTCTCGTTCTCGACTTGGCATAGCTATTTTAAGTTTCGCATATTGCTTTCACTCACCCGCCGCCTCCGCCGCCACCGTTAGGAGCGTATGGATCACCCCCGCTACCACTGCCCGGGCCATAAACACTACTACTGCGGCTGGCGCCGTAAGTATTGCTGCTGCTACCGCCCCAACTGCTAGTGTCTTGTTGGCCGTAGGTTTCATAAGAATTGGCCTTGGCGTTTTGTTCCGCGAGCTTCGCCGCGGCAAGTTGTCTTCGACTCAACTTCACGGGAGCTCCTCCTTCAGAAGTTGTGGCTGTTGATGCTGCTGGTGCTGCTCCATTTACAGTAGCTGGTTTTACACTAGGCGCTGTGTAGCCGCTTGTTTTGCTCTCTTCTTGTGGCTTCGTCGAGCTGGCACCTTCGTGGTTCGTCACGTTCATGCCTGGTTGCTGAGCACCTCCCCAAGGAAGCCTGGCAGCGTGGGCAGCGACTGACAGTTCGAAGGCCGTTGGACCTGAACGCTTTGCTTTCTTTGTGCTACCATCTTCGCTAGCGTTGCTGCTAACTGCCTGCTTGCGCTTCCCAGCTCCCTTCGTAGCCCCACCATTCTCCAACGCTTTTGCCGCAGCTAATTTGGCCTTCTTGTCTCGAACCCGCTCTTTTTTAGCCTCTTCGCGCTCCTTCAGGCGCTGTTTTCGGAGCTCTGCTGCTGCGACTGCTTCGGGCCCTTTATCTTGGAGCTTGGCTAGGCGCCTCTCGTTTTTCGCTTCAGCGATTTGTTTCTTTTCCTCCGCCGAAAGCTCCTTTTGGTTCACGCCCATTTCGCTACCTCCGCCCCTAGCTTCTTCAGAGTCCGACATGATGTTCAAAATTGCAAGATGAGCTGTACTTAGTAGGCGCCGCGCAATCTCCCAGCTTGCCCTAGGTAGTCGCGTAACAAATCGCAAAAATCCTATTGTGAAGACAGCGATTTTTATCGTTTCTTCGCTTTTGCAGCACGACGACAGCGACGAGCACACCATCGGAGGAGATTTTTCTTCGAAAATTCAGCCAATCAGTGTTCAGTGTTCAGTGTTCAGTGGACACGACTTCAGATGAAAATGGCATCTGTTTGTTCGTATTGCTTTGTGGATGTACAAACATAAACATAATGCTTTCAGAGCAGGTGCACATGGCAATATTCTCACTCAAACCTACGTTGTGCGACTCGCTAGTTAATCGCGCGAATTGTTAAAAAAAATTAAGTCTATCTACAGGTATTGATCATAAGGGGCAAAGGGTCTTAGGTTCGAAGAATCTCTTTTGCTCTACCAACCCATACACAAATATCCCGAAGGAACTATCCATTTTCCCAGCAAAATTTACGACAATGGCGCTGGATGATGCCACTAGTTGCACTAGCGTTTCTGAGATCACCAGTGGAGGGTACGACCCTAAAACAGGAGGAATGGAAGCTAGCCCTATTGACACTATTGATGTGAGCTTGGAAGGCGATTGTAGCCTTTTGAAACGCACATTCGCTCCACCGGGAAGCGACTTATACGATGCTGACATCACAAAGTGCATAAAAACTAGCAGCACAAGGCATGGTACTCGCAAGCCAATGCTCGGCGATTCTGTCACCTGCCATTATCGTGGCCGTGTTGTTCGCTGGCCACCTCCAAAATCGATCTCTACAGGGGCTGCTGCTGCTATGCTAGAGGCTGGGTCACCGTGCGTTTACTTCGACGATTCCTTTGCAAGCAAGCAACCTTTGACGTTTATGCTTGGCGTAGATCCAGGTTAACACTCTTTCATCAATTTTTTAAAGATGCTCTTGTCGTTAACATCACGCTTTAACAAATTAATGTTGGTCTCCTTCTTTACCTGTCTCCTCCTTTCTTTTTGCCTTTCCATGCAGTGATCAAAGGTTGGGCAGAAGTGTTGCAAACAATGACCGCTGGAGAGCATGCTGAAGTGTTTATTGCACCCCATAAAGCTTACGGCAGTCGAGGTCGCTCACCTCATATACCTCCAAACGCATGGCTCTGTTTTGAGCTGCTTCTTTTGGCAGTAGAAACCTCGGGGCCAACATCAAATCAAACAGCCTCAGCAACAGTCTCCCAAGATCAGCCCTCAGCCAATATCTTGCCTTCTTCGCATTCACCAACACCTGCATCTAAATTGCCCTCAAAAGAGAACGGTGATGCCAAGGACGTCAGTGGTGGATTGGGTTGCGTGTGGAAATTAGCGCAGTCCAGAAATGGACCTTCTATAAATTTGATGAAGAAGCCTCCCATAGGAGGAAGCGGGCATGACGCCACCCCGGAAGATTTGAGCCAGGTAACACGTTACTTATTTAGTTACTTGTCTAGATTTGTAGTTGCATATCTACTACAGTGCGTACATTGAATCTATTCATTATGCGGGAGTGAATGGGACTAAAGTCGTGCATGCTTCAGTAGAAGGTGGCAATGCAAGCTTCCGCGCAGTAATCCCTCGGACGTTCGCCGAGGGTTTGTCTTAATTCCGCAATTCCTTTTTTCCTGATGTGGCCGTATACTAAAATTATTCTGTGCTACTACTGTAGGTGGCTCTGGAAATATTGGTCTTTGCGCCGAGAAGTGAAAAGAATGCCTCCTGTTCGTTAGACATGAATTTAAGCACCACTAGTACTAATGGGAGTTGTAGTACTAGCAGCAGTAGCCGAAGCTGCGCCCAAGCTACGATAAATGAACACGCCAGCGTAGGCACTACTAACGTAACACTTGGTTTGGAAGGCATGCGAGGCGTAGCAGAATTTACTGTTGACAATGGGTGCCTCAATCAATGGGACATTCTTGACTGGTACGAAAGATGAGACCGAGCTTCTGAAAATTTAGCTCCCCTGTTGCATTACAATACATGCACTGTTCCTTTCTTCGATGATAGGAGATTGGCATTTTGCTCTTTGTGCCGATTACTACCGCCATGTTTGCATTTGCACCCAATTCCCTGGCAGGTGCGCGAAAGCATTGACTCGAGGTGAAACCGGGGATTTCCTCGTGAAAGTGCCTAATAGCGCCACTATTCAGGCAAGCTCAACTTGTAGTAGCAATAATGAAAAGCAAGCAGCAGCTGCGGGCAACACTGACATTACAAACGACGACTCTGAGTTGAAATTTCAAGCGTTGCCAAGATTAGATGCTCTTATCCATGATGGAGTGCTCACCCAAGCAGAGCGATGTGATCCATCATCACCCGAGGCTCTGTCACTAGACGAGATGTCTGCTGTAGAGGCAGCACAAGCAGCGCTCCGTATGCCCTTTAAGTTGGTTACGAGTACATCTGAGGACTCCAAGGAATCGCAGGAACTCATATTCGTGCGAGCAACATTAGTCACTCTCGACAAGTATTGTGGGCGAAAACCAGTACGTTCCTGTCTTTCCATTAGTCTATTTTTACCCTGAAATAATTCAAATCAATTGAATATGCGTAATTCGAATTGTAGTGAGTGAGTTGATCAGTTTCTCTTTTATTCTCATGACCCGCTTTTTCATTTCGCTTGTCGTGGTGTCGCTGTTCTGATATCCATCCATAGGTCAAAGACATGAGCACGCTCGAGAAAATCACCCGTGCAGTCGAGCTGCGCAACGATGGCAACGATCGCTTTGCTAAAGGTGCCTACGAACGCGCGAGCCGCCGCTACAGTGCTGCTCTCAACCTCATTTCGGTGGACCAGGTACGCTTTATCATTCAACTCGTACAACTTTTCTGTCCCTATATTAGTGTTTCTGGCAACGACGTGAAGTAATCATTTGAGAGCTCTAAAAGGAAATAGTGCTATGTTCGAACGTGCTTACCCGTGACGTGAATACATCTCCCGCTCTCGTCTTTTGCCCTTCTTTGTTCGGGACCAACCCCCGCACGAAGGGTTATTCCATCACGGAAAGACGTGCGGTGCGATCAGAGGGGCTTCTTTGCTTCCTGAACCGGTCTCTTTGCTCGCTGAAGACGCAACAGCCAGGTCATGCGAAACGAGATGCCGATTTTGCTCTCGGCATTGAAGCGGGCAACGTCAAAGGCCTTTTCCGCCGAGGCGCAGCCCTTTTGGCCCTCGAGAGGTGGCCTGTGCTTGCCTCAAATCTGTTGCGCCTCCTTATCCCTTTCTGTTGCAGTTGTCGATCGTATTTAACCTTTTAATTATCTTTTGATTTGTTCGGTTAAGTATTGTCACATCTGCTGATGACTTTACTGATGTAACTGCTAATTTTGATTATATACGGGATATTGGGGCGGTTTATAGGTGGGCTGAAGCTCGAAACGACCTTCGAACAGTAGTCGCAGCAGAGCCTACCAACAAAGCAGCAGCACGCCTGTTGCGCCAAGCAAAAGCAAAAGCCCAAGAAGAGGATGCGAAAGCACGCCAAGTGTTTCAGGGCGCATTTCGTTCTACTGACCAGGTTGGCATATGGTAGAGGCACCACACGGGAAGCAGGTGAATTATTTGGAGTGGACATTTATAGTAGTATAAAAGGAACAAGGGGAAAAAGAAAGGTGCTTATGGTTTTCAGATGCGATTTTTCAATAGTAAGAATGATTTTTTGTCCTACAGGAGCAAAGCGAGGAGGGTAAAGCATCTAGCAGTGCTTCTCATACGAATGACGAGAATGGCAAGGAGGCAAGAAAGAAGAAACAAGGCATGTTACTGTACGAAGACAAAGACAAAACGTCACGTGCTCGGGAAGAAGATCCAGACTCAAGTACAAATGAAGGGCACCCATTGAGGTTTAAGGGAATTCGCGCAGTCAACGGAAAGGTCCGTGGCTTTAAAATCAAGAGGAAATATGGTGCATTATTACAGTGTGGGAAGAAGGGGAGATGTATTGTCAGCACATAAATGATGATCTACGCTGACGAGTGAGTATTAAGCAAGATTACTACTCGTGTACACTCACAACACATTAGAAAACAACAGACACACCAACTTTTGCCAACTAAATTCATATTGCTATTCTCTCTGACCATTTTTGGCCTTTTGCTCTTCGGTGGCGGATACTAGATGGCAGTAGTAGAGGCTACAGTACCAGCAGACAGTTCCGCAGGCGACACCTTTGATTGGTTGTTGCCAGGTTCACACGGAGCAGTGGCAAGCGTTACCGTGCCTGCGGGTGCGAAAGGTGTGTGTTATTCATCTCTTCGCTATGCCAAGCTTCCATCTGATTTTCTTCCTTCCTGAGTTGAAGTCCGAGTTTGTAATATTGGGAGTATACGATAAGATAGGTTAATGTTTGCACCATACATCTAGGAGTGTGCCTCAACATGCAATCGTGCGTTCTTGCTGCAGGTGGCGATAGAGTGGATCTTGAGGTTTCCATGGACGATTTAGGCCGCCTCGAATCAATCGATGACGACAATGATGTTGGTGAAGAAGAGAAGCCTCTGACAGGCCCATTACCGGGCTTAGGAAAAGCTTACAAACCTCCGCCTTCTAGCGCATGGTTTACG
>Ga0307982_1003491_pt1 | contig 12543 bp, 14 predicted proteins | sample OrgLakmetagen989_FD_201847 | JGI IMG/M metagenome (GOLD analysis project Ga0307982, IMG submission 201847) | Saline water microbial communities from Organic Lake, Antarctica - #989 | ecosystem: Environmental > Aquatic > Non-marine Saline and Alkaline > Saline | place: Antarctica: Organic Lake... | reverse complement strand
GGTTGTTCCGCCCCGTCACTCTCTATCATGCAGGGTGGGTGGGATGGTCAGGAAAAAACAGCGCCTTAATCTCTTTAATCTTTTCTCGCACCGTTGCCGGTTCTGCGCTTGCGATATAGACCAGTGACCCTGAGCGTCTGGCGACGACACGTGTGAGCTCGCAGCTATGTCCCCGGCCTCCCTCTCGGGCGTTGCACTGATGGGGCGCACTCTGGTTCTGCACGTGTCTCCGTTCTCTCCTGTGGCGCGGTCGCCTGCCTTGCTTGTCTTCACTTGTTCACCGTGTAAACGAGCACTTCTACCTGTCCCAATCCGCTTATTGGGCAAAAACCGGTGTTTCGAACAAAACCTGGATTTTTTTTAACGGGCGTTTCGCGAAGCGTTACATCGTTGCAGCAGTACTGTACAGTATAGAGTTCCCTTAGCTACTTTAGCAAGCTGCTATTAAGTAGCTACTAGCTAGCTAGGCCTGGTCTATTCTGCTTTACTCTGAAGCCGTTTTATTACTTTGAAACATGGGAGAAGAGGCCGAGTACAATGTCAAATATATCGATGGCGGCGGTGAAGAAGAAGAAGAGCTGGTTTGTTACAGCATGTTCAAATATTTTATCTGTACGTTTTTCATCCTTTGATGTGTGTCCTTGCTTGTTGCTGGCAGAAATGGATCAAGCGCGCAGGCAAGGCGTTGGTGACGTACGCAAATGGTTGTACGTATGAAGGTACTTTCATTGAATTTGTGATTCTACCTTTGGATGCGCACTCATGCATACTATCGCTGCCAGGCGATTTTAACAGCGAAAAGATGAAGCATGGCAACGGCGTGTACACTTGGATGGAGCCAGATGAGGAGTCAGGCGAAACTAAAAAGGTGGCAAGTTATGAAGGGAAGTACGCTGATGGAAAGAAAAATGGCTTCGGAAAGATGACTTTTCCAAATGGGGATGTCTACTTTGGCGAGTGGAAAGATAATAAGGTATTGATTGCAATATGTATTTTTGACTAGCTATCATATCACCCCAACTCAGACGTTTGCTCTCATTCAACTTTTGCTCTCTTTAGATTGAAGGGGAAGGAACTTACACGTACGTTAAAACAAAGGATGTTTACAGCGGCTCATGGGTGGCGGGTGTCAAGAGTGGGAATGGGTGTTACGAGTACGGCGGAGACAAGAGTAAGCTGAACGGGACATGGGAGAACGGCAACTTTATCTCCGGGGAATGGATAATGGAGGGCGCTGCTGTATATAAGGGCTCGTTCATGAACGGAGCTCCATCTGGAGCCGGGTCCTTCACTTTTGCGAGTGGTGTATCTCAGGAAGGTGAGTACGTTGCTAAACCGGTCAGCGAGGATGAAGATCCGACGGATGCACCCCCAGCGCCCCCCACCTGGGCAGGCAACAATGTATTCTCAACGGTCGTGTCATAGGAGGGCAGTTCGGTCGCTAATCACCGAAAACAACTACGCACACTTATCGCTCTCTTCGAAGATGTTTCAATTCGAGGGCTTATTTTTCCTCATCGAAGGGCCTCTGAGGCTTTCGCGGATCTGAATCTGAAATCTCACTATTAACTAGTGAGATCGCAGTATTTTTGTGAAATCTCAGTAGCCAGTAGCGAAGTCATGGAATGACCTTGCCAGCCACAAGAACCAAATTTGATCGTTTCTACTTCCACAGTATGGCACTACATTACTGTCGAACATCGGAAAGTTGGAAAGGTCCTTTTCTTATGACTTATCACTCATGGCTTATATATATGGCGAGATCAGTCCACATGTCCACAGTCCATGAATTTCTTACTGAGATAACTGAGATCTTGCTGATAGTGAGATTTCAGGTCCGTGAAAGCCTTTAATATTGATATTACAGATGAAAAAAAAACTGAATACTTGGAGTTGGGGATTGGGATTGGCGGTGACACCGACGTGTTTTATGTTTATGTGTCTTTGATCTGTGATTACTGTGATTAGCAGCCTATAATCTACAATTCCGATTTCGCCTGCAGACATGGCGGTGGCGGTGTATATTGAAATAAGTAGGTAGTCATCATAACACATCATGCATAATACAAGGCCCTCGGGACGGGACGTCAAGACGGCAATGAAAGTCACAAAGGGCGTTTTTTTTATTTCTGATTTTGACCTAAGAGCAGAGACCGCTCCCGTGTTGCGTGTTGCTTTTGATGCGTTCTTCCCGGACTATCGACAGTTGTCGTGGCCAAATCGGTGGAAAGACCCTCTGCGATTGGACTTGCGATGGCCGTGAACTCGCCTTCGCCATTTCAAGCAGAAATTCAAAGGCCGGAAACGCTATAATTTCTGAATGATATCGATATCAAAGTTGACGTGAAAAAGTACGAGTTATGACGTATGTAGACAACGAGGCACGCCAACCATCAGCCATAAAGAACAGACGCAACGAATTGAGGGGCAATACCCTACGTCAGCTCTAAACTTTATTACACGAAAAGTTTCCACTAAGAGGGGGTTGGTGTCTTAAACTCCCTGCCCTCTACACACCGCACACACCCCTTCCTCACGACTTTGACTTGCGCTAATCGCCTGTCTTTGTTCATAGATAAAAGCGGTGCCGCTTACGTCCTGGTGCCTGCTGACGCCAGCTATACGGAATCCATCTCCATACCGGAATTACTAAATCCGCACTACCCTCTTTACGATTTTGACTTGCGCGTAACGTACGCGCGTGCACTCCAGCCCGCAGCATTGGCTTCTTTGTCAATTGGGTTTGTATTAGGTCGAGTTCGACTTCAATCAACTTTTTCCGGAAGATGGGTTCAATTGAAATGCGAATTCGATAATACCTTATGTCTTATCCCTTGGTCTCATGTCACATGTCCTCAAATGTCTCATGTCCGTCTCAACAGCTCAACAGCTCAACAGCTCATCTCAGCATCTCAGTCCTAAGTTTTGAAATTTTTTGGGACCAATGTCCCCGAACAGACCAAAAAGAAAGAAGAGGAAGAAGAGGAAGAAGAAGAAGAAGAAGAAGAAGAAGGAAAAATCAAAATGATTTTAGTCTACTATCGTCCGCTATCATCACTACTGCAGCGGCGCGGGTCCGCCGCACCGCGATCAACGTAGTTGATGTCAGTGACGTGGCAACGTGTCAGAACATGGTTGATGTCAGATGTCAGTGACAAGGTGTCTGAACATACGTAACGTGTCAGAACATATGTACCCAGATAAAAATTTGATGTGACGGACAGACGGACAGACAAAAATCCTTGGTACTGTAGGCACATTTTGGTCGTGGCAGGTACTAAACATCAAACTCCAGCCAGTTAGATTAGATTAGATTAGATTAGATTAGATTAGATTAGATTAGATTAGATTAGATTAGATTAGATTAGATTATACTCCCCAATTGCAAGGAAACAACAACAAATAGCATAAAGCTGCGTTTTGATGAATCCTCCGGAACAAGTCTGACTGGGCTGAGTGCCCTTTTGCGCAATGCAATATTCATCTTTACTCTCATGAACCCTGTAGGATCAATTTTCGTAAGGAGGCATAGGTTTCGAATACGTCCGTGATCTCCACTCCGACCTATCTTCTGCTATGACACGCCATTCCTTGAAGTTGACCGGTAGTCCTTTGCACTTCAGAGCCTTCTTCAATGTCCGACCCCATGTCATCTCAGGACATCCATTCGGCCTTGAGTGTGCTAACCAGCCAGTAAGCAACTGCCGCGGCGCCCGAGTCATAGGCATCCGAGCGACGTGGCCAGCCCAACGAGGAATCCGATTGTGATAGTAGCTATCAAGGTCCATGACATTGAGCCTTTGAAAAAGAGTGGCTGAACCAATGTGATGATGAAAGGCATGACGAAGGCTGACACGACACATGCTACGAACGCAACGCTTATGGAAGCTACGGAGTCGGTTGAATAAGTCTTCTCGTAAGCACCAAACCTCACACCCATAAAGCAAAGTAGACAGAACGAGAGCTGTGTAAACTTCTCCTTTGAGGTGATTAGAAACGTGTTTATTTCGAAGCACATTACTCAAAGCGCCAAAGGCTGCCAGTTGCGGGTGATAAGAAAGCAGGAAATTGGCCAGCCCCCTCGTTTCTTAGTCAGTTTCCTGAAATTCTGCGTAAGCCCCCCTCAGTTTCTTAGGCGGCTGGCAGACAGGCAGAGCGAAAGGCCCTCGTTTCTAGAAACCGGGGCCAACACCCCTCAATTTCTTTTAAAAATCACTAAATTTTACCCCTCAAATTCTTAACGTGAGTACAGGTAGTTCCGGGTGTTAAGAGGTTGCCACCTTAAGGGAATAAGGGTTTGAATTCGGTACTTCCACCTGTTAGAAATCGATTTCCTTCTTATACTGCAGTACTAAAAAACGCTAAGTGAGCAAGGGCTGAGGCCAAATTCCCCCGCCCTTTATTACCCGGAACTACCTGTACTGTAGTGTTTCTTTTCACCCGCAACTGGCAGCTGTACGTTGATCTATTCATCTACTGTACTAAGTTATATCATCATTACTTCATGTTCATGTATAAGTAGAAGTAGTGTGCCTCGAACTCACTTGGAAATCATGGCGGACAATCCGACACTCAAAGACTCGCTTGTTGCTGCTTCATCGTCGGCTGATTACCAGCGAAAAATGGCGAAGGTCTGTGTCGTGTATTTTTTTGCCCGCAATCGAAGAGGTTAATTTTTCTGCATGCTTTGACGGTTGATTCTGGCAGGCGATGCGTGTGCGGTCTGAACGCCACGACCAAGTTGTCGTTGATCTTAAAGCACAGCATCAGAATCAAGTAATTCAAATGAATGAAGATGCTCAGCGTGCTGCTGAGGAACAGACACGTCGATTTCAGGCAGAACTTCAGCGACAAAACGAGGCCGCTACCGACCGTCTCGAGGACGCCGTTGAAAACATGCGCCGGGCGAAGGACGAAGAGATGGCGCAGGTCCTTAAAGAACTTCGCTACGAACTTGAAGAAAATCATAATTCTCGCCTTTCTGCAGTGATGAGCCAGCACCAGGAAGCGTTCCAAGGACTTCAAGACCAACACAAGGCTGAGCTCCGTGAGCGTATGAGTCACATGGCAATGCAAAAGGATGAGCTCTCACAAGCAGAGAAGTCTGAAGCATTAAAAACTGCCCGTGCTGAGTGGACCACTGAAGCTTCAAGCATGGTGGAGCTTGCCGAGGCGCGGCTCAGTCACGAACACGCAAAAGAAATCGACAGTATTCGGGGGGAGTGCGAGCGGGCCATTCAAGACCTCACCACGAAGGTATGGCTCGTGACTTTCCAAGGTAAAACGTCTTTTGATGAAACGTATTCTATTTGCCTACGGAATCTATAGTACGCATTGGAGCGGCAGCAGCTCGGCGGTGACATGTTGGATGATCGCGAAGCCACTCGCGCCATCACTGCCAAGGCAGAGCAAGAAAAGGCCGCAAAAGCAGCAGAAGCTCTGAACAAAAAACTTGCCGATGAGCACGAGAACGCCGTTAGTGAATTGCGGTGCCGCTTTGAGCAAGACTTAATGGAGACTGTGGCCAAGGCCCAGGGCGAACAGGAGGCTGCACTGCGCCAGCAAGCGGTGAGGAGCTAAGTTGCGATTTCCCTTTCTTTTCTTCTTTGTACCCACACGTCAATTTGTGCCTCTCCCAGAGTAAGTTCTCGGAGCAAGTGTCTTCGCTAGAAAAGAGCCTGTCAACAGTAAAAGCAGACTACGAGGAGGCCGCACGGCAGCATAACGCGGCGAATGCACGTGTCTTAATCGCTCTGGAGAATGAGAGGGATGAACTGGCATTGCGGTAAGCACGAAGAGAAAAATGTTTGTGGTGAAGGCAGTGCATTCAATTGGCGCTCCTGTCTCGCGTATGTACTTAGGTTACGGAGCCAACGGGACGATAAAGGCAATTTCTCAACAGGGCGGACCGTGGCGACCGCCATTTCTGTAGCCCTCATTGCCGTGCTTGCCACTTACGCTATGTTTATGGTGGTGCAGTATCGAGAATGGCTCTTTTTTGCCTACGCCCTCGACAAAAGGTTCACATAAAAACCGCGTTATGAAATGGTTTTGAATTGGGCAGCTTCCGGACTTTTCATCACTGGAGGACGGAGCGACGACCCTTGTCAGAAAATGCGAAAATCGCACCTTAAAACATTGAGCAAGATGCACCCGCACCCCGCCCCTTGACCGTGTAATCCTGCATTCCCCAGTGAATTATGGAATGTTATTCGAAGGGATTCGCTTCTCTATTGCACTATACTAATCCCCTCTTCTAATTGAGAAATTGAGGGGTACGTTGGACATTCCACATTTCACTCCTGAATTTTAGATGTTAGTAAGGTGTAAATTACAACTGCAACTGCATGCCCAGACCTATAAGAATAAGAAGGCAACATGCACATGCCACATACCACACTACACATCCAACATAAATCGCAATATGAAGTACAAACCAACTCACCAACACTGAGAGATAAAAGCTATATGTTAGAAGCTCCCAGGGAGATGCTTTCGCCAGAACACTGGGGTTTGGGAATGTCAGAAAAGTGTTGATGTATGTGGGAGGTGTTGTGTTATTTGTTGGACGTTGCGTACACCTACGGAACTGGAGTCACAACAGCTGGATTAGGCGCAGAGCCAAGACGAGAAGAGAAGACGAAGACGAGAAACGAGAAGAACAGTTACTATTCCCATTCCCCGCTAAGGAGGAATCATTCGGGAGCTGGACCAGAATAACCGATCGAATTATGGCGATCCGACCACCCACAAACAAACTTGTTGGTTGGATCATCGCTCCAAGCACCAAACGCGTGCTTGCTGCTCTGCTTATCCCGGTCCATCTCCCTCAAATTTTTTCTTTTGTACCCTTCGGGAGGGGGGTACACGCGCCCGGCCTTGGGTCACAAGGCGGGAAGCGAGCTTCCAAAATGCATACTTTTCCCCCAAATACCCATACTTGCCTGATTTAGTGTTTAATGATAGTTTATTCCAAGTGCAGCACCGGCTCGACTACTTGCGGAACTGGAGTCACAACTGTTGGGTGCTACGTATACCTACGGACATCCGACAGAAGACAGAAAAGAGGCAAGCTAGTCCCAGCTTCGTGCTAAACTACTAGTACTATGGACCGGTCTAGCGCGGCGTTGGAAACGGCTAACGGACGCACCGAGCCGCTAACGGACATCGGTTAGAGTCTAACGCCACAACCACAACATCATACAACATCGATCTATCTCTATCTGCAACTATTGAGGAATTTCCCCTTTTTGTGGGGGAGGGTCGACTTACCGTATTAACGAGATTTAGAGAGCGGACGACACGTTCTTTCCGGACAATCGACAGGGTGGGCGGGTGGGCCCTAGTAAACGTAAACGCGACTTCACTTCGCGGGGTCGCGGTCTGAGATTATTGCGTGGTGAATATGGGAAAATTAAGCGCAAAAATTTGTGCGCCATTCGGTTCAGAAACCATGGAGAACGATCCTTGTACCGTCGGCTGGCGAGAAATCGTACTGCTTTAGGGGAGGTTCGACTTACCGTGTTAACGAGATCTAGAGAGCGGACGACACGTTCCTTCCGGACAATCGACAAAAAGGCCATTGGCTATTGGCTGTAATTAAACCGTTAAACCATCGCCATTTTATTAATTATTAATTATTAACGGAAGGAAGATCACTCCATTTGCTTTATGAATCCCCAGTCCTATCTTCCTCAGCAGATTAAATCGGTGTCTCTGGTCTCCGATTCCCCTATTGTTATACGTAGTGGGCGCACTTGGATGTTTGCGGCTTCTCATCCGATAGGAAGCTTGGTCTGAGGTCATCGTGCTTTGGAGTTAGCCACTGGAAACTCTAATGCGATGCCATACCCACCGCACCTTTGAATGTCGAGTCCAAAACTTCAGAGAGGGTAGGGTGTGTGTGCACCTACCGGACAGCAAAGAGGGGAGGAGCCCAAAGATAACGACGCGCTGGTGTTACATGAGAAAGAAGTCAAACTGTAGGGCAGAAAATTCAACACTAAGCAAATTACTTCACTGCGTGAAGGAAAAATTAACGTACCATGTAAGAAAGTTCACGCACGGTAGAACCTGCGGCTATGGCATTAGCGCACTCTTGGATGAGGTCGGCGGCGTGCAGGCCGATGATGTGGACACCTACGATCTTTTCAGTCTCCTTATTGAAGAGCACCTTCGCGAGACCGTCGCCTTCGCCCTCGGCCAGCGCCTTGGAGTTGGCCTTGAAATACCCCACTGATTTGCCCAGCTCCCACTTCTCCTCCTTGGCACGCTCGATTGCCTGATCTTCGGTGAGGCCGACGAACGCGATTTCGGGGTGCGTGAAGCAGGCAGCAGGGATACCCTCGTGGTCCACCTCGTGCTGCCGCCCGACAATGTTCTCCACCGCCGATATGCCTTGCGCGGATGCCGCATGTGCGAGCATGAACTTGCCGTTTGCGTCGCCGATGCACCAGAGGCCAGGGACCACTTGCCCATCAGGCTTGTCGAGCACACGCATGGTGGAATCCACCTGCACGAAGCCCCGCACCGTCTCGATGTTCATGTTGGCGAGCCCGAGGTCCTTCGTGTTGGGCACACGGCCCGTCGCCACCATGCACGCATCCACCTCCAGGGTCTCCACGTGCTCTTTCGTCTTGGCATCGATCATCTTGATCGTCACCGGCTTGACTCCAGGGATGCCGGGCGTCACCTCGGACGCCAATACACCAGTGCGGTAATCGATGGCGCGTGGCTTAATCAAGAGACGGTCGGCCTGTTTGGCGATTTCTTTGTCAAACCCGGGCATAAGGTCTGGCAGAGCTTCAATAAAAGTGACTTCCGACCCTAAAGCAGTGTACACGTCGCTGAATTCAAGGCCGATGTAGCCCGAGCCCACGATGGCCACCCATTCGGGTACCGACTCTAGGTTCAGTCCGCCGTCCGAAGTGTACACCGTTTTCTCATCGCAAGTGATGCCCGGTGGCACAAAGGGAATGCTGCCTGGAGCAAGGATAATGTTCTTTGCTTTTAATTGCTTGTTCTCTCCAACGAGCCCCACAGTGTATGGCGCCAGGAGCTCGCCTTTTGCTTCGAGCACGTCGATGCCAAGCCCCTTGAGCGACGCCTCGAGGTTACCCTTGACACGGTTTGCCAGATTCTTCGCATGACCAGCGATACCCGCGCGATCGTAAGTCACACCTGATGATGTGATGCCGAGCGACTTCAGATGCTCCTGTAGCAAAATTAGAATGAGAAAAATGTTAATATCTATGTGTTCGAAAACAGGAAACGAGAGGAAGCTGAGTTATTCTAAACCTTACCACGTCGTTCATATCTCGCACCCGCCCAGCAGCTGCCAGCAGTGCTTTGGAAGGAACGCATCCTCGGTTCACACAAGTTCCTCCAACGTCGCCACCAGCCAGCACGCAGGTTTTGAGACCCTGGGATTTAGCATGCAATGCTGCTCCATGCCCACCGACGCCGCATCCGACGATGATGACATCGTAGTCAAAGTCCCCACTCATTTTCAACGGTCGCACTCGAGACTGCATGATGCGAGCTCCTCCCAAGAAAGCATCTCCGACGCCCACGCAAAGAGCCAACACTAGAAGTGCAGAACGGCCCATTTTCTTGACCTCGTCGTAGAAAGTGATGGACCTTCAAATGACGTGCGTCATCAAAAACATCACGAATTACTGTACAGGGGAGTCTTTTTGGTGCTTGGTCAGTCAGGTATCGAAGTTTACGGATTGCGGATTGCGGACTACTCCTACTCCGCAGACTGCAGGCGGTACTTCTCCTAACTCTTCGATGCCTAATCATCCTATACAGATAGCGGCTTACGCCGAAGCGCCCTGCCTAGCAGGCGCAGGAATAACACCAAGAACTTTTTTCTATTTATCTCTGAACTGGCGCCTTTATACTTTATAATTCGTTCAATCCCCTCGCTCGGCATTTAAAAGCCCTTTCGGCATTTGGCAACCGACCAGTCGCCTACGACTCGCCTGCTCCCTTCTCTTTCTGGAAACGAACCTTTGGTGCGTATTATTGGCACTGCCCAAAACAAGATATTATTCAAGACCTCTGCATATTCCGTAATTACGGTCCGGAAACCGGAAAACGGATGTTGACCTCATTAGCGATACTTGATCACTTAACAGTCTCTCCAGATCGAAAACGGATGCGGGCCGAGATATACGGTCCGCACCGCGAATTAACTTCTTCGAAAAGCAATTCGATGCTTGATAGGAATTTCGCCCTGGTTCAGTATGCTTCCACCTCGGTTGAGTAGGATAGTTCAGTCTAGCAAAAAGCTAAAGTCCCTTTGCGAAGTATTCAGCCATTTACGTTGAGTTCAGGATGCAGAATGCTTGAGGCCCAAGCAAACTTTATTCGCCCTGGTCGTCGGGGCGCTTGGCTTTGATAGACCACTTGTCCTTCCCAGCGAACTGCATAATAACACACACACACACACACAGTAAGACAATTCGCGCAAATGAAGGATCAACGGGTGTATACCAAAATTGTATTCGCTGAAAAGAGGCATATTCGCGCACCTGTCCGATGAGCGGAGCCCAATGCAGGCACGCGGGGTCCACAACAGGGGCCTTGATCGGGTTGCGCCGCCGTAGTTCCGCCAAAACATCTGGGGGTATACAAATGACGTAGTTGTTGTATAGGTACTTGAGTAGGCCTAGGTATTGCAGCGCGTTGATTACGTCGTCGGACAAGATGGACGTCTGCTTGCTGATTTCCATAATGGAGAGGCTCGGGCCTTTGAAGTCCCCCAATGCCTTCAGCACCTCTGCTGACCAGTAAGACCTGTACGAGACTGCGCCCAGATCCGAGAGTGGCTTTTCGGGTGAGCCCACTTTGAGCTCCTTCTTGGAGAGCTCGTATGAAAACGAAATGAGGAATCGACCGTAGCCTTTGCGCTGATAGCACGGGAAGGTGAGAATGCAAGCCAAGTTGTATCCGACGTCGCTGTACTTCTCCTTCGAAAAGTAGCCCGTAGGGTGATAGCCGCGCTCATCGTATTCGCACATGACATAAAACAAGAACGGGTCGACTTCGTAGTACAACGTTTTATGGTCCAGAAACAGCTTGGCGAGGTAGCACAAGTTCTGGCAGTATTCGCGGCTTACTTCGCCGTCCACCTCGAACATCGCTAGACCATCCTTGCGGTAAATCTCGTTGCCTGGCGGGTGCGGGTCCACGCCGCGCGCTTGGTACCGATGCAGCTCTTCTTGGTGAGAAAAGAAGCGTAGCGAGTATTCGCAAAAGTAGAGGCGCTCGACAAAGCCGTGAGGAAAATATTCTTTCGGAAATGGCGAAAAGTACCAGCATTCTATGATGTGCAAGCCGAGCTCAATCGTCTGAACGTTTTTAATTTTTGTGACTTCTTCGTGCTCACGAAGGGATGCTTCGTCAATGCCTTCATGCTCATCGTGCTCCATGTCCCCAACCACAGTAGGATTGGCGTCGTCGTCTTGACCCGAGGCCTCCTTCTCCTGCCTCTTGCGCCGACGCCCTCGAGGGCCTTCATCTTCACCAGACGTTGCGGTGATGGCGCTCAGATTATCGTCGTCAACAGCCTTATGTTGGGAGTTATGGCTAGCATGTTCTTTGGCAAGTTTCCCTCCAACAGACGGCGGTTCCAGAATGCGCTCGGACGATAGCCATTCATCCATGCGCCGATTGAACTATCAGAGGAGAATGTGGGAGGAGCGAAGGTGGAACTTAAGATTGGGTGCTACGAAGCCAACATGAACACGTGTGCATCATTGACTAGCGCATGACTTACGTCGAGATAGTGGACATAATACGAATACTTCTTCGCCTCGTCTTCATCATCGGGGTTCGTTTGCGCTGCAGACCCAACAAAAGTCAGTCGTCGAGGATGAGTGTACAATAAAAAGTCCACATCAAGTTGGTCAGAATTACCTCGCTCGATGATTTCGCACACGCGGGCTGATTTGTCAAAGCTCCATTCAGCAACAATGTGGGCACCCAAAGCAAACGGATGGGCGTCGATGTCCTTGTGAGGGTCGACAATGCTCTCAGGCTTTGCTTCCTTCGGCGTCGGTGCAGCGCATTTCGGAACTTTCTTTTTCTTTTCCTCGCCTTCCTTTTTTTTTTTACGTTCAGTGGGCATGAAGTCGACTCGGTAATCGTAATACTCCTAAAATATTGTAGCTTTGTTTAGATTTACAGCGGTGTATCTTTAGTAAGCTCCACACATTAATGGTGACCTTAGGGTTATACTTTCTCTATTTACAGATTCGTACTCTATAGCACTAGATTTCTTCGCAAATAGTCGTAACTAGCAGCTAGCTAGCTTGTAGCTTCTAACTTATACTTACTGTAGCTACAGTGTACGTAGACAGCTCTACTAATCTCTAACTCGAGAGAACCGCTGGCTTGTGTGGCTATCAGTCAAGTAGCTACTGTAGGTTCGTCTATCGAAAAGACCAAAAGACCATTAGGATAGCCGATCGCTCTGAAAGTTTGCAGAGATCTTAATGATGTGGTTTCACGAGCGCATGCAAAATTTCAGGTCCT
>Ga0307982_1003489_pt1 | contig 12547 bp, 4 predicted proteins | sample OrgLakmetagen989_FD_201847 | JGI IMG/M metagenome (GOLD analysis project Ga0307982, IMG submission 201847) | Saline water microbial communities from Organic Lake, Antarctica - #989 | ecosystem: Environmental > Aquatic > Non-marine Saline and Alkaline > Saline | place: Antarctica: Organic Lake... | reverse complement strand
TCCTCTGCGGGCGGAAACTCTTCTTTTGAGCTGCACTCTCAGAGCATGGAGGAGCGTGCCACTTTGGACCGCTACCATCACTTCCATGGCCACTCGGGCATGCGCGCCTGATTAGCTTCTTAGGTCTAGTTTGCGCTGCTTTGCTTTTCTTCTCTACCTGTTAGTCTTCTAATTCCGGCCCTTCGGGGCCTGTCTCAAAATAACCCTGCCTAATTGCTCGATTTGAATTAAACCCCTCATTTTTCCGCCTTTCCCAAAGCTTCTACCTTACATTGGCGCTTGCTGGAGAAAATTTGACTCCATTTGGCGTTTCTGAAAATCGAATATAACCGAAAATAACCCAAAAAAAACTAAAATAACCCAAAATAACCCTTGACCTTCCAATTTTTAGGTTAGAACCATCACACTGTACTGGAGACGTTGTGAAGTAGTGAAGAGTAAAATGAGAAGATGAGGTGAGATGAACGATGAGGCGCGTTCGCGGACCATTCAAGACACATAAGCGTATTGCTCATGGAGTAGCGCACATGCGCGATCTTCTTCATTGCGTTTCTAGGATTTAGCTTGCCCTCTTTGTTTGTGCAGGCTCTTTGGATTGTGGACATGAGCCAGTACAGTAGCTCTAGCGCTCCATTAGACAATTATCACTGGCCTACGGTATCACCGAATGCTCTCCTCGCAACGGACTTGCCCGCTTTTAAGCATGTTTTACAACACTTCAATGATAATCCTACTAGAACCCAGCCACCAGCCGATGATGCCTGGCGAGAGAAGCACGACCGAGCCAAGGTGTTTCGAGACTTGCGCGACGGATCGTTGGACCACCGTAAGCGAGAAGCCTACTGCGCGCATTGGGGGCTGGGCGAGGGCCAGGTGGTTACTTCACTAGATTTAATACACTTCGAGTTAACCGTCGAAGCAGCGTCAGTGCTAGCTGAGCTACTGCGAGATGGGTCGCTTGCCGATCTGGCAGTTCTGCGATTGGGGCGGAGTGCCCTATGGGAGATGCTTAATGAAGAGGAGCCCACGGACGATGACGAAGACCAATACATGGTAGGCGTCGCTACATCGACAGTCGCACAAGAAGCATACGTAACCACAGTCAAGTTGTGTGATGCGCTGATGCTGCACACGACGCTGCGGGAGGTGACGATCGCGGGCGTGCCCTTGCCTGTACGCACGCTGCGCGGTTCGGCCGAAGGAATGCTGGAGCTTGACCTTTCAGATCAGCACTTGCAAACCATACACGGCTTGTGCGTAGCTGCAGGCCTCAGGATAAACCACGTGCTGACGTCGTTAGATCTTCGCTTTAACCCGGGCCTCGGTGCAGCAGCGTACTCGTCGCTAGCTGAAGCATTCTCAAATGGTGCAGCTCAGTCGCTGACTACCCTGAACGGCATCGTAATCGATGCCAATAGCACAGCACTGGACTTGACTGGCCGAGGAGATGTGCCCTACTATGAGCTGCTGTGGATCGAACGTCGCCTCGCAAGTGTTGACCGGAAGGGCCTCATTGAAGAGCTCAATTTCGATAATTGTGGCCTCGGTGTAGACGAAGTTAGGGTAGTTGCTACCATGGTGCCCTCGCTGGCAAGCACCATTCGTTTAATCGACCTCTCGCACAACAATGTGTGTGGGATACATCGGGATCGGTACGACACGTGGCACGGGACAGAGGAATCCAGCGGTCTTGAAGCCTTCTTCACAGCATTGGCCGGCCGCGACCTACTGCACCTGAAACTCAACGGCTGTGCGCTTGGCGCTAGTGGGGCGGCGGCGCTCGCGGCAGCGCTTCGAGGTTCGCTTCGTAGCGACAGCAAAGGGCCGATCATGTTGTCGAGCCTAGAGGTGCGCAGCGGGCACATGGAAGTGGACGGGCTCGCGGGTGTGCTGGCGGCCATTGGGACTGACCCTACTGCAGCTGGTGAGGTACAGGGACGCGGTGTGAGCACCATGGGCAGTTCGGGGGAAGCTGCAGGCGGCCTCACGCTCGAGCAGGCCTCCTTGGACTTCACTCAGCCCTCGTTGTCCATATCCTTCGCCGCTTCTGCAGCCGCCTCTGCCGCTGCCTCAGACGCTCCACCACCACCTGTGCAGCTGCCGTGCTGCCCGATGACCTGCCTAGACACGCGAGGGAACGTTGTCAACAAGCTAGCTGAGGTAAACGAATGGATTAGGGAAAGTACAGAGGTTGAAGATGAAGAAGAAGAATGCGTCATGTTGTTTCGCTTTTGCTTCCATTTTGCTACGAAATCACTTCAGGGAACTTTGCCTTTTCTATCCTCGACCACAACTTTTGAATCCGTCTCACTTCACACTTTTTCAAAACCATTATGATTCTTAGGCGCGCCTCTCAACGCTGATGGAACGCGTGTTTGAAGCAGGGTGGTTAGAGTGCTTCAATGGGATTGACTTTCGACCGTTTGCGCACCTTCGCACAGCGCCTACCTCAACAGCGGCTGGTGAAGAATGGTGGCGCAGGGGCCAGGCAGCTCAGGAGGCTGAGGCGGCCGCCATCTTGCACCACACCCACCCAAACGAAAGCATGCGCATGGTCTCAGCCTCAGGGCGCTCCATCGTGGCCGCGCCGGTCGAAGACAAAGGTCTCTTAGATGAGCCCCCTCCTTCGCTTGCGCGCGCCTTAACGCCAGTGCGCGAAGAGGCACCACTGGCATCGACGTTAACCACTAGGACGGCTCGCGGTGGCGTGCTCTTCACTCAAAAGCCTCCAAGCAAAACCAAGGGTGAATTGAACTTAGCAAACCACATGTGGGTAGAAGACTCCCCTCTGCCCGACAACAATGGCCACGAGATGCGCTCGAGCGTGAGGTTCGCCTCGTCCTATGCGAAGGAGCGTGTAACGGGAGGGGTCACGCATTTGGGGCTGAGCATCCACGAGACGTGCTTTTCGTGCTGCATGGCCCTGCGACTGCGGCTCACGAAATTAGTGCTCGCCGACACGCGGCTGGTTGGTTTAACTGAGGACGGCGCAGGCCTGCTTGAAGCAGCAGAAAGCGACCGTGCGCTCGCCCTGCAGCCTCTCAAAGCTGTGTGCTCGCTCATGCGTGACTCGGCGTACCTGCGCAACCTCGACCTCAGCGGAAACGGCCTTGGGGGCGCAGGTGACGCGGCAATGGAAATGCTCGCTCAGGCCCTCAGCATGTCAGTGAGCCTGAAAGCATTGGCCCTTGCACGCAATCGCTTCGGCCCGCAGCAGTTAGGCCACTTAACCAGTGCCCTCATTCACAACAACTGCCTAGAGTCGCTCGACCTTCACACCAACCAACTCGGTGCTTACAATGCCATTCAAACCTTTTCTAGTTCGTCTCCAGCCATTAGCGAAGAGTTTTCGGAGCCGCCCAACCGCCAGCTAGTTGACTCTCACGGGAAAGGCAAGCGGCGACGGCGGCCGTTACCACGGGTGCGTTCAAAGCTCAACGGAACTATGCAGGCTCCGCAAGGCAACGCTTTGGGCAGCTCTGGTTTCTATGGCACAAGCCGAGGACAAGCGACTGGCCACGCCTCAAGCAGTGGCAGCAGCGTGCACTCAGTGCGAAGCGCCTACTCTCAAAGGAGCCTGTCAAGCGACAGCCAAAGCATGAACAGCAGTCACCGCAGCGTCGGCGACGGAACCCTCGCGTCAGAGCCGCTCGACTCTGGTACACGCGCAGTGTCTGCCACATTAGCGCGTTTCATGACTATTCTGGTCGAAACGAACTCGTCGCTGACACGGCTTGACTTGCGGGAAAACGGCTGGAGCGTCGACGAGAAAGAGCTCTTCGCCGATGCCCTTGACGTCCCGAGAGACCCACCATTTACCTACCTCCATTTGTAGCGCCTTCAAACCCTGTACCTATATATTTTTACGACCCGATAATTACTCTCGATGCCAGCTCCCAATAACTGCATATATGCCGTTAAAAGCCCAATCAATTGCACGGAAACCACACAAGCCAACAGTCGCTTTTTTATACAATTATGTGGTGCACTTTGATAGCTCCCAACTCCAAGTTGCAAGTTAGGAATACTCGCGCAACACATACAATGGCAAGGTATAAAATGAACGACTTCAAGTCGCTGGGACTTGGACTTGGGCTTGGCCACTGGCCATGCATGGGTTACTTATAAATTACAAAGGCGCTATTCGGCACCTGGCACTGGGGTTGTTTAGGAAGGGCTCGTTGTCTTTTTTTTATTAACGAATCTCTAAGAATTCCTTTTTATGTTAAAGAGACACGTTCAGTGGCATCAAATTACCAGCTTTTCTCTCATCATAAGAAAAAGCACCATTTTCATGCAACAAAAGACATGAAATGCAGCGGTGTTTATGTTGTCACGATTCGGAAGTAGAAGCGGTCCGTGAGCGCGAAGAGGATGGTCGAGCGACGCGGCGAAGACCCTATGGGCACAAAAAGAAAGAAGAAGAAGCCATATATTTGACCATTCGATCGGACAAAAGAGAGCGAGATAACGCAAGTGCACATGAAGAGGAGAGCCCAGTCTAACCTGAAGAATAGCTGAAAGCAGTTCACGCATGTCATCTGCTTCTTGTGCATGGCCTGGGAGCTGCTGTGGTTTGTGGGCAGACATCTGTGGGTCCTCATCCATCTCTTCCTCTCCACCACTAGCTGCCTCCTCAGAATGGTCTGTTACACCGCTCGAACTTTCGTGAGCGTCAGGTCGAAAGTGGGGCGATTGAGCAGCGTGCTCTAGGATGGCGAGGGTGCCGTCGTGCGAGACGGTGTCCATGCACACCTGGGCCGAAGCAAGCAAAGCAGACTGACATTTCCTCGCCTGCGTGCCGTCAGCCACTTCCATGCACGCTCCGGCGTCCAGCGCTGCGAGCAGTGGCCCTAGCTGACCGCTGCGGTCTCGTTCAAGCGCTTCGAGCGTGGCGGCAATGCGCGCCCCACACACGAACAGCACCCCTTGCCGCAAGGTTTCGGAAGCCGACAAGGGAACCCGCACGAAACGATCCAGAGCACCATCGTCCTGCCCGCCAGCGCACAGTTGAGCAAGCACAACAATTGCTTCGAATTCGGCCGCCCAGTCGACATCGCTGCCCGCCACGGGTGTACCTGAGAGTGCTTTGGCGAAAGCAGCAATAGTTGCTAGCTTCGTGGTCTGCTCGTCTAAGTCTGAGTTAGCCCACTCGCTTTGCTGCCGCTTCTTTGTCGAATACTTGGGTGGCGCGACTGCTGCCACACACAGGGACTGCAAAAAGCACTGCAGAATCTCCACGTCAGCTTCGTCGCCGTCACTGGTAGCACCGCTTGGGGGCCGCAGCTCGAGGGGAGCTTCGAGGTGGTGCCACGATGGAGGCTTAAGGTTACCGAACAATGGGGGAAGCTGCAACGCACTCTCTTGCTGAGTCTGCAAGATTGCTACCACTGCACGAAGCACACAGATATGCGCCCTTACAGCAGGCGCAACGGGGGTAGTCTCCGTGCTTGACGTAGTGAGGCATGCGAGAAAATGGTCACCACTTGTCTCTCGAATCTCAGTCAGTATTACGTCTTCACACTTAGCTGTGGTAGTAGACGCAACTATCTCAGATGGTTCATCCTCTGCTGCTTCATCTGCTGCTGCTACTGCAAGCGAGTCCTGCGCTTCAGGTGTTGCGTTCAATGCGTTCTGAATCTGCTGCAGTGCAGTTACAGCATCCAATTGTAACTTATCGTCAGTAATAGCGGGCGTCAAGTCTAGAAGGCTGCACGCACTTTCACAAAAACGATTGACTAAGATGCGGTCACGATCGTGTGGCTCCTTGTCTTTGCTACTGATTGCGAGTTTGAAGTCGTTGAGAATAGATTTGGAGAAATCAGGATCTTCTTGTGAAGTTAAGAATGATTCAATAACATACGGATATAGCAATTTGTCATAAATATACTTCGCTGTACAAGCTGTAAGGATGCAGAGGGCTGGATGAGGGGTTGCGCCGCCTTCCGAGGCGGACACCGTACTTTGGCTCGAAGGGATGTCGTAATCAAAGAAGCGATCAGCCCAAGTCGTTTGACTAGCATCAATAGGCAACGCTGCACTTTCAATGCATTCCAATGGTGGGGCACGTCTTGGAAATTGGCAGGGAAATTGGGCAGCTCTAAGATGAGCTACAGCTAGCTCAAGCAACATGGAGTGGTCAATTATCTCCAACCCATTTGCATTTAGAACACATGGCATTGATGTGGAACCTTCCAGAGGAAATGAATTTGTCCATGATTGCGATAAAAGAAGTGCAGCATGATTATGGAGCACCAAGCGGGACAGTCGAGGTGCGGATGAAGTACCCGAGTATTTGTCTGCTGAGGACATTTCATTTTGGTCGTATGGATTGAAAGCGAATAGTTCAAAGAGATTTATCCTGCTGGATGGCTGACGAAACTTATTCAAAACTGGAAATTCTTTCGCACAGTTGACGATATGTCCAAAAGCTAAATCAGGCCACATACAACCAGAGTGGTTGTCACAAATCCTCGGATCAGGAATGGAAGAATGCTCGATGAAGGATATATACTTACAAATGTCGATGTTCCCTTCTAGAGCTGAAAGGATATCAAGTGCTGTTGTGTCCCACACTGCAATCTGAAGGAGTTTGCCTTTATTTATAAGAGTGTTCTCACTGGTAGATTTAATGGCCGATTCTTCATTGTTTTCGTTCTCCTCGCCTTGATGCAAAGTAGCAGCACTCAATGTAATTGGTAATGGCCCAAGAATGTCATTCTTGGACTCTTCGAGGCATCCAGAGGCTTGAAATAATGCCAGATTGAGTGCTCTTCTTCGCGATGTAAAGAGAAGTAGCAACCGTAGCTGCGTTAAAAGAGAATCCCATGTGCCTCGAATCACATCATTTGCAACTAAATTACCATAGGTCTTTGATTCAGCCACTTTCAACAACCTGAAATGCACTTCCCGTGCCACAACTGCGAGCACAAACGCATTACCGTGGTGGTGCTGTTCTTCTCGGCAAGAGCGAAGCCACGGTAAAAGCGAAGATATGGTTTCTTCGCCACCTTCAAAAGTAAACGGAAAGGAGAAATTCTCCATGAGACGAATAACACCATTTGAGGCTGAAGCAGTCGAAAGCACTGTGCGTCGAAGGAGACTTGGTGGCAACTGCATGAGCCACCTGCCGAACAAGGCCGAAAGTGTTGGTATCCACCAAGAGGAACTAGATTCCAGGAGACTGTTAGATAGTGTTTCTGACAAAAAATTGGAAGATTTCAGGGACCCTATTTGTATCAAAACTCCTGATCGTTCGGCTATCAATGGTCCAATAGTCTTGAGACACCGGCAGATAGCGCTACAGCAAAAAACGTCGAACAAAAGGGGCGCAAATAGTAGATCCGCAAGAAGGTCATAATTCTCAGTACCGTCCTCGAGGTAGCTCAAAAATATGTTGACAGGTACCAAATTGAATTCTATGTTCGAGAGTTCTTCTTTATCAGAGAGATTCAACCATGCGGTTGCCTCGCGCTGCCACAAATCAGATACCCATTTGCCAGTGGCAGGTGTTACGAGTGGTGCATCGCTAGCATCACGAATTTGTTCAGTCAAATTGAGAGCAAGTGAAGAAAGCTCACGATAAGAGTCGATAAGCGCAAGCCGGCGCTCCAGAAACGATTCTAAAATCTCATTTAAATGCCTTTCGTCCGTATCATCAGTAGCTTTTAAAACCGTTTGGTCTTGTGGTTTAGTACTTGCTGAAGTACTGAATAATAGCAGCCCAGACGTATTCGCATCACTCGCCCAGCTAATTGCGTCTTGAAGAAATTCAAGACTGCGCGTCGATGATGCATTGCTCATCGATGGTAAATCCAAAATAATTTTGAATGCATCCATTACACCACTGGCTGTTCTCAAACGGCGAAGAAGTACGAACACATCATCCAAAGTGACCATTTCTGGGTAATCTGCATTTGACATGGCCGCGAGGCTTTGCACCGTATCCAAGTCCGACTCAAATACTTGCGCACGCTCAACGTCGTCAATTTCAGCCATGGTATCCGCCCGACGATGTGTCACAACCCTCAGAGGAGATGGTGCCTCTAAATCAACAGGCGAAGTTTGTGCACACGATGCTTTTGGCGGCGAGGAATTAATGGGCAAAGGCAGCGATTCGGTATTCTTGATCTTTCGCTCATTTTCAAATCCAACAAACGGGCCTGCCGCGGAGAGCGAGAGCATCTCGAAACCAGATGATGAAGCACCGCGGGTTTCTCTAATGATACATGTCACACATCGAACGTGTTGTGGGCCACTTTCGGACACAACTTGTGTAGTGACGAGCCTCGCTCCAGTGCCCACACTGAAAGAGTGCACCAAAGTGCCGTGAAATGCTGCAAATATGTCGACAAAGCCGCGGCGTGGGGCGTAAAGCAACATAAATAGTTTTCCACTTTCTTGAAGCCACCCACATTGCGCATCGCGCATGCCTTTCCACATTCGAACAACAAGCTGCTGCGTAGTGTCAATCAGCAAAACTCGACCAAGTTGGTCCGACGCCAGAGCATGAGTAAGAGTTGGGTCCAACCAGACTTGCGTAATTGATCGTCGATCGTCTCGAATTCCAGATACACCGTTCAAAGGCTCAGTTGTATCTTTCTTTTTGTCAGGCGATTGTTGAGCTTGGCCACCTGAGCTCTCACTATTATCAGCTGCAAGCAGCCCACCCATAAAGCCCGAGAGGAAATTAACCGCCGTCACTTTCAAGGCATGCGCAGCCTGACGAGCAATGCGTCGAAAACCGCGTGGTTGCCCAGGGAGATCTCCTAAGTGGTAGAACGTGAGCGGATGCGGTGCATGCGAGCACACAAGTAAGGTAATAGAATGCGCAGACGACCCGCCAGACGTTGAGGCTACACGGCCGAAGAGCGAGACACTGGGAGCTCCACATGCAACAACGTCATTGACTTGCGAATCGTCTGAGATGCCGTGCGATTGAGTATCACTGGACGGAAACGGCGACAGTGCGCAGCGTTCGTGGGGTGGAAGAGCTGTACTTCCCTGGGAGCCTTCCGCTGTCTGGAGTGGCTTCCTAGGATCGATGTCTCCGATAGACGTAGAAACCACAACTCGATCAGCATAAACTATCCAAAGAGAGCAGTCCAGAGGCGCGCACCATAACGAATCAGCATTGACTATCAGGCCATCTGCTGAGACTCGGGAGACTCGCAGGGAGGCTACAGCCTTGTCGTGGAAATGCCCACGAAACCATTTCTGTCCATCAGACCCATTCTTTGGGCGAGGCAAGCAGACGACCTCGCCCGATTCAAATCCTGCGCATAATAGGTCAGCCGTTGCCCAGACTAGTGCTGAAATTGGGCCACAGATTTCCACGAGATCGAACTCTGACTCTTGATTTACGACCCAGATTTGGGTGCTTCCGTGCTGCGCCATGGCCAAACTAAGATCAGGACCCAAAGCAGTCAATAGGGTCGAGTCCTCGGAAGAATCTATACTCAATGATGCTGGCCATGAAGGCGCGGCCATTAAGACCGTATGAGCCATTCTAGTCTGATACTACTAAGTTTTAGGAAGAGACGCCAGAGTTAGAACCATTTTTTCTTTCTTACCTGCATGCCTGCCAGGTAGCCAGGAAGGGAGGCTGCTGCCTGCCTGCTTTCTCAAAGCTTTCCTCATTTTCTTTTCACTCAGAAACCCCCTGAAAGGACGGACTCGTTACAACGTAATAATTACGATGCTCTGCACTGGCATTATTTTCACTTTTTTCTTTGGACAAACTTACTTGCGCCTGGAATGGCGCTATGAAGAGTGCAGCTGGTGGTATTATTTCTTTCTCGGCTGGGATGCCTAGGTAGGTTAACATATAGATTTATCTGCCCGATACCATCTTAGAAACGACGTCTTCATCCAACGCCATATAGTCTAATTTCCTCCTTACATGAACGCACCATCCAGATAATATACAAGGGAGCTTTGAGTGAGCTGTATAAAAATTGCACACTTCTACGTAGATAGCTTAGCTTTCTAGGTGAAATGCCTCAAAGGCAGAATGACATTATGAGCCAAAGCCCAACATTATTCGAGAAAACTTCCAGTATATCGGAGACAGCGAACTCTTCCGCATCAAGGAGGAGAAGACGAAGAAAACGTACCTCAAAGGAAGTAAAGAATTCACCCATTTCACACGACGGGGACGACATTGAGAATGCAGACTTCAAAGGAGACGAAGCTGCTGTTGATGCAAGAACTGCTGAGGTTTCGAGGACTAACCCTCCATTGCAGGAAGCTGAATCTCCCACAACCCACGACCGCTACGCTAAACGGTGTGACAGGGATGAGCAAGGGGCTACGGTGTGGCCTACAGCTGACGACTCCGCCAGCGTAGCGAGCCATCCTCAATGGGCAGCCGCTTCGTCTGCGCGCCCAACTTCAGCAGCTAGACCTTCGTCAGCTATGCGTGGTGGCGAAGCGTGGGCAAGAGCGGTAGCTCGTGCGGAGACAGCCGCCGAGGCAGCCTCAGCAGCGCAGCAGCTGGACCCAAGGGAATTCTTTGCCCGCTGTCGAAGTGGCGACGACGAGTACTTGGAAGAACACATGCCCGAACCGGTGACTGCAGGTCTATTGCGAAGGCTGCTGAGCTTGCCTGAGGGCGTCGACGACCATGTGCTTGATGCAGAGGCAGCCTTAACCATTGCTGTGGACACGCGGGACGATCAGCCAGTGGACGCTATAGGCCACTTGATGCCACAGCTGCAGCATTTGCACCTTGCAAGCAACTCAACGCTTTGCTCGGTGCGTGACCTTGGGACATCCTTGCGGCATTTAGTCGTTCTGAAGGCGAGTCGGTGCAGTTTGCACGAACTCGACGGCATTGCTGCGCTGCCCTCGCTCGAAGAGCTTTACCTCTCCTTCAACGACATTTGGGAGCTCTCCCCGCTGGCTCTGCACGAATCGCTGCAAGTCTTAGACCTTGAAGCGAACGCCATTGAGGACGCGCCACAAGTGGGCCTGTTAGCAACAATCCCCACGCTCTGGGCTCTAACCCTCGACGGCAACCCCCTAGGGCGACGCTACAGCAGCAAACTCGAGTACCGTCGAGTGGTCTGCCACCAGCTGCAGCCCCTTCACCTTCGCACCTTGGATGATGAACCGTTAACCGCAGCTGACCAGCGACCACCAGGTGATGCAAGCATTAGCGCACCTCTACAGAATTCGCGATCAGACGCCAGTGCAGGCGAGAGCGTAACTCTATCGTCACAGAAAGCTCTTCATTTGGACCGTGCAACGGCGTTCAATCGCATGCTTGTGGACGACGCTGAGTCACAGCTCGTTGTGGACGCCATCAAACGCTCGCGTCTGCCACCTACTGGGCCCAAGACGATTCCACGCGATGATGATCAGGCCAGGAGTCGCCAAGAAGGGCGTAGGGAGTTTCGTCAGGCTCATGATAATCAGGGCCGCGAAGTGGACGTTGAAAAGCCACCGCGTGGCTCCGAGGTGCAGAATGGAGATGATGATGATGATGACGACTATGGCAACGACTTGGGTCACCCAAAGATGGGGCAGTTTGGATCGGTTCTTACGCACGGTGGAAACGGTTTCGCGATGTCAGGCAACGTAAGTCGAGGCCTTCGCCGCCGGCAAGGAAGCCAAAAGCCGCCAGCTAGAAGAGCGGCTGCGTTAGGCGCGCCGTTGCCATTAGAAGCAGGCGTGGACGAGGGAGAGCCGCCACACGCACCGTCACTGGCTGCTGAACTGCCGGCTGCTGGTCGTGCCCAGGCAGCTGTGCCAAGGGCAGGCGACGCAGTCCGCTTTGAGTCTGAACAGCGATTTGGCTCGAATCATGACGATGAATCTGAGGACGCCGCGATTCGAGCTCTCAAAGCACGAGCCCTCGTGAGCCGCCCCAGTAGTGCAACTTCTTCAGCGACCTCCTCCGAACCTGCCCCTCACCACGACTCCCCTCGAAGTCGTCCCAGCAGCACCGAAGCGTCGCCTCGGGACCGACTGTCCCTCCTCGAGTCTGACGCAGCTCCTGCCGGCCTTGGGCAGCCACTATCCTTCACCACAATGGAGGCAGGCGCTGCGAACTCATGCACGGACGCCTTTCTAGTAGCGCTCTTGCAGCGACGACCGAAAGAAGTCCCCGAGCTCCGAACGAGGAGTTCGTTTCAGCGCTTTTTCCATGGCATGGAGCACGCTCGCTTATCAAAGCTTTTGTATGCGGCCTACGCTCACCTCGAACCAGCAGCCGCGCACGACAAAGTTGAAAAACGACTGCGGCTCTTCGCTGCAACTGCCGACTAAACCGCTGTGTGGGGAGCTGGCGATTCCTTTATTTCTTTTTATATTTCTTAGCCCTCCTCCATTTACTAGGTGTTCCATAATAATCCGAGTTGTAAATAAGAATGGAGCGTAGACGAAGCACCACCAGCACTACCCACCACCCCCCTCAAATACACTCGAACTCGAACTAATACAAACCCAAATGGCACAGAAGCCAATGCTGCGGGCAGAAGTGGGAATGCGCGTGCGTTGCGCAAACAAAGCAAGTGCGGAATGATTCAGGAGGGAGAGGGGCATT
>Ga0307982_1003488_pt1 | contig 12549 bp, 16 predicted proteins | sample OrgLakmetagen989_FD_201847 | JGI IMG/M metagenome (GOLD analysis project Ga0307982, IMG submission 201847) | Saline water microbial communities from Organic Lake, Antarctica - #989 | ecosystem: Environmental > Aquatic > Non-marine Saline and Alkaline > Saline | place: Antarctica: Organic Lake... | reverse complement strand
GTGCCTGATATGCGTACGATGTCCGTGACAGGTTGGGATTCCCAGTTGGCCACGACAGATTCGAGGTCGTTTACGCTGTTGTTGAGCTCAGCGTACGCTTCGTTGACACCCTGCACGAAAAAGCAACTGAAAGACTGCATGGAATTGCATAAATTCACAATAACGTACAACAATGGATACAATGGCCATGATCATGGCAACAATGGCCATGATGATGATGCCTGCAAATGTTGCGACAAGGTGCGGCACCAGCTCCTGAGTGCAGCTCGCAAATTGGCCTTACCTGTCTTTGAGTCCAGGAAACCCTTGATTTTGGCGCCAATACCAGGCTCTCCATCGCCTTTATCGGGAGAAGATTCCTCTGCTGCGACACTAGGCGCTTTTGCGCCTTCCTCCGATTCTATTACCGGGTTTGTTGTTTGGGTTGCCATCGTTGACAAGAATGTTGCTCAAAATGCACTGCCGATGGGAGTCAATTGACAGTTCGACACTGCTATGCAATGTAACGAAGTGGGCAATTTACGGAGGAAATCAAGCTTCGGTTTGGGCCCGAGTATTTCCAGACTTGGCAGCTGACCAAGCAGGGGGCTAAGAATTCCGCTGCGCCCTGCTGTGGCCACTTTCTTCGATGCCCTCCGAAGTAGGGCGCCCTAGTACTTGAACGAGGATGCTTGTTCTTATCACCAGGTCTTTCAACGACGACTGTGTGCCTACTTTCAGTTCAGTGCCTGCCCCCGCCCCCGCCCACCCAAAGTGCATCTCAGGTGGGGGACAGCCCGCGCCCCTGCACCCCCCCAGGGCTTCCAAGCATGCGAGAGGAGCACGCGCACCACCTGCGCTGTTCACAGCATGGGGCTTCGTGCACTTATTTCGCAAGACGGGTGGCAGATGGCATGTGGCAAGTGGCAGTGACCGCCCTCCAAAGACACTCAACTCAGTCAATCTTCAGTGTGCTCATAGCTTGGACTCCGTATCATGCATCCTCACACATCCACTCAGCATATAATGGCTGGTCTCACTCGTCATTGCTTTTGCAACAGCCGGGTGCGGAGTCACTAGCCCCGGGCCCAAAAAGCCCAAGCCCTCGGGAGTCGCTCGCACCTGCGATGAGGTAAAGCTGGCACTGATTCGCGTTGCCCACCGGGCCTACTGTGAGCTTCATGAATTAAGTACGATGCGTGAGGGTCCTCCTTTGGTGCCGGTCTGCGAGTGATACAGGAAGGGGGGTCTGAATCAAATGGGGGGGGGGGAGAGGTGGGGCAGCTTCAAAACTGCCATGAAAAGCACACACAGCCCCAGCATAGTATTGCAGCAAGAGCAACGATAGGCGTCTTGCATTCGAATGCATTCTGAGGGCACAACGATCCAAACAGCCCTGAGCCGGGCTGCAAGCTGTGTGGTCAAAATTATTCGTAAACAATCAGTGAATTATGGCATCGGCCCAAAATCGCGAAAATGTCTTCCCTACACGACAGACTGAGCAGATTTACAAAAGCAAGCTGAAAGGTGCAAAAAATGGTGCGTGTGCGCAGCAGATTGGCTGGGCGAATGCGTCAAACTCACGAGCACAGGGTACGACCTACTGAAGAAAAAGCGAGACGCCTTACGGAAAGAGCACCACGCAATGGCAGCTGCGATATACAAGGTAAGGCCCTGTGCACAGCTGCATTTGAGACTGGTGCAGAATGCATGCCTGCAGGCGAAGCAAGGTCTCCAACAAGCTTCGTCAAACAGCTTTTTTGCCATCGACGATGCAGTGTGGAGTGCTGGAGAATTCAAGTGAGCACCATGCCTTCCCTGAAGCCTGGGCATGTCTAACTTTCTCTCTTTGCAGACGCAAGATGCTCACGGGCACATACACAACGCCATCAGCCCAAGTATCTGTGCGCCACGACAACGTGGCAGGAGTTGCCCTGCCGCGTTTTCGTTTGATCAAGGGGCAGCTGGAAGGCCGCGCTGACTTGGGGCTGGCAGGTGGCGGCCGAGAAATCCACAGAGCCCAGCAAAGCTGGTCAGCACTACTGACTCTACTCGTACGCCTGGCTGGCCTGCAGACGCAGTTCACAGCGCTGGACGAGGCCATTCGCCTCACCAGCCGGCGCGTGAATGCCCTGGAGAATGTGCGTTGAGCGGGAGACACACTTTCACCCCGCCCCGCCTACACCACGCCCCCTTCCTTTTCGCAGGTCCTCATCCCTCGCTTTGCGGGCACCATCAAGTACGTGCAGTCTGAGCTTGACGAGATGGAGCGTGAAGACATCTACCGCATCAAGAAGGTGCTTGAGGTGAAAAAGAAGAAACTGGCCACGGAGGCCACGGCACGCGCCAAGTTCCTACAGCAGGCACAGGGCAGTAAAGCGGGTGCTGAAGTGGATGGTGTGGATGCGCCGGCGGCTGCCACGTCAGGGGCTGCTGCAGAGGGGGGGGGAGAGGGGGCCTACGCTGGCATCCTACACGACGACGAAGACAGTGATGACGAGGCTAACTTGTTTGGATAGCTGCAGGCTGCAGACCTGGTGTGCAGACCAAGCTGTATCATAAACTGTGCAGATGGCCGTCGTGGCATGCCCTGGCTGCCAGCTGGACTGCTCCAATGCGACACACAATCTGAGGACCCATCGTGGCTTGAGCTCCTCTTGGCACTTCGTGCTTCACGACAAATGGTGCAATGCCATCAACCAAACCCAAAAAGTTCTTCACAAACTGATTTATTCAATTCATCCTGGAAGCCTCCATCTACTGTGCCAAAGATGACAGGTGAAACGCAAACCAAACGGCAGTCGGCTGGCGAGCAGCCCAGCCCGAAGCTTGCCAACATCTCAGATGAAAATTCTACGCAGCGATCAGTTTCACCGGCAAGGGATCCTCCGTCACCACCCACTTTGGCGCATTTTGCGGGCTCCATGGGTACGCTGATGCAGGTATGCAGATATGAGCGGAGCAAGCCACGCCCAAGTGCACTGCACTTGTGGTCCCATGAGGTTTATGCCACCCTACCTCACTGCAGGAGCAAACTGCTGCATCTCATGTCGCCGAAGCAAAGTCCACTCCTGAATCGGATTTGCGTGTCCGTCTTTCTTTCACATTTGGTGTCCTCAATGCATGTTTGGTAAGCAGAGGCGGTTGTCCTCGGCATATGCCAGGGTACGCGTGCACACACTGTGTCTGCAGACGAGCTTTTTGATAGGCAGGCCACTGGGGATTCCGTGGTATATGTTCAAGGTAAGTGGCGCCATCATATGGGCCCTGCAGCCAGAGGGGGCTGCACTGTCGCTCCTGCGCAGGCATTGACCCTTCTGACGTACCGGTTCGTGCAATTCAAGCGCATTGGGCACCACTACTACCTGCTGGACCTGTGCTATGTGGTAAATGCCCTGCTGTGTTTGTACTGCGGCTTGGCGTTGGCGGGGTGGGGCCACCTGCCCTTCGCCATGACGCTGTTCCAAGCGCTTTTTGCCATGACCAATGGGCCCCTTGCCTGGGCCATCCCCCTGTTCAATAACAAGCTCAAGTTCCACTCTGCGCAACACATGATCAGCCTGTTCATCCACATTAGCCCTGCATGCACCACGTACGCCATCCGGTGGTACCTGGACCGAAGCACCTTCCCTCTGGCCTCAGCAGTGGCGGACCCTCAGGTACGCCCACCGCCCCCCCTGCACACAGACACCGAGCCCCCCGCATCACCGACTGCATGCACAGGCTGGGTACTTTTCACTTTTAGGCAGTCTTGAAGGCGCTGCTCTGTGGCCGTGAGTGCTGCAGCCGCGCACTGGGGTGCACACAGCTGTGACAGCGCTTTCTTCGTCCGCAGGTACTACTGCGTGTGGATGACCGTGTACTACTACGTGGTATTCTGTGTGCGCTCCAAGCGCATCTCTGAGCGCAAGTACGAGACGCTGTTTGTGTTCATCATGGATGCAGCCAACAAGCACCCTGCCCGCCGTGTGCTGCTGTCGGTGACCTCACAGCCTTGGCTGCAGCGCATTCTGTACCTGGGCATGCACTTGACGCTGGGCCTGGTCACCATGGCTGCCACACCTCTCTTGTGGCAGTACATGCACCTGCACACTGTGTTCCTAGTGACCATGTTGGGCTGCGCATGCTGGAACGCCAGTAACGGATATCTCAAGATGCGTGCCCGCGCCCCTGCTGTCACCAACACCAAAGATGAGTAGCACACCACGCCACCACATCACGTGCGGGGGCGCTTGGCTGCAGGCTGCTGCACCGCCCCTGCCCCCTCTCTGGCCTGCTTGTCGGGGGCCAGCCAGGCGGGGCGCAGGCACACCCTCCACTGCTCATCCTGCACCAGGGGCTCCACGGAACACATGGAGCACACCGCGGTGTACTTGAGTAGTGCTTGCGCCAGCGGCAACAGGGCCCCCTTCTGCACAGCCAGCAGCTCCTGGCGAGCCCGGGCTTGCGTTGCGGCGGGGACGCCTGCGGCGAGAGGAAGACTGCTGACAGCTTGGAACTGGTCATGCAAGTCGCTGATACGCTTGACAATGTGAACTGCAGCCCGATGCAGGGCCCCTTGTGTTTCACGGTTGCCCTCGGCGCCTGCGAACAGAGTCAGTCGTGTCCTGCGCAGAGAGCAGTTTACAGCCCAGGCAAACGTGAAACGTGAAACGTACGCAGCAGCTGCTTCCAGAAGCCACGCAGCAGCTCCGTGTTGCCCATAAGCGCCGATTGTGCCAGTTGCTGCACGGCGTCGTCCGTGCCTTGGAGGAGCCCAGCAGTAGTGCGGGGATAAGCGTCGTGTCTGCAGACAAAAGTGGTGTGCACTGGCCACGGCGTCACGTATCGCTACAATGCATGTGCTGCTTTCCACTCACACTTGGCTGAATGACTGCATGACTTGTAGCATGCACTGCATGACTGTGCTGGCATCCTGCACCTGCTGTGACAGGTGTGCCCCGTGCATGGGGGGGGGGGGGGGCTGCCCTGGTGCTGCTGAGCTAGCTGCACTGCCTGCTGTTGAACCTGTCAGTGGAATGTAGGCGCGTTGCTTCATCTGCACCAGGTCGGGTAGCGTAGCATCGGGCGCTTGGTGCATTTCTTGCGGCTGGCGACTGGAGCCGGCTGCCGCCTGCAGCACGACGCTGCTGTACTGGTTCTGCTCGAGAACTAAGCGATCAGCCCGCCTGCGAGTGAGTGCCAGGCGTGATGCGAAGTGCTGCCGCTCTTGCTTGGCAAACACGTCAGTGGCGGGGGCGTAGGCTGCTGCCTCCTCGTACACCCGTGCGCCCTGGCGAGTGCCGAAGCCCCCCCCCGACCCCCCACTGCGCCCAGAGTCAGCAAGCACCTCCTGAGCCGTGCCCACCAAATCAAATGTGTTCCCGGAGTCCTTCAGGGAGTGTGCCACTGCAGCAGCTGCCTCTGCGGACAAACGTATGGAGCCCGTGGCGATGCCGTTGAAGAAGTCACTGCCGGGGCCTTTGAAGCGCTCACTGGAATCCAGGGGCAGCTGGTGAAGCTCCAAGCTCTGCTTGGCAGCCTCCGCTTCGCGCTGGGTGGCCTTTGTGCGCGCCTGGATGTATCGAAGCCAAAACTGCTGCACGGTGAGCTTCTGTGTCTTGACCAGCTCGGTGTACTGCTGCAGCGTGGGGGGTTCACAGGCAAGGGTCTGCCGAATCATGTCGTCTGACAGCTTGTACTGGAGCTTCTGGTCCTGTTGTGCAGCTGGCCTGAAGTCCAGCTTGGCTGAGGGCAGGGATGCTGCTTGCTGGTTGCGCATGGCCAGGCGCTGCAGGTCTTCAGCCCGCTCCCTCCAAAAGTCAGCTTCAGACACCACACCCGTTTCAACCAACGCAACATAGTCTGCTTTAATACTAGGATCAGAGCCCAAGAGTACTGCTCTCAGTCCTTGATTCTCAACAGAAATGCTTTGCTGTGCTGATTGTTGCTTTGCATCCAGCAGCATTTGCCTGGCGGTCTCGCGTAGTGCTGTGCTTGGATTTCCCTCAGCGTCCTCGAAGCCGAAGACAAAGCCCGGGCCAGATTTTTTGGGGGTAAGTAAGAGCTTCAGCTGGTGGCCGCGCTTCACAATCCCTGCAGCGAAAGCAGGTGAAATACAGTGAGCGTGGCGGAGAGAAATCTGCGGCAGGTACCTTGGATCCGCGTCAGCTTGACAGTAAATTGCGCCATGTTTTGTGTATCAAGTGCACGCCATTCCAATTTGAATTCAGCTGAAATCTTCAAGATGCCCTTTTTCTTGCCTAAAGCCAAGTCCACACCTGAATCTGCAGCGTCTTGCAAGACGCAGGGAAGCTCCATCCTGTCCTGTCTCGCAGCACGCATGCACACAAGACACCACGAGAGAAGCTTGCACGTATGGATCAAGGTTCATTATTGTGCAATTGCAGCACGATCAAGCAATATCGTTTGAGGTTCCTTCATCTCCCCCCCCTTGACAGGGCCCCTCACCAGCAGCTGACGCAAAGCACCCTCCGCAGTGCTCCAGAGCTCCAAGCCAAGCCTTGCACAGAGGTCACTGAAGGCCCAGCCTCGAGTGGTGGGCCCATGCTAGCCTGAACAGAGGCCAGGCAGCAGTGTATGGCGACGGTGCTTCTCACACCCCTGTCTCGTCTCGAAGCTGCTCTACTGCAGCCATTGGGTGATGAAGCCCTTGAGAGCTGCAAGGGCTAGCTCCAGGCGCCTCGTGGCGGCACCCAGGTGCGCTGCGGTCACCTGGGGGTTGCGCAGCCAATTCAACAATGCGTTGAATCTGTGCTGCCAGGCAGGTGGCAGACTGCTGATGGGGGCATACCATGTGGTCTTGATCTGGTACAGCTGCAGCAGTCGGAACAGCAGCGCTGCCGAGCCCAGGAGCAGACTCACACCGAACACGAGGTTAGTGACATCACCCCTGCCGCGTTTTGCAGTGTTCACCAGTGCGATGAGCATGCCTGCGGCAGAGAGCGTGAGGAAGCCAACCCACAGGCCCTCCCCCAGGTACTGCTCCCGCCCTCCTGAGGACAGCAGAACAGGCTTGCCCTTGCTGTCCACACCCAGAACAGGGGGCGAGCGGATGATGCAGAACACCAGGCCAGACACCGCCAGGCCAAATGTGAGCAGGCAGATCATGCGCCAGGCGGAAGGGGACCTCCACAGGGCCAGCTTGCCCATGTCCCCCCCCACCCACAGCGCAAGCAGCGCCACAGCGCAAGCTGCTGCGACGCTGACTGCGCGGTGCTCGGCGGCGGGGCGCACAAGCGGCACTGTGTCGGCCACCCCCATGATGTCCAGCACACGCTGCGCCGTTTGCACGTCTGACGGGTGCAGCGCCGCGCCCTCAGGCAGGGTGGCCTCCGCCTTGGTCCACTTCTCCCGACGGGAGGTGGGCGCAAAGTACGCAATACTGGGTGCATTGCGCATGCCAAATGTGGCAAATACGCTGTTGCACTTGACGAAGTTGCAGGTGGCCCACAGCAGCTGCTGTGGGGCACCCGAGACATTTCGAGCGGCAGCCATCTCCACTGAAAAACGAGCTGAGCGAATGAAGTCTTCAGCCTGGGAGCACGCAGGGCAGGGGTACTTCGGGTCATTAACCGTGAACAATACCACTGTGCCATACTTGCGTGGGCCATCAAGCACCGCCTTGCGAAAGTTTGTGTCTATCAGCTTCACAAAGCCATCCACCTCCTTTGACTTGAGCTTGGAGAATGATTCCTGCAGTGTAAACATCGCACACTTGACCCAATGGGGAAGCATTATGCTAAACTTACACCCACAGATTGCCTTACTGCTGCCAGGGTCAGCGCAACTAGTAGAAGTCTATGCATTGTGACAAGTGTGCGGAATCTGTCAAAGTCTACTTCTCCAAATGCTCGTTTAAGCTGCGTGGCAGCCGAGAGCACGGATTAGTATCGTGTGACTGCCTGAGATGTGTTTGAATGTCATCGAGTTGGGAAGGGGCATGGTGCGAGCGTAGCACTCTGGGGGTGGTTTATGGGTCCACAGAAAGCATCTCGTGGGTGCTGCGACAGCAGCTGCTTCAAACTCAGCAACTTCTTCTGCTGGTGTTATCGTGTGAAAATATAGACCAGTTCGACCGTTTTTATTGAGGCCCGTCTATTTATCAGCAAGTTTCATCATTCACTCAAGATGGCTGGTGAGTCGGTGCATTCAATACTGTCCCTGCCTTCGTGTTGCAAATTGGCTCACAAACTTCGCAGAATCGCAATGCACTGTTACTGTGCACTATTTCGAGGGGCATGGTCTTGCTGAACGCACTGTACGTTTCACATGCACCCTCGCTTCAACGCAAATGTTACGCCAAATTGTGCACAGCGTTGGATGCTTGCTGCTGGCGATATTGCATTCAAGAATTCTCCTGTAACGAGCCGCGCTGCATTTCTGAAACTGCGCGACGAGGAGAAAGTGCTGCCATTTGGCCAGCTCCCTCTTGTAGAAATTGATGACATGAAGTTGTCCCAGAGTCTCCCATGTGCAATGTACGTTGCTCGTAAAGCCAACCTGGTTCCCAGTGACCCTGCACAGATGGCTCAGCTGGAAATGGTAAGTGTGCCTGCAAGCGCAACATGCCTCACAGAAAGCACCCCAATCTTACATGCAGCTCATCAGTGCCATTTGTGACTTTGCCACTGCTGGCCTCAGTCCCCCGTTTCGCGTGCACCGCGACGGCTGTGACATTGCCGAGGCGCAGGCCGCCGGCATGCTCTCCATGCAGCGCACCCTGCCCTACGTTGAGGCGTTTGCCGCCAAGAACGCACAAACCAATGCCGATAGCGGCGCAAGCGGCAAGTTCCTGGTGGGTGCCAAGCGCAGCGCAGCGGACGTGCTGCTGGCCCAGGCGCTGTACGAGGCGGCCGAGGCGTGCAAGGGCGCCGGCACGCAGCTGCAGTGGCTGCAGGAGGCATGTCCCCACCTGCATGCTGTGGTGCAGGATGTCATCGCGCAGCCAAACGTGGCGGCATATCTTGCCAGCGATCTGCGGTACCCCCCTTCTGGGCCGGCGTACGTGCAGCAAGTGGACGAGGTGCTGGGACGCAAGTAGTGCTACAGCTCCCCCGATCCAGCTGTGGAAGAGGGGTGCAGCAATTAACGCTGTGGCATGAACATGATTTGATTCTCAATCAATCAACCCAAGCATCAAAACTTGACGCCCAGCTCCAGCAGGCGGGCGAACGCCTTGGCGAAGTCCGTGAAGAACTTGTCCTCGTCCTTGGCGTACACTTGCACCCACTTCATGAACTTGGGGTCCTCAGTGAGGGCAATGTCGGTGGGCAGCATCATGAGCTCGCCGGTGGCCTTGTCAACGTACTGGAAAGGCCCCTTCCACGATGGGTCCTTGGTGCGCTTGTCCACCCACTCCTGCCCCAGCAGCTCCGTGAAGTACATGTTGCTGAGGGTGGTGGGTGCTCGGGTCCAGGGGCCGTCAAAACCTGACCGGTCAGTGTGGCAGCGGCCAAGGGCGTGGGCGCCTGATAAGGCCACAATCTCCTGGTCGTTGAATCCCATTCGGTAAAAGACGTCGCGCAGGTGCTGGGGGCCCTTGGAGGCGTCGGGGAGGCGGCCGTCCTCCACGATCTTCTTGGCGACTTCATGGCGCTTAGGGTCGGCAGCTTGGCCTGGGGCGGGGGAGTCAGTGCGGCCTGGGCGCCAGGACACCTCAGGGCCCGCCATGGTCTCAATGGCCTGCGCGCCTGCCAGCGTCCAGAGGTCTGCGTAGGTGATGTTGGGGTGCTTAGCCTTGATTGGCTCCAGCAGCGCCCGTGCCTTGTCCAGTCCAGCGTTGGCGCCCCACTTGGACTCTGGCTCGTAACGCATGGTGGCGCCGGAGGATCCGCCTGACTTGTCCTTCTTGGCATAGGTGCCACTGGAGTGCCACGCGAGGCGCACCAGCAACGGCCCACGGTTGTCATCTTCGTCAATGACGGCCTCAATTGCCTTGCGCACCTCAGCATAATCCACGTGGCCGGCCTTGGAGACTGCCCCAGCCAAACTATCTTGGATAAAGCTGGTGTAGAAAACATACCCTCCCACAGCAACGACTCCCATGCCAAGAAGTGCAGAGGTCTGCAAAAGCAAGTACTTGACTGGGTTCCGCAGAATTTTGTCTTTTGGCGGGGTGCGGGACAATTCAGGAATGCGTATCAGGAACGGTACCACGGAATAGGAGTCGAGGTTTTCTTACTTACATTCATTGTTGCACTTCCTGCTTGGGGGGCGGGGGCAGAGCTCATTTGTCGCCAGGCAGCTGAAAAACGAATGCATGTGAGGAACTTCTGTCGCGGTACAACGTGCAGCGGATGTCAAACAAACAAAAACACCTTGTCAACTTACACGAGCGACTTGAAGCCCTTGAGGCGTGTTGGGCAATACGACTGATGTTTTTTGATAGCATAGTATTCAATTAGTTTTGCTTCGATTGTGCAAGCACTTCTGAAATCAGCTGACTGCAGACCAATTTCCTTGTCAAATTGTGTCCTAAGAAGGTTGCACATACACTAATGCGAACATTTCTAGACCTAAATTGATTAAATTGTCTTTGCGTGGTGGAAGCCAACAGTATAGGGCAACGAAGGCGGGTTGAGAGAGGGGGCTATACACAGCATTGTTGGCTGAGCCTTAGCAACATTTGTTGCACAATGCGTGCACGACAGCGTGGACCATTTCTAGCAAATTTTCAATACATTGTGGGCTAGCTCATGCAGCTGAGGCATCCCAGCAGCACAAGCAGACTCAGCAAGCCCATCAGCTTGTTGGGCCTCTTCACGGCATGGCGCTCGGTCGATTTCCAGCAACACGTCTTCGCCGCATGCGCATGAATGACTGGTCGCGGCGCCTTGCGTGTGAAAACTCCATCACATCAAATGATCTAGTGTGGCCTGTGTTTGTCAAGGAGGGCACTGGTGCTGCAGAGCCCATCCCAAGCCTGCCCGGCGTGTATCGGCACACGTTAGAATCACTCCCAATGGCAGTGTCAGAGGCTGCTGCCGTTGGTATTCCCATGATCGCTGTATTTCCAGTCACTCCCACCAACCTGAAGGATGCTACCGGCAGCGAGGGCACAAACCCAGGGAACTTGATGTGCAGAGCTATTCAGTGCATCAAGCACACCGCCCCCCACATCGGCGTCATGGCTGACGTGGCGTTGGACCCCTACACTTCGCACGGGCACGATGGGCTGCTGAGCGCGGGGCGTGACGGCAAGCTGCATGTGGATAACGACGCCAGCGTGGCCGTCCTCGTGCGCCAGGCGGGCGTATTTGCCGATGCAGGCGCGGATGTGGTCGCCCCCAGCGACATGCAAGACGGCCGCATCGGCGCCATTCGCACTCAGCTGGAAGCAGCTGGACACACAGACACCATGATCATGTCATATGCGGCAAAATACGCCTCTGCTTTCTACGGGCCCTTCAGGGACGCCGTGGGGTCTGGGGCCGCCTTTGGCTCTGGGGACGCCCCAACGGACAAGTGCTCCTACCAACAAGACCCCGGAAATGTGGAGGAGGCCATTCGGGAGGTGGCCCTGGATGTGGAGGAGGGCGCAGACATGGTGATGGTGAAGCCGGGACTGCCGTACCTGGATGTGGCGGCCCGCATCAAGCAGAGCTTCCCAGCCGTGCCGCTGTTTGCGTATCACGTCAGTGGCGAGTACGCCATGGTGAAGGCTGCAGGCGAGCGTGGGTGGCTGGATGCGGACGCCTGCATGCTGGAGGTGCTGCTTGGATTCAAGCGCGCAGGCGTGAACGGCATCGTCACATATGCAGCTCTGGATGTGGCCAAGCAACTAGCACGCTGAATGCATAAGTCGAATTTATTTCCCGGCAGCCTGCAGGAAACTGCGCGCAACAGCACCCGCCCTGGCGTTGAGAGCGATCTTCACTGCGGAGAGCTCCTTGTCGACCTCCTCCATGAATGTGATGACGAAGTCAATCAGTTTGTGCTTCCACATCTTCTCCAAATTTGTGTTTGTAATGAGAAAAGACAAATCATACCCATCCACAGCTTTCCTTCGAAGGACAATGAACTGCTCTGCACGCTGCATGAGGAAGCGACAAAACCAATGGGCCAGGAGCTGATCCATGCCATCCATTTGCTTGATCTTCAAGCTGATTCGCACACTGTTCACGCTGCTTTCAATGAGCACCTTCTCGTCCTCGTTCCGAGCAATAACCAGCGGCGTGAGCAGCAATTCCTTTGAGCTTCTGCATCAAGCAGCATGACGGCGTGGTGGAAACACTTGCAGGCAAGTCAAACTCACTGAACTTCGATCTCTGGCTTATTGTGTCGCTCGACTTGCTGAGAAGGAAACGTGGTGATGCACAAGCACGCCTCCAAGGAGGCGCGCACCGCATCAAGGTACGTCTTGAGTGTGTTGGCCATGGCAAACAGGCTAGAGATGTCTTGCCAAGCAATTCACGTTTTCTCTTGCCTCGTGCTGATAGCAGTGCCGACTGCTTTTCTCAACACTTAACTTGTGTGTGTGTATGTAATGTATTTTCTAGCGAAATCAACTCGACCGAGCTCGAGGCACGCAATCCCTTGACCCCGCTCAGAGGGGGGTATGCAGGATAT
>Ga0307982_1003486_pt1 | contig 12553 bp, 10 predicted proteins | sample OrgLakmetagen989_FD_201847 | JGI IMG/M metagenome (GOLD analysis project Ga0307982, IMG submission 201847) | Saline water microbial communities from Organic Lake, Antarctica - #989 | ecosystem: Environmental > Aquatic > Non-marine Saline and Alkaline > Saline | place: Antarctica: Organic Lake... | reverse complement strand
TGGCCAATGCCCCTCTCCCTCCTGAATCATTCCGCACTTGCTTTGTTTGCGCAACGCACGCGCATTCCCACTTCTGCCCGCAGCATTGGCTTCTGTGCCATTTGGGTTTGTATTAGTTCGAGTTCTCCGAAGGGCTTGAATTAGTGATAGAAATCAAAGCAGCTCAAAATAACAAGTAGTCGAGCCGGTGCTGCACTTGGAATAAACTATAATTAAACACAGTTAGGTGCTTGGAACGACCCAGCCAAACAAGTCTTGGCTGATTGGATGCCCTCAAACCGCTCGGTTATTCTCGTCCAGCTCCCGGATGATTCCTCCCTAGCGGGGAATGGGAGTGTAGTTACTGTTCTTCTCGTTTCTCGTCTTCGTCTTCTCTTCTCAACTTGGCTCTGCGCCTAACTGCGACTTCCGGCGCATCACTTGCTCAGCTGTCTCACGCGGCCTACGCCGCTACTCCAGCTGTGCGGCCAAGGCCCGCTGTTTTCTGGATATAACTAAGCGAAAGCGAAAGCGAAAGAAAGGCTGTCGTTCCGCACCTTGCTGCTTGCTGGCATAGTACACTTTGGCGCACTCAGCAACAGAGACGGCACTAAGCCCCGAATTCTTGTGCGTCATTCAAAGAAGCGACCCAAGATGGCAAGGGAAAGAGGTGTTATGAGCCAAAGAAGCAACTCAAAGCCGATGGACCCACTGGCGCTATCCCATCGCGGCTCTCACGAACTGCGTTACTTTCGTCGAATTTACGAATGCCGGGTAGAGATTTGATTGCTGTTACTTAAATTTACAATCGCCGTTTCGAAAAGTCAAACACGTCTTTCGGTTTGATTCGTTTTGTAACACATCTCCAAATGTCTTACGACTCACTTCTTAAACGCCCCTTTCTTCGTGCGTTGGCGTTCCATGCATTTAAGAAATGACTCAAATCTCAGTTGATACGAAAATACCGCGGCACTTAGGTGACATGATTAACATGGGCAGTCAAGATGAAACCTTTTGCTCCTCCTCTATTTATTGTTCAGTACAGCAGAACAGAGACCAGAAAACCCGGCTCTGGCTCTGGCTTTGGTTTAGAGGTGCTGGTGTAACATGTCTGTGCTTTTCTTCTTTCTGGTTAATATATCCTATTTTGCATGCGATTCGCGATTAGGGCAGGTTTACGTTAAAAGGCACCGAAAACCCTTGAGTACTTCGATTTGCACAAATTTGTACCGAAGCAAATGTAGTTTTCGGCCTTGGTCTTGTAAAAACACAAAAAAGAAAGTAACAGGATTGAAAGAGCAGCGGTAAGAGAAATAGAAAAAAAACAATACGCCCGACCTGCCCTTGAAAATTAACATAAAAACCACGAAAGTGCCCCTCCAAGGAAATTCGAGCAAGGTTGGTGCAGGCGAGCCTTGCCGCGAGCGGGTCCGTATTCGTCCCCAGGCTTGATGAGGACGTTCTTGTGGGTACCATGGCGATATGTAAACTGCAAATGTTGGTGAGGAAACCCGAGTAGAGCACGTGTTGCACCCCACAAGGGCAAGTCGCCCCAGCGATTGATCCATATGCATTTGCTTCCATCGACGGCGTCAACAATCCGTCGGAACCGAGCGTCCAATCTAATGTTCTTGACGTTGTACAAACAAACGTTCGTGTAAGGAGAAGACCAGTACCTCGGGAACAGTAGTGGAATGTTGGCATGTGATGCAAACAAATCTCGCATTCCGACGATTACGTGCCGGTTGTCCATCGCATTTTCAGCAACGGACGCAACATGCGCCGTTGATAACGGCCAGTCGAAAGTTTCCGCCAAAATACAATCGTCATCAATGCGCAAAACTTGGTCATAAGCTTGGACGTAGTGCAGAAATTCAGAAAACCAGAACCAGCACATTACGTTGTAGCCAACCGGCTTTTCAAATCCTGCCTCCGCTTCCGTGCACTTATCGCTACCGCTTATCTTCGCGGCGTTGCTGCGAGACTTCCCCTCAGTAAACGTTGCGCCAACATCAACGAACTTGATAGCCAATTTTGACTTCGTTTGAATATACTGCACTTGGTCATCAGGAAGAGCACTTTCTACAAATACCAAGTGGTCCACTTTGAGCGACCATTCATTCTTCGATATGGCTAGGTTGCGTTCGATGAGTCTGTCGTAAAAACTCAGCGACGAGCCCTGCCGAATGAGGACAGCTGTAGCAAGACCTCGAGTTGGCAGCTGCTCTAACTGTATGCTGTCTGCCGCGATACTTACATTCGGGGTTGCTAGTTTTGTTGTACCCACAAAAAGCGTCGCGAGGCCAACCAATAATACAGCCAAAAGGTAGCGACGGCGTGAAGGCATATTCAAGCGCTCTCTACGAGAGGCCTCGCATTAGATTCATTCCAGAAAGACAATACTAGTACCTCGCGACAACGAAAAAGCTTGCAACGCTGAACTAGAGCTAGAAGAGCCCTGTATGCGTATGTGTGGTAGCCCGGAAGTGAGTCATCCTAATATCTTATCCCGAGAAGGCTACACAGATCCTAAGTTAGTAAGTACTCAGCAGGGGTATGACCTGCTCCTGCAATCCTACTACTAAACAATTGATGTAGTCGATAGATCCACTAGAGCGCACTTCACAGTATCCTCGAGTACTCAAAGCATAGACTTCGCTCGTTTCTCTACGCTCTATTCTGGTATGCTGTAGCCTCACGTCTGGCCGGTCTCTGGCTCTGGCTAATCTATAGCTAAAAGCTACGTACTGTTCTACTACTACAGATGTACTACTGTGTACTACTCCTGCTGTACTGTGGTTGTTGTCGGTCGTCAAGTCGTCGAGTGTCGGTCGAGTCGATCGAGTGTCGAGTCGTCAATGAAGAAAAAAGGCGGAAATGTGATCAGGCTAGCTCTAGCTCAGTTCAGACTCAGGTGCAAGTGCTTGTAGACCTACCTAAGGCCGAAATGAGCACCTGATAGCGAAGCCTGAATTAGGCGATATAATTGAGCACATCAGATTGAACTTAAGGTGTATAACGGCATCATCGTAGTCTTGAATAGTGGTTGCCTTCCTAGTTTATTGCTTCAAGTCCACACTAGCTTACCACCATGATACCTTCCGCTAAGTGTTGGCCCAAGTGGCCGTAGCGATGCTGCCATTTTATGGATTTGGTGGCGCAATGCCCAAACCTGCGACCTCGCTTACATTGCCTCATTTTGGGAGCGCTGGCTCTCGTAACCTGGTCGAGCGTTTATTCAGGGAGCGACCCGACAATTAGCTTCGCAATTCCGGAATTAATTTCCCAAGGTGAACATCGAAGCGAAAGAAACCACCGGTTGCGCCGGGTTTTGAAGATTTCGGCGGCAAATGGTGGCGACGACGATGATGACAATGCTCAGGGAGAGGCTGCTGTTTTACACCCTTTGTTCAGTCACGGCCGCTCCAGCAATGCTTCATTGACAATGCCTCCGCGTGAACCTAGCAGAATGAGCAGCATGAGCCTAGCCGACTCATTTGGCGACGTGTCCTTCTCGGAAGAGATGCAAAGCAAGCGATTGAAGCGCCGAGCGCCGTGGCAGAAAGCTCGCGACAGCCACCGTGACGCGTTTGCTTCCCTCGAAGCCTTGCGTTTGGAGAAGTTGAAGCGCCGCCAGGCCAACTTAAATGCTGACGATGAACTTGGAAACACTGGCAGCAGCAGCAGCAGCACAAGCGACACTAGCAGCTCAAGCGGGAGTGATAGCAGCACCATGAATAGTGGTGTAAACCAGGGCTATAGTGGCAGGAATAGCGGTGACGACAGCAATGAAAGCAGCGAAACCAACGAAGAAGACATTGTGACTGAGTATTCAACAAGCACCTTTGAGCGCAAGAAGCACTCTGGAAAGCGCAGTGGCAAAGCCATGATGCGCATAGGCAAGTATGCAAAGCACCGTAAAAAACTACGGGGCTCTTCAACTTACACAACGCAAAGTGCCGAGGCAGCCTACAGCAATGTACCTATTCCGCTTGCCAGGCCACTGAACAATGTTGGGACTGGGAGATACGGGACTGCCCTATTCCACGTGCAATCGTTGTCTTCTTCCTCGCAAGGTACGTATGATATGCCTAGTGATAGCGGTGTTCCCTCCATCCTCAGCGACAGCGCTGATAGCATCCCCAACGGAGGTATCGGACTTGGAGGCTTCACCAGCATGGAATTTGGGGCATAAAGGACGAACGGCCCACTGGCAGATTTTGCTGTGCGCACGGTGGCCATGACAGCGATATATATATATATATATACCTCTTTCCAGTGCCCTGTGTTGAATGCCGTGCCTTCGTTTCTATTTCCACTCTCTACTTGGCACTTGGCACCAGTAACCCAGAAAACCCACGAGGCTGCTGGGTTTTTTATTGGCCCATGTTTTCAATAACGACGCCTGCGGCGAGCCACGCCTGCGGCGGGCAGCGCCTTCGGCGAATCTATATAGGAAACCTTTATTTGTACACTACAGGTCGATGCCCCTATTTCTCTTTCTCTACTTCTTACTTTTCCTTAATCCGAGTTCTATATTCCTTACGGTACCTTTAAAATCCCCCCCCTGGTAATACGACTAATTTATTATGGCCCACTTCGCTTGGTTGGCATGCGCTTCTTTCTTTTCCTCTTTCCTTTTTAAAAATTTTATCAGAAGTCCTGGGCACCTGGCCTTCCCTCTTCGTCGCTTTTTGAGCTGGTTAAACTAGATTGATTCAGTTCATAGTAGAGAAGAAGAATAGAAATGCAAGACGCAGAAACAGACAGAGAGGTACTTCGACAATTGAAGAGAAGGCAGCGTGAATGGCAGGCGCTATGACCCGAGCAACAGTACAAGCGGGTGAAAAAGGGCTGTGTGAAGAATAAGTATAGTATTATTCGCGCACCTTTGATGCGCAAAGAGAATTACCTAGCGCCGATAAAGACGTGAAGTGGAGAGTCACTTCATTTTTACGTTGACAAAGGATGAAAGCTGAAAGGAATGGGTCTAGACCAAAGAGAGAGAGAAAGAGAGAGAGGAGGTGCCGCGCACGAAATAGCTAGGCTGGCAGAGGGCACTTTGGTTTCATACCTCTATCGTAGTGGAAAGTTGTGGAGCTCAGCAAGGTCCAATCAGATTTCGCGCAGTGACGTACTTGACGTAGTTGACTGTACGAACGTACTGACGTCCACAGAACTGCATTGTGCAGAAACAGAGAAGTGTCCAATACTAAAGCTATCGTGGTGGACTCAATGGAATATAGTGTTAACACGTCAGTACGAGGAAAGAGGCACCTTACTGGCGAAATCGAAAGTGGGTCGAAACCCGGAAAACCCGCGGTTTTCTTGGTTACTGTTTGGCACCGGGCTGGGGCTGTGTGGCTGTGTGCGAACGGAAAGCAATTCTACTAGCCCGTTACCTCCGGGTGACGGGTTGATCGAGGAGCAACTATAATCTATAGATAATTATGTGCTTCTGTAAGTCAGCCACCTGCGGTACCGAAGATTATAGCTAGAGGCGCATTCAAATGACGTGTTTCGCTTTGATTTTTGGTGTATTTTAGATTTACATTGGCGTATATGAGTAAACAGATTGACGTATTTTTGTAGCTAAGGCCAAGCTCAACAGATTTTCAGACAGACGACTGATGTGAATGACAAGCTACTATTACAGGTTCATTGGCTGCAGAATCGAAACCTACTGGCTTGCTAGCTTGCTAGATAGGACTACTTACTGTACGTTGGGCTTAGGGCTAGAGCCCATATCAAGTATCTTCTGGGTGAATAAGTTTATCTCTAATCGTGAACGAATCGGATAAGTTAGTCTAGTTATCATTATTTATCATAATTCGACTTGCTAGTTTACAAATACTTAATGCGTCTGAACTGAAGCCGAAACCGTACCAACGCGATGTCGAACTAGACATAGCTCGGATAAGAAGCATGAAGCACCTGCTGCACACCTTTTACAGTAGTCTGGGGACAATTTATTGACGTATGCCCAAAGGCTTGTTCTTAATGAAACTATTGGGTGCTACCGTTTCCACAATAGTATTGCTTGCGAACGTTCCTGCGCAGCCCCGTGTTGTTGCCAGCGCCAGTTTAGATGACACGATCTTAAAGCACCGAAGAGAAGCGGAAAAGCGAGAGGTACTAGCATGCTCTCTAGTATAGTTGTCGCTCTTTTTCAAAAAGAATTGGAAAGATCTTTGCCTGTCTACGTTCATTTGCTCACTGTCCTCTTTCGTCCCCTTCTCTTCGATCTTTACTAGAAAAAGTACCAACAGAAGGCCGCTGAACGCGAATCTAATTTGCTAGAACACGCATATAGTAGCGCCAAAAATGGCTTCATGGAAGGCAACTCCGATGCTAGTCGCCTCTACAAGTACATTATGGACACAGGCGATGGTAAGTTTGGCCAATGAATCACGATCTTGTGAGCATGAGTTTTCTACTAATACTAGGTAGCATATCTGGATGTGGTGGCCTACGTAGAGCTCATAATGTCTTCATATCCTTGCTTGCTGTTTTCGCTGTGCACACTGTGGGGTATGACGGGCAATTAGCTCGCCAAATGTACGAACTCGGCTGCCTGTACATCACTGGCCGAGGGGGCGTGGCGCAGAACGACGAAGAGGCGTTGAGATGGTGGACCAAAGCGTCGAAAAAGGTGTGAGTTTTGCTCTGTTGGAAGAAGGCCATTCCATACTCCTTGTTATTTTTTTTACGGATTCTTCTGCTTCAGTAATGCAGTGCAATTCCTCATTTGCGTTTTCCAAGTGTAGCGTTGTTGCTTTCATACATTTGTGAGTGCTGCGTAGCTTTCAGTTACCAGTCAACGTACATTCTTTTTTATTACTTGTGTACACTATCGCAGGGGGACATGAAAGCACAGTACAGCTTAGGAGTGATGCACCACACGGGGCGCACACCTCAGTTGTCGGCGACTCAAGCCGACGCTGCCGCGTTCAAACACATGAAACTCGCTGCAGAGCAGGTGTGTCTCACATCAAATTCTTGCGAGAGGGACAGAGATTTTGCTTCTAACGAAACCAACGGACACCTTGGTGTAAACACAAACACTCACTAAGTAAGGCTAGCAAGTGTATGCATCACAAATGAAGGATACTCGTAGAAAGCTAATAATGCTGCGCTAAGTGTATACAGTTACAAGTTTTTGGATATGCGCACACATACATTGCTTGTTTGAGCACGCACACTCAATCAAACACGCGCTCTCTCTCTCTCTCTCTCTTTTTCGTGCAAAACAGGGCCACCTGAAGGCCATGTACGCTACGGCGATGATGTACAGCCACGGGCGGGGCACAGGGATGGACGACAAAGCCGCTGCGAAGTGGTTTCGCAAAGCTGCAGAGAACGGCATGGCTCCCGCGCAATACAGGTAGCTATTTCCCTAATATAATTGGCTGAGAGAGAATTAACACCACAAACTTCAAAGCATCTGCGCTCAGCTTGAGATGCGAAGAGAATTTCGCGGGAGTACATGCGTACTTGCTTGGATGTATTGGGGGTCCTGGCATTCCCCCGAACAGTTTGCAAGTGGTGTTTCCGTGTTTGCCGTGCACTTTGGTTATGAATTCATGTCAGTCTATTCGTCGTCATCTATGATCTAACATTTACAGCTTGAGCCTGTGCTACCGTCGCGGCGTGGGTCTCCCTCGCAGCGACGAATGGGCGAACGTGTGGTTCAAGAAAGCCAACGACCAGGTGTGCGGTGCATGTGGGAGTCATGATGACTTTGCATACGCCCTATACGTCATGTTCCTTTCTTCTTTTCTTCTTCTAAGAAATTAAAAAGTTCGGGGCACTCTATGAACACTATACACGTGCACTGTTTTACTTTTGTTCTTCTTCTTTTGCACTCACGCATCATGGCCTACTTCGCGTACTTTCGCCATTGTTGCTGCCAGGGATTAACGTTTGCTCAAATGAAATCATATGAAGCATACCGAGCGGCGCGATATTCGGTGCGTCACGAAGTAATTTATCTTTCTTTTTCTGAGATGCAACAAAGTCCGACACACATCCTCTTTTTTTCGACCTTCTACTTGACTCTTTCTACGGAACCATTTTGAGACCATTTGATTTTATGTACTGAAATTCCCAAATACTACGTGTGGACGTACTTTTTAGATCATTCTTTGCAACCGTTGGATTCAATTCTTGTCACATGTCTATCATCTGGTTTGCGTGTGCTCAGGTGGACCGCGACAAGCGCATGCTGCTCCCACGCAAAGGCAGCAACATCCGCAAGGGAAGCAGCAGCACATCGAAGGAAGCCAAATGGGGCAAGGGCCGTGGTGGCAATGGCCCGGGGATGCAAATGGCTTTGAAACGCGAGAGCGAGCGATGGGATCCCGACTAGCCCTTTATTCTTTATTCTTGCCTATAAGCACCTTGGTGGGTTAAGCCATGCCCTAAGATGGGGCTCTCTACCACATCTACCATCTAGAGAATTTCCTTTGCACATAAAAACTAGCATGGCATCAACCATCAACCGAGAACCAAGCCAATTCTTCTGCATACATGTAATGTAACTAACTTACTGTAATCGTGTGGTAGTTTTGTATATTACATTAGGGGTATTATTATTTTTGCGTAGAATATATCTTCGGGACGAACAAAATTTCTGAACAAACAGCAGTAGGGTCACAGTCGAAACATCAAAACGAAACCAAATCAGAAACAAACATGGTTTTAGCGCCGGTTTTGTTTCTCCGAAACAAACTTCGTCCTGCGTCCGGGCGTTTCCCCGTTTCGCGAAACGAAACGAAGGTACAGATCGCTCGGTTTGTTTCGATGTCTTCGCTTAATCCGTGTTTTTGTATCGTCCCATGGGCCCCCTACGGGAAGGCCTCGGTAAGAGGCGGGGCTTGTCCTACGTGACTTAAAAAGGACCAGCTCGAAAACTGGTTAACTCTTGATGTGAATCAGCCCTTAAAAAATCCTTCTTGATCTCTTTTGAAATCCCCTCGTGGGGTTTTGAAAAAAATTGTAGTGGATTTACGGAACTCCCACCGAGGGGGTCTGGAATGAAGTCCGTTTCGTTTCGGCTTGCTGTACAGAAACGTGATAAATATGTTGCGTTTGTTTCACCTCGAGAAACGAAACGTCCCCAATAATCCCATCTCTCGGTGTGTTTCATTTCGAAACAACTACAAGAACAAAGCCCCTAAAAACCGGGGTTTCGTTTCATCTCACTTTTTTGGTTTCGACTCATCTGTTTTAGGATCTAGTGTTTGACAGATTTTTTTTTGTTTTTTTTCTTTGGGCATAACTTCTGATGGTCGACAGCTATGCAAATTCTGATTGGTGCAGATTGTTCAGCTTATATCTTTCAAATAACATGCACCAATCAGAATTTGCATAGCTGTCGACCATCAGAAGTTATGCCCAAAGAAAAAAAACCAAAAAATATCTGTCAAACACTAGATCCTAAAACAGATGGACTGTTTCCCTAAAACTTACTATCCTCTTTACGATTTTGACTTGCGCGCAACGCACGCGCGTACACTTCTGCCCGCAGCATTGGCTTCTGTGTCATTTGGGTTTGTATTAGTTCGAGTTCGAGTTAAAACCTCGCCTGTCGCGGTCCTGAATAGTCCCTACAATAAAACATCTGACGTATTTTCTCCAGAATATAAGGCAAATACGTCGCGGCGTATTGGCTTTTCTGCTGACGTCATCACAAACACGTCATTAAATATACGCTTTTATACGGCTTTTGCCATGCACATAGTGGGAATATGCCCTAATATGACGTAATTTACGGTACTGACGTATTGATTGACGTATTTGGGTCAAGTATTTGACGTATTTTTGCCAGGCCTAGTCCTGAACCCCACTTGACCTAGCTTACTCGCGATATGATACAGCGCCGCAACAGCACGATGAGGATTTGAGTTAAAGTGGTCATAATATTAGGAATGCTTCAAAACATTTTTACGATTGTCGGGTTCAGTTTGACGCAGCAGCAGCTACTGCTCGTGCACGGAGTATCCTCATGGGACCCGATCCAGCCTTGGCTTATCAGTCACCCACCAAATTATCTTGAAGCCAGAGTGTGCGGTTGTGGCCAAAACGGCCCTTGGCAGCGCTTTGCCCTTGGTGCTGACTTATATGACGCAGGCAATGAATCGTGGTTGCCACCAGTTGCTGGAATGCCCAATGCTGCTTGCCACAAGAAAGTTGCGAAGAAATCGACTGCTGTTCGGGAATTCCTTCGCAGAGCACGCCTCAACGCCACTTCTAGCTACCTCCCAAATTTCACTTGCATTCAGAAGAACTGCAAATGCCCAGGAAATAATGCGATCGCTCAGGATGTAGAAGAGGCGAACCTCCGCCGTTCCGTGCTTTCTCGTGGTGATCCGACACGACTTCAGCTTTTCTACAAGAAGTTATCACAATGCTCGGGCAGTCACGACGATTCTGATCCCATCACAGTAAGTATGCTTCTTTCAGATGATATTTGTGCACATTCTTATCGCATTGCGATTCTGGTGTGTGTATCAGGTTGTTGTTCTCGGTGGAAGTGAGACAGCTGCGCATGGCAACATTGCTTGCAGCCACGTCGGAACCGAAGACTTCTTGGGTATACCACCCTGGTTGCCTCTCCCAGTTCGTGGCGGCGATCTCGTACCATGGGCGAATCGATTCAAAACTCTGCTGACCACAGCTTACCCACATTGCCAGGTCAAATGATGATTACTGTCTCACTTTTCAGTGTTTTCTTTTTGGACGTGCTTTGTGCTTTGTGTATTACAATAAATTTTGAATAACAAGCTCCACCGCTCATCATTCTATCAGATTGATGTCCTGAATCTCGCGGTGGGTGGCACGGACCACCAATGGGCCGTTTCGCATCTGCCCTACTTATTTGACACCCCGAATAGTACGAGGAGCGGGCATACAGTAGGTGAAGTTGCCGACCTGGTACGCAAGAAAAGCTTCTAGTGATATAATCATACCATTGCAGAACAGACACATGACTCGCTTGCATTTGCACAATTGTACCTGCTTTTACAGGTGGTGGTAGAATATGGCGTAAACGATGGAAGCGGTCTTGTGGATACATCTGCCCAACGTAATGTTCCCGAGTCACTTCGTCTCCCCAGCGATAGCTCACATAGTGCTTTCTTGCTCTTGGAAGCTATGTGCGAGTTCGTGATGTCGTTTCTGCTTGCCCTCCCTTCAAGCCCCGCAGTAATTTACATGGCTGGCGGCCTTCACGCTTCTCAAGACGTCACTGGTCCATATGCCGAAGCTGCGGCAAGATTTGGCGTGCCTGTGGCAACGGTGCGTGACGTGGCGAGTTATCCCGACTCTCCACGCTTTGTGCAACTGGAAGGTATCAAGCGTCATACTTACCACGTCTGGCCAAACCGCAGTAGCTCAGCAGAGTCTCAGCCCAATACGTCGAGCGTGGCATTACACCCACCTCCAATTTGGCCAAGCAATGAACCAGTAGAAATTGACGCTCCTCCATTACTGGCGGGAAATTTCAAAGTACGTGCTCATGCGCATTCGCTCAACTGGGGCACATCCCGGCATCCATCTACAGTGGCACACTTGTTGACAGCAGACACGCTTTTCTTTGCCACGAAACTCATATCAACTGGAGCTGACCTTACAAATGCTGACCTGCACACGAAGTGCCCTACCGAAGAGTTTAGAAATAGCAAAAGTGTGTTTAAACCGGCCGAGGAAGTGAAATCATCACGATGGGCCGATCAAGTAAAGAGATATTATGACCCAAGAGCAGACTGCCCTGACGGCCCTTTAAGTTATCACGATGCAGAAACAATCTACGCTGCACCTTGGCGACCAGGTCAACTAGCTGTCAATTCGACGAATAATATGAACTATAATCCTGCTTCAAGTTTGTCTCATTGGCGTCTTGTTGAGGACCGCATCGGCAAATTTGGGTGGGTGATCGAAAAACCCTCGGGCAATCCTATGTTTGATGTCATTACATTTCCAGTCAAATTTCATGTGCCTGGCGGGCGCATCACTGTTGAATACTTAAGTACTTACGAGAATGCAGGCAAAGTCTCTCTGAGCTTTGACGTGACTGAATCCGAACACATCCGAATAGATCATGAAAGCGCTCCAGCTCAGCACACAGGAGCTACGTTGGACAACGTTATAAAGGCAAACAATCGCGCCGCACGTCCTGAGCACGAGGGCCCCGGTACTCTGGCACCTGGACAATCCATAGTCCTCGATTCTCTCGTTCCAAATGCGCACAACGCACTTCCTAAAAGAAAGCGCCTTTATCCTACTGGAATTTTTGTGAATGAAACATCGACTACGAATACTGCAGTTGTAAGTGGCACTCTTTTCGTGCGTCTTTTGCCCCTAGACGAAGAAATTGATCATGGCACGAAAGCCATTTCTGCTGTAGACAAAAAACGCGGGCTAGGCCGGTTTAAGATATCAAGCGTGAGCTCTTGTTGATTCAACCACCTCTTCGAAGTTTCGCGATAAAAATTTAATCATGTTTCACTTCTTTGTTTCATTTTTTTAGCTACAATAAAGAAAGACCATCGCGATGTCATTTCTCAGCCCGAAA
>Ga0307982_1003485_pt1 | contig 12553 bp, 15 predicted proteins | sample OrgLakmetagen989_FD_201847 | JGI IMG/M metagenome (GOLD analysis project Ga0307982, IMG submission 201847) | Saline water microbial communities from Organic Lake, Antarctica - #989 | ecosystem: Environmental > Aquatic > Non-marine Saline and Alkaline > Saline | place: Antarctica: Organic Lake... | reverse complement strand
AAGCCCGCAGAGCTAAAAGACAGCGCTTGCCAGAGGAAATCACAATCGCCGCGACTTTCTTCAGTCGTGCGGCCACGCTATATTGATGCAGTTGCACGCGCCAACCATACCATCATAGAAATTGAAACCATGCGCCGAGGAGGCCCATCAACAGCTTTTGTGGTACTTTCGAGCGCCAGGAAGGCGAGAACAGCCCGGTTGCGTGGACGAGGTTTATGGAGGTTGGTGTGGGTCCCAGGGACAGTACAAAATAAAAAGAAGCGTTGCTAGAGCCTTCAAATAGCATGAAGTGATGCTTGGCAAGTATTTGTATGGATTGCTGATGAAATGGTTGCGTTCTTAGGCTTTTGAGTCGGAGTAGAGCTACAGCCATTTTGTGTCGAGAATAGCAAAATCGACAGTATTCTCGAAAGGACTGGGTTTTTAGGGGTTTCGGAAAAGGTCTATCCGATCCCAGATCACAGATCCAACGGCTACAGCGAATGTATGTGATGTCGCTGAAAGTCTCGCTGATTGACCTCAAGAATATCGAGTATATTGTAGCTAAGCCTCTTAGCTTACCTTCCTACACCAGCGCGACGACCAGCTCGTGGAATTGATTCCACTCTGCTTCTAGTAACTTCTACGTAACTTCTCAACAGTAATTTAAGATGCCGAAGTCAAAGCGTGAAAAGAAACCCTCGCTCACCAAGGTGAAGGCGAAGACAGGCTCAGCCAAGAGCGAGCTCATTGACCGAGTGCGCGAAGCCGTGGACACTTTCCAAGGGATTTACGCGTTGGGCTTCCAGGAGCTTCGATCAACGCACTTGCAAGCTGTGCGGGTCGAATTCCGTGACTCCAGGTGTGTGTTGGAGTCAATATATAGCTTAAGGGGAAGGAGAAGACAGAGCGCACACGAGGATTAGGATGTCGAGGGCCAAGCTCGAATAGGATTAATGGAGGCTGCATGGTCAATTCTAACTAGCAACATAGAGATATTGATATATTCTGCCTAATCATCCATTCTGCAGATAGCTGACCTTTTTCTCTGTCGTTTCATTTCGTGTACTTGCTTGCTTATGAATGGTTTCAATGGATTAAACCAAAACGCTCTACAGAGTGTTCTTCGGGAAAAACAAAGTGATGCAATTGGCTTTAGGCCACACTCCTGAAGATGAATACCAGGACAACCTCCGTCATATCAGTGCGGTAATTAGTATATTCGGAACCTACTTCATCCAGCGCGTATTCATCTTTTGTATACGTGCCATTAATGTAAAAGGCGTTACTACAGATCTGTCGTCTACTACTTTAAAAATCACACTGATCTGTTTTTTATTCTTTTCAATTGATCTTTACCTCTTGTTATCGGTGCAATTTTTACCATTCGCTTCATCGCATAACTTTTGCGTGTTTGTGTTTTAGCTTGTGAGCGGCAACGTGGGCATCATGGCCACCAATCGACCAGCCGCCGAAGTGGTGCAATGGTTCAACAATTTCGAGGTGCGAATGAGATATGCTTGCTCTTTCGTGTCATAGATGTACATTAAAACTTCGATCATGGAATTCGAACCTTGCCAAGCTAGTCTCATCCCAGCATATTTCTTTTGTAGATTCTTTTTTTCTTTGCCTCTCGTTGTGCGCAACGCTCAGCTTCTGTTTTTCTTTCTTCTCTATCTTGGTTTTCTTATCAATCCCAATGGCTCTTCTTGTTTCGTGGTCTTCAACTTTATGTCGCAGGTTGAAGATTATGCCAAACAAGGCTTTTGCCCAGAGACCGACCTGGTGTTGGAGCAAGGGCCGCTTGCGCAGTTCCCTGTGAGCATGTGCCCCGTCTTGCGGAAAATTGGCCTCAACCTTCAGGTAAATTAAGAAGCAAGAATATGCTAGAGAACGAGAAAGGTTTAGTATGACAAAGGAGTCTAAAAGTATGATTATGCTGAAAGAGGGGGTAGATTCTTCAGATGTGAGGTTTACTTCGGAGGAATCGCATTTTACGCACCTGCATGAAACGTGGCGATTCTTTATGGACATCGTGCTTGCTCCCTTATTCTTTTGGTTACACTATTTTCGCTACGGGTTGCGCTTCTTAACTAGGTGGAAGCAGGAAAATTGAAGCTCTTGGAAGACTTCACTGTGGCCAAAGCAGGAAAGCCGTTAAGCGCAGAGCAAGCCAAGCTCCTGGTGCACCTCGGCATCAAACTGGTGAAGTTTCAGGCCAAAGTGCTGGCGAAGTGGAGCGGCGGAGACTTTGAGGAGCTTAACTCCATGGACAACTAAACAGTGCATGTTGCTATGTTCTATAGATCTGTCAAAAGGACTGTTTTGAATGCTAAGTATCAAGAGCTCCTATGGATGTTGTTTAATAAGGAATTGGATTATTAGATCAAGATCAACACAAAAACCCGATCTAAGTTCTCTAGATGCTAGATCACCTTATGTTACCAAGCAACAAGAAAACGCAAGTTCAAATACACCACCCAAAAGCTGCACTCTGAATCTCTGAAGGCAAAGAAATACCCGTACGAAGCAACCAGAACAGAACTCAGAACTGGCTTGTTTGAAACTACTTCTTGAATTGCAACCTTTGGCAAGCAACTGAATAAGAGGTAAAAGAAACCTGCTCTTCATGTGTGACAAAGACAAGTAGGAGCCGATTGGGTTTGGCATCGCCCTGTTGATTTCGTATCGGGTATCGGCCTCCTAACTGACCTAAATTTCAAAGAACTGCTACGCCTTGACGTCCAACAAATGCAACGAATTGTCAGAACTAGAAGACTGAAAACGAAAACCTACAAGTTAATCAAACGTGTACACATCGTGCTCTCATGGATGTTTGGTGAGATGAGGCGACATTCAGCCCTCCCTCTCCTACATGGCGATTGAACCCCCATGCGCTAAACAGCAATACGAGATGAAGTCGTCTCAATGTCGCCGCAGATGGATCATAAGATTATCTCTGTAGTTTGAACTAAAAACGGCCTTTTTCACCAAGCGTGTTTTGTCCCCAGCGATACAAATAATTGAACCAGAATCGCCCATTCAGGTAAGTGTAATTACCTCGTTTCTGCAGTCAATTACGTGTTTAAAGCACCCCTCTTACTTTCAATCATGATTCTGAATTATACTGAAGTTTTCCGTTCCCTCAAACGATCCTTCAGCCTTAAATGTCATGTTAAATTAGCCCTGTCTCTCCACGAAGATGATACTTCGACTCCCACAGCGGAGGTGATTTGTTTTCGAGCAGCGATGAGGTTTGCATTAATAGCAGATCGTCGAATCTGGTAATTGCCCCGAAAAGGGTCATTCAAATCAATTGCGAAGTTGAAGACGAGAAGATAAACAGCTGCAAAAAATGAGAACGCCAAACGGAGAGCAGGATCGTCTAAAGATGCAGGAGTTTGTGCAATGACGTAGACAAAACATGCTAATAATTGCAAGCTGAATATCGCGAGGATAATAAAGTGAGCAGACGGCAAGCTTTTCGTTTCTTTACTCAGTCTTTCAGCGCGTACTAACACGAGCTCATCTACGATATCTTTACATGCGCGGATGTCGTCTTTAACGCTGTCTTTTGGGACAAAAGTTACGTCGTCGTTTTGGAGCTCCTTGAGACAACATCGATACACCCAATAAATGTCATCGTTTGCAATTTGTAGAAGTTCGTCTTGGCGTGACCGAATCGCCAAAGTTGTAGTTTGTTCGAACAGAGCTTCAAAAAGCTTCATCGTGGATGATTTCGAGGGTACATTGATGTCATGCACCAACAATGCAGTGCGCTCACAGAGAGAACAAAGCATGGCACTTTCCCGTATTGCTGTGCGCTGAAGTTCGACAATTCTTTGCTCAAGTATATTGAAAGTGAGTCCTAACCATGAGCCGTAAAGCAATGAAATCGCCGGTGCGAATCCTGATGTTACAGCTGTGACGCCTTCACTATTATCGGGCAAAATTCCTCGAACGCCCTCGATGATGAGATGTGGATAGACAGTATACGCTATGACTACAACACTTATTCTGAATGGAGCAGTTATCCAAATTGTATCCGGTGTTGCTCGAAACGGTTCACCTGGCGATGTTATCAGGTAATCTCGAGTAACCTGCCCGCTAAGCTGGCGCAATTTAGTTTCATTTGCGTAGACCCGATTACTCCTTTGTCCAGACACTTCGCGCGAAACACTCTCATCAAAGTAGGGGGCAAGTTTTTTCAATGGCGTAAGGAGATTGTTCGTGCGTCTGATATTCCTTAGAAAGTCTAGAGATGAACCCAGCGGCAGCAGCCCGAGTAACCCGATAGACAAGAGCAGTAGCGTTCGTATCATATGACGGAGGGGCAAGTTTTCATCGAGTGACAAATAGGGACAACGAATCGTCGAAGGGGTTTTCCAAGCTTGAAAGTGAAAGCAAGGATATCCTTGGTGAAAGTGCCAATGCCCTGGATATAATGGTGCTCGAAAATAATTTACGGCAGCGCCTAAACGCCGCATTGTTATAAAAAGGTGTTGAGCTTACGCCTGTACTTAACTAAACCTTAAAAATGTAAAACTACAAAACACATGTTCTGTGTTTGAGCCGTAGTCGTCTGGACTTCAACGATTCAGCCAGATCGATATGTGGCTGTCGCACTTTAATTGACTGGAAATACTTCACACGAGCCCCCTAAAAGATTTGCATTATTCCTCGGTATCCAAGCCAATGCGAATGGCGAACACGCATATATGCATGGACGGAGACGTGTGATAAATGGCTCGCGAAAAGGCATGCATAACGCAATACGTAGGCAAGATGGAAAGATAAAAGCAAAAAGTGGGTAATTCGCTCAAGGATTAGTTGTATCGGGATATGTGGATCGAAAATTGTATACTGTTTGTACTGACTCAAAGGAATACGTGGGCTTTGAAATGGGTTGGTGTATCCCACGTAGTTTGGCCGGATGCTTGCTTGAACGACGTATTATAATTCCCATGCAGCCAGGGCACGTGAGTCGCTAGATTAAGCGAAAGCACACGTTTCATAATCACATGCCCGTTTCAATAAAGGAAACTACTACCACAAATATCACTCAGTTGTTCACGCCTGAATGGCCATGGGGACATATTTCCCTCTCGAGCAAGCACCGTTATGGTATTTGGTGCTACTACTCGTAATAGTGTCCGCGAGCTGGTGCCGCTGTTCGGAAAGCTTTCGGAGCGCGAACCACTGCGTGTGCAACGCCATGCACAAGTGCTGCAAGTCGTCCGGGTGCTGTGCCACGTTGCAAGACCAGGGTTTCTGGCACAGGGTGAAGTGCACGTTTTTGATGGTGTTCAAGGGCTGCGCGCGGCAGTCGGAGCTGCCAGCCATGGGTGCATCGACAGGGTCGTCCACCATGTTGTCGTAAACGCAACGGTCAACCTCAAGGGCGGGGCCTGCTTGAGCCGCTTGCGGCACTTTCGCGTAGTAAAAGGGCACCAAGCCCTGAAAAGTAACGCCACCCCACCAGTGGCCAATGCCAGTGCCGTTCCAGCCCGAAGCACCTGGCCGCACGCCAGCGCCAAACCGACCTTCGCGCATCACAACGACCATGGTGTTGAAAGCTGCCATGGAAGGCCGTACCACCGCAAAACCACCTTGTACAGCACACACCGCTTTGGGGTTCTTGGCGCGTGCGTTTTTGTTCATCATGTTGTAGTCGCAGGTGTAAATCAGGCTGGCGTCGCGGCCGAACAGCTCGTGCATCGGCCCCAATACCAAGGAATCCATGTCGAGGTGAACCACGCGCCAAAACTCCGTCAAAGTCCACGCATAGAGCTTGATGAGCTCCGACAAGCCACAGCAGCCCGACTTGGGAGCGTGTTTGCGCACAAAGGGGGTTGCGATTTCGTGCGGTTGCACCGGTGGGGCCTTGATGCGCACCTCCCAGCCGACATGTGTCAGCAAGGGCATTGACTTGGTGGCGTTTGGGTGCACAAGCGCGATGAAGGCGTGACCATACCTGTATTGGGCGAGTTACAAACACAGGAAGATTTCAGCATGTCTTTTTTTTCTTTTGAATAAAAAACTGTTATTCTCTTGCACACGGAGTTAAGAGCAGCGGATGGGGGTGCGACCAAGAGGCAAGTGGCAACCAATTATGTTGAAATGGAAATAGATACACCAGCGTGATAACAAACATTCGGAAGATGGGGGAGGGGCACGCTTACCCGCCGCCTTCGCCGTCATCTTGGTTGCTCGAGCCACCACTCGCACCGCCTTCTCCATCTTGGTGCGGGTTGTGGTGGGTGCGCTTGATGGACTCTAACAGCACCGCTGCGCCGTCGACAAAAGGGCCGTCTTTGCTCACGGAGATCGCCCACGCAATCGTGCGCCGCGGCGTTGGGCGAAGGGGCGCTACTGAGTCGAGCTGGGCAACGGAGTGGTCGTGAGCTTCGTATTCTTCTTCTGGCTGCTGCTGCTGCTGTGGCGGAGATTTCATTAGTGAAGGAGCAGCGATTGCGGCAGTGACACGAGGGACCTCAGCAGCAGTAACAACTTTTGGCGGCGGCATAGGAATGTACTTTCCGTGAGGACCGTTACGGCAATGGCCGAGGGTCCAATCTCCGTCTTCTTCCTGGTTCTGATTCTGCTGGTGGCCCCGTAAATGCGAAGCAGCCGTATGGTCCGTACTCTGATTTGACAGTCGTCGTGTTTTATTTGAGGAGCAAGTAAAGAAACAACGAATAACTAGAATGAACACGTCTCCACGCACGCACACATAAATACACACGTTGTCATAACGATGGGAAAATAAATGCGGTAACTTCTTCAATTCTTTCTTCGGTGCAAAGTTCTCTTCTTATCCAGTGCTTTTACCGGAAGGCCGAGGTGGACTTCGAGGTTGGCTCGAATTTGGTGCCACTTTTTGTGAAGGGCCAAGCACACGTGCTGCCGGTCGTTCTTTTGCGCCGAAGGCGCGCAGTCCCAGGGTTTCTGGCACAAAGTAAAATGCACGTTTTTGATGGTATCCAAAGGGGTGTCACGGCACTCGGAGGCGCCGACATGTGGGCCGGGAGCGGTCACACCCTTGTCCACCTATATTCCAAGGGCAAAGCAGAGCCAAGAGCAGGAATGAAGTCAATCAATAACATTAAGATGGTTGCACGCGTCATTATGAGAATTTGAATTGATGCACACGGAAGGTGCGAGGACATCAGTGCTATACTCGAACTAGAAAAGAATCTTCGAATGAAATGATACATCTCGCTTACCATGTTGTTGTAAATGCAACGGTCAATTTCCACGGCAGGGCCGTCTCTCAGAGTATCTTGCGCCGCTCGAGTGGCGTAGTAGTACGGGACTACCCCTTGAAAGGTTGCACCCCCCCACCACCCACCGATGGAAGTACCCCCCCACCCGCTGGCTTGAAAATTGCCCTCTTTCACGATGGCTACCATGTCTATGAACACCGCCACGGACGGTCGCACCTGATCAGCATCATCGTCATCGTCATCATCAAATAATACATTAGGAGGGGTGGGGCACAGTATTGTAGTCAGGTATACACTACCATCGTGATATTATCGTGTACAAAAACACCAGTCACATGGATCGGAAAGAAATGCTAAATATATCTTTCCACCGAGTTTTGAGTATGGAAAGAAATGACTCTTTGTGCTCGTCACTCTTCGTTGAAAGTTACCACTCACCACCGCGAAGCCTCCTTGCACCGGGCACGCGCGCACCGCAGCGTCGGCGCCTTCCTGGTGCTCTTGCTGCAGGGCTAGCTTGGCTCGCACCCCTTGGGCCATCATGTTGTAGTCGCAGGTGTACAGCAAGCTGGCGTCCGTGCGGAACAACGCGTCGAAGGAACCCAGCACCAGCGAGTCCATGTCCAAGAGCACCACGCGCCAATAGTCAGTCAAGGTCCACGCGTACCTTGATAGAAACATAAGTCGTAAAAAGTAGGGCATATTTGAGGGGCACAGAGAGAGAGAGAGAGAGAGAGTGTGTAAAGACAAAGGGAGAGATGAAGAAGGGAACAAAATCAAACATACAGATAAAGATAGAAATACGCGTGATTATAAGAATATTGAAATATAGTAATAAGGTATGGTGTGTGGTTATAGGAAGTAGGGACCATTCAACATACTTGCTATGAACTACCTCATTCAACATATTTACTATGAACTACCTAAGATATTCAAGAGTGCATCAACCTACTGATTGTCTTACAGTTTCAGGAGCTCGCGCGCGCCGCAGCAGCCGGACTTGAGGATGTGTGATTTGAGGAACTTGCCCTGGATCTCGTGCGCGCCTACCGGTTCAGCCACTTCTAAAATGCGCCACCCGAGCGCAGCCAGCGCGTCTCTCGACTTCGTGGCTTCCGGGTGGCAAATGGCCACGAACGCGTGATCAAATTCCCCCTGTGAAGCAGCGGCTGTTGAATCTGCTGATGTGGTTGTTGCTGGAACTGGCGGCGAAGGGTGTGCCAATTCCACGGCCCGTTTGAGGACTGCAGCGCCGTCCATAAAAGGGCCGTCCTGTGACGCAGCCACTACCCACGCGATCGTCTTCGTTTTCCCTGTCTCCTTGACTGTTGCTGTCGTTGTCACTGCCTCTGCTGGAGTAGCGCCCTCAACTGCGGGTTGCTGCAGCCCTGGTGACGCTGAATTGTAGTCGTGGTCAGCCGCTTTGGCTTGTGACTCAGCATAGTCGTGAGGCAGGGGCGCAAAGGGCGGCGGTACATCTTTTGGGTGTGCTGTTTGAAGCCGCTGCACAACTCCATGACGGTCCATCTACACAAATACCGCAAGCAGCAGTGAAAGGCACTCAAAAGTATCCATCGCACTTTGAAACTTTGAAATACTGGCTACCATCGAGAACCAGCGTGTGCATGTGAACAAAAACAACAGCGTCCAAACGTAGCTAGCCTAGCAACAGTCGTGAAACTAGATACATTTGAAAAAAATATAAGCCCAGTATGGGGAAGTAATAGAGAGACTGAATGAAACTAGATACATTTGAAAAAAATATAAGCCCAGTATGGGGAAGTAATAAAGAGACTGAATTTCCACGGAATAATAGTTTCGACAAGACGGCTTGCGATTTTGATTCAGTTACAATGCCGCAACTGGTCCTCACGTTCTCACCATGTGCTCCCATACGTCTTGAGGGTTAAATGGCTCGGGTGCATGCCGCGGGCGCGTGTCTTCTGGTGGCGGCGTGACGTGAACGATGTAAATCGTAACTATTGCTACGAACATGAAAGTCCACTGGCCCGTTGAGAGACCGCCGACGCGACGCCGCGACGATGTGCCTCGTTGGCGCCGAGTGGATATCAACGCATCATCGTTGTCGCTGTCCTCTTCATGGTCAGAGCCCGTAGTAGCTGTTGAAATATTACTACCTAGCACTCCACGAGTCCGCTTGGACATTTTAAGGCTCGTTTTGTTAGCAACTGCTCGTAGCCACTTCGTGCTCTTTTACTTTTGCAAAGTTCTTCTCAATCAGCCATAAAAGAAGAAGTTTCGTGAGCGAAAAATACCTGCTGCGTCTACCTAGGGAAATCCTAGACAAACTACGCCCGTGCTCTTATGCGTGACCCCTACGATAGTCACACTCTGTCGGTTATCCACTAGAGTGGCTTCTAAAGCTCTAGCTAGGCAGCAAACAGACGCTACTCGTGTCTTCGCTACGTCGAGATTCGAGAACTATTCGAGATTTCCAACAAAAAAAGCACGGAGCGAGTTTGTGTGCAGCGTTGTGAGATTGCCACCCAGTCAGAAAACCGAGAAAGAGCACATTGTTTTTTTCTTTCTTGTGACTTGTGACGCAAGGTTGCGATTCACGTCCACGCGCGATTCACGCGCCAGGGCTGTAAATTCACTTTCCGCGTGACTCAAGTACCGTACATGTGCATTAAGGGTACGGAAATATGGGATTTAGTCAAATTTGGTAACTTTTTTGTCGTGCTAAAGTGGCGCGGGGTTGTCTTTGTCCCTTGTAATCCTTCTCTTTAGATGCCCCCACGCATCGGTTCCGTTGCGCACCGCTTCGGTGCCCAAGGCCATTAGCCATGGTTGCGCATGTCTTTCTTTGTGAAACGATGCACTGATCGCGCCACTAGAGGCACAAAATCCACTGGCAGGGGGGGCTTGCTTCTTACTGGGTGGGTCCGGGCGCGCCTGCACGGCAGCGCGGCGAAGATGCCGACCTTTGACTTTGACAGACAAATAGCGGCCTTGTTGAAGAAGGGAGCTTAGGAGGGGGCCTCTCCGGCCTTTTGCTGAAGCCACTGTCAAATGGCTTAATTCACGTACGTGAATCACTTCAATATCGTCGTGACTGGGCTGAGTGTCGAGTGTCTTTTTGCTCAGCCAGTCAGCAGTCTGCAGTCAGACTTGATCTGGAGGATTTATAATAATAAAAACGCAGCTTTGAGCTATATGTCGTTGTTTCTTTGCAATTGGGGAGAATAATCGAATTCAATCTAATCGTCGCGATTTCAAATCCAAGCCTAGCATGCTGGATGTGGGTGGTTGTGGTTGTGGTTGCTGCTAGTTCATACTTCTTACTTCATAGAGTCTCTGTCTCTCTTAGACCTCAGAGTCTCTTCTTACTTCTTAGTCCGTTAGTCCACTTCGATGCACGCAAATAACTATAATTGGAATTAAGTTTTTAAGTGCGCATTGTCCTTACGCCACGCCGATGGCGCTAGGGGCAGAGGCCAACTACTTATTTGAACTCGGTGACAGTCACGCACTTCTTACCCTCAAGGTACAACAAATGCTATTTGAACTCGGAAACAGTCACGCACTCCTTTCCCTCTAGGTAAAACAGATGCCTATTTGAACTCGGAGACAGTCACGCACTTCTTACCCTCAAGGTACAAGTGCTGGCCGTCGGCCGAGCACCACATTTCCTTGACCATGGCTTTGCCTTCTTCGGTGTTGGTGTCCACCTTGAACCAGTTGTAGTGCTCGGCGTCGTCGTTGCACACTTTGAGCGCATCGATCGAGTCCGAGCGGATCAAGTAGCAGCCGCTGATTTCGAGCGGGGTCACGCCTTCCTCGCCGGTCACCCACATGGTACCGTACAGCCACTTGCGGATTTCTCCACTGCGCTGGATGAAGCCGTTCACCGCGTTGCTGACCATGAACGAGTGGCCGTGCTCCGCGTTGTACTTGAAGCGGCACACGTGGATGGACCAGCCCTTGGGGTCGTAAGTTTCCCAGAAGGTTTTCATGGCCGCGTCGTAGTCGCCGCCGCAGTTGGAAATGGTGCGCTTCCAGGTGTCGCCCACGAAGTCGGAAGGCGCCGACTCGTCGAGAAGCGCAAACGGGTGCTTGGCTTTCTTTTCAGGCTTGGGCTCCTCGTCGTCAGCGGGCGCGGCAGGTGCTTTCTCGGCCTTGGGCTTCTTGGGCTCGTCAGGCTTTTTCTCCTTGGGGGGCGCGTTTTTCTTGCGCTCGGCTGCTTCGGCCTGGAGCTTGGCGAGCTCTTCCGGGCTGGGCTTGCCTTTCTTGCCTCCCTTTTCCTTCTTGCCGCCACCCTCGGCCTTCGCAGGAGCGGCCTCCGCAGGAGCAGCCGCTGCAGGAGCGCCGCTGCTGGGGGCTTGGGTTTCAGCGGTGCACAGCACCACCTGGCCCACCACCGCCAAGAACTGGGGCTGGTTGGTCATGGTGTTGAACCACCGCATCACGTTGGGGAACGGCTTGCGGAACTTGGCGTCCATGAGCAGCTTCATGGGGTACACCAGCGCGGACGCCACCACGATGTCCGCGAGGGTGACCTTGTCGCCTACGAGGTAGGTGGCCTGGGTCAGGGCTGCTTCGAGGGTCTTGAGGCCCACCACCACGTCCTCCTTGGCCTTGGCGGTGGCCTGCGCGTTGTAAGGCATGTAGCCAATCACGGGGTAGAGCCACATGGTGGCCGCGAGCTCGAGCTCGTGGGTGCAGAAGTCAATCCACGAGTCCACCTGCGCCGACGCGAAGAAAGTGGCGCCGTAAAGGTCGGTGTCGCGGCGCATGCGGGCCACGTAGCGAGCAATGGCATTGGACTCGAAGAGCGCGCCCTGAGGGGTCTTGAGCACAGGCACCTTGCCCAGTGGGGACATGGCCAAGAACTCTGGGGTTTTGTTGTCCTTCATCATTTCAAACGCAGGCACGTCAATGGCAATGCCATTGTACTCGGCCGCCACGAGGATCTTGAAGGCCCGGAAATTGCCAGGGTACGTGTACAGAGTCTGTGATTGAGAAAAAAAAAGGACAAGAAAGGCATGAGCAATGCGCCATCCTCGGGATGTAATGGGGTGAATCGCGTAGACATGCTAAGAGGATTTTGAGGCAGCGGATAAGTCATTGTGTTCCACGTACGAGCGCCATTTTGTTTTCTTGGCGATGGAAAGTGCGACGAGGAGACGAGTAGGTAAAAAAATTGCACTAGTATGGTATAAAAAGAAAAAGAGGGGAAAAACACACTCAGTAAATCCGAGAGAAGAAAAAATTCACTAGTATGGTATAAAAAGAAAAAAGAGGGGAAAAACACACTCAGTAAATCCGAGAGAAGAACTGTGCTGCTACTAGCTAGTTTTATCCCGGGTTGAATGGGGGTTCCGGTG
>Ga0307982_1003481_pt1 | contig 12569 bp, 7 predicted proteins | sample OrgLakmetagen989_FD_201847 | JGI IMG/M metagenome (GOLD analysis project Ga0307982, IMG submission 201847) | Saline water microbial communities from Organic Lake, Antarctica - #989 | ecosystem: Environmental > Aquatic > Non-marine Saline and Alkaline > Saline | place: Antarctica: Organic Lake... | reverse complement strand
CCAGGCGGTGGGCCCCGCCCATGGGTCACCGGCTGCGTCGGGGGCATCTAACCCCCCTGAACGCCCTTTCAGCCCCGTCACCCTCACACACAGCGCCGCAGGCACAGCAGGCACATCATCCCTGCCATCCGCAACACTAGAAGCCACAGTGATACATGGTGCAGCTGCTGGTGCGGCAGGCTCAGTGCCCGGGGCCTCCCAGTGGCGCGCCGCCGACACCCCCCCACTTCAGGTGCCAGCGAATGTACAGCCCCCCGGGGCCGCCCTGACCCCTGCAGACGGGTATGTGGGGCACAGTGGGAGGGACCCTTTTGATGGAACTGCCTCAGGAAACATCAGCCCCCTTACACCTCCGCCCCAGGGTGGGCCCACTAGTACGGGGCTGGGGCCAGCAACACGCCAACCAGTAGGCCCCTCCAGCACAACCGCGACCCCCCCTCCAGGATCCCAGGCCAGCAGGCAATCTCTTATGCACCCAACTAAAGCACCGCCTTCGTTTCCCATGCCTGGCCCTGGCGAGGCTGCAGCTGGCGGCGGCAGCCCCCCCCTGCCCCCCCCTGCCGCCCAGGCCAAGGCGGGGCAGCTGGACGTGAACCTCATCGAGAAAGTGCTGGAGGAGGGGGAAAACTTGAATGAGCCCCCCCCCTCGGGGTCGCTGCGAGCCCCAGTATATGCACGACAGGCCCCCATGAACCCCCTGCAGCAGCTGGTGGGGGCCCCTACTCCCGCCCCCCTCAAGGTGCGTCCCCCCCAGCCACACGCCTTGGACTTCATCCCCCAAGGGGGCTTCACCCTGCGCCTTGCGGAGACGGCCAGCCCACAAACAGTATTGGCACCAATTGCAGAAAGCATCATGGGGTATCTTGGGGGGTGCACCCTGGACTTGAAGCTGCCCCAGCTGGGGGGGGCGGCAGCTGCTCAGGACACAGCGCCGGTCAATGTGCAGGTGCGCAGAAGCAGCAGCGCCCCGCTGCTTGACATTCCATGGGCCAGGGAAGGCAACATGGCCACGTCAGCTGTGAGCGTGACGCTGTGCCCCTCAGCTGTCGCCGCCGTGTGCTCAGCTGTGCTGCAGGCGGGGGTGGCGGGGGGGGTGAGGGCTCTGCTGCTGGACATGCCTGCACCAGTGGCCAGGTTTGAAGCATCGTGGGTCATCCAGGCTCAAGAGGTGGCCCCCCTCGACACCCCCTGGGAGGGGGGGGGCGCTGGCGTCTTGCTGTCCTGCGCCCCCTGTGCGAGCATCATGCGAAAGGCACCGACGGCGCAGGGCAGCGATGTAGCCGCTCTGCGCTGCAGCAGCTCCTCGGGGCGGGCATTTGGGGTGCTGGCTGCCCTGGCAGCAGACGCTGCTGCTTCCTCGTGTGACGCCGTGGGCTTGTCGGCTGCCCTGGTGCGTGAGGTGGAGGAGGCTGTGGCGAAGGCGGCAGGCGGCGGTGGCGACTGCCCTCCTGCAACACTGGCAGCCGCAGCTGCTGCAGCTGCCACAGCAGCCCTACAGGCGTGGCTGCAGCAAGGTGGCGCAGTGCAGCTTGCGCAGTTGGCGTGGCAGCAGGCTGTGCTGCGCGCCCTGCCTGGTGCCCCGGCTGCCCTGCTGGATGCGCTGTCGGGGGGGGACACAGTCATGCAGCTGCTGGCTAAGCACGAGGGGGGGGGTATACCCCTCCCAGTTCCGCTATACCAGCAGGTGCATGAGGTTGTTCCGGTGCTGTTCCAAGCAGCGGCTGCACCGCCTGCCCCCCCGGTGCCCATCCCCGCCGCAGGCAGTGCTGCCGCCGCGGAGCAGATGCAAGAGGCGACTGCCCCGCCGCAAGGTATGTTACGCCTGGGTAGTGGAGACAGTTATTCTGAGCTCATGTAGTTACCAGTCGCGCGCTGACGTCACATGCCCCCCTTGCACAGACGGGGGAGCACGGTGTGTGCAGGGAGTACTAGGCTTGATTAGGAAATGCATGCAACGTGAGCATTATTCGTGGACTGGGTGGAAACCCTCTTTGTTTCTCTGCTTGTCTGAAGTTGGGCGGCGCCTCAGGTGCCTGTCAGCTGACACAGCCAGCTTCACGGTTTTGCACTCCTGTGCAAATCATGGCCGGAGCCAGCATTCAAGACCTCAGTCAGGCCGCGCTCAGTGCAGTTGAGGAGGCTGGCAGTGCATCAAATTCAGAACACCCAACACGTGCGGCAAGCAGTGCTGTTGCACATCTCACGGATGCAGCTGAGCATCGGGCGCTCTCCCAGCACGCGGAAATTGAGCGTCTGCGCAGCCAGGTGGCAAGCCTTGAAACACAAAATGAGGAGTTGCAAAGCCAAAAGGAAACATTAATTAATGCACTACGAAGTGAGCATGACCATCTGGCTGGTGACAGCCTGTTTCACACTCTCTCTGAGTGCATGGAGCAGATCCAGCAGGTGATGCCCACATTGTCTGCAAGGGCGTCCTCTGGCTCTGAGGCGCACGGCAAAGCGAAGAAACCGCTTCCCCGCCGCAGCCCACGACGCAGGACACAACCACAAACACAACAAATGCACAATTTGCCCCCCCCGGCTGTCGCGACAGCGTTTCCTCGAGACGTGTCCGCCATCATTGCCGAGAGCCACACTTCCCCGCTACTGGACTCATCGCAGTGGAGCTCCGGACCGGTCAAAGGCCTGCTGCAAGTGCTGCACAAGACCGAAGCTGCCCTATCGGCGGTTGCACAGCTGCAGAGGATTGCTGCTGAAGCAGCTGTGGAGAGTGCAAACCCGCGTGTGCCGCGCAGGCTGAAGCCGCCCCCCCTCCCCGTGCCTTCACACATGGGGCGGGGGTGCCCAGCTGCAGGCTCAGCCCAGCGGGGCTTGCGCATTCTGACGATGGACGGCGGGGGCGTGCGTGGTGTGGTCATGATTGAGGCCCTGCGGAAATTGGAGTACGAGTGCGGGCGGCAGGTGCATGAGCTTTTCGACCTCATGGTGGGGACTAGTTCAGGGGGGTTCCTTGCGGCGTTGGTCGGCATCAAACGGACCAGCCTAGCGGAAGCAGCCGAAGTGTACAACCACGTCCGCTTGGCCCTGTGCCAAATCTCCCCCATGTGGCAAAACGTGAAACGGCTGGCTACTGGTGTGAGTCACAGCGCCGACGTGGCGAGGGCATATCTGCTGACAGTCTTCGGGGACGGAATGCTGCGGGACGCACCACCCTCGCCCAAGGTGGCCATGTTGGGCACCTCCATTGACACCGACCCCGCCCAGCCGTTTCTGTTTCGTTCCTACCAGCTGTCCCCCGCTGCCACCGAGCGCACTCTGCTAGCGGGCTCCTGCGACATGCCGGTGTACCAGGCCGCCCGGGCCACCAGCTCGGCGCCCACATACTACGAGCCGGAGCTCATCAATGGGCAGCGGTACGTGGATGGCGGCATCAGTGCGAACAACCCTGTTCTGGTTGCACTTGCAGAAGCCGCAGTTCTGTGGCCGTCGCGCCCTGTGGAGTGCCTGGTATCCCTCGGCACAGGCGTGCCGACACTGCGCCCGGGGAACGTTGTAGCGCTCACAGACTGGCTGGGCGTGGTGTTTGGACTGAGCATGTCCAGCCACACGGCACACTACATCGCCAATGCCCTTCTCCCGCGCAATGTGTACTTCCGCCTGGACGCCCCTAGCGTGGGTGACTTCAACCTGACGGAGGGGGACGCAGGTGTGACATGCGACATGATCAGGGCAGGTCAGGCATATGTGTGCGAGAAACATGCCCTGTTCTCACAGGTGGCCGACTCTCTGGCCCCCTCACGGTCTCGTAAGGGGGCCCCTGCCCCTCTCTGCTGGCCCCCTACAGACGCCTTCATGCAGCCTGTCATCGAGCAGGAGCAGGCTGCGGATATAATGAGCAATGTCCCAGCAGGATCACCATCCAGCTCGCCGGCAGCTGATGTCTCAGTGGCTGCTGATGCAATGGATGCACCCCCCCCATCAAGTGCAGGGGGGGGGCTGGCTGCCACCCTCCGGTGCAGCGGCAGGGGCAAGAGGCCACGGGAAGACGAGGAAGATGCTCAGATACAGGGTACAGGGGCCAAGGCTGCACGGCTGGAGGAGGGGGGGGGCGGGGGGGGCTTGTCCTGGCTGGCGGGAGTCCCACTGCTGGGAGGTCTACTGACACCAGCCAGCTCGCCGGTGTTGGCAGATTCCAGCTCGCACATGAATTGTAGCAGTGAGCATGCATAGGCGTGTCGTTGGTGTGCCCATAAATGATTCGCAATGGATTACATTCGCAGCACCCCCCCCTTGCCCTCTATAGCACCACGGTGGGGTTCAGCTGAGTGGAGATGCTGGAGCTGGCAGGCGCGGTCCTTACCACATCTTGTAGCCACCGGTAGTACAGCAGCTCCTGCGTGGTGAATCCCGTGCCGTTCTGCAGGCGGCTCGAAGCGAAGGCAGACGCCCCCACCGAGATGGCTGTGGCGTTGGCCTGTGCCCCCTGCACCAGGATGGCCGCCTGCGCTGTAAACTGGGCGTTGCGGGAGCGGATGGCTTCCGTGCCGGAGCCCCGCACGACATTCTGCTGCGCCTCCAGGTCCAGGCGCTGGTTGGTCTGCTCCGACCGCAGCACGTCTTGGCGGGACACAGCCTTGTTCAAGATACTCTGCTCCACGTTTGCAGAGAGGACGATACGGCGCACCTGCAGGTCAGTGGGCACCACGTGCAGTAGACGCAGTGGCCCTGTGATCTCACGAAGGAAGGCCTGCCGAACGGCCGGACGCTTTGTGAAGTAGTCATTCAGCTCAAACTGCTGAGCTGTGGCAGCCAATAAGTCACGAGCCTCATCAGATATGCGTGTTTGGAAGTTTTGCTCCACATCCCGGAAAAGTGCGTCCAACTCGGAAGGCACCATGAGGTACTGGAAAGAAATGTCGATTCGCAAAGTGCCACCGCCTGAGTCGCCCTCGCCTGTCACACGAATGGCGATAGCAGGGGCATCCGCATCAGCGTCGTTAGAAAAGAGCACATTCTGAACACTCGATGGGTACTTGATGAAGTTGCGAGCTAAGCCGACAAAGTACCGCCCATTGGTGTACACTTTGCCTCTGCAAAAACAGCGTTGCTTTGAAAATCTGTGATTTACATGGCACCACTAAGCAAAAGCAAGACGCACTGCTCGATCTCACGATTGAGAGTGTTGAACTTCAACCTGCAAATGTACGCGAAAATTAATGTTTGCTTCATGTTGAAATGCAGCTTGCCAGTAGCTGCTTTGAATGGTCGCAGCGACAGTGTCCTCGGGGTGACCCCACTCACCCATACTCCAACGGGCCTGCACAGTACAACGAAGGTCAAGAGAGTACCAAATGCTTGAACACGACATTCTGCTACGAGTTGCGAGCAGAAGATTGTTCGCCTGGAAGCACACAAGCGCACATACCGATTGCTGCAAAAGACAATCCCACCAAAATACTGCTGACAAGCCACAGCAGGCAGCAGCAGCAACCTCCTACTGTATACTTGTTGACTTCTAAGTCATCAAAGTCAAGAGCTCCCCGGCCGCTGCCACGACCACTGCCACGACCCATTCAATTTACAAAGTAGACGTGCTGGATGACAGCCTGAAACTGGAAGAGGAAACTGTGCAGGTTGCACGCAGAAGGTATGCAGCCTTTACTGCACGGCGGCGGAGAGTGTGAGGCAGATCTAGAGTGAGCAAACGAAGAAACTCTGTTCCTGGGGCATCTGGAGCATTGCCTGCTGAGATTGTGCTGCTGGCAGACCATCTCTGGGGCGGGGGGGCTTGCGCAGCTCATCAGCAGCATCCCAACCTTACATTCATGCACATTCACGGGCATCAATTTCAAAATTGACTCAGCACTATCTGTACGCAATTACTTCATGTTGTCAAACATGGCCACAAACAGTGATGACGAGTGGGTTCCGCCGCCAGCACCCGCTGCAGAGGCGACTGCTGATGGGTCCAAGTCTACAGCTGCTGAGGCTGCGTTGGAGACGCTGAAGGCCGGCTTCTCTTTCGCAAGCTCCGCGCCAAGGCAAGGCGCTTATGATGAAGACCTTTACGATGACGATGGTGAAGAGTTCTGGGACGAGTACATCGACCCTGACGATTTGCAGGCTGGGAAAGGTGTGTTCAGTGCCTGCGGATTTTCGTGAGCTTTCTTTCAATTTCCGCTTGCTCAGACTTCAGCAAACAGCTTGGCAGTGCCGCTGGAGCGAGCAGTGGCTCCACATCAACGGCATCTGCTGCACAAGTGTCCCATTTCCAACCCAAGGAGCGCAATATGGACAAGTTTGGCAAGGTCATCAACCTGACAATGCTCGAGAAGAGCACCGATAGGGGCCCCAGACATACTGGCCGCGACGACAGAGCAACGACTGAACAAGTGCTTGACCCTCGCACACGCATGATTTTATTCAAATTGCTGAATCAGGGTGTGATTTCCACCATCAATGGTTGCATGAGTACCGGCAAAGAGGCCAATGTATACCATGCTGTGACGCCAGACGGCGTTGACCGAGCCATCAAAATCTACAAAACGTCAATTCTGGTGTTCAAAGACAGGCAGCGGTATGTGACGGGTGAGTACCGCTGGCGCAGTGGCTACAACAAGAAGAACCCGCGGAAAATGGTCAAGCTTTGGGCTGAGAAGGAGATGCGGAACTTGAAGCGGCTGCACTCAGCAGGCATGCCGGCACCCGAGCCCCACATCCTGCGCTCCCACGTGCTGGTGATGGACTTCATCGGGGAGGACGGCTGGCCCGCCCCCCGCTTGAAGGACGCAGTGAAGGGCTTGAGCGGCAAGCGCCTGGGCAGTGCGTACGACCAGACCCTGCGCCACATGCGCACGCTGTACCAAACCTGCCGGCTGGTGCATGCAGATCTGTCAGAGTACAATTTGCTGTGGCACAGGGGTGTCGTGATTGTCATCGATGTCTCCCAGTCAGTGGAGGCGGACCACCCCCGCGCTGCGGATTTCCTGCGTATGGACTGCACCAACATCACAGCGTTCTTCACGCGGTGTGGGCTGGCCGTGGCCACCCCCCGCGAGCTGTACAACTTCGTGGTGAACCCTGCCCTGGGGGACGACGCTGCTGTGCAGGCGCGGGTGGAGGAGCTGATGGACACGGCGTCCACCCGGGGAGTGCTCAAGGGGTGGGACGGCACCGAGGAGGGGGGGGACTCGGAGCATGCTGTGTGGATGGCGGCGCACATCCCGCAGTCCCTGCACGATGTGCGGCACATTGAAGAGGACATCGACAAGCTGGCAGCTGGGGAGGGGGGCTCCCTCCTGTACAAGCAGCTGCTGGCGCCGTCAGCTGCCGAAACACGGGCTAGCGAAGCTGCAGAAGATGCACGAGATGCCGCCGCTGCAGGCGGGGTGGGTGCAGCTGCACCGGCTGAAGCCACTGAAGGCAGTGCTACTCGGCCCCCCGTGGCCCCAAGCGCCGGCGCAGCAGCCACCGCACCGCCGGCGGCGGCTGCTAGCAGCACTACTGCCAGCAGCACTGCTGCTGCAGATACACCCCCCCATGCCGCACCTGATGCATTGGCAGGCACGATGGCATCCCTGGCCAACATCCCCGGCCTGGACCCCGCCCTGCTGAAGATGCTCCCGGGCATGTCGGCAGCCGGGGTGGGGGGAGGGGGAGCACAAGACGACACAGCATCGGACAGTGGCAGCGAGGGTAGCGAGGAGGGCAGCCAAGGCAGCTCCGCCTTTGACAATGTGGACATGCACTTCAAGGGGAAGGGGGCGGACAAGGCGGCACGCAAGGCGCACAAGGCTGCCGTCAAGGCCGCCAAGGCTGAGAAACGCAGCACCAAGATCAAGAAGGCAGTCAAGAAAAGGAAGGAAAAGGTGGGATCAGGCAAGCGGTGATGTGGGTGTGATTTTCGCCCACTTTTGCTTTGGTTGTGGAACACAGCGTGGCAAGGGGGTACTGCCTTGGCGTGGTGCACCCATTCTACATGGTTTATGTGGTTGGTTGGGTGCAGTCGCTTCTCAAACATGAATGTATACTGCGCATGATTCATACCCACACTACATCCCCATCGCTCGTCACTTTTAATCGGTTCATTGCGTGATGGCTGCACGAGGCAGCTACTCAGCTCGTGGGTCGCGCGCGACAAGCGCACACGGCCAGTTTTCAGGCGCCCAATCGGCACGCCACTCAACGCGCTTTGAAGAGACGCGGGCTACAAATGACCACTCTACAAATATGGGCCGGAGCAGCCGGCGCAGTACGATGCAAAGCACCAAATCTCGAACTGTGCACGCACGAAGGTGTGTATTTTTGATCAGCTCTCCGCAATCGCGGCGACTCAAAGTATAGAAACTCAGTCTATGAACATGTCCCAATATAGGACACTTTTGCTGCACGACACTTTCAGTGTAGCGAATGGCTTGAGCATTTGCTCTCCTTGGGTCGTTTGTCACTGCAGTTTCACGTTGTATTTTCTGCTGCAGAACTGAGCTCCGCGGTGGCTACCTCGTCAGCGTCCCATTCAAAACATCGGACAAGCCGTTCAAGCGCAGCATTGCTGACTGTCCTTACGGGAGCGTGAATCCCATTTTGAACGGCTCCCGTGCCCACTCCCGCAGTGTGTACAGTAGCTCTTATAGGCCACGGGGGGGGGCACAGTCAGCGGGGGCAAGCCGCAAGGCACAAGTCCCCTACAGCGTGAACGCAGACCGCAACAAGCTGCCGACGCAGTTCAAGCGCTACGCATCGCCCTTCACTTCCACACTGAAGCTGGGTCACGGGGTGCCTGCAGTGGCCGCCTCCCGTCGGCAGTATATGACCACGTCACGCTTTGCCCAGCGCAGCCTGCGCCGCCCCATGCAGCAGCATGTGGGCTTCACCAACCCAGGCATTATGGCTGAGACACAGCGGCGTCTGCGGTCTGGTGCATACGACTGAGCCTGCAGCCTGGGCGACGGCGAGGGCACACGCCTGCATGGCACGTGCTGGTTGCCGACACACACAGCCCCTGGACCCCACGACGCCACACGCCCACACGCCATTTGCCAGACGAGGAGCTACATTGTGTCTGTAGGATTGCCTTCTTAGTGTAGAGCTCGTTTGGCGACACAGCGCTGGCAAGCGGCTCAGTGAGATGCCAGAGGTGTGGGGGGTGACAGCAACACTGGCCGCAGTCACTGCCATCCCTGTGAAATGCGAAAGCTGTGATGTCCAACAAATTGGACCTGCACGTACCAAGAATTCATATACAATTGTTTTAAGCTGCCCCTGCTGGCTCCACTTGCTGCTCGTTTCAACCATGGCTGCTGCATCTCCCGCAAAGTCTTTGCCAGCCCTATCGCAGTCACAGGCGCAGGCCCCAGCGCCCAAATCAGCTGCCGCTGAAGCCGCCCAGGAAACAAACACGATTCGCATCGCTATCGAGGGCAACATCGCTGCCGGAAAGAGCACCTTCCTGCGCATTTTGGCCCAGCAAGCTGTCGACTTCATCGTTGTGCCTGAGCCAGGTAAGGCACACAACCACTTTCGCTGCATTCCACCTACACCCCTCTCATTGGAGAATCAATTTTTATTTCCAGTTCAAAAGTGGCAAGCACTGCCAGCTGACGACGATGAGCAGTGAGTTGGCGACGTGCACTGTCATTCAAATCAATTTCCGCGCCTGCCCGCGCAAGCATGTCTCAGTCTCGTAAACCAATGACAATTCGCAGGTCTGCAAGCCAGCAGGATGGATGCAATTTGCTGAATGCTTTCTATGAAGACCCAAAGAAGTGGGCATTCACTTTCCAAGCATACGCCATGCTTTCACGCGTGCGTGGCATGGCCCGCAGTGTCGCTGACTTTCGAGCCGAGTCTGCTGCATACAAGCTGGAGACCCAGGACAAGTACCGCAAGCGCCCCCGTGCCACACAGGACTCTGTGGCAGATGAGGAGGAGACTGCTGTGGTGGCAGCCTCCAGCAGCCCCTCCAAGAAGTCTCGTGCAGCTGACGGCAGCGCAGCAGCAGGCGGCGACATCGACACCAGCCCTGCCCTGGCCCTGCAGGTTGGCGACAGCTTCTTGCCCCTGCAGGTGGGTGTGTCCCACTGGGTCACCACTGCCGACGGCGCAGCGCTGGCCCCAGCTGCCGCCGGGCAGGAGCCCTTGTTCACATTGACTGTGACGGCAAACCACGTGGCAGTGCTGTCTACTGTGGGTGGGCCCATCGGCATCTCTGCTGCGGGCACACCCAACAACACTCTTGCCAAGGGTGGCGTTGTGGCACTCATGCCAGGCAGCCTTTTCTCTGTGGGCTCACTGGGGGTGGCGGTGGTGGACGGGGAGGAGGTGGCTGAGGCCCCGGAGAAGAACGTGCTCATCTACGAGCGCAGCGTGTTGAGCGACCGCTATTGCTTTGCTGCCAACTGCAGGCAGACGGGTTTGTTCGGCGAGCTGTCGTGGCGCGTGTACTGCGACTGGTGGCGTTTCATCATGGGCTCCTTCAAGGGGCTGAACCTGGACGGCCTGGTGTACCTCAAGTGCGCCCCCACCGTGTGCCACACCCGTCTGCAGAAGCGTGGACGCGAAGAGGAGGCCGATGTGGGGCTGGACTACCTGGAGCAGCTGCACGCCCGACACGAGTCCTGGCTCACGGAGGGGCGCATCTCACCCCAGCACAAGCTGCCAGTGCTCATCGTGCGTACCGACCAGGAGTTTGAGACAGACGAGGCACGCTCAAAGGAGATGGTTGCCAAGGTGCGCACCTTCATGGAGCAGCTTTCCAAGCGCAAGGCTGCAAAGGCAAAAGCAGCTAGGGCACTGCGGATGTAGACAATGAGCTCAAGCACGGTGCCCGGGCGCCCGTGAGAAGAAATATACCCTGAATTATCTAACAATAGCTCTTACCAGTTTGAGCCATGCTCAGGATTGTATTGTAAGTCGCGAGGCAGACAAATGAAGGCCCGTTGTCATGGCTTCTGGCTGAAAATTGCCAAAAAGCATGCACACTTCGCGAGCAATGCCTTCAGGCACAGGGCATCTGGCTGGCACAATTGATCATACGATTCCTTTCACTGGGTATGAAACCAACGCGCAATTTTGCAGTGTGGGCGAGGCAGGCCAAAGTCAGAGGCAAATTTCGCGAAATGAGTGAGGCTGCGAGATACCGCAGGAGGCGCCATGATGATACATCTACAGCAGCCGTGATATTTTTTCACGGCCTCCGTGATACACCAGACACTTGGGCGTCGCTGCGGGCGATTGTAGGAGGTGACGATGTGAGTCAACAGCAATGAAACGTAATTGAAACGCAGCAATTTGGCTGCTCAGATGCCTTGGATAACATGGGAATTCCCCGAAGCTCCCAAAATACCAGTTAGTGCTAGTGATAGTAAAATTATGGTGGGTGGGGCACCGTGTATGGTGTTGGATCAGCAGTATAATCTGATTTCTGCAGAGCGCTTGGTATGATCAAAGAAATATCCCAGTTCGGAGTAGCAGCAAAGGAGACCGAGCAGGTCTCTATCAAAGCATGCAGGGTGTGAATTCTCAATTGCAGCAATTATGGGAATCCCAGGCTATCCCTCCTCATCGGGTTATTTTGGCTGGCTTTAGTCAGGGCGCTGCGTTGGCCTTGTTTTGCGCCTTGAATCTCCCATACACTGTGGCTGGTGTTTTGAGCTTGAGTGGTTGGCTAGAGTTCGCTGCAGAGTATCCCATCAACTTCTTGGAATGGGGAAGCAAGCGCGAAATGTCAATGATGTTCATGCACGGCAAACAAGACAAAATCGCTCCAGTCTTCTTGCATTCGCATGCCACGGAGCTTCTCACGACAGCTGGATTTAAAGTTGATAGCTGGCTTTTCAATATGGAGCATACATTCATGCAAGAGCAAGGGGTGCACATTCGCCGGTGGCTGTTGAATGTGTTGCCCCGTATGCGAAGCGGATCTTCTGATCTGAGTCATGCAGGGCCAAGCCAGCTTCATCACCAGCAACATCTGCTCACACAGGTCCTGAACCACTCCCAAACAGGCAGCACTGGGCGTGCAGCCTCTGCTGCTCAAGCAACGTATTCTTCTTCTCACAGCTCAGCAGTGCATGGGGGCAAGGAATGGGTTCGAACGGCATCTGCTGCTGCAATGGGTAGCAAGCGGGGCCGAGTAGATTCTCAAGATGGATACGCAGCCCTTGCGTTGGTTCGAATCCCATCTGCTGGCAAGACCCCTGCCCTCATTGCGGGCGGTGCTGGCGATCGCGAACGTACGAGCTTGAAGCCCCCTGAGCTGCCAAAGGCTTTCAAACTATCGCAGGGCATGTGGGTTTCTCAATCGCACGGTGATCTTGCAGTTACCATTGGAGCTGGATCTCGAGGTTCCACCGCTGAGCTGTGGGGTTTGAACAATTTGGGCAGCCCAGACCCCACACGTAACCTGCTTTTCAAGGCAATCAGTGGTGATGAAGCGTACAAATACCCCCACTTGCCAGTGCGCAACACGGTGAGTGCCGCATCCACCTATTCGGGGCATGCGCTGTCACTGGGCTCAAGCACCGCCAGCCCGTCGGCTCGATCCCCCTTGGCGCAGGCAGCTGCCAGCAGTATGCAGGGCTCGTCTCGTACACACAACCAGCGAAGCC
>Ga0307982_1003480_pt1 | contig 12569 bp, 5 predicted proteins | sample OrgLakmetagen989_FD_201847 | JGI IMG/M metagenome (GOLD analysis project Ga0307982, IMG submission 201847) | Saline water microbial communities from Organic Lake, Antarctica - #989 | ecosystem: Environmental > Aquatic > Non-marine Saline and Alkaline > Saline | place: Antarctica: Organic Lake... | reverse complement strand
GTCCCTGCTGAGCATGAGTACACAAGATGATGACAATGATGACAATGGTCCTTAGCGCACTCCTGCGCTGAGGCGGTGGGCTGTCCTGCACTGTGCATGTGCTGGTGTGGGGTGTGCCCCTTGATGTTGATTGTATGCTTTGTGTAAAAGCTTGATGGCAAATGTATTTCTGTATTTCTGTCACCGAGGTCTGCAGTGAGGGCTTCATTAAGAACTATGGTACTTTCAAACAACCCATAAAAAAGAAACTGAATTATCTCCTCAACGAGTAACATCTAGCCAATTAAAGTATTTGTAATTAATTTGCATGAACACTAGCTAGCCTATGACTGTGTTGCGCTGTGCGCTCCTGGCCCTCTCGCTAAACTTACGCCCTCTGCCCAAGGCATGGGGGCACCCGCGTGTGAGGGGGAGGCAGCTCACTGCCTGCACTTTGAGCGGGCTGGGCCAGCTGGCAGCTGGGTGCAGAAACGCTGGGGGAGCAACGGTAGACGGCAGTGATGGCAGAGGCGGCTGTTGTGGATGGACACCAGGTGCAGGACTGGTTATACTGAATGTTTGGCATGCCAACTCTATTCTTGATTCTGTTTGATTCTTGCCTGGTTCTCTGATTCATTCTATTTGTCAACCCGGCTTTTTCGCTTCAAAGCAAGCTTGATGCGGACTGCAGAGGCTGGATTCAACCTGACTTGTCGAGATGACAAAGCCACTGCACTATGGTTTTGACGTGCAATGCGGCTTGTCGATTCGCCGTGCCCTGTGTCAAGGTGCATCCTCGCCCTATCAAGTGCTCTGAGTGCGCGTTGTCGACTAGGCGACGCCACTTGCGCGCCTTGGTTATGTTTCACCTGAAACTGCGCCCTTGGCTGCTCAAATGAAGCGGCAGGTGTGGACGTGGTCATGGCACTTGCATCCCCGGCTTGCGCACCTGGCAATGCGGGCAGTTGGGGACTCTGGAGTGGTTGAAGCACAGTTTGCATCGAGATCGACGCTGAGTTTGCCGCGTGTGCTACTTCGGAGTTTGAGTTTTGAGATGTGTTCTTGCTGGTGCTGCGCTGTTTCGCTGGTGCCTGCTCAAGAGGCTCTTGCAGCAGCGACTTGGCTGCTGAGCGGTTCGGCAGCGTAGGCTGGAGCAGTTTCGACTGTTTGCTGGTAGCTGACTGGCTGCCGTTGCTTTGGAGCTGTGCATCGAGAGGGCGTGAATGCCTTGGGCCAAAGAGCTTTCCGCGTGTTTGAAATCCCTTGCCAGGTGTTCGCCCACCCCACCAGTGCTCAATCAAGCCAACGGCTAAATACTCATGAAGGAACCAAGATGAGCCGATGGGCGAGCCATCCTCTTGAGAGATATCCATGTTGAGCGCAACCTGCGCCAGAGCGAGCAGCGTGGACTCGAAACGAAGACACCACTCATGCTGTTTGCGTTGAGCCCTAGACTCAACTCCAGCCCGCAGTGCATGATCAGAGTTTTCATCCGACACCACAGGGTTTTGCGTGGAGTTGGGCGAGAGCATGGAGGCTGGACCCATGCAGCTTTTGAGAAATTCGAGGCAAGAAGGCTTTGCTGGTCCGGTCCTTGGCTTCTCTTCAGGAACTGCAGCGGGTGCTTGGCCCAAATCTGCTCTCTGCCTTTTCACAAGCACTGCTTGCACCATGAAAATGGGGATCTTGAGGGCAGTGCAGCGTTTCAAGACCTCCAAGCTTGCCAACTGTGAAGTGCCAAACCCGAAAGGCGGGGGAACTCCTTGCATCAGCAACCCAAATAGAGAGGCTTTGACGTGTTGTGTTGCAAGGGTGTCAAGTTTGTTCCACATTGTTGCCCAAGCCTGAAGTGACATCATGGAAGTCCAGCCGGGTGGGGCGAAGCCATTCACTCCATCAGGAGGCAGCCGAATTTCACGGCGCGTTGCACCCACAGCCTTCGTGTCTGCAGACAATTCAGCAGGCTGTTGCTGTGCATCTGACTCGTCCTCAGTGGCTGGTGCGGAAATTCTAGCCTCCAGGTCCTCGCCAAACTGCTCAAGAATGACGGCGATGAAGAGCTGAAGAAACACAAACGACAAGATCAACTGAACCGCGACAAAGAAGATAGCTGCACCACCCCCCTTTTGGGCCATGATGGCGTACATTGGTTGCTCCCACGCATCCCCCGTGGATATTCGCCAGGTCAGCTCCAGAGAGTCCCCGAAGTCCACAAAATTGGCGTGCCTGTTGATTGCAGTGTCGTTTTGCGGAGTCACATCACCAAACAATGAAACACCCAAGACGGACAGCATAAAAAATATCACAGCAAGCAGTGCTCCTATATTCAACAGTGATGGAGCAGATAGCAAGAGAGTCTGAGTAAGTTTTCGGAGAGTGGGTGCACTCTTGATCAAGCGGAAGATCCGCACGACCCGAAACACCCGAATAACACTTGCTCCGGCGCCAGAGTCTGAGAAGAGCGATACATAGCTTAAAATCACCACAAGGGCATCGAACTTGTTCCATGCATCTTTCCAGTACGTTCTCAAGCCGCCTCTCACGCCAATCACCTTCACTGCCGCCTCACATGTAAAGACGAGGACGAACAGTATGTTGAACACAAATAAGCTGTCTGTTAGTGCACTTGGCTGATTGAAGTGTTGAGTCATCATGAGCACAGTGTTCAGGACAATGCAGGAGAAAATAAAGTGCTCAAACCGCGGCGATGTGGCAACTGCATGAAACTTCTGCCTCCACTCAGCGCGAGGCTTGTCCAGCAGAGTTGTGAGCTGCGTTTGGGCAGCGAACACAATTTTTTTGGTGTAGTAGTACCGCTGCTGAGCCTTCGTGAGGAATGCACTTCCGTCGTATAGCGCTTTCAGGCGATTAAAGTTGTCAATGACGACACCAACTGCTAAATTGATCTGCAAAGAAACACATTGACCAGTTGACATGAGGAAATATTGCACTTTTGACATACCATGAAGAATCCTCCAATCACCACAAAAGCAATAAAGTACAGGGCTGCAGCTGGGTTGTTACCTGGTTGTGGTGCAAGGTCTTCGCCGCGCACAGCGATGGTTGCGTGCATCAGTTGCCCCCAGCCTGAAAGAGTCGCAATTTGAAACAACAGTAGCATGGAATTCCCCACATTGTTGAAGTTCGCAAACTCTGTTCCATCGATTGGTTGCCAAACAGAGGTTGTGTTGGAATTAGCGGCAGCTTCACAAGTTGAACGTGAATCAAAACGTGAGTCTGAGCACTCGAAGAAGCCACCCTTAAACAAATTTGTTCCCATAATCGCGAAAATAGTCCAAAGAACAGATGCCAGAAGAATCACGTTCGCCATCCCAGGAAGAGCAGCAATCAAAGCATTAACCACAACTTGAATGTTCTTGCTTCGCACCACCAAACGTAGCGGTCTCAATGCACGCAGAGCACGTGCAACTGAGACCTGTGGAAAGCCCAGCGAAACAAATGAAATAACAACAACTACAGAGTCCAGGATATTCCACGAGTTTCTGAAGTAGCCTCGTCCGTCCTGATGCCACAAGCCATGGGCAACTATTTTTGCAAGCATTTCGAGCAAAAACACAAATGCAAAAAAGAAATCCATGCCCCGAATGGCTTTCGCAAGGCCAGATGTGCTGTCCAGAGTTGGTCTGTCTAGTGCAAGAAACACGCAGTTCAAGATGATCAAGCCAAAGATGACAACTTCGAACACGGATGAGGACACCATTCGAAAGAGGAAGACACGAAGTGGAGCATCAGGGGGAGAGAGCCCACAAGAGTATCCCGTCATGCCCTCTGGAACCTTACGGTTGTGCTCTGCCTTCTGTTGCTTGCGAACTTGGGCTCGCTGCACTTGCAGCACCTGAGCTCGCAGTGCAGCGGCTGCAATTATCCCGTTGTTCCCATGCACCTTTCCCTCTGCCAATGATGCCTTCATCTGCTGCTGCCTGAGCTTGAGAACGAATATTGACAGGTCTTCAGCATCAAAGGCACTGTCGTCTTGTTCTGAAAATCTGCGAAGCAGAATGGCAATGAAGAGGGACAAGATTATGTACATGCCAAGCATCTGACCAATCAGGAAAAATGCTACAACCCCTTCTCCACAGCACCTGACACCATCGAACATTATTTCATCCCAGTCATCATTTGATAAAATGGTGATAGAGGTCAATAGCGAGTCACCAAAGGTCTCGAAGGTGAACACAGGCGGGTCTGACAGCCCTGCAAGGCTTCCCGCGAAGAGCTGCTGCCCAAGCACGGCGAAGATAAAAACAAACAATGCCATTAGGAGCGCCATCCATGAAACATCAGGAATGCTCTGTGCCACAGTCGAGAGAAGCACCCGTAAAGACGGAAACTGTTTCAAGAGGCGCAGCAGACGTATCAGACGCAGGCTTCGCAAAACACTGATGACTCCACCCCCGTTTGCAACTGCCAATTCAACCAAAGATGCACATACGACAGCCGCATCAAACAGGTTGAAAGTATCACGCGCGAAGCCACGCGGCCCCAACGCAAGCACTTTCAAAACGATCTCAACCAGGAAAAAGACGGTAAAAAACAGATTCGCAGCGTCCAAAGCAGAAGACTGGGTTTCATCAATACCGTAGTGATCGATCGCGAGCACGATTGTGTTGACCACGATGGCAGCGTTCACGACAGCTTGAAAGGGAGTGCTGGAGATGAGGGCAAATATGGGCAGCAACCACTGTGGCTTGTCGACCAGCCACTGCGCTTCTTGGCGAATTACCGTTTCTGCTGAATGCAGCATGTCTCTTGCAGCAAGCTTTTGCTCGATTGACATCTCTGGGATGGGCGGGTGTTCTGCTTGTGGTTTCTCCTCCAAGCCTTCCTCGTCTGTTTGTTTGGTGTGCTCCGCTGCCCATAAAATAGCCAGCAGCTTCTCGATTTCCGCATCAACTGCAACGTCAGATTTGATCCCCTGTGCAACCTGATGCGCATAAGCCTCTGGGCTGTGTGCTGCAGGGTGGGCTGCTTGCGCAATGCGTGCTCGTGCTTGGTGTGCTGGGGAAGCAGCAGCCATACCCCCGGCGCCAAAACTCCGCCCTGGGGACTGGTGTACATCCATCGATCGAAATTCAAACAGTCGGATCCCCGATTGCGTTGACAAGTGCAGCAGTCTACCATCCGCTGCAGCTTCCTGAGGAATATGGGGCAGTTGCAACAGGACTTCAGTCCGGTTTGTGACCGCCTCTGCCGATGAAGGTGTCTGATCAATACAACTAGCTGCCACCTCTGAGCTATCTTCAAATACAAACACCTTGGCAGTGCCGGCGGCAATGGGTAGGTTGATCTCCCGCAGCCCAGCATGCGCAGCTGCGGGGGGGGAAGCGGTGGGCGGACTCAGCAAATCACGCAGCATTTCCGCAGGCCTGTAGACTGAAGCGGAAGAAAGGGCCGCATCTTCCTGCCCAACGAACACGTGCACAGTTGTCTGGCCTGCGGTGAGTTCTGCTGCATATGAATGCAGCTCGCCCGAGCCCATGCGCTCAGACTTGACCAACTTGGACCGAAATGGAACTGCTGGCTGCACAGGTCTGTGCGCGATATCCCCAGCCACTGCAGATTGCTGCGCAGGGACAAAGTCTTCTGGGCCGCGAAATTCGTAGACAGGCAGGGCTCCCGCTGCAGCGCGCATGGTCAAGGCAAGCAACACACCGTCTGCAGCCGCCTCGTTGCCAGCCGCAGAGGCATCCACCTGCATCAGGGAGTGTGCAGCCCTCGTGGGTTCATGTTGGCCAGGGCCCTGCTGTGGGCCCATGGCTTGCAAGTCCTGCTCCAGTGCAGCCTGCTCCTTGGCCAGGGCCGCCAGCTCGTCCTCGTCGCTGCTCACCGTCTCGAACTCCTGCACCACCACAGCCAACACCAGGTTCATCGCGAAGAAGGAAATGCTGATAATGATGACAGTGAAGTAAATCCACGCCGCTTTGCCAGTGGCATCCTGCACGGCGTACATCATTTCTGCCCAGCCGCTCATGTCAGCTATCAGGTACACAGCCAGCAAGGAATGCCCAATGTCGTCGAAGTGCAGGACGCCGTTGCCAAGATTATCTCCTACTGGAAGACACTGGGCTGTGGAGGGGCAGGCTCGCCCCCCACCTGTTGGCTGGGGGTTGCAGATGTACTCGCCGTCGTCCAGTGCTTCGCCGGTAATGGAGTCCACGCAGCGATTGCGCAAGACGCCGTTGAAGAGCTGCAGACCCATGATGCCAAAAATAAGGAACATGAATGTTAGGACCACAGCGACTTGGGCCAAGTCAGGCAGGGTGTTGAACAGGGTGGTCACGATCACCCGCAGACTCTTGAGCTTGTTCACTGCCCGCAGCGGGCGCAGCACACGCAGGGCACGCAGGGCACTGGAGCCGCTGCCGATAGAAGGCACAAACTCGAGCAGACCCACTACAACTATGATGAAATCCAGCTGGTTCCAGCCGTTGAGACAGTACGGCTGGCGGGCTTGCTGGCTTGCCTCAGCCTGAGAGCTTGTCGTTGACTCATGAGAGTCATTTCGGGATAATCTGGCTGCACACGAAACGGAAAAGGTTACATATGAGATACTGCTGCATGAAGTGAGTCTGCTCACCGGTGTCTTGCGATGCTTCTGTGAGCACGCTGCCGGAACGGTGCCGTGGAGCTGTGTCAGCTTCGTCCAAAGCAGGAGCGTCGTATCGCGCGAAGCAGCCCTGAACAAAAAGCGAGTGAGAGCAAGATGGAGCATTTCATTGCTCTGGTTACATACCAATGCAAATATTTTCAATGTGGCTTCTGCCACAAAAATGATAGTGAATATAACATCGAAAATGCGTAATGCTCTGGCTGATCGAGAGTTATCATCAAGCAGGGGTGAGTCAGCTGCCAAGCAAATTGCGTTGGCACTGATGACAAACAAAATGAAGTAGTCAAATGCTTTGTGAAGCACGAATGACTCTCGCACATGAGCTCGACGCTCTTCACCGCCGCAGCGAAAGGAGACTGCTGAGTCGCACGCGACGAAGGCTGCCAACAGGCGGGCTCGTACACCCGTAGCTGTCTGAGCAGACTCGTCCTCTCTCACGGAAAACTTGGAATTTATGAGAGGCTGAAGCTCTCGAGAAAACGGTTGCTGATCTGGTTGGCTGGCTTTCTCGCTATTGTCACTATGCAGCACGGCGTGGGTTGGAGCTGACGCCTGAGAATGCAACAGGCTGTCTCGGGCCTGTGCAATGGACTGGCGCTTCATAACAGCCACACTTATACGCTTGCTTGGAGTTACACTTGCTGCCTGCGAGAGGGCTGCGTGCAAGCCTGTCCGTGCACCCCGCACGGTCGCGGCTTCGTTCATAACTGTAAATTATGCCTCACGCGCAGCACTCAAAGGACAATACCAGCGAATGCATTTGCGCCTGATAGTCAGTCTGCTGTGCTGGTTGCTTTAATACGTTGTGCATGGAATGTACTTTATCGCGACAGCAACTCGACCGAGCATGAGGTACGGAACCCCTCCTATCCTGTGCGAGGGGGGGGACAGTGATAGGAAGGAGTGGGCCATGAGGCACTCCCAATGGAAAGTACTGCCTCATGACGATGCCTAGAGCACAGGGCTCTCGGCACTCTTCTAGTTGTGTTGGAGCCTCTCGATGCTGGGCCCCTACGGGCCCCTGCGATACGCGGGCGGCACAGGGGGGAGGAGCTGAATTGGGGAAGAAAAGCGGCCTCAGCCTCGTGCGGAGCTGTTTTAGCGCATGCTGCTTCAAATGAATAGACAAGCACTTCACTGTGCATATTTCTGTCTGTCGTGTCCTCCTCCTCGTCGTCTTTGATGAGTACACCACGGCTGGAGCAGGCGCTCAAGCCATGATCCATGGATGATGGCACTCAGGCCCTTCTGATTCCAGCTTGATGGCTGCTCACAGTCCGAGGCCACCCCCCTTCGCCTGCCTTCAGCTCGCTCGGGCACACAGAGGGCAGGGCTGTAAGGCGCCGCACTGTTTGGAAGACGACACGCTGGGGCTCATCCGAAAGCTCGTCGCAAACAATGGCTTCACGGGTAGCATGATGGCGCCACCCAGCAGGGCAGGCGAGTTGAACTTCACAGCTTCAGACGATGCGCTGCTGCCACGAGAGTTGCGCAAAGCACGCAGACCAGCTCTAGCGCTGCTTGATTCTGCTGTGGGGCCGGCCACTCAAACACGCCATGCCTAGCTGCAGGGGGGCTCGCCAAATGCTCCTGTCGCTTTGCTTCCGCCTTGTCTGTTGCCTGCAGCAGCGCCAACGGCCATCAATCCATACTATCAAGGGAACATCCTTCCACTAGGAACTTAGGGGCGGCTGAGTGTCTGAACATGCTGCAAGAGAAGGCGAAGGGGTGCGCCGCCCCCTGCTGCCCAGGCAGGCACTGCAAGCGCACCTCGTACTCCCCAGCCCCCAGGCCCAAGGTGGACTTTGCGGTGTAGCACCTCCTCCATGCCCCGCTGCTGCACAGCAGGTGCTGTTGCGCCTCATCTGCCGGCGGGGGCACCCGCGGGGGGCTGCTGTCAGCTGTTGCGGCTGCAGGGGGGGTGCCGCCGTCGATCTGCCCGGGGACTGTTTCGGCTGGTGCTAGTGCAGATGGGTTTTCAGGGCGCACCTCTGATGTGGCACTGGTTTGACTGGTTGTCATAGCTTGTGGCATGCGGCGCAGTTCGAACTGAACTGCGTCTTCTTTTGCAGCCTGTAGCTCCAGGAAGACAGAACAGGAACATGGAACAAAAATCTTCACCAGGTGCTGTAGCCTATTGCTTTGTGTGTTGCCTGTAGACCATTGACCGTGTAGTGTGCGTTTTGCGTCCAGACCGCCTGGGGACAGCTGCAGGGACACTGGGTCCAGGCACCAAGCCCGCAGGGTGAAGTCCACGCCCTGCGTGCGCTTCAGCTGTGAAACCACAACTGTGAGACGGTTACTTCCAGGTCCCAGGTCGTGCCGCAGCAGGATGTGGGGGTTGGGGCTGTATGCAGTGGATGCGGCGGCCGGCCCAGCCAGGAAGACGCGGCGACTGCGCGACAGCCACTGCGAGTGGGTGGTGTGGGCGGCAGGGCCTGGCAGCACGACCTGCTGCTCTTTGAAAGACGCTTCTCCGTGCAGCTGCAGTGACAGGTAGGGCGTGCCGTCCCGTGCTTGCGGCAGCTGGGCGTCGGGGCCCCCAGGCACGCCGGCCGCCTCCTCGTCCTCCGGGTCCCGCTGCGTCACGTGCCGCGTCAGCAGCAACCACAGGGCGCTCTTGTAGCCGGGCTTCCGGGCAGGCACCTGCACGTCTAGCAGGAACTGCGGGTTGTGTCCGATGTTGTAGCGGTCATCCACAGGGCCCGGCCCCCCCGCCGCCCAGTGCCCGTGCACCACCTGGCGGTGGGCAAACAGCTGGGGGGACCAAGCCATGTATAGACTTTTGAATGCATGGCACAGAGCGTAGAAGTCAATGAAGAATGTGCCGTCGTCTTTGTGCTGGGTGCCGGCGCCCGTCCCCAGCAGGCCCACCAGGCGAGGCGTCCAGCTGCCGGCATCGGAGGGCGAAAAACGCCCCTTCCACACACTGCGGGCCCAGGGATTCTTCAGGCGCAGTAACTTTGTTGGTGCACCCTGGCTGGGCTGTGCGCCGCTGGACGGGTCAGGAGGGACTTCGTGCACTGACAGCACAGCATATGCGTGGCCAGACACCAGCCCAGTTCGCTCCTCATCGCCTGCTGCCATCACCCCAGTGCCCACAGTGGCCAAGCAGTCCCCCGAAGCCATGGCGGACTGCAGGCGCTGCCACACCCTGCCCTCCTGCAGGGCTTGCGCGTCCCGCAGGTCGAAGCGCTCAGGCAGCCACCCGGTGAAGGCGTGCATGTCGATGGAGGAATTGGAGCCGGGGAAGTCATACCCCCCGTTGCACATCTTCAGGTACGCTTTCTCCAGCAGGGCGGGCCAAAACTCCGTGGGGTCGCTGGAGTGTGCACACAGCGGGCGGCCAGCCTTGTCCACTGGCAGCAAGTCGTCGATTTCAACTCTCCGAAAGCAGCCGTTAAAGAACATACGCACAAGGTAGCGGCCATACGGATTGTACACGGGACGCCCCGAGGCATCTTGGGGATAAATCACTCCCGATACAAGCCGTGACTTGTGTGTTTGTTCGTACCGCGCTGCAATGCAGAGCGAGGCGATCACGGAGCAGTCGGGCACGGACTCCTGCCGCACTCGATCTGCATCGACCCCCAGCCGACCAACGACAACGGGCACAGCAGATCGTGCACTAGTGCGTTTCACTATTTGACTCAGCCGCATCCATCCGCTGAAGTGCTTCCTCTGGGATGGGCTGAGCGCCATGAGCCCGTGGGGGTCATTGAACAGGCCCTTGTCCCCCCGTCCGGCCGTAGAGGGGTCCCACTCGGCAGGGAATAGCGCTGCATCTCCTGGATCCACTTCAGGGCACCACGGCAGATACTGCCGGCCGTTGATTGTGCTGGATCGCCCCAGCACCCCCTGCTCTGCATGCGTCAGGCGGCCCAGGGGGGGTAACGAGAGCACTGCAGGGGGGGCAGGCGCAGCAGCCGCACCAGCACCAGAAGCAGTGTATGGTGTGCTGATAGTTGGCATGGCGGGTAGGTGTGTGGCTGGAGGCACTGTGGGGTGTGTGGGGGGGGGCTGCCCCTTGAGGCGCTCTGCGGCTGCCATGGTGCCCTCCGCCAAGGCAAGCAGGGCTGACCACTCAGCAGATGTCAATGCCTGGGCAGTTGGGCCGTCCTTGAATCGGAGGGCTGCAGCGATTGTGTCGCATGCGTGGATGTGCAGCTGGAGGCTTGGTGGTTTGCTGCTGCGGGCGCGGCTTGAGGTGCTGCAGGCTGCTGCGTACTTGGCGCGGATCGACCGACGCAAGGATTGAGGCAAAGTTTGTGCACACGCTTTACTTGTTAACCTGCTTGGCTCGAGGTACTCCGCATACAAGCGAGAATCGCCGCTTTCGTCATCTGAAATGCAGTCCAGCTCATGCAGCAACTCCACGTCCTCGATCGGAAACTCCGAGGAAAGGAAAGCAAGTGCTTGATCAGGCAAAGCATGCCACCGTTTCATTGAATGAAGATTCGAGATCGTTGGACACCGTGCAACGTAGATACAGTCGCCCTTCAGCGCTTTTGGCAATATGCCAAAGAAATTTCAGCGCAACGCCAGCCCTCTCCGCGTTCTGTGGTTCTATTCAGTGCAACTTGAAACCCACTCATGTGCAGGGGACAAGTTGAAAGTGCCGAGCATTTAGCCTCTGTGTATGTTGTGTATCTTGGGTATTTTCCTGCGATGCGACAACAACCTGAACGACTTCGAGAGGCACGCACCTCTTGACCCCGCACTTGACAGGGGGGGTATGCAGGACAAAAGAACTTGTGAGAGATTTACCGCAGCACCAACCACAAGAAAGATGCAACGAAGAATTGCTGCGGCAGATAACTGTCGGGCTGCAAGACCAAGAGGTTGCTGTGAATTGTAGCATGCGGGTGGCTACTTGGCCCCTTGTTCACCGTGGCGCACTGCGCCATTGGCGGCGCGCCCGGATCGGCGTACGGCAGCAAATGGCACGTCGAGTCTGGCCAACACAAGTGACGGCTTGCAGCACATGGGCGAGGCGGGCACGGCGCTGGCACAGCGGGTGCTGGGGCGCGCCCTGCAGCCGCCACGCGCAGGTGGGACTCGGCGCACGTGGTGCAGCTCTTGCCTGCGGCGCCGGACCTGGAGGAGGCGGCGGTGGCGAATGTAGACTGAGGCTTTGTGCATGTCCTGCTACATCGGCGCCCATGGCATGTGCGCCAACGCGAATAATTGGCGCCTCCACCCGCAAACTCAGGTCCGACGCTGCCCCTGCATTTTCACCTCGCCCAAGTTGCCCATTTCTGTGTAATAATGTGCTGTGCTTAATCCAACAACAGTGCACTTTCCAGCCGCCCGAGGCATTGCAGCCCCCAGTTTCGTTTGTCAGCCCCCGTATCTGAAACAAATGGCCCCCCGTCCAGCTACCTAGTTATGGCAGCGCAGGCAGGCCGCAGTAACAAGCATCCTGTCTGATGAAACATCAAACTACAGCGCAACGTAAACTGAGAGTCCTTTTTGCATTCATATAAACACAATAATTGCTTTGATTTGGCACAGCACCGATGGCCATGGAAACGAAAAATCCTGCGCTTGAGATGGAGCAGGGCGCAAATGCTCCCCATGCCGCAGCTAAAACGACATCCTCCGATAAAAGCGGTGAGCAACCTGGAATCGGCGCCAAAATCAAGGGTTTCCTGGACTCAAAGACTGGTATGAAGCGTCAATACGATGAACTGCCAGCACCAAATTGTGAGTCAACCATTTTTCGCAGGTATCATCACAATGGCCATTGTTGCCATGGTCATGGCCATTGTATCCATTGTTGTAAGTTCGAAACCATTTTTATAATTCGCTGTACTCTTTCGGGTGCATACTGTTGCTTTTTCGTGCAGGGTGTCAACGAAGCGTACGCTGAGCTCAACAACAGCGTAAACGACCTCGAATCTGTCGTGGCCAACTGGGAATCCCAACCTGTCACGGACATCGTACGCATATCAGGCAC
>Ga0307982_1003476_pt1 | contig 12576 bp, 10 predicted proteins | sample OrgLakmetagen989_FD_201847 | JGI IMG/M metagenome (GOLD analysis project Ga0307982, IMG submission 201847) | Saline water microbial communities from Organic Lake, Antarctica - #989 | ecosystem: Environmental > Aquatic > Non-marine Saline and Alkaline > Saline | place: Antarctica: Organic Lake... | reverse complement strand
AGGTGTTGATCTTCCGATCCATCTACGAAGGATCGTGGGCTTTAGGAAAGAATTCGTGTCCCTTGCGCACTTTTGTTGAAAGAGATGGCTCCTATGGCAATCGGTAACCACAAAACGTTGATATGCAGACAATTTCTTTGTCAGCTAAAGTCCACCATTTGTATTATTTGTATATAACACAGTGAGTATTGTAACAATTACCTTATAACTGGTCACTCCTATCGATGAGCGCCGTCGAGGTCGCGAGTTAAGACCATCACGCGAAGAGGAGAGCGGCACCTCCTCTGAAATACTGCTTGAGGATTTGCGACGAGTAAAATCAGAGGTTGTTTTGATGCCCAGGACCTCGAAATTTTCTGAATCCTCAGTCGATTTGTTCTCTTTGTCATCACAAAAGGAGGCCATCATATTTCTAACGCTCTGCGCACGAACACGCGAATTTATAAAGTCAGACAATAAGCAAGGTACTCAACCGCGATGTCACGGTAGATTTATATGAACACGTTAGATAAAATACAACCTTTTCCGCTGAGTGTGCAGATTTTGGTGACTTCAAGAGTTTTATTGGGGTATCTTCGGAAGATACACGCTGCTGCCCTTGAATAGGAGGACAGTCTAGTAAGGATGTCAGCACAGGTCGCGTTGGCACTTGTACTACCGGTACTACAGCAGTTGTGGGTATATTATCTTTAGCCAAATCAACATCAGCAAATATTTTGGGGGGTGATAAGTCAAATTTGTTGGAGTCCGCCTCAGAGGACGGTGCGGTTTTGTTGCGAGGGCTGGTGGTGGAGAATTGTGCAAAAAAAGCAGCATTGCCAAACTCTGGAGCCGGTATTCGCGGCGGAAGAAATTGTGCTCCAAATTTCATACCAAAAGTATCGGAACCTTTCTGCTCTGAAATCAAAGGAGATAATACAGATGTCGATGCGAGGGAAAGTTCAAGCTCATCTTCATCATCGTCCTTCTGGGCACCTTCAACAATTTGATTTCCTATGGACAGTTTTTTTTCGTAAGCTGCATGCATCGAGTCAGCACCACATTCGTCTACAGGCAAAGAGAAATTCGCGAATAATGCTCGATTTATCACTGGATCGGATACATCTGCCCTCGGAATCTCGACCGTTTCTGGCGGTGAGGATACATCGAGAGGTGATCTAAAACTTGATCGACCGCTAAATTTTGGGCGCGGTGTTAAGTTTGGCTCTTGAGGGGGGTTCGCCTTTGTAAATACGCCAGGAGTTGTCTGCGCAGCAACATTTTTCTTGGCATAAGGTGAACTTTTCCCCGGAGAGACTCCCTTCGTCTGGACCCGGGTGCATCCAGCGGTTTTGTGAGCTTGATGACTGAGCTCTCGGCGCAAATCTTTGATGACCCGCTTGGCTTCAACGAGGGTACTCTCCACAGCACTCAATTTCTTGGCAATTGCATGGTTCTTCGATGCTAAAACCTTTCCTGTAACTTCTAATTCATCATTCCGTTTGCGAAGGTAATCAGATGTGAAGGTACTCCCAGGAGAAGGTTGTTTCCGTGATGATGGGGATTTGCAATGCGATCTTCCGAAAGGTGACAGTTTCCTTTCAATGGATCTTGAATAACCACTCGCAGGCGAACCGTACGACTTCTTAACGCTCATAGGTCTAAAATGTGCGTTCCTGTGGACGTCTCGGAATAGGAATGCTTGCAATCCTTTGCAATCTGCTGTGAATAAATTCGAAAAAGCAAACACATCTCAATCTCAAACGTTCTCTCGCTCGGTTCAAAAATCGAAACTGAGTTATCTTTAGTGCATCATATTAGTGAAGTTATTCTTGAGAAAAAGCCTTGACTCGATGACTCGACACACTCACTCGATGACTCGAACAGTCGATGCTCGATGCCATGCTATGCTCGATGCTCGCCTCCATACTCCATACTAGTAGTCTCACCACTGCAGTGAGCACTAAGCACCTGAGCATGCTGTACATGTCCATGTCCAGCAACGGATAAGGAAAGGCCCAAGACAGTTTTGAGCACAATTTGTGATTACTACTACGCATCTAGACCTTTTCTACGTCCTTTCAATTTTCATAGGGCTTTCGGACAAATATCCTATATACTCGTTCCACCTACACCCTAGTCAAATATGATATACTCGGGTGCTCTCGACACGGGGCGCAAGAAGGTATTTGTGGATATCGGTCGCAATGGCGGTGGTGTGTACTTGAAAATCAAGGAGCGAAGCGCCTATGGAGCTCCCTCAGTCGTACTACCGGCGGGTCCATCCGAGCTTGAAGGGCTGCGCGGCATGTTGGATGGCGCATTAAACGCTGCCCGAACCGCAGAAGGCGGGCACACACTTGCAACCAAGCGCCAGCGCAAAATGGGAAGATCCGAAACAGATGCACACGCAAGTGCTTCCACCACAATCACCCTTGGGCATGCATCAGGCATAGCTCTTGCTCGACCGAATTGGGGCTGGGACGCTGCCTGTGCAGTAGCGAATGTATCGCAGGAAGGCCGCCAGTCACGGTCCTGGGCTGAAGCGCTTGCGCTAGGATCTTCTGATGCTGGAACGCACACATTGGGCTACGATCGAATGCATGCTCTGTCAGCTTCCACGACTCCACCGCCGCCGCCACCACCCGAAGGGCCAGCCGTTTTTGTAGCAGGCTTGTCATGGGAGTCGACTGCAGCTGAACTCGAGGCTTTTTGCGCTCTTCGGCTTCGGAAATCAGTAAACACATACCCTGCTGCTAGGACTGGGACAGCAGCAGCGGTGTTGGGCGTTGAGTTGCTGACCAACCGGTCGAAGAAATCGGGAAAGCGAAAGGAGCGGTCCGTGGGTTGCGCTGTCGTACGCTTGAGGCATGATATCGACCCTATCCTCGCTGCGAGCTCCATCCACGGTGGACTTTTAGGCGGCCGGCAGCTCGAGTGCCGCGTGGAGCGAGCAGATCGCCGAGGCACCGGCTTTCAGGCCGATAAAAAACGGCAGCGAGCTCAACCTCAGACGGGCAACACCACTCTGGTTGCTGGCACTTCAGCGGCGGCGCCCGAAGAAGCGCGCACGGCAAAGGTAGCACGGCAAGGGGCGTCATCTAGTAGCATTTCTTCAACTTCTCGCGGTAGCCGTGGCGCTAGCGAGGTGTCAGTAAAGCGTAACTCCTCCGCAGGACTGAGCACCACCATTGTTTTACCTGGCACTGCATTATTGCCCGCGACAGAGCGCACGAATGCACAAAGCAAGGCCAGCAGCATCCATAACAGACATGTTGCAGATGTCAGCTCAGAGGCTGGGAAGAAGGCCCTGCCTATGAACCTGCCTATGCACACTCCAGTTGCAGCTGTAGCACCAGCAGAGACGTCTGCTCTGCAACCAAAGCGTCGAGGCTCGACTGAACGCGAGGAAGCGGATGCGCGAAGGATGCCTGTTGCAGCACCAACAGAAGGCAGCAGCACGAACCTTCGCGCCGTGCACCGATCGAGCAGTGTTCGAAGCCAGAGTAGCAGCCGAAGCCGCAGCCAAAGCCGTGGCACGCTGGACGGCGAGGGCGGCGATGACCGCCCTGTGCTGTGGGAAAGCGGGGACTCGGTGAGCGACTCGGCCTCGGAAGCGGGGGACGAGGTATTATAATCAACCCAACCGTTTGATACAACTTCGCGCATGCACTTTTGAGCCTTTGAAGTTATTATTCGTCTCACTATGGCTACATATGATTCGCATCTAAGGGCTTATTCTTTTATCACCTGCCTCAAATCCTTTTGTTTTTCATCGAAAGGCGTCGTTGAACAGCCGGTCGGATTCGCCTAGTCCCACTGCCACTAAAACGCCCAATGCGGCTACTACTCCCAAAGCGGTACATGCCTCAGCAGAGACCACCGCACATGCCCATAGCAAAGAAGGAGAAGAAGGAGCTGCTACTACTCCACGAAGCCTTCTTGCCGGCCGCTTGTTGCAGCAGCAGCAGCAGCAACAGCAACAAGGGATGCAGCAGCTGCAATCACAACAGCTCCACCACCGGCCCACACCCCCGTTTACGCCTCAGTCGCCAGCTACAGGGTGGGTCTCTACCAAAACCCTTAAACCTGCCAACGGCCGCTTGCTCGCGACTGCAGAGCGAGCGCGTGCCTCGTCACCCATGCTGCAAGGGTCTCCGACCGTGGCGTCACCGCTGATGAATGGTGGCGGGCCAGCCGCAGGTGGTAATGCTGGCAGCCAACGCGGTGTCGCTGCTTGGATGGCTGCCATCGTAGGTGGGAGCACCACCAGTGACGCTAGCAGTGCAGGCAGCAACAATGCCAGTAGGAATAACAGTGCAGACAGCGTTGGCCGCAGAGGCAGTAGAGGCAGCACAGACGCGCCGCTGAATGAAGGTGGCTCTTCGACGGCTGCCCCGATCCTGCGCAGTCAATCCTCTCCTAACATGGCGTCAACTGCACCTGGACGTGACATGCCGCCTCCGCCACCGCGCATGCCTGGAACAGCTGCTGCTAATATAGCTGATACTCCTGCCCTGCACTCGTCTGTTCCTGCCGCTGGAGGTGTTAGCGATCCTGATTCTAGCAGCAGGGGCAGTGAAGAAGCTCCGGTGCTCTTAGACTCTCGCCCGGCAAACGCGCGCGTAGCAGTAGCTGCAAGCGGCTTGCAGGCTTTGGCAGACAGCTTCGCTGAAGAGCACGCATCAAAGGGAGGCCCAACCAGGCGACTGACCACCCGTTTACAGACCCAAGCAGCCGATCAGCGCCGGCGAAGGGAGGCAGAGGCGGCTCGACCTCCTTCGGGTCCTTCGGAGCTCAAAGCAGTAGGAGCACAATTGGACCATCGTGACAGCGGTAGCGACGGCAGCAGCAGTGGTACTGGAGCCAGCAACGATGCCAATGGCGGCAGCTGCGAGGGCATCGACGCGGATACGGTTGAAAATTTAGCAACAATGGATGTCGACGGCACAGCGGAGGCTTCTTCTTCTGTAGCTGAGGCTCCGCTCCAGTCAGAACTAGACCCACCTCCTCCGAGCTTGCGCATTCTTGGCCACTCCAAAAGCATCAGCGATGGTGCAGTGCAGTTTGAGGTGCGGTTTGAGAGCGCGGGCGAAGAGCCCGAAGACTTTTGGTGTGATCGCGCGGAGCTCGCGGAGGGCCCACACGCAGCAGCGCTCAAGCGCTACGAAGCTGCACATGGCTTATTGGGGGGTGTTCTTGTGTAAGAGATCCCTATGCTATTACCGCACTTCGCCTATTTCAGCATTACGAAACCAAATGGGTACTTTAGTATTCGAATGGCTATTCGTTTCAAAGTTTCTCCTGTGGTACTCTGCCCTCCCTAACTCTCAACTCCATTGCCACAAACAGAATCTTGCGTGCCTCATTTGGCCCTTTCTTTGGCCAATACGAAGGGAACTACTTTTACGTGCTTTTGAGAATTGAGGCCTTATGGCCTTATCTGAAAATAGTTGAGTAATTTTGGACAGGAGGAGCTTAATCATACCTCTTATTCTATGTGCTTCCTTTTGTCTATGTCCACGATATATCGCAGATTTCAGCGGGTACTCGAAACCGCAGCTTCTTCGGAGCCGCCTCTACGCTCTACGGGCTTCGGCGCTGCTATTGGGCAAATTTTAAGCCAGTGGACTACATGTATTCTTTGACTTTGATTTATCGCCTCCTTTACATTAGCGTGCAGATGAGACAGCAGGCGAGCAGTGCCACTCCTAATCATTCGTAAACCTACGTCGCAGGGTCCTTCGGTACGTGGAGCAGGAGCAGAGCGAGTTTCACTCATACTCGCCCCACACGGGGTTTGCTGATATTTTTGGGCACCTTTTTCTGAGCTGTATTTTTCGTCGTCTCGTTGCTGTCTCGACATCTCGCTGTCTGTCTCGCTGTCTCGCTGTCTCGCTGTTTCGCTGCAGGGCGCAGTAAGGCTGAGAAGTAGAAGAGCTCGAGAGTGGTGGTCTAGCTTGAGACATCATGTCGCGAAGTAAACTGTTAGGGCGCCTAAATACGCTGATGGAGGTTAGTTCTGGTCGTTTGTGAGTATATTTTAACTCGACGAGGCTTTGCTCAACCAAGAGCTCTCTCGGACAACCATAGGGGGCGTGTCGAGTCTCAAAGGGCTTGTCATTGATAGCAACGTTCAGCCATCTTATCTTTCAGAACTATACCCATTTTATTACTGGAGTTGATTGTTATACTTTATTGTTGTTTGTAACAGCCATCACCAGCGAGTGTGGACCCCGAGGACATGGCTGACTTCGATGGCACTTCGGCTACCAACAAAAAGCGTATGAGTGCAGGCGGTAAAAAGTGGGGCTTGGGCGACGAGAATAGCAGCAACGATAGCGGCAGCGACGAGGACAAAAGTGGCGGTGTAGTGCATCGATCTAAGCTACGCGACGATGCAGCAATGGCTGCTAGTGAGTGGGGTGAGCGGTATGCAAGCACAAAAGTCAGCCGCAAGCAACTCAAAGCTGGAAACGCCGCAGATGATGACGAAGACGACGATGATGATGATGACGAAGATATCAGCAGTGAGGATGCAGAGGAGGAAGATGGAATTGACGAGGATGAAGACGGCGAAGACGACGACGAAAGCGAGGAAGATCTTAGTGATCCGGAGAGTGAGGGAAGCAACGAGAGTGGCGAGGATGCCTCCATAGGTCCTGAACAGGCAAGCGTCTTCGCTGGCGTGGGCGCAGACAACGTTGACGCACAGTTAGCAGCCCTCGCCGCCGAAGATCGCGCTGGGTCGACCACTGGCAGCAAGAGCACAGCACAGGGTGGAGTAGGAAGCAGCAAGACGAGTGGCCAGAGTGAGGGCATCGCCTCAACGGACCAGCGGCAGCGAGCCAAGAATGCCAAGGCTCTATTGGCGCTCTACGACAGCGTTTTTGAGTTTCGCATCGCGCAGCAGGCTGCGGTGCACGCTACGAACCAACTCCCCGCGCCCACTGAACTTGCTTCGATGCTCGCGCCGCCAAAAGTAGAACAAGGGGGTGACTCAGCTAAGGCAACGGCGGCAGGGACTCCGGGCAGTAAGAAGCGCAACGGTTCAAAGACGGCTGGCAGTGAGGTTAGTGGAGTGATTGCTACTACTTCCAAGGCATCGGGTTCATACGCAGACGCGGGAGCTGCAGGACAGGGCCAGCAAGTAGCCATGCGCAAAGCGTCGCAGCAGCTGCAAAGCACTCTGCAGCACCTCTGTGCGTTGCGGGAAGACCTGCGCGCTGGTCGCCAAAAGAGGAATAATGGGAGCCTTGGCGGTGGTCTGCGGTCGGAGGCCCCTGTCGATTGCGCTCCTAAAAACAGCAAACGGCGGCGTTTCGACGAGAATGGCGACGAACAGAAGGGCAGTGAAAGCGAAGAAGAGGATGAAGACGACGAGAAAGGCAACGGAGCTGCCACAAAGGACTGTCTTTTAAGCGGTTACAGCGACGAAATTAATGATGGAAATACGGAGACGAGAACAAGGGCTCGGGCAATAGCGCTAGAGTCTACGTGGGATGGTGTAGCTGCAGGCTTCGAGCGGAGCAAACCATTCTGGGAAGCGACCTTGGAGCAGTGGCAGCGGCGAGCACAGGTTCGAACTTGTTGGAGAATAGTCACACTCGAGTATCGTCTTCTTGTGGCCCCATTGTTTTGTGTGTGTCTTTTTTTTGGGGGATTGTCTTGGCTCTTTTGTTTTGAATTCGCTGTGTTCTACATGTTGCTGCTTGGGATTGGTGATGGTGGCAGGTGGGCGGCCTCACGGCTTCATCCAAGAAGAGCTTCAAAGTGGTAAATCGCCCGTTGTTTGAGCAAGCGGCAGCAGCGTTGGCCACCCGCGATTCCTCTACTTCTTCTTCAGCTCCGCTAGCTGCCAGCCACACAACAGAGGAAGCAGCAGCAGGAGCTGGTACTAGCAGCTTGCCGGAGCGTGCATTGCGCAAAGTGCACCCACCTCGAGCGGACGACGCCACGGATAGTACTGGAGTTGATGCCACCACGGCTGGTACTGCTTCCCTCAACATGGCAGTGCTCGATGACAAGGAGTTTTACCACTCTCAGGCAAGTTCGCAGCATTTGTGAATTTAATTGCAGGTCCCTTTATTTTCAGGGAGATGAAGGAGTGCGTTCTTTCAAAAGCTTTGTCAATCAAATTTCATGGTGTTCGAAGCTAGTCAAGACCACTCTGCACATGCCCTGTCCTTTTGCAGACTTACAGACTTGCGCTCAAATGCTCATTAGCCGGATTGCCACACCTAATCCTGCTTCTTTTTTTGCTCATGACAGCTGCGGGAATTCCTTGCGGCGCGTGGCCCGTCTCTGGGCGGTGGCGGCGGCAGCGACGGTTACACCCCTGTACTCGACGGGGCCGAGCGCGCTGCCGCTGCCGTGGCGGCCGCGGCTCGTCGGCGCCGCACCCGGCGGCACGGCGTAGACACCAAAGCCTCCAAGGGCCGAAAGCTGCGGTAATGCACTTTGAATTGCTAGTCCCTTGATATGGCCCCCAAGTCCATTTTTCTTTAATACTTTTGTTGGTGTATTCTCATTTCTTTGTCCACTACAAAGTGTTGCATCCTGCATCATACTTCCTATTTAAATAAAATCACTCACTTTTCGTCCTCCATGCGCCTCATCGTAAGTGTAACTCCTCTTGCCTAGGTACGATGTAATGCCAAAGCTCGAGAACTTTATGTTTCCAGTGCCTCCGCCGGAGCCGCCCCACAATGTCGCGGAGCTTTTTGGAAGTCTGTTTGGCGGCCAACACAACCTTGCGGCCTCACATGCCTAACAGTGACTTGAACTCGTTCTTATTTATGGTATTTTAAGGCACAGCATCCCTGGCGGGCTCGCTACCGTAGGTAGCTAGAATAAAGGGCCAGGATGCACAATGAATATGAGCCCCGACGTCCCGATTCAGCTAGGCCCCGAGGAGCCGGAATTGGATAGCTGACAGACCGAATGAGCCAACTGGAGCAGGCCTCGTTCAAATAAAAGAAATAACTCACATAGCTATACCGAAAACAACTTTCTTTACTTCATTTTGAATTCGAAATAGACTTAAGGAAATCATTCCCTTAATTTTCGCTCTGAACATTACGCATACAGCAATCAGGCAAACTCAAGGCTGAAGTTTTATGTGATGCGTGATACCAGCGGCTTTCCCTGTTATTTCCGGGTATTTTTAGCGATTCTAGGACGGCCCCTTTCCCTTTCCCTGCTGCCGCCGCTTAGGCCATTTTAAGGGGTGTTCTATTTGGTATTTCTTCCTTCTGCTTTCTTGTTTGTATTGCCTAGTCTATTTTACTTAATACTCCTCAAAAACAAAGATAGGTAAGTACACAGCCACAGCGGTCACAGAGGCACAAAAGGAATACACTTGAGCTGCATATGCGCTAGCAAATTCGCTGCAATAGGCACATTAGGGCTCCAACTGGCGCCTTTTCTCCGAACAAGTCGGCGGGACTGAGTTCCTAGTTCGTATACCTGGTATACATTACTTTTTTACTATATTCCATACCCCGCAGCACGTGTTACAAGCGCAGACTTCCGAGCAGTAACGTAATACGTAGGTAAGGTAATAACCACTGTACTTACACTTACACTGTAAAACAAGAACTGGAAACTGGAAGTACGTATCGCCGAAAAAGCACTTTTTCTTCTTTCCCGTTCGCCCGTTCGTGTGTTGTGCTGCGATAAAACATAAAAACGTTGCTAAAGAAATTTAGTGTCGTCTAAAACTTTTAGTTGTCATTGTGTCACCCCTAATTCCGTGGGCCGAACGACTTATTGAAGGCCCTCTAACACCACTTCATGTCTTTTCACATAGCCCGGCGAGTGCCTCTTTTGAAAACAGTAGCTGCGTCGGTTCCGGCTCGTCCGCGGCGAGGATTTGCTTCGTCTCTTTGGGCGACCTACAACAATTCGCTCGCGGAAAACCCACTACTCACCAAAGCCATCACATCGGGCCTCATATGCTGCGTTAGTGACGTTTCCTGTCAGGGGCTGCAAGCTGTTGCCGTGGATGCAAATGACCGGCTGGCGTTTGATCCGCTCCGGAACTTGCGGTTCACGTTTGCGGGCACCTTCTTGCTGGCACCTTCGCTCCACGTCTGGTATGTTTGCTGGAAATTCTACTGTGGTCTAATTCCTCGAGCGATAAGTTGAAGACCTGGCCATAGAATAATTCAACTCAATCTATTCAGGTACAGCAAATTGGCCTCGTGGATTCCCGGAAATTCTATGGTGTGCGTCGGAAAGCGCTTAGTCCTCGATCAACTCGTCTTCGCTCCCGCGTTCATACCTACATTCATGTCCTTTTTGATGGTGCTCGAAGGCAACGCGCGCGAAATCCCTGGCCGGCTAAAGGCAGCGTGGTTTGAGACAGTAGCGTCCAACTGGGTGATTTGGGTTCCGGCCCAAATCCTCAACTTTCGGCTCATTCCAGTCACATACCAGGTCGGTCAGTGCGTACGGGGCTACCGGACTAGTGGATGCATATGCCCAAAGAACTAAAAACTTGTTAAGTCAACTTAGAAGTACTTGACCTCAATCATATGTATTGATGTTCCCTTCAGGTGCTATTTTCGAATGTTGTTGGACTTGGGTGGAACATTATCCTTTCGTTCCAAACCTCGAAGCCGATAGAGAAAACGGCGTGATATATCGGTGCATGTTTATAGACACTTGTCGCTGAACTCTGACTTGTTATGTGGGTTTTCAACCCTACATTCTTGGGGACTTTCATCAAATTTCTTACAAATATATCCATTTTCGATTTGTAGTCAACTGTATTACCAAGATATTTCAGTCTTTTTGGCTCAGTTGTTCCCTGAAGGTCCCTGCCACTACCAGTCTCCTAGCTCGTAGTGTCGTAGTGCAAAACCAACACCAGCAGTGCATGAATTGCACTAGAGGCACATTTCGAGAATAAGACCAAGCCAGTAATCTGAGTTGGAAAGGGGCAGGTCGGTCTAGCATTCATGATGCTAGCATGCTAGGGCCAGCGCTATTAGAAATTCCCGTTTATAATTTAAAAGATAAGAATGATATATGACTTATGACTTAAATGACATTGATATTGGCATTGGGCACCTACTTCTTTCATCATGTTCTTAAGAAATCCTCAAGTTCTTGAAGTCGTATGAGGCCCATGCTCCATGCGCGACTAATCTCCTTGCTGCCCTTTGTATTGAGCTGAGCACCCGCTTTGCTTTTGCCATGTCACGCTTACTGCCTTACGACAACTATTGCCTTGGAGCGATCTACCGTTTTGCAGCAAAAGAGCCCACCAAGGCAGTCGTCGCTGTTTTCGGCCCCCACAGCCGCGAGCAAGGGTGCGCGGAGCGACGTGGCCTGGCTGGAGGTCAACCGCTGCCGCCAAAAGGACAACGGCTCCGTTAAAAGGTAAGCTCCAAACTCGTCGGCGTGCCTGTCGTGGTGGTAGCCCTGAAACAAGGAAAGAGAAGGCGCAATAATTGTAAGCTGCAATAAGACGTGATTTTTATGGATAATTTTATCGACTTAAATATGAATGAGGAGCAATGGGCTAAGAAAAGTACATTATAACAAGCCCGTAAACAATTCACTTAAAACCCTTCAGTAAGCTACACGGCCCACGTACCAGAGCACCGAGCCACTTTTCGAGCTTTGCTTTGCCGAGGGGACCTGCCCATGCGTCCTCAACCGCCTGCTTGTAGGCCGGCAGCAGCGCGAACCGCGCGTGGCAGAGCTCGTGCCGCAGCGTGGCAAGAGCATCGTCACCCACCCTGGTGGCAGCGCCCGCACCACCAGAGGTAGCTTTGGGGCTCACGTACGAGATTACGACCGCTGGAGCGCCGTGTAGCCGCCATGCTGCCAAGAAACTTAGTTCAGCGTCACTCGCATTAGTTGCATGCAATGCACTACTCGAGACAGCGGTACCAGGAGCACCAGCACCAGCACCAGCAGGAGTAGCGGGCGTATCCGATGGCGCTGCTGCGGCACCATTGTTCATGATGCTATCGTCGGTTGTTGCTTTCACATAACCACTGCTTGGTTCTGAGGGCGCCAGCTCTTTCAGCCGTTGTTCTTCCAGCCGCTGCTCAAACAGCTCAAAAGTTGACGCGTACAAGTTGTGGCCGAGGTACTTAGCGGAAGGCAGCTGCGCCTGGATCGTGTGGCTCACCTGTCAGAGCATAGATTGCGGATGGGGGGCGTGATTGGCGTCACAGGACACGCGCGCGCTGACATGATATCGCTTAGAACGTGTGGTTTGGACGTTTAATTATAAAACCTACGGAAAGTAATTAATCTCACCAACGCGCCACCACAATGTGTAGGATGCTCGAGCAAGGTCGAGAAACGGCCCAAGGCTTGATTCATTGTGACTATCGATGACCATTCCACTACTGCTAATTCAGGTGACCGCGCCTCCCATAGGCATTCTTCGCCTTGGTTCCAATTCTGTGACAAACTAGAGTCACTACCCCTGATGTTCGAGACACTCTCAGCAGGCGATGCATTAGCCTTCCCCGCAAATGATTCACCTCCTAGGGCAACGACCACCAAATCGCCGTCGCTCACAGATGACCGAACATCGAGCGACGCAACATCTACGGCTACACCGGTCTTCCA
>Ga0307982_1003475_pt1 | contig 12576 bp, 7 predicted proteins | sample OrgLakmetagen989_FD_201847 | JGI IMG/M metagenome (GOLD analysis project Ga0307982, IMG submission 201847) | Saline water microbial communities from Organic Lake, Antarctica - #989 | ecosystem: Environmental > Aquatic > Non-marine Saline and Alkaline > Saline | place: Antarctica: Organic Lake... | reverse complement strand
AACAGATCGATCGATTGATCTTTGAGCTCTACAGTCTGTGGACTTTCAGTCTTATTACTGAAACTTTTACTGGCAAGCTTGGTCACGCGTTAAAAATCATACCCACACTAGTGATAACTGCGATTAGTTGACTTCTTCTTTATGGTGTAAGCCTGGCAGGGGTATAGTAATTATTTGTCTATCTAAAGCACAACGTATGTTGACTCTTTCAACATTTATCGCTCTTGGATTGCTTTATCAAGGTAGCGCTCGAGCAATTTCTCGAGGGCTACCTCCTGGAGTTGACCTCGTGTCCCCCCGCGGGAACAGAACCATTGTTACAGATGAGCTGATATTGAGCTTAGCTTTTGATGCCGCTGCGCACAGTCAGTGCTTGCAACAACTACACTATTCAGAAGGTTGCAAAGTCTGCGCTTCGCTTGATGGGCTGCGCCCCGAGTGCGTTACTCAAGCAGAAATTGTTGGCTCAGTTAGAACTACAGGCATGATTTGGAAGTACGGTAGATCCGCGCTCACGTATCTGTCATCGGGTTCTCACAGCCTAGTGCTTACCTTCTCAAGCTTCAGCTCAGACGCTGCTGTAGATACGGAGTACTCCACCGAACTTTCATTCACATCGACCTCTTTTATAAATGCGAATGCAGACCGTCGCTTGACTCCTCGTCACGTGATTGATACCTTCACTTTTTTCGACGAAGTGGATGTGCTTGAGCTACGGTTGCGCGAGCTTGAAGCTGATGTTGACCTATTTGTTGTTGCCGAGAGTCCGTACACGCATTCTATGAGACCAAAGAAACTTTTCTTGGCTGATGCTTTGGCCGCGGGGGATCCGCGCTGGGCCCCATGGTCTAACCGCTTGCGTTGTGTCGTGCTTGGTGAAGCAATGATTGGACCTTTGAAGAAAACCTCCTCCTTTCACTCTCATGAGGTAAACTGAGCTTATCTTGTTATCTTTCAGGTGCACTTCTACTCTATGTGCGCCAACGTTATTCCTGCCTAGCTCTCCGTCATCTTTTTGCTCTAGCCTTTTCTTGTTTATCACTTCGTTATCATTTGGCCATCCTTCTTAAAGGTCGCTCAGCGAAATATTTTGGCTGGTGCTGCCGAATCGATCATTCGCAACGACTTTGGATTTGATATGCATAAGCACTCAAATGTCAGAAACGATGATTTCATCATCCTCGTATCGGACGTCGACGAGGTTTGCTAGTATGCTCATATAAGCATATTTCCAATCTTACACTATGCATATTTTTGTATTGCTCTTTAAAGGTGCCATCTCGGAATGCAGTTCAAAATTTAAGATATCATCTGAAGGCGCTTGAAAGTGTCACATACATCAGTATGGCATGGCATCATTATGCATTTAACTTTGGATCTCATAGATTGTGGGGGAGCATGGAATCGAAGCAGGTTCTATAATCTCATACCAGCTCATCTTTGAATTTCCATTGTAGTTTTGTGAGTACGTTGTTGTGTTTTCTATTTATTTTTATAGGCCGAACGAGAAGCAGCTATGGCAATAGTCCCGGAACAGCTTTTTGCGGCAGCAAATGGCTCCGGAGCTACTCTTACTCAGTTACGCAGGGGATTACGCGATCAAATTGTGAACCGCGCGGCAATACTTGATCTGGGTGGTTGGCACCTCCAACGATTTGGTGGTTTCTCCAAAGTAGCATCGAAGCTCAGCGCATCCCCGTATGCTGATGCATTCTCATTCGGAAACAATGCCATGGCTGACAATTTTGAAGACGACCAACTTGCAAACGATTTATTGAATTCAGGCCTGGTGCTAACTTACCCCAGCGCTCAGGACACTACGAGTGCGAATACCTCAGTACAGTTTCCGGTTACTCTTGCAAGTGCGACGTTTAATTGGTCACCAAGAGAGGTTTCCGCGCTTTGGAGCGGTCTCACTTTTCCAATTGCCTCTGAAAATGAAGAGTTGAACAAGCGTGCATCTTTCTGGTTTCCGCGACCTGTGTTGTCCAGCGAAATTGCATCTGATCTGCGTTGGACAGTCGTCGCGCGAGAACTTCGCAAAAAGGCCATCGAAGATGGTACTCTCGCACTTGTAGCGACGGATTATGTTACGAAGGCAGGAGTTGGAATTCCCATTGATGCTAACTGCACAATTTCTTGTTCCTCGTCACTCGTATCTACAATAGAAATGTGTCGCTGGAAGCTTGCCTTGACTACTCGTGTAGGCCGCCTTGCTACTGAAGTTGCATTGGAGAAGTGCTCTCGTCTCCCACGCAGCGCTGAGAATATCAGCCATCATGAAGTTGTCTTGAAATTTAAATTACAGCGCCTCGCACTCATAAATATTGACGTTGGTGGGAATCCAGTAGACCTTGCGATAACACCTGATTTCGTTTCTGAAGATGGTCTTAATGTGGGTGCTCAAGCTTCGGCTGCAAGCACTACTAATATCGTCTGCAAGCAATGGTTGAATAACGATTCAAGCATGTGCTCGTCCTTGTCTGGACATGTCGTACGCTTGGCCAACATGCTCGACTTATTTTTCGTTCCTATGACCTCAACGGTGATTTATGTTGGTGATGCCAAACTATCATTGCACTTCTCTTGTGACGCCCCTCCAATTAAAGTCGCTGAGATGTTTTGCGTGTCAAATGGAATTTCTTTTGGGACAATATCAAGCTTGCTGGAGGGAGAGAGGTCTTCTGTGAGAGACCCACAGGGCTGCGTGCGTGCAGTCGCGACCCGAATCATTCGGGTGCAGGCGGGAATTGGTCGCTATGATCGAGGTGAAAATGGGACTCAAAGCGAAGATGGCTCCATAGATTTAGTCTGTGCGCGGAGGCAGGAAGACCTCTTGGATCTGCCACTTCGGCACACTCTAACGTTGATGCAATTTCGTATGCTTGGCCACCAAGAGTACTTGGGGGTAGAAACATGGAAGTTTCCCAATGATTTATGGGTGTACACTGAGCTTATATTGAAAGTGCGGCCGACAGTCATCATCGAAATTGGAAACAATGCTGGAGGTAGTGCCCTGTACCTAGCAAACTATCTAGAAACAATCAATGACTATGAGACCCGGGAAGGCGTAGAAAATCCCCTAGACTGTCGTATGATTTGTGTCGATATCAGCCACTCAAAGCTCCACCCCCGTGCGACGCAGCATCCACGTGTGGCGCGATGGATATTGGCAGATGGCCCAACTGCTGGTCTTGAAGTACGCTCTCTTCTCCGACCTGACGACAAAGTCATGGTCATTGAAGATGCTTCTCACTTGCGCACGCCCACGCTCGACCTGTTAGAAGAATTTGCACCGCTCGTTGCAAAGGGATCCTATTTCGTGGTCGAGGATACTATCTTGCACAACGGGGCAACGAATCCGCTTTTTGACGACGCTGGCGCTCATGCAAGCGTAGACGATTTTCTCCATGGGCGCGGTGTTCCCTCCAGTAGAAGCAATAGAAATTGCACGTCCACGAAATTCCGACACATTGGTGAAGACTTCGTGTCGGACCGATACTCTGAACGTTTCATTTTGTCCTGGAACCCAACAGGCTTCTTAAAACGTGTCGAGGGAGAAGGTTGGGGAGATGCACTACGCGCCAGACGCAGTTCGCTCCAGCTGTCAGTAGGATCTAGTGGAGACAGTGCTATTCTGGAGAATGATGTTGCAGGTATCATGGGGGTTGGAACGAGTCTGATTGAGGGAGATTGTAAAGTCGCCACAATAGCTAATGGTGCTCGATGTGTGTTTGAAGCGTCAAGAGAAGTAAGCATGACTGAGACTAGAAATTTCTGTGAAAGCACTCTCGGAATTCGTAATGACGAGTCAAGCAACAAAAGTTTGGATGATTGCGCAATCATGATTCTGGCTCGTTGTTTAGCGTGGACATCTCGTAAAGATGTTGCCTCGGATGACATTTCCGAGGAAAATTTGCACTCATCCGCTGACATTTTTGTTCCTTCTTTGAGTTCTGCAGACGATTTGAGTGACATGGCCTCTAGAGTGTTTGAGAAGTATGGTGTGGTAGTACTCGATAGAAAGATTAATAGCAACGCCGCTTCACTGAAGTCACGTGTGATGAACAAGACATACAACCCACAGTTTAAGGCCACGCTTGCTTCTCTCTCCGGAATAAATCAAACGGGAACCAATGCAGCCCACCACGACCGTTATATGGATGTGCTTTGTCAATGGAAAACAGACGAATCCTGCCGTCGTTCTGGTGGCCCCTTGGGCTCCTTTGAAGTTTTGGAATTTATTCAGGACAAAAATGTTGTCGGGGTTGCTGAGAGAGTGCTCGGAACGTCTGATCTTTTGATTGATTCCGTCTCGTTGTCGATACAGTGGCCAGGTGACGCTCAATTTGGACCGCATGTGGATCGCCCAATTCAATCATTGAACAGTAAAGGTAAGTCTGCTCAATCTTATTTCATCGCTTGCTTTGCGTCTTATTTTGCTTCTACGGTTTCTGTATTCAGATACATGGCCATATTCCTCACATTTCGAAGAAGGAAGAGCTCCTTCGTTGCTCTCGGTGCAGGCGATATGGTGTCTAGACGCATTTACGACACACAATGGCGCCTTTTTTATAGACAAAAAGGCGGCTGCACTGGGCCGTCATACCATTTACACTCGAGCTGGGGACGTGATTGTTGCAAACGGTGGAGTGCTGCACGGTGCGCACGCCAACAGAACACCGCATCCTCGGGTCGCGCTTTTGGTGCAGTATGTTCCTCGTTTCGTGCGACCTGGCGCCCAATTTCCTAGGGCGGTGCTCGACTGCGTGCACCAGCCAGAAATGATCGCGCGGCTTGAGCGACTGCTGGACTTGGACAAACCGGACGATGAACCTAGTTTGACAGTGTCCCTTGACGAACAATCAGGGGCTCCCGATATCTTTGTGCCACCTTGGTCCGATGCACGTGCTATTGCTGGCGCTGTAGTTCGAGCGGAAATCGAACGCTTTTGTAGTAACAGTTTGATTAGTGACTGCATACCGTCGTTGGAAGAGGAGGTCAATCGAAAAGCCTTGTTCAACCACCACCGAGGCAGCAGTACAACGGGCATCACTCCTTTGAAGCCCACCCTGAAAGGAGAGCCGAAAGCACCATCGTCTTTGACAATATTGGACCATCAAACATCTTCTTTTGTGCTTTCAAACGGTTATAAGATGCCTGCGCTTGCATTTGGAACGGGTGGGCGGTCTGCGCATGAGGTAAGGCTACGCAATGAGTCGTGCGAGTGCATGTGTCGACGCAGTACTTATATTTAAGTGTTCTCGATTTTCGTGTTTTGTGCTTGACTAGGTTCAATCAGCCATTGAGGTAGGATGGCGGCACTTCGACTTGGCCGAAAGTTATGGAAATCAAGCTGAACTCGGAGGACTCTTTCGGGGCCTCGGCTGGGGAACATCAAATATGGACACGAGATTCGCCAACAGTGCAAGTTACGTGCCGCGCTCCGACGTCTTTATATCATCCAAAGTGTGGGCTACTAACTTGGGTTCTGTGGGCGCAGCTTTGGACTTAACGCTACAGGAGACGGGCTTGGAGTACCTCGACTTGTATATGATTCATTGGCCTGTACCATTGAGATCCGTGGGACTCGTAAGTTCATCTTTAAAAAAAGTTTAAATGCTTTATCTTTGATGCCCGTCCTAGCACCAGTGTCTGAATGGTATCAAACTTTTTTCGCGTCTTAGGAGGGACCCTCCCAAGGTGTCCTTTGGCCTCTTGACGAGTCTGGCAATACTCTGTTTGCAAAGTCGAGTAGTGGTGGCCCCATGTCATTGATTTTGGCCGCGTGGCGAGAACTTGAAGATGCTTACGACCGCGGCCTGGTATTTGGGATACTTTTCTTATAAAGGCATGTACTTCAAACTACAAGGTGTATCTTATTGCGACTCGCGTGTGTGGTGTGCTACATTTCAATTCTAGGTTCGAGCGATAGGCATATCCAACATGCCTTCAGCGCTGGCTGGGTTTCTACTTACGTCAGCGCGCATCAAACCGCATGTGCATCAATTCGAAGCCCACCCTCAGCTTCCTCAGGTAAACTTACAACTGACGAGGATTATAGTACTACAGAACTGTAGTATGGTTTCAAATTGCTTTGAGTTAAATGTTGTGTCAACCCTTGTGTCAAATTGCTGATTTGCTGTCGATGGGGCATCGAATGTTCCCAGAATGGGCTTTTGGCGTTTTGCCACAAACACGGAATCGTGCCTATGGCCCATAGCGCTCTCGGAGGCCCCGAAACGGGCTTTGAAGCCTTAGCTTCTGATCCTGCAGTTGTCGCAGCGACTGCAATTCTTGTGTCGCAAGCGGACATGAATCGTGCTGCAACGCCGCCGCAGTTGCTTCTGCAGTGGTCCCTTCAACGGAATTGCGGGGCAGTAGTATCGTCCAGATCTCAGCTTCACCAGCAAGAGCTGCTTTCACCGGTCGCAGCGAATCCTGATTCCTTTCGCAAATCCCTCATGCTTTTGAACCAAATACCCCATTCACGGTACAGTCGCCGCGTTGTTCCCCCGGCGTTTTCCTTCCTTTTTGCAGATGATTGACATGCTCTCAGCTTAAGAGCAAAGAGTTGTTTGTGGAGTGAACAAGTTCACGATACACGAGCGCCTTGGTTCGTAATAGGTTCGTAAATGCCGGAAGTAAGAGAACGAATTAATCGGAAACCGGGTTCTTGGTATAACCACGAAAACCGATGTCGTGATCATAGATATACGCCGCCCAAAGCCATGTGCTTGAATTTAGACTAAATAGGAATCGCAAAAACATTGTAAGCTACGGCGTTAACTGTTAACTCAATGATGAGTTCTATAGTCCTACGTGCCACGGTTCTGCCACTGCCATGGACATAACACTGAGCTCTAATCGTAATCCGCAATGCGTTCTTTTTGCGCAATTTTATTTGGTGTCTCCTGTACTACTACCAATATGCATGCGGCTAGGCATGTCTCTAAGCCATATGTAGTTGGCTGCATTTAGCTTTGAGGTAACTCAATTCACAAACAATAACAACACTGCCGCTTAAACATCCAGTGCTCATGAGCAAACGTGGTGTGGCGACCTTTAACGGTCCTGCCCCATCACTTATCACAGAGCCGACTTCTCAATCGGCTTTTTTCTTCTTGGCGGACGTCTCTTGCTTCTTTTCAGGTTTATGGCCCAAAGCATCGCCGGCAATGAGACCGCCAAACAACATTAGCATGCCGAAATACTGCCATGGGTACACCTATTCAAATTATTCAATAGACAAACACAGAGATAGAAGATATACTAGTTAGGAAACTATAGGTAACGAGATTCACCGCAGTCAGAGGGCTACGTCAAAAAGAATTATGTCAATTCTGAACGCTACTAGTATTGATGAGCTGCACGCAAACATTTTGGAATGAGTGAAGAGCAGAACAACGAGTAAGGTCGTTTGGAGACTCTTGAAAGAGCTCAATCCTCCAATTTGTGTTCGTAATCTTTACCGCGTGACCGAAGCGCACGATGGAGAACAGAATCGAAAAAAACTTGCGCGTTACGGTGAGGGTCACCAGCACTACGGGCGAGAAGGCGCGCATGATGTAAAAGATAAAGCACTGCCCCACAGCATTAGCTAATGCGAAGAGTAAAATGTCCGACCAAATCTGCGCACAACAAACAAAGTTTAGATGGGGTTTGAAATATAAATGCACTACGTGCTGTAGAACTATACGTAGGTTTTAAGTTGGAGACTTGTGATGGGCAAACAGAGCAAGAGGCTGCGCAGAGATAAAAAAAACACACACAAACGCGTTCGCGCATTCTTCATCTCCAAACCCCCAATCCCAAATGTTTGTGTATGTTATTTCACCTGCGGGTATTCGAGCACAAACGCCGTGGCTTCCTCGAGCTCTCCAGTGCGCCAATAATCCGTGGGCAAAGTCCGAGAGAGGAGCAGGTCAAAGAGGAGCCAAGAGCTCATGAAGGCCACCCCCCATCCGTTCATCATCAGCATCGTGTAGAAGGGGCTCGGCGCACCTGATGTATGACATGATAGGAAGAGGTGAAGCCGTTGCATTAAAAAAAAGGAAAAAATACTGTGTTCGTAAAAACAAAATTCTCTTCATTGTGCGTTCGTTGTTTTACACTCTTCCAACTTTCCAACTCATAAGACGACAGCACCAATTCAATATTCATAAACAACGCTCACCGTTAGCAGCGGACTTGTGCTCTACATTGATTCGCTTTTGAGCGCTGTTGGTGTAGCCATCAAACAACAAATTGGTACCCACCAGCGCAAGCCCCACCTGTTGATGATTGGTGATTTAATCAAACGAATCACGATTATTTCACCCACTGAAATTTATCTCACCAGCCGGGTAGTCAAAGAATCGTCCGGGTTCGTAGCAGCCGCTGCGCTCGTAGCTTTGGCCAGCTCTTCAACGGACAAAAATTGAGCCTGGTTTTGGGTAGGCAAAAAATCGTCGAGATCATGAATTTTAGGAAGCATGAAGTTTCACTCATTTCTTATGGTGCTGCATTCTTGAATGGTCGTGTAATCGTATGCTACATTAAGAAAGTAAGCTGATGCTAAGCTTTTTTAAAGCGAAAAAAAAAGTGTACCGCCGCGCTATCGAAGCCAAAAGAAACGAGGTCCTTAGGCTTAATAGTGAAAAGCGCAACGCCGAGTGAGATGAGCACAACGGCGCCAATTTCAGTGCGAGAATACGTTTCCCCGCTGAGCATCCACCCCATAAACATTACGGGCACCTAAATTTGGGAGCAAGCGAAGAACAACCAGAGCATTGGTGTTGATAACATATCTAGAGATTCAAAGACATTGAAAAATATGACTAGAAACCTCGATGAAGGTGTTTCAGGTAGAAGTGCGTAGCATGAAAGAAGAAAGTTAGGCACGATTGTTGTGTTTCTAATTTTACCAGTTTACAGGATTTCGCGAGAAGCATCATGGGAAAGTTGATAAACCTAAGCGCGTAATAGCCAATAGGAGACGCCAGAGTGTTGGAGAGAGCGGGCTTGATGAAGGTGGTTGGTGGCGGCAGCTCATTCAAGGAAGCGCGAGTCGCGGGTCGAAGCTGAAGCTCAACGTAGAATCCAAGGGCTGCGAGTAAAGTAGAAGTAAGCGCCTGAATAGAAATAGCGAGGAAGTGAGGAAAGGCTAACAAAAATGTAGCCATGATGCGCTTATGTTACAAATAAGGCAACGCAAGCACGTGTACAATGAGGGTAGATAGTAAAGGATGGTATGAAGTAGATAGCTGATTTGAAATAGAATAACGCCGATGAGTGGTCGAGCAAAAAGCACACGATACAGCGTGAGCGACCGTGCATCACATCAGGAAGATTGGTTAACGGCCGCGTGCGGAAGGAAGAGAGGGAGTGCTTCGAAGTACTATAGACCCTGTGCAAGCATTGAGAGACGAACCATGCAGGAATTCAGAACATAGGATGCTGTCCAACGTGCTGAGGAGCCTGTGGTCGGGTTATGATACGCAATGCTCGTAATCTTCTCTTGCATGTATCCCCACGTCAGAAAGGAAACGTAGAGCCCTGTGCACACATAATCAAAGTTAAGAGGTACAAATTAAGCATCGAACCAGCTTTTCTTCTTGGTAGTTCCGAGAGCTTTGAATATAGGTTGCGTTACCAGCAGCCGCGATCATGAGCTCGAATGCCTTTGTCGTTTTCGGCTTCTCAAGCTCAGCTGCAGACTGAGGCTTCTCTTCCTTACTGGGCTCAACTCTCCTGTTGGTAGGCTTCGGACTAGCAGAACGTAAGACTGCCATAACTGGCAAAAAACCGTCGACTTTTGCCTCGCACTTCTACACAGCTGTATGCTTGTTCGACTGAATAGAGGGTGATTGGTGATGCCAGTAGAGGATAATTCGAAAGGCCTCAAGTACCGATTCGTTAATTCGAAAGGCCTTAAAAATTCAAACACACTGTTGCTAAATAATTATGGCGCGAACGAGCTTGATGTGTGGTGTCAGTAGAGCCCTGGGCTGGAACACTACACAGAGATGCTGCACAATGCACAACTAACTATCATATCTGTTGCTACTAAACTTAATTTAAAGACTGTACCTTACAGCATTGCATCGTTACTGAGCGAGTGCTTCTATGCGCAAGTTGTGTGGATTCCTAGCCTTAGACTGTCAATATCATCTTATTTCGAGGTACAACTTCGCGTAGCTCTTCTATCTTGACTCCTGAGCCGGCGTGATTTTATGTGACAAGAGCTCTTGGTTGCATTCGATGCTAGGGTTATGTAGCTCTTAATATCTTTTGCGCACGACCAATCTCCGGTGCTTGTTTGCATAGGTGGCAGTATCCTGTGTGAGGATTTTTCTTTTCTGGGCACTTTGCTTGCGCACCGTAGATGGCGACAGGAGCTCTTGGTTGCCTTCGATGCTAGGTTGTGTAGCTCTCCTCTCTAGGCTAGTTGCTTGCTTGCGTAGTTGGCGACAGGAGCTCTTGGTTGCCTTTTCCGATGCTAGGTTGTGTGGCTCTAGTTCTTATGCGCACTACCTACCTTCAATGTTTGCTTGCATAGGTGGCAGCCTCCTGTGAGGAGTAGATCATTTAAAGCACATTGCTTGCGTAGTTGGTGGCAGGAGCTCTTGGTTGCTTTCGATGCTAGGTTTTGTGGCTCTAGTTCTTGTGCGCACTACCTACCTTCAATATCTGCTTGCATATGTGGCAGCGTCCTGTGAGGAAAAAGTCTTTGTAGGCACCTTGCTTGCGTAGTTGGCAACAACTTGCCTTCGATGCTAGTTTGTGTGCCTCAAGTTCTTTTGTGCAATCACTATCTTCAATGCTTGTTTGCATAGGTGGCAGCCTTCTGCGAGGAGTGATGGCATTGCTTGCATAGGTGGTGACAGGAGCTCTGGGCTGCCTTCGATGCTAGGTTGTGTGATTCTAGTTCTTATGCGCACTACCTACCTTCAATGTTTGCTTGCATAGGTGGCAGCCTCCTGTGAATGGTGAGTTATTCTAGGCACATTGCTTGCGTCGTTATTGGCAAGAGCTCTTGGTTGCTTTCGATGCTAGGTTGTGTGATTCTATTTCTTGTGCGCACTACCTACCTTCAATGTTTGCTTGCATAGGTGGCAGCCTCCTGTGAATAATGAGTTATTCTAGGCACATTGCTTGCATAGTTGGTGACGAGAGCTCTTGGTTGCTTTCGATGCTAGTTTGTGTGACTCTAGTTCTTGTGCGCACTACCTACCTTCAATGTTTGCTTGCGTTGGTGGCAGCCTCCTGTGAATAGTAAATTTTCTAGGCACCTTGCTTGCATAGTTGGTGACAAGAGCTCTTGGTTGCTTTCGATGCTAGTTTGTGTGACTCTAGTTCTTGTGCGCACTACCTACCTTCAATGTTTGCTTGCATAGGTGGCAGCGCACTATGAGGAGTGTTCATTCAAAGCACATTGCTTGCGTAGTTATTGACGAGATCTCTTGGTTGCTTTCGATGCTAGGTTGTGTATCTCTCCTTCCTAGGCACTTTGCTTCCTTGCGTATTTGGCAACAACAAGAGCTCTGGTTGCTTTCGATGCTAGGTTGCACCGTGGATGCATGCTTACGAAAGTTGCGGCCTTTTAACCATCTCATCCTACTTGCTAATGTGTTAGCGTAGCTGGCGATGATGAACTACTCTGTTTTCATCTTTGTTGCTAGGTTGCATAGCTCGTATTTTTGTTTGCACTTTCTGCGTAAGATTCATGTTTGGGTAGGTTGCGGCTTATTGTTCGCATCTCCGTACTTTCTCCTGGGTCAGCTTTGCTGGTGATGAAGAGCGTCGTCCTTTCATGCTGGTGAAAAGTGTGCAACAGCTTGATCTTGTGGGTTAGTGGAATACGCCAAAAAAGGAGCACCTTTTCTTGTCTGCATCCGGCACTGCCGTTTCTGAAGGCATGCACCCACAATGCTTAGCTAAATACTTTTCTCCTGTAACATAGATTATTGAGCTCGAGTATAGAGCATGTGTTTATTTTTCTACTTCGGGGAAGGCGAGGTTCCGTGTTGTTACAGGACATAGAGCCAAGTACATATACGGGTAGTAAAGTCAAGTTATTTTCATCTCACGATGCGAAGCCCCAGCTAATTGCACTTCTTACGTGAATTAGCTTAGTCCGCTTCATTCTCTTTCTAGTTCCTAGTGCGCAGTATCCACACGCGCACACTGAAATTTAATTCGAGCTGGATGTGTTTAATGTAGTACTAGACTCCGCCATCTCACTAGACCCTCAGGAGGCCAATGGAGGCAACACATGGCGACAATGTTTTCAGGACTGATGTTATTGATCGCACAGCTGAATTAAGACAAATGGATTACATTAGATTAACTTCCCAGTAGCAAATGGATTACAGTAGGATGTCACGGTACATGCTACGGACACAACGCTTGTGTGGAAGCTTCGGAGTCGGTTGAATAAGGGCAACGTCAATTAGTCTCTGGTAACTTCATGGAGGTTGACGTATTCGAATTACAGGCCTTTGCCACCACGACCAGCCCACTATTGAGTGCCAACTTCATGAGGCCCTTCACACTCACCGCCTGTACGCGTTCATCACGTGGGAGCGTGGGAAC
>Ga0307982_1003472_pt1 | contig 12580 bp, 5 predicted proteins | sample OrgLakmetagen989_FD_201847 | JGI IMG/M metagenome (GOLD analysis project Ga0307982, IMG submission 201847) | Saline water microbial communities from Organic Lake, Antarctica - #989 | ecosystem: Environmental > Aquatic > Non-marine Saline and Alkaline > Saline | place: Antarctica: Organic Lake... | reverse complement strand
GGACGAGAACTCGTCCATGGCAGCCTCCAGCAGTGCACTGGCGCCTGCCATGCTACGGCCGTGCAGGGGGGTCTGGATCACAGTGCCGTACCCGGCCACCTTGTCGCCGATCTTCACAGCGCCCCCCGGAGCCACCTCCTGCCCCCCCGTCTCCTCGCCGTCGCTTTCATCATCGTCCTCCTCGCCGTGGCTGTCCTCGTCGTCACTGCCCATCTCCATGCCCATGCCCTCCACATCCGCCAGGCCGTACTTGGCCTGCAGGGCCTCCAGGGACTCAAACTCCATGTCCTCTTCTTCCTCTTCCTCTTCCTCCTCGCCGTCGCCAAGAGAGCCCTCGTCGTCGCTGATGCCGGGGCCGATGAGCTCATCGTCGTACTGCGCCACGAACTGCTTGAAGAACTGGCTGTCCCGGTACCCCCGGGCCTGGGCAGCTGCGGCGGCAGCGGCAGCGGCGCTCACAGTTGTGCCATGCCCGTTCACAGGCATGCCGTGTGGCGCTTTGGACTCGCTGGCGCCGCCGGCCTGCAGTGCGTCATCATCACTGTCCTCGCCGTCGCTGTGCGCCTCCACTGCTGTGTCCAGGTCCTCCATTTGCCCCCGTGCATTGGCCATGAGGCGAGCCACATGGGCATCCCAGTCAAAGCCCGACTCTGACAGGCGCACCTGCTTCACAGGCTGGCGCACCTGCGTCCTTGCAGCGGCATCTGTGCCGTCCTGTCCAGCACTGGCAGCCTCCGCTTCTGCCTCCTGCGCCGCAAACAGTTCATCAATGTCCTCCTCCTCCTCCCCCGCCTGCGCCAGCAGCGCAGCGATGTGCGCGTCCAGGGCAGAGGCGCTGCTGTCGACTGCACCTGCAGCTGCCACTGTCCCGTCTTCAGCAGCGGCTGCTTCCTGGGAGGCCGCTTCCAGCATGGCAGCCTGGTGCTTCTCAATGAAAGCAGCAGCTGCCTCGTCAGACATGGCTGCCTGGGGCACCGTGGCCTTCACTGCTGCAGCCACGCCGCCTGCCAGTCCAAACTTGCTGTCCATGTCCTGGTCATTCATGATCTCGTGGGGGTTCACGATCTCCCAGTTGGACGAGTCTTTCTCCCCCGCCGCCTGCAGCATAAAATCGTCATTCAGCATTTCGAAGTCAGCCACATTCTGTGCCTTGGGACGGCGCTTCTTGCGGGCGGCGCGGCTGTCGGGGTGGGCACTGCCGTCTGCCGCAGCACCTGTGCCGTCTGCGCCTGCTGCCTCAGCTGGCGCGGCTGCCACTGTGACGGCGTCGCCCTTCACGCGCTTGCCCCCAGCTGGGGGCGGGGCGCCACCGGATCCGCTGTACACCAGTGTGTCGTCCTTGTCGGCCTCCTCCAGCAGCTCCAGTGCCTCCCTCAGCTCGGCGCTCATTTCCTGCCCTCCCAGTGTGATGCTGGGCAGCATGCCGTCCAGGTCGTAGTCAGGCGCCGAGCACACCGAGCCAGCATCAGACAGCATGTCGGAGGTGTACCCACTGTCCTCATCCACATGCACTGCCATGCGCTCGCCAAAGGAGTTCATGAATGTGCCGCCACCAATGGACGCTAAATGCTGTGAGTAGTCGTAGCCATCAAGAGGAAAGCCATACTCATCCACCTCTGCTACAGCCAAGCCCTGCACACGTGTCTGTGCTTCGCGGGTAAGCTGTGTCTCATCTGTGCGTGTTGTTTGTCCATCTCCTCCCACCCCGATAGCCTGTAAATGCAATTACCAGTTGTAGAATTCAAGAAGAATCTGCGTTTCCACGAAAAATCTCACCTCACGGCTCTCTGGGTTCAGCAAGACAAATGCAGAAGATCCAGACTCATCGTAATCAGGGTCATCACGACTGCGATGCACAAGCACAAAGCGCTCTGCTTGCTTCTTATTGAAGCCTTTCTTTCCTCCTTTTGGCTGCGAAGGCGGAGACTACGGTGAAGCAGGGTTTCGCAGCGAAACGCCACCGAACACAGCTGCAGCACGCAAACTCACCATGACGGAATTTCTTGCGAAGAGTCTGGCGCGTAGTAGCGCATCAAATCTTCTCGCCGCGGTCTTTAACGCTATTTCAAGTGGATTTACCTGGCAGCTGTCAAACATAGCAAGAATTTCGTGTAGACCCCCATCCAGTGGGTCATGGGGGGCACACCAACAAAACAAACCCGAGCGCATGTTGCTCTCCGCAGGGCATTCAATATGATCTTTCAAAAGCTTCGATTGGTGCACCTACAGCGTATGCGAGCTCCACGGTATGAACTGCACGGGTCTGCAGTGGCAGTGCGCACCCGCTTGCAGGTGCAGGGGCGGCGCCTGCGTGGGACACTGGCGGGGCAGCCTGCATCTGTAAGTGCTGGTGCTGCTGCTTGCATACGACAGGTTGTAGAGGAGCTGGGTCTGAACTGGGAGGCAGCGGTGGCTGAGGCGGAGGTAGGCGGGCAATGGGGGGCAAGGGGGGGGGGAAGGCAAGAGCACCTTCGCTGAAACACCAGACCGGCTTGAGCCCAACTCCAGCCTGAGCCTGCAGTGCAACGGGGAGACACACAACAATGCATTGCTTTACTGTTGTACGCTGAGCTTGAGTGTCACCACGCCGTGCGGCTTCACAGGTGCGGAGAACGCCCCCTGGAACACCCCTAGTTCCGCATGTTGCAGCAGGTCCCGCACTGCAACTTTGTCGGAAGTGCCAAAGCCGGCGTCCAGAAAGTTCACAGTGACAGTTTGTTGTGTGAGTGCAGTGTTGTACAACACGACACCCACTGAGCCGTCCTGCATGGGCACTGCCCACACAGAGGTTTCTCGAGACGGAACATCCGCGAACACCGTCAGGCACATGGAGGGATTTGCAGTGGAGCGGAACTCTCCGGTGCTGTTGTTCCACTGCCACTCTTGCAGCGTATCCCCGCCCCCACACGGCACCGTCATGGCGTTGCGAGCCCCGTATGCTGGGGTGGAGAGCACAGCACTGGACTGCAGGCATTGCCCATTCCCGGCGGAAACAAGTGTGGCGTTGTGTGCGTTCCACCGCCACTGGACATTCTTCCCATCACACTTGGCCAGGCCATCGTCATCGCCCTCTGCCCCGTGGCTGGCACAAGGCTCAATGGAGACATTGTTGCCGTCGCTGTATTGCCCGCAGTGGTCCAGTGATAAGCATCTTCCTGCTGCAATCTTGGGCGATATCTGGCCGCCAGGCGCCATGGTCCACACTTGAGTGGCACTTGGCCCGGAGGCCGCCGTTGGGGCTTCCAACCCTCGCACCCGCCGTGTGTGGGTACGCTTGTACCACTGTATGCCCCAGCCCTGGCCCTGCGCAGCCCCCCCTGACCTGCGTAGAGAGCGGTGTTGAGAAGGCGCTTGTGTTTCGTCGGAGTCCGATGCGCATGGGGCCACAATGACGTTGGTGCTCTCCAGGTACCCCCCCACAGAGGCCTCAGCCAAGGCAGCGGTGGATTCAGGGGCAGCTCCCAGCAATGCGCTGAGTGCAGCAGTGTCTCCAGCGATGCCCTTACTGCTGTCAGCCGCATGCACGCTCAGCAGCTTCCCTGCTGAAGCAATGCGGTGCCCAGGAGCCCCAAGGGGGTCTTGGTTCAGCGCAATCACCTCCTCATTCTTCAGGATGGCGAGCGTGTCAGCGCTCATGGCGCCCAAGTCGCAGCCGATAAGCAGGGGCGCCTTCACAACGGACCACAAGGAGAAGTGTGCTGTGTACTCGTCGTTGCTCATGCCTCCATTCCCCACTTCAAGCATGTCTGGGTCGTTCCACCCCCCCGGCCCAGCGAACAGGTAGCTGGGCTCCGTCAAGCCCAAATTGAACTGCATGGACAACCAGAAGTCCTTGATGTCGGGCGTCGTGCGCCAGGAGTTGCCCACATTGGGGGCCCAGTACCCGGGCTGCTGCACCCCCCACTCACACATCGAGAAGAAAATGGCCCGACCGCTGGCATTTAGGGCATCCCGCATGTGCGGAAATCGGTCACGTGGGTGAGTACCTGTGTTGAAGCAGTTGTCAACTTTGACGTAGTCGATGTTCCACTGCGCGTACGACTGGGCATCCTGCGTTTCATGCCCGAGTGACCCAGGCCGCCCAGCGCATGTCTTGGTGCCTTCGTCTGTGTACAGGCCAAACTTGAGGCCACGCTGGTGCATGTAGGCAGCCAAGCCATCCATGCCTGAAGGGAATGATGACAGCTGCGGCTGCACAAACCCAGTGGAGTTCCGCGATTCTGCCCAGCAATCGTCCACATTCACGTAGTTGTACCCGGCTGCCATCAACCCAGTGGAGATCAACGCATCAGCAGCACCTTGCATCACAGTCTGCATACAAGTTTATTTTACGTTTGCCAAGTATTGCATTTGGGTCGCACGTTCTTCGTTTACATCGCAAGCAAAGTGATTCCAGCTCTGTAGATATCAAGGGACAACCTGCTGCACTGCACAACGGGAACAATTGCAGCCTCTCACGTTGAAGCCCATCTGAGGTGTGACTGCCAGGCCATTATAAACTCCTGATACGACCCGTGAAGCACATGCTACAGCTACTGCCAGGAAAAGTCTCATGGTCTAGCTTTTGACTTCAAGATTCAAGTGCACAGCACAAAACAACGCCAGTGCAGGACCAACTGCACATGTATAAATGGCGAATCTGACCGAAAATCTTGATGCTCTTAAAGTTGAAGTACAAATTTGAATTGACCAGTCCGTTTAAAACGGGGCCCAGTGCTCTACGAAAGTAGGACCGAGTCTCACACCCACCTCGAGGGGGCGAGGAAATGTCTGCAATACAGTATTTCCAACAATACCTCAGCGAGGTGGAAACACCTGCAGAACAAGCATAAATTACATACACAAGCATAATTGACCAACTGCATCTTGATTCATATTTATTTGCTAAGTTCATTATTGAAACCAGACAGATCTCCACGTTTTGAATACCAGCAACGGTCAAGCAAAAAGAAAACACTTTTGCCGCCGTCCGAAGCAGATAACCAGGCTCACTCTTGGCAACTGATGGACAGTAGCCTGACCTGAAAACAATACTTTCCTTGAGATTGGACTGTTATTGCCGTTGAACCTTTCCTAGCGGCAGCTCAAAGCGGGCAAGACACGAGCCTTCAAGCCTCGAAATCCAGAATGGACTCAGCGATTCGCCTTTGTGCTGCCAACATGCAGTTTGGCAGCCACGATGAGGCACTGAAATATGCAAAACACTGTATTTCTGTGGCAAGTTCAGAGGCCTTAGACTTTGTTCTTCACCCATGGGCGCTTTTGCCGTGCATCACCGTCTTGCCTGATGTTGAGTGTGATCGTGCAGCAGTCATGGAACACGTCACTGCAGTAATGCGACATGATGACCGTGACCGAGTCTTGGCTGTGTTGGCTTCCCAGTTACACCTCTTACCAGCTTCATTCCTGGGTGACTGGGCGCACTGCCTGTCAGGCGATGTGTCGGCAGCCCACCGCGAAATCGGCATTTGCTGGGCTGCGGTGCTGGAGTGGCGAGCTCAGCTGGGCAAGCATCACCACGCGCAGCAACAGCACACACCCACATACTCAGCTCTCACAGCATCGCTTCGTGAGGGGCTGGCGCGGCGCTTGACTGCGCCGCTGCCAGCTGGGTCGCAGCCCACCGTGCACAGCACACATGTGGGCTCAATCTTCACAGCGCTGCTTGGGGCGAGCACTGGACAAGGCAGTGCCCGTAAACCGCCTTCGTTAGCCGCTGCTATTCGTCGGGGGGTGGCTGCATCGTGTCCCCACGGCACTGAGCAGGGCACAATGCATGTGTGGGATGCTGTGGCGGTGGGCGTGTGGGGCCACCTGCTGCACGCGGCACACTCTGAGGTGTTGGCACTCCCTGTGGACCCACCCATGCTGCTGTTGTGTCCCTCAAGTGTCAGTGTGTGGCTAGCTGTGCCTGATTTATTGTGCGGGGCACAATTCGACCACCAAACAACACAAGACCCGGGCACCGCGCCCCACGCCACCTGTGTCAAACAGCTGCAGCAGCACATGCAAAGCCACACGGTGATGTCAAGTGGGCTATTTTTGGAGCTTGCGTGGTGCGTTGCGGACTGCCCGATTGCGTTCGCGGTATGCAGGGCGCTGCATGGCGTGACCACAGTGCAGCAGGCAGGGCTGGGTGCTGCCATTCGCGCTGCCATCACTTGCAGCAGAATAGCAAGTGCACCAACGTGTGGTATAGAGCAGCCACAACAGATTTTGGAAGCGTTGCAGAAAGCCCTTGCAGGATCGGCTCATCCAGGAGCCGCTGCCGCTGCAGGCAGCACCGAAACAGAGCACCCAATGTCTGCAATCGCCGCTATACTCGAGCAGCACAAGCACACATTGCATGAGAGAATGGAAGATGGGCCCCTGCAGGCATTTACTTCCGTGTCAAGCTTGACCAGAGTGGCAACTGGGAACTTGGCAACAGCCTTCTTGGTCAGCTGCTTGTGCATTGCCACTGACGATCCAGCGAAATCCGTTCAATCAGAAGCTGACCAGCAGCTGGTCATGCGTGCGTTGTGTGTGTTTCATGCAGCGGGAGCACACCTTTTGCAGCGCACAGTGCAGCACTCAGCTATGCAGTCCCTGGCACTGACTGTGAGGACCGCGCAGCAACCTGCGAGCTCAGCTGGACCGGCCGGGACCGACAGCAAAGTGGGCGGTGCTCAGGAGCCAGCCGTGGTGTCTGGTGCCCAGCTGCGTGCTGAGGTTGCTGCCAAGCATCGGCGTGCCCGCATACAGCAGCGCAGGCAGGCGCTGATTGGGGGGCGACACGCCCCGGCGCTGCAGGCGACGCAGCCACCAACACAGCATGCGCACACACTCATCGCTTCATCAGCAGCCGCTGAACTGCCGGCTCAACCCCCACAGGCGGCATCTCCTGTAGAGCCGAGCTCTTCGACTGCAAGTGCAAGTGCAAGTGCAAGTGCGAGCGAAAGCACTGCGGCGCAGCCCGGCCAAGCGCAAGCCGCATACTTTGCGTCCCAAGAACAAGCAGACGCAATGGCTGAGTGGGTGCAGTGCTTATCACATGCAGTGCTGACGTCGCTGTATGACCGTCCGCTTGATGGTGGATGTGCCACTGACTTCGCCGGGTGTGCTGCTGGGCAGTTACTGCAGCTTGAGAGACTGCGCTGCCGGCTGTCGGCATTCGATGGCCCCCTTGCACAAGACCAGGCCTGGCTGTGCATCCCAAATCACCCACTGTGGCAGCCGCCCGTTGCTCTGCCTGTGCTTGGCATGCCCACGCTGCCCGCTGCAGCTGCGCACAGCAAGCGAGCCCCACCAGCCATGGCAGGCAGCACCGACTCTCATGGGGCAGTGAGTGACACATGGACTCTGGGTCTGGCTGCTCTGCGCCGACATGCTGCCATGCAGCGCTTGTCCCTGGGAGATGTTCTGGACATAGCAGTGCGCGTTGCTGGTGCCTTCGTGGGGGCAGCGGCGGCGGCGGACGAGCAGCTGGATGCAGCTAAGTACACAGCGCTGCAAGCCGTGAACACAGTCAAAGCACAAGCAAATGCCGACACATACAGCCGAGGCAGGCGAGCAGAGCTGCTCCTGTCCCAGCGGAAATCGGTGCGGGAGACCACGGAATTCGCGGTGAAGACAGCTGCAGCCAGCATTGCATGGCAAGCACCTGAAGTAAAGATTGCAGCCCCCCGCGTCGCCGAGCTGCAGGCAGCAGCATCAAGTGGTGGCGCTGCTGGCGGCGCTGATGCTGACGTCGGGTGCGCTGGCGCAGCTGAGATATCTGCTGCCCGCGCTGGGGTGCCCTCTGCAGTGGCTGCTGTGTCGCTGGACTGCGTGCTGACACTCCTCAGGCTAGCACAAGACATGACAGACTCTCTATTAGCACCTGCAGACAACAATCCGGCTCATTCTCCTTCAAAGTCCGCCGGTCTATCGCTGCAGGGGCTGCTGGACACAGTGTGCCCCGCTGACGACTGCGCCTGGGAGGCAACGGTGGTGAGGGGGGTGGCTGCAGTGGCGCAGCTGGCTCGCCAAACTGGAAACAATGCACTGGAGCATGATGCCTTGACGCTGCTTTCGCGTCGCAGTGGGCTGGCTGTCCCACGTGCCTCGCTGCCGGGAGGCCGCCTGCAGCCGTGGGAGGTACGAATTGTGCAGGGGCGGCAGCTACTGCAAACGCCCGCCGTGGGCTCATGGAGCTCGCTCTGTGCTACGCTTGCACATGCAGCAGCACAGCAGGAGCTACTGCAGTGGTCGGGTCAGGCCTGGGATGCCCCATTGCTTCGCCTAGCCCTGCCGGGTGTGCCCCAGCTGCTGCAGCCGCCGTGGGCGGGGGGGCAGCAAGCATCCACTGCAGACACTACAAGCACCACCGTGTCACCTGGACAACGGACGAAGTCTGCAGTGGATGACGGCGCACAAGCGCTTGACCTGCACGCTTTTATTGCCCAGCTGCACAGGGCGTGGCAGCGGCAGCAGGCACACACCCATGTCAAGTGCACCAACGCCTGGCAAGTGGTTGCCCAGTCGCTCATTCCGCGTGACAAAGCGCTTATCCAGCCACCAGGTGTGCTTGCATCCACTGCGTGCCTTCGTGTGAGCATTGCACCGCCCAAAAAAGGGGCTAGGGGGGGGCTGCAATCCCTTCCAGAGCAGTTGCCTGGTCTTGTGGCTGAATGCGGCGCTGACTCTGCTTGGTGCACTTTGAGCCAGCAGGGGTGCATATCTGTGACTCTTCCTGGGAAGATCCTGCAGTGCTTGAAAAGCGCCCTATGTGCGCTTGCTCAGCCGCCGGGGGCCGCATTGCTGGGGCCCAACACGCTGGTGCTCCCCGCACAGCCCGAGAGCCTCCCCCTTGCACCAGCACGTATCGCTACCATGCTGCGCAGCAGGGCATTGGCACAGCTGGACACCGTGTTGTGGGGGGTGTCCTTCTGCAGTCTCCTGGCTGCTGCCGTGCAAATGCTGTCGCCTTGCGTGTGGGCTGATGCTCGGGGAGTAGGCACTGAGCCGTCCCTTGGGACACAGCAGTATGCCGGTGATTCATCAGGGCGCTCTGATGTGGACAGCGACGGGGACGTAGTGGCTTCAGATCCCTCCCCTGCCAAGCAGCCCACCGGGGCCAGCGGGGGAGAGACGGACGATGCGGGGCGAAGCATGGACCCCACGCACAGTGGAGCAGAGGCAAGCAGTCCCAAACGACGCCGTGTGGGGCCATCAAAGCGTGCTGAGCCAGCCGACCCCCCCCACGGCATTGACGAGGCCCACCTTCCCCCTGTCACTACTGTGAACATCCTGCCGCAGCAGCACCCGGGCTTAAACGGAGTACGCCGGGATTCAGCCGCAGCAGTGGCCTGCAGTTTACTCCAGGCAGCTGTGCACGCGTGTGTACCTGCCGTGCACCACCGCGGCACGCCTGCGCAGGCGTGGTGGGGCGAGACGGCCTTCCTGCTGCACGCCATGAGAGGGGAAAGCGCAGGAGCAAGCCGCGCCATGGCAGTACTTGCAGCTGCATCCAGAGGCTTTCCTCTCGGTATCAGCGCCATGCACGCAGAAGAGCACTTGGCCCAGGCCGCGGAGATGTCCCCCAGCACAATCCAGGCCACCTGCCTCGGTCTTGCCCTGTCCGCACTGCAGCTGGTGCTGCTTGCACCGCCCCCTCTGCTCCCGGGCATCCAGGCAGAGGACATGCTGGCCATGATTTCAAGCGCAGTGGGCTCTGCGCAGTGCGATTCCGTGGTTGCATCGGCAGCAGCAGGTGCTCTCAGTGCCCTACAAGCGACACACGGCGGCCTGCAGGCGACGGCTGAAGCGCATCAGCAGCTTGCAGAGGCAGTGGGCAACCTGCGCGATGGGCAGCAAGCACCCCTGCGTGCTCACTTCAGCGGCTGCTCCTGGGCCGAGGTGGGCTTGCTTCCCACTTTCAGACTGCCCTGCCCCCCCGATACCCCCCCGTGCACCCCCACGGCAGTGCTGTCCCTCGCCCGCCCTGCTGAAGGCGCCGCATACAAGCCCGCCTTCTTGCACAGCAAGGATGATGGCGCTTTGCTGCAGCTGCTGCAGGACTGCTTGCCCCTCCCGGCAGCCATACAAGGCAGGCACACGCAGCTGCCGGTTGCAGCCTCCGCCTCGCAGACACGCCCCTGTGCGGAGTTTGTGCTGATTCACGGGGGCGTGCCACGCGCACTAGCCCACAACGCAACTGTTCAGCACGACACGGCGTGGCGGCGGCTGCTGGCGTGGCCCCTGGAGGCCATGGTGCAGTGTGACGCTGGGGCGCTGCTGGCTGCTGCGGAGGAGGAGTACAGGGGAAGGGAGCAGCTGGCGGCGCTGCTGGCTGCAGGATTGCACCATGACAGTGTCTCCCTCGCTGCTACTGCCCGCGCTTTGCACGAGTTGCCCTACAGCGACTGTGTGGAGCTGACAGGCAGCGGCACGTGGGGGACACTGCAGACCTGCTTTGGAGAGAGCCTTGTGTGGATCCAAGCAGACCCGGAGCAACTTCAGGCAGCACATGCAACGGGCAAGGGCGAACTTCAAGACCCAATGACACAGCAGTGGTAGCAGCTCTAACGGAAAAGCGAAATATATTGCATGTCACCCGACAGCGTACACACACCAACTATCAAGCCACCCCTGTCCCCCAGCGTAGTGGCTGCACCTCAAGCTGAACACCAACGCAGGGAACGACAGCTCAGAGCATGGCCAGCTGGACTGCAGTCCGACTGTGCGCACAGAGCAGGCGGCCTTGCCCCGCAAGCCGCCTACATGAAGGCAACGATAACGGTGGTGTCGTCAATCACCTGCTCCTCCTTCATCCAGCGCTCCCCAGCCTCGGTGACCAAGATATCCACGGCCTTCTTGGGGTCGGTGATGCCCTTGATCATGTCCAGAGCCTCCTGGTTGGAAATGAATTCCCACAGGCCATCAGAAGCCATGATCAGTGTCTGCAAGCACGACAGGTGAGGAATGACACAAGCGCGACGACACCACTCTGGAGCACAACAAGTCCAGAATAATACGAAGTAATTGCATGTTGTGCAGCCATTTTCAGGCCAAAATGCACCAGGATGATAAAATTGCTAGTTGTAGGCAGGCAGTCGCAACGCGATGCACTCTGCACCATCAACTGTTCGCAGGCACAACCCGCAAGAACATACCTTGTGTGAAGAGTTCACTTCAGTTTGGGTAATCTCGGGTTCCGAAATGACACCAGCCGTGTGTGCGACACTGTCGCCCAAAGAGCGAGACATTGCCAGGCCGGGAATGTCCATGTGCCCCAGCCAAACTCGGGGTGGGCCATCGACGCCGTCGTCGTACTCAACGGCGAAAACACGGCCACCACAGCTCTCAATGCGCTTCTGCTCGTCCGGTCGGTCGGGTTTGTGGTCAATGCTGACCTCCTGCTGCTCAATACCCTTGCTGGTCTGCTTGCCGAGAATGATGCGGCTGTCACCGATGTTGGCCACCCACAGCTGATCGCCGCGAAGCACGCCAACAACAAAGGTAGTTCCACTAAATTCGGTGTCAATTGATGTGTCTGCGATGGGAAAGAACTTCAGGAGCGCTCTGTGGGACTACTAAAGGGCAGTGGACGTTTCCGAATGGCAGTCGACCACGCCGGGCCAGCGTTGTGTTCATTTCGCGCACTTACCGGCCAACAAAGCGGTCTCCAATTTGGCAGTTTCCTCTGCCACAGAGGTGATTGGGTCGGTTTCCCATTTCTTGTGTGCAAACACGCGGTCGGGAAGCCGATCAGTCAGGTAGTGCGAAACCAAGTCTCCGGCCTCTCCGTGCCCGTCAAGCACGCCAAACAAAATGCTGCCTGTGGCAGGGTCTTCCACCATCATGATGCTGTCCTGGTTGCGCTTGCGAGGGTTGTATGGTGCATACCCCTTCTTAGACAAGCCTGCGTAGCTCTTGATGATGTGCTTTGCAGTCTTTGCGGTGATCTCCTCAGACTCATTTGGGCCAAGGGAGGCGATTCCCTCAATCAGTTTGTTGTCCGACACAACAGACAGCCGGCGGCGGGTGCCGCGCAGGCCGTCCGAAGACTCGGTCTCGATTTTGCTATCTTGTGCTGCCATATTTGATACTCGCGCGAAAGAAACGGGGGCTTTGAAAGAGGATGGTGTTTGCTCATTGCTGCAGAGAGATTCCGCATGGTTGTTGGCTCGTCTTTTTTAGACGCCCCTGCACACGCAGTCCACATGCTTTGCCATGTGGGCTAAGACCTGAAACTTTGCGGATATCAGCTACGAGGAAAAGTGCAGTGTCATGATCTCGTTCAATGCTTAACTTTAACGAAACGATTGCAGCATCACAGTCTGCAGTCGATCTGGCAAGAGATTTCTTCTTCTGCAACGCTGCGTACTAGCATGTCCTCTGCACGCCTGACACTCCCAGATGCTGTAGATTTCCCCTTGACCCACGAAGCGCGCAAATTGGTTGCTGGTGTGTGGCTGCACCCATTGTCAGATGACTGGGCAGCAGATTTCTGCAGCAGGCTGGAGCAGACCCACCGAGCATGCAGATATGCCAAGCCGTCGTTTGCTGCCCTAGACGGCATCGCTAGCGATGTGCTTCAGCCACTCATCAAAGCAGG
>Ga0307982_1003470_pt1 | contig 12584 bp, 9 predicted proteins | sample OrgLakmetagen989_FD_201847 | JGI IMG/M metagenome (GOLD analysis project Ga0307982, IMG submission 201847) | Saline water microbial communities from Organic Lake, Antarctica - #989 | ecosystem: Environmental > Aquatic > Non-marine Saline and Alkaline > Saline | place: Antarctica: Organic Lake... | reverse complement strand
CAGGAGCTGGTCGGTGCGGAGATACTGTTGCGCTGGCACAGTCCGCGTTTTGGGTCAGTGCCAACCGCGGAAGTGATCGAGATCGCAGAAAATGCCGGCTTGATGGATCTGCTATCGCGCTACATCGTAACCCAGGCCTGGAGAATCATGCAGATACTGCAGGAACGACAACTGAACATTACCTGCAGCATCAACCTGTCGGTTCAGAATCTCACTGACAGCCACTTTGTTTCCTTTGCCCTGGCGGGGATCCGGGAAAACGGCATTCCAATGAATCGCGTAATCTTCGAAGTAACGGAGACCGCCATGATGCACAACATGGATGCAGTGATCGGGTCTCTGCTCCAGATTGTCAACAGCGGCTGCAAGGTTGCCCTGGATGATTTTGGAACGGGCTACTCCTCTCTGGCCTATTTGAGCCGCTTGCCCTTCCACGAGCTGAAAATCGATGGTTGCTTCATAAGCCAGATGTCTTCCAACCAGAATGACCTGGGAATTGTCCAGAACACCCTGAAACTGGCACGCACCCTCAGCCTGGAAGCCGTAGCCGAAGGCGTGGAGGACAATAACACCAAAGAGCTCCTCAGCCAGCTGGGCTGCAACCGGCTACAGGGCTACCTGTTTGCCAGGCCGATGCCGTTGGAGAAATTCTGTGAATGGGCTGGTCGTTCCTGATAATCACCTATGGACGTCAATAAATTTCCTACGGATCGCTGACACCTGAGCATCTAATGGTCGTGCGCAGCATGACGATTACATGTCTGTTGGATTAAGCCGCCAGTGACGATCCCCCTGGTCCCGGTTGGTACCTAATCAACCGGATGAAGTGATATCATCATGCACCGCTACCAAGTACGCAAATCAAGCCTGAATGCCGACACCCGGCAGGCCACTTTCAATCCGGAGTTTGAGCCTTACCCATGAGAGTTATTATTCGTTATTTTTTCCGCACCCTGCGCCTGGTCCTGACACCCTTTATGCTGCTCAGCGAAAAGCTCAGCACACCTAAAAGCGTGACTCGCAACGCTGAAGATCAGGCCCTCGCCGACGAGGCCAGCAAACATCTCGCTCTTTACCAGTTCAGCGCCTGCCCGTTCTGCATCAAGGTACGCAAGGAAATCGCCCGACTTGGCCTGAACATTGAAACCCGCAATGCCCAGCATGACCCGCAGCATCGGGCGGCGCTGGAGGCCGGTGGCGGCCGCATCAAAGTGCCCTGCCTGAAAATTCACCAGGATGATGGCAGTGAGCGCTGGCTGTACGAGTCCGCTGAGATCAAGGCATGGCTGCAGGAACGATTCGAGCCGGCCTGATCGCAGTTGCTGAAATGCCATCGTCGGTTGAACTCACCGCGGCCTCTGTCTTTTGTGAGGTTGCAGTGCTCTTATCAATTCGCTTTGAATCAAGATATGAATTTAATTTAGATTCTTGATTGTTTGAGGGCAATAAAAAAAGCCCCACGCTTTCACGTAAAGCCTTTAAAGGGCAGCTTATGTGGTCTCATGACTGATGCGCTTACCAGTTTTCATCAAATATTATCTTTCGCGCTTAGTCAGAAATGGCAAACTCGAGAAGTCCTGCAAAAGGGCAAGCATTAACTGAACCCGGTGCTCCACCAGATTCTGATAGTCCTGCTTCACGTCATCGGGCATGTAAGACGCTTGAATGACAGACGGTGCCGCTTTCTCGGTTTTTCGGACCAGCGTGTGGATACGGTTCTGGACAGCACGTTCGAAAAGGCCCGACTTGGTACCAAGCTCTACGAAATCAGACCCTGAGTAATAGCCATTCCCCATGGTGCGGTAATACTCTGGTTCGCCGTTTGTCAGCATGGGCAGCGCCATCGGTGCGTCCATGGCGGAGCGGTAGAGCGATGAGGCCAGCACGTCGTAGCAGGGTGTCAGTTTGAACACGGGGTCGTACAGAAAGCTGATGTTCTTCAGGTGGTGGTCATCGTTTCCCACCAGATAGCTGAATGCCAGTCTTTCCAGCAGCTCTGCGGCAACGGCCATACCCCCTTGCTCGATTGTCAGCTCCAGGACTCGTTGATAGCTGGCTGCTTTGTACCTCTGCGACGAATCGGCATTACTGATGCCCAGGGCTTGCATGGCGTCTTCCTGATGCAGTTTGGTGCCGTCTTCAAATTTCCGGTCGTAACGCCGGATGCAAAAGATTAAGTGCCCTTGTCCATGGCCATCTGACACTTCATCTGGACGCCGCTGATCGAAAACCCGTGAGTCTGTTTGGGCATGGCCGTCACCAGGCCTTTTCGAGTCTCAGGCAGGCGCAGATCAACCTTCCGGGTGCCGAACATCCGGTCGAGACAGTTGGGGTGGTAATCCGACGTTGCGCTCTTTGGCAGAGCTTTAAGGCAAATCAAGCAGTTCAATGGTTACCGCTCCAGGATACCCGCAACATGCCCGCTCATTTTGACCAGTGCTTTCATATCAATTCGATCCAGATCTTGTAGTTGAGCACTTGGCCAACGCTTTTGAGGGTGTTGATCGTGGGGTTGCCTTTGTCGAGCTCCATCGCCCGATAGGTGTTTGCGGACAGGCCGCACAGTTCTGCAATCTCATGAGGCTTTAGTCCCAGATTCTGCCGGCGTTTCTCAAGTACGGACGCCAGCTCTGTGATCGGGTGAAGATCTGGCTCATCGGAGGCCTCAATGCTGGCCGCCAGCACCCTTAATTGCTGGATCTCTTGATTCACGGCCTTCAGCAGCCCCTGCTTCGTTTTCATAGCCTCTTTGCGCCTCAATCTGTTGACTAATTGGCATTTTTCCTGTGCTTCATGTCAATATACTGAACTTCTAGGTCGTTTAATGCAATTTATACACACTCTTGATCTAATCAGGGTGCATTACGCATTTTATTGACGGCAATGCGAATCTCGCTTCACTTCTGCACTGTTGACGTTGGTCTAGGTGGATTCGAGTCGTTATATGACGAGTAACGATTGGCTTTAGGGGAGTTAGAAGGGGAGGGGGAGGGTATGTAGTGGTCAACTAATTTCGCACAAATTTTAAACCTTCCGTGGAAACGGAGTAGAAGCCCTCGGCTTTTGGGCCAACTGATGAGAAAAACGCCTTTATGACATACCATCAGGTCATTTAAACCAACGCATACGCGGGTCTTAGTCTGCAGGCAGAAGCTCTGGCTCCCCGACAAGTTCCAGATCTTTTGGGCTACGCACTGGTTCGCACACCAGCGGCGCCGGAAGGTGTGTCTTCATGAGTTTCTGAAACGCCTCGACTTGATGAAAGCCTGAATCCAGCCAGAGATCAAATTCTTCAGGCCGCAGCATGAGAGGAATGCTCTTCCCATGAATATGGCTGAATCTAGGGTGTGGCGGGAGCGTGATGACGGTGAAAGAGTTTACGGCCTCGTGATTGAAATGCCAGGACTGCCATAACCCGGCCAATGCCGTCGCTTCATTCTCTGGATGAATGTTGTAGACCTGCTTTCCTTTCCATTCATGGAACGCACCCACCGGCACGATGCAGCGTTTGGAAGGGTAAGCCTTTTTCCAGAGCGGGCTGCTGGTCAGTCGGTCACTGCGGGCATTGAAGGTTTGGAATTTTGGGTTTGGCCGATATCCGTTGCCCTGGGGCCGAGGCTCAATGAGTAACGACCAGATACCAGAAAGCAGGTGACGATCGCCTGCGGCTTCCACCACGAACTCACCAGTGCCTCCAGGCGGCACGTTATGTTGCCAGGCAGGCGCTACGCCTGGCAGCCCCAATTGTTCCATCAAAACCCTGATCTCCGGGGAGTCGGTAACGTTGTATCGACCGCACATGGGGGCTCCTATTCAAGTAGGTGGAGATAACTTCTCTTATACCAGTGCATCCAAAAGCCATCCCCTATTATTAGCTGATTTTAAAAGTAGACATCCGGCCACCATGGCCAGTCTCTGCTACAGGTTAATCCGTCTGGAGCGCGGTATTTCGTAGAGCTACCAAGGGTCTAGGATGTTGGTGGGTTCCCAGATAGACCAATTCTTATTCGAATGAATCGAGTTATCAATCGCCGGACCGACTGGACCGACAGGACCAAGCAGGATCGCACGTCTGCCCCTGCTGATCTTGCAAATGCGCGATGTTGATCCACCACCCGCCTGAGCTGGGCCACCCTGGTCGACTGAGATCGGAACTTCGGACAGGCTCGCGACTTGTAATTTTCGGCTAACGAGAGGACATGGATTTGGAATTGTCGCTTGTGGTTACTGGCGTGGTTATTTCTCTTTGCCTGAAAAGAAAAAAGGCCCCACGCTTTCACGTAAGGCCTTGAAAAATATGGCGCGCCCGACAGGATTCGAACCTGTGACCACTGCCTTCGGAGGGCGCCGCTACAGTGCGTTTGTAAGCGGGTTTAATCGACCTGAATCTGGAAAATCAAACACTTACTCCAAAACTTCATTCTATAAAAAATCCCTATTTATCAGTATTTTGACCGATTAACGCCGATTTCGGGCACAAGGCTGATAGGGTTTCATTGTCCGGAAACAGGACATTTGATCGGTGCCCGAAGTTGTCTTCGGAGCTAGTTGGTAGGATTTTACGCCTTGGCGATTGGTTTGCAATTGTTAGGTAATGCGTGTCCGGAAATCGGACAATGGCCGTAGTCTGTTCATCTTACAAAGTATCCGATAGTTAACGATAAAGTCTGCTTATCTGAGCTCTTTGCCAGTGTTGTGATGTTTGTGGCGTGCTCTGTGTACGACTAACCGCCCGGTGGTACCATGTTCGATAATATATGGATGCGTAGAGTCGCCGAGGGAATAAGTTGAGCTTGCATAATCAGGACGTCATCAATACACTGGCGCGTAACATACCCGCCATGCCTATGTCTGCCTCGGCAGTCACGCACAAATCGAGCGGGTTTTTTTATGCCTGGAGGAAACAGGCATGACGCAGTTCAGCAAGCCCGCCATAGATGTCTCGCAACAGATTCATCTGCTGAAGCACCGAGGGTTGCGGATCAACGATGAGGAGCGCGCCGCCCGTTTCCTTGAGGTTGTCAGTTTTTTCCGTCTCACCCCCTACATGCGACCATTCCAAATCCCCGGTGACGACCATCGATTCGCTGAAGGTGCTGGTTTTCGTGACTTGAGCCAGCTTTATAGCTTCGATAGGCGGCTGCGTTTACTCGTAATGGATGCAATCGAGAAGGTAGAGGTTGCTGCCCGCGCGATGGTGAGCAACCACATGGGGCCGAAATATGGTGCGCACTGGTATCTCGACGCTCATTTGTTCAAAGGTTGGTATAAACACACTCAATTGCTGCAAACAGTAGGAGGCAAGCAGCAGGGCGAGCGAAGAGATTATGAACGGGAGTGTGCTCGAATAGAAAAGTTGGCCCGGACCTCCGCTGAACGAAAAACAGAGCTCAAGGTGAAGCGCTCGAAGGAAAGCTATGCTCGCCACTATGGCCTGACATATTCGGAGCCAGAGTTGATGCCGGGCTGGGCTGCCTTGGAAGAGCTAACAATGGGTGCGCTATCGCACTTGTATGCAGGCCTGGCAAAGGACGCAGACAAAAAAGCGATTGCGAGACGCATGGATCTCCCTTGGCCATTGCTACAGTCGTGGCTCCATACATTGACGATAGTCCGCAATATTTGTGCTCATCACGCCAGGCTCTGGAACCGTGAGCTCGGGATCAAGCCGGAATTACCCAAAAAGGCCTCGTTTCTATGGCCTGAATCTCTGACTCGCCCTAGCGATAATGTTCGGGTTTATGTCGTGATGTGTATGCTCAATCACTTGATGCGCAAGGTCAGTCCAGATACGAGCTGGCATCAACGAGTGAAAGGAGTGTTTGATGAGTTTCCTTCCGTGTCAGAAGAGGCTATGGGGTTTCTGGCTAGTTGGCGGAGCGAAGTTTTTTGGAGTTGAGTGCTGGCAACCGAACAAGATTTGCTCCGCTCTACAGCAATCTGGTTTGCCCGGAAGAGCCAAACTGATACCCCATTGCCTTGTAGCCTTTCTCGCGTTTTCGGAACATTCGCTCTAGCATTGGCAGGCCAGCATCCAGGTAGTCATACACGGTGACCTCCTGCTTGCCATCGGCTTCGCGGTGTATCCTGCCGGCATATTGCGCCAGCGTTCCTTTCCAGGCGATTGGCAGGGCCAAAAACAGGGTGTCTAGCCGAGGCAAGTCAAAACCTTCTCCGATGTATTTTCCTGTTGCAACGATAACCTGAGCTTCGGGTAACCGCGCCTCCGCAGCCCGGCGCTCTCTGACGCGCATTCCCCCACGCAGCATAACCGACGGTATGGATTCAGCGTCCAGCATTGTCGCCAACATCTCCGCGTGCTCTCGTCGCTCCGTCAGCAGAAGACAGTTTGCCTGGTTGCGCACACAGTTTGCGACATCCTGAACAATATCCTGATTCCGGGCGGGGCTGTGGGAGAGCCAACGGTAAACCGATGCTATATGGGGCCGTTCACCAGACTGATAAATATCGCGGGGTGGAATTTCGTCGCGTTCCCGAACAATGACGCGTTGGACAAACCTGGAACTGTGTTCCGCCCGAACTTTGTGACGAACGGGTCCCGCAACCATGAACATGATTTTTTGGTGCCCATCCTGACGGTCAGGTGTTGCCGTCAGGCCAACTACGTAACGAGCGCTGACTTCATTAAGAAGCATCTCGTAACGGGGAGCGGAGATATGGTGGCATTCGTCTATGATGACCTGCCCATATCCCCGGACCAGGCTTGAGACAGTATTGTCTTTCTTGTTGGTGCGCCAGGCATGGCGCGCAGCGCCTTGACGGCGCTATTCCCAAAGCTGTGGTGGCGATGGGATGACTTGGCGGTGCAAGTCCGCTACCGACCCGGCAAGGGGAACGGTTAGCCGAACGGCAAGGGTGTCCACCGCGAGGTGGAATCTGAAGGAAGCCGAAGGCAAAGCACAGACCTGACGAACAGAAACCGCATACGAGGCGGCGCTACCGGGTGAGGCGGCCAATATCGTCAACGCCCAATACTTGCACAGCAGGTAGCGACGTAAATGCGGCAGGTATAGGTGTGAAGGTCGCGCGTCTTACCCTGGGAGATCTGAGTATCTGCCAATGTGCTACTCGCGTCGTGAGGCGTGGGGATGGATGCTCAGAAGTCAGCCGAGGCCGTAGTAGGTGTCTGACCGGACACTGAAGGGCTGAACATGGTCTGCCGCAAGTAGTCGGCGGGCACTCTTCAACCGTTATTGAAGGCAGCAGTGATTCGGATGAATCAGACTCTGACGAAGGCAGCCGGACAGTCTCCGGTTATGAGCGTCGGCAGTGCCGAGACGGCGGAGGTGTGTGCGTCGGGGACGAACGCGGAGCCGAACTCGCTGATGGAGGTCGTGCTGTCGCGCGACAACTTGATGCGAGCGTATCAACGTGTGTGTCGTAACAAGGGTGCCGCCGGCGTGGATCACATGTCGGTTGATGCCCTCAAGCAGCACCTGCAGCAACACTGGCCAGTCGTGCGCGAGCGCTTGCTGGCCGGAACCTACCAGCCACAAACCGTCCGCCGGGTCAGCATTCCCAAGCCGCAAGGCGGGGAACGACTGCTTGGCATCCCAACGGTACAGGATCGTCTGATTCAGCAAGCGCTGCATCAGGTCCTGAGTCCAGTGTTCGAGCCGACATTCTCGGATTCGAGCTACGGCTTCAGACCGGGCCGCAGTGCCCATCAGGCGGTCCTCGCCATGCAGGCACATGTGAACGAAGGCCATCGCTGGGTCGTCGATATCGATCTGGCGCAGTTCTTCGATCGCGTGAATCATGACATTCTCATGAGCCTTGTGGCGAAACACGTACAGGATAAACGGGTACTGCGACTAATCCGGCGCTATCTGAAAGTTGGCGTGATGGACGGCGGCGTGGTCAGTCCACGCGGCGAGGGCGCACCGCAAGGTGGCCCGCTCTCGCCTTTGCTGTCCAACATCCTGCTAACCGAGCTTGATCGAGAACTTGAACGTCGGGGCCATCGCTTCTGCCGCTACGCTGACGACTGCAACATCTACGTTGCCAGCGAACAGGCCGGGCATCGGGTGATGAACAGTGTCACCCGTTTCCTTGAGCGGCGGCTCAAGCTGACAGTCAATCTCGAGAAAAGCGCCGTGGATCGGCCCTGGAAGCGCAGCTTTCTGGGCTACAGTCTGACGTGGCACAAGCAGGCTCGACTGCGCATTGCGCAGAAGAGTCAGCAACGGCTGCAGGACAAGCTACGGCAACTGCTCAGAAAATCCCGTGGTCGCGCCCTGTGGCGTACGATAGCGCAGCTCGCCCCGGTCCTTCGTGGCTGGGCGGCTTACTATAAGCTGTCGCAGGGTCGCCGACCGCTGGAGACGCTGGACGGGTGGGTGCGTCGGAAATTGAGGCTAGTGTTGTGGCGACAGTGGAAACGGGTAGTCACCCGGGCGAGGAATCTGATGAGGTTAGGGTTAGCTGAAGTGCGGGCGTGGACGAGTGCCACCAACGGTCGCGGACCGTGGTGGAACAGCGGCGCTTCGCATATGAATGCAGCCTTGCCGAAGAGGGTCTTTAACGGGTGGGGTCTGATATCCTTGCTTGATACGGCACTTCGGCTTCAGAGCCGACCATGAACCGCCGTATACGGAACCGTACGTACGGTGGTGTGAGAGGACGGCGGGAGCAATCCCGCCTCCTACTCGATATCAGGCTCTGGTAGGTGGCAACATCGATCTGACCGGTAGGTTTCTTTTTCCCACCGCCAATCACACCCACGGCTGCACCTTCAATGAAGGTTTCCAGGCGCTCCTTCCATTGATCAAGTAACTGACGACTGTGAGTCAGGATCAATGTGTTGACCCCCCGCTTGGTTACAATGGCAATTGCCGTTACGGTTTTACCGAAGGCGGTCGGGGCGTGGAGTATTCCGGTATCGTGATCGGCAAGCGCCTTCACCGCTTTTTTCTGATCATCACGCAGGGTTGCTTTCAAACTGGCGCCGCTCAGCAGCTGACCTGGAATCCTGCGGTCATCGATCTCTACCGTTATCCTCTGATCCAACAGCAATTTTTGCAACTCATCAAAACAGCCTCTCGGTACGGAGAGATAACCTTGCTCAATCCGGGCACAGGATATGTAACGAGGAATACCATGAGTAGAGAAGCGCAGTGCCTGTGTTTTGAAAAAAACTGGATTGGCAAAACTGGCCATGCGCTTTATTCGAGCAGCCAATGGCCCCGGTATGTCTGACAACTTCATATAAATGTGATTTGCCAGGATGAGCGTGATGCTTGCAGGGCATCCTGTAATTATCTCTGCCTCGACCGGTAACGATTGCTCCCACGGCATCGAAACCTCTGCTGTAAGATCGGAATCAGGCTCCCTACCGACCAACTCTCGAAGCCGGGCCAGTGAAAGGGTCTTTTGCTGACTGAGCAGCGCCCATTGATCCGCATGCGGTGTTAATTCATCGTCGACGAACACAGTGCATCCGCGATTTCGCGCCTCGAATTGAAGCGGAAGGGCAATCAGATTGCCAAACCCACCACCGGGCATCGTGTCCTGGTTGGGGAACAACCGGTCATAGGAATCGAAGGACAAGCTTGGATGGAGCCCCATGGCTTTATCCAGCAACTTGAACCCCAGAGCCCTCGCTGACCAGGCCGAGACGGCTTCCGAAAAGAAGATCCATAAATGGGCACCAGCGCCGGATCGAGACACCTCAACAAGATAAGGAATACCTTCACCACGACAGGCCTGGGCCAGCGCACGAACGTCTGCGCTCCAGTCGTCTTTATCAAAATCCACCGCCAGGAGGTAACAGGAGCTGTCCGGTAGTAAAGGATATAGCCAAGCGACATGCTTGCCAGACAGGTGGTCGTAAATCGCGTTGAAATCCAGAGGTTTGAATTTTCTGTGTGGACATTCTCCGCACTTGATCCTGGGTTTCTGACAAATACCCGGGACCCACTCGTTCTCACAGGCGACGGCATAGCCGGAGCGGCCACCAGAACCCTGCCAGCGAATTGCATAAGCGTCCGTTCTGCCGCGAAAGAGCTTCCGGAACAATTCGATTTTTTGACTGGGGGTTAGATGCGATAACGTGGATCGGCTCGCAGCTTGATGAAGCTCTTTCTTTCGGGAAAGGAGGGCGGCCTTTTCCTTCTCAAGCTCAGATAACCTCAGTTCAATGGCTGCGAGCTCTTCATCTAGTTGGATACATACCCCCCACTCAGTGGATCCGTCAAACGCAGTGATAGACTGTTCTGAGGCGACGTCTAACTCTGCCGTTGCTTGGTCGATCCTATCAGATTTAGTCTCACGATCATCAAAGCAAGTAACGAATTGTCTCGTCAGTAACCCAGCGACTGCGGTTCAGAGCTGTAAGTCAATAAATAAGCACCCGTATCCAGGGCTCAGCTTTGTGACGTAGTGCTGAGTGAGGAAGAGCTCGAAACACTTCGGTCCTCAAGAACGCCTGCCTGTTTTCCATGCCAGATGCGCACCCGATGGCCTTTCTTCAGAGAGGATATTCTGGGAAAAGGCCACGCTTATTCATGTCGAGCTGGCCCAACAGCAATGCTTGCGACTCACCAAAACGGATAGGGAAATTCTCAAAATGTGGCTTCAAGTGTCGGATTTTTATCAACAGTTCTGGCAGATGGGTGAGGCGGAGCCTGTTGGCATGGTTATGCTCGGAAAAGATTCAAATAATCGCTGAAGGTGAACAAACGATTGCGGTGTTGCCCAGTGATCTCCACTAACACCCCGAAAGAGACCAGATCGGTAATTAATGCTGAGGCAGTGTTGGTTGATGCGCCAAGCGTATCGGTTGCCCACTTTACGTCGATCACCGGTTGTGCATAAAGATGACGCATCAGTTTGTGGGCATTGTCTTGACGGCGCGTACTGAAACGCGGCAATACGTCTCTTTCAATACGTTGTTTCAAATCAATGATGGCACGAAAAACCGATGCTGAGGCACGTGCGGTTTCCACTACGCCAAACAGGAAGAAAATCAGCCACTCGCGCAAGTGATTGCCTTGGCGAACGGCCATCAAGTGGTCCACATACGCTGTTTTGTTGCGCTCAAAATAGTCTGAAAGGTATAACGCTGGCTTGTGCAGCAGTCCTTCGGACGCAAGATAAAGTGAAATCATCAGACGTCCAAGGCGGCCGTTGCCATCCAGGAACGGATGAATAGTCTCGAACTGGTAATGGGCAATGGCGATGCGGACTAGTGGATGGACGAAAAATTGCTCAGCATGAAGAAATTTTTCCAAATCACCCATCAACTCGGGTACATGCTCGTGGTGTGGTGGAACAAAGACCGCGTGCTTCAGGCTGACGCCGATCCAGTTCTGGCTGCTGCGAAATTCACCCGGTTGCTTATGTTCACCGCGAACGCCTTGCAACAGCTTGGCATGGGTTTGCCGCAGCAGGCGCGTTGACAGCGGCAGCGTATCCAGAGAATCGATGGCAAAGTTGATCGCGCTTATATAGTTCTGCACCTCAGACCAATCGTCTTTCTCTTCTGGCTTCAGGTCGTCGACGCCCTTGAAGATATCCTCAATATTGGTCTGTGTGCCCTCTATACGGCTGGACTGAGAAGCCTCTTTTGCAACGTACATACGAATGAAAAAATCGATGTCAGGGATCAATTGACCGAAGGCGTTCAGTTCACCCATGGCGCGATCCGCACGCCCGAGTAAATCCATTAGTTCAGGATCAGCGATGATCCACTCATGGCAGATAGGCTCGGGCAGGAAGGCTTTGTACTCATAGCGCTGTTCGTAGCGCCCAGCTTTATAATCTGTAAGATTCATATGTCAGAAACGCCCTTATTTACGATATAAGAAAAATTCTATGTCAGTTTGCAGCATAGGTATAGCTTTATGTCAAAATATCATGAATTTCTGATATAGGGCTGCGTTTATGTCAGATGCGAGCATGCATCAACGACTGAACCACCGCTGTTTACCGGGGGGAGGTGGTGATTACCGTGCCCGATAGGGGAGTTTCCGAATTCAGGGCAGGGGTCGTAACTTCAAGGGTAAGAAAAAGCAGTTTAGAATCTTGGACACACCACGGACACAATTTGGACACAGCCAATAAAAAAGGCCCTACGCTTTCACGTAAGGCCTTGAAAAATATGGTGCGCCCGACAGGATTCGAACCTGTGACCACTGCCTTCGGAGGGCAGTACTCTATCCAGCTGAGCTACGGGCGCATGAAATCGCGCTTGGGGCGTCAATTTCGAGTGCGCAATCTTACGTGCGAAGGGGTGGCCTGTCCAGCCCAGGCCGATACCGTCGTCGTCAGAAGTACCCCTCGCGCTTTTTGCGTTCCATTGATGCGGACTGGTCCTTGTCCAGCATCCGCCCTTCGCGTTCGCTGGTGCGGGTCGTCATTATTTCCAGAACAATCTCCCCAGCGTTTACCGCCGGGCTTTCGACGGCGCCGGTCTGCGGGTAACAGCCCAGGGTTCGGAAACGTATTTGCCGCATGGCCAGAGAGGTTCTTTCCCGTTCGGACAGGTAGGGGAGCATGCGGTCATCATCGAGGGCGAGCAGCGTGCCGGTATCGTCATCCAGCCAGCTGAGCCGCTGAGCGGA
>Ga0307982_1003469_pt1 | contig 12585 bp, 17 predicted proteins | sample OrgLakmetagen989_FD_201847 | JGI IMG/M metagenome (GOLD analysis project Ga0307982, IMG submission 201847) | Saline water microbial communities from Organic Lake, Antarctica - #989 | ecosystem: Environmental > Aquatic > Non-marine Saline and Alkaline > Saline | place: Antarctica: Organic Lake... | reverse complement strand
CAAAGCAGCGCCAGCTCCGGCTGCTGCACCTCCAGCGACCGGGTCCTCCAGATGGTGCAGGCCAAGTTGCAGAGGGTTATCTCGCGCAATAAGCATAATCCGTCCGATTGTTTTCCATGCCAGGGAGTACGGCATTGTGAATGCTCGGCTTTGTGGTTGACTCGTGTTTTCCGAGCAGCGCCCCCAACACACAGCAGATGTGTGCTGAGGGGGCCGGCACGGCGGGGTGAGTTTTTGCTTGGTTTGATTCAGCTGGGGTACTTCTTGGTTGCGCACACAGTACAGGACAACGCCAGTCCTGATATGCAGGCCTCTTTGGTAAATAGCTTCCTGGTACAGCCATTGGGGTCACTTTGGCCTGAGCTGTAGCTGTCAACTTCACGATACTCCGTCCAGATGGGCTCACAAGAGCAGCAAATAAGCGTCAGCTTGCTGGCTGCACTCCCTCTTGCGTTTGCAACATCGATTGGAAAGCCGAATTGTGTGCTCTCCCTGGGTGCAGTAGCTGTGCTCGTCGTGCAAGTCAGCGCAGAAATCTATCAAAGTGAGCAAAACATTTTCCGCTGCTTTGACCTTCTATCATATGGAGCTTTTGCAGCAAAACGTGCAACCCGAGCCACATCCCACAGCAAGGTGAGCCATAAGTGCTTTCAGCCCCAGCAGTACACAAGACATTTTTTGTTCAGACAAAGCAGCACACGGCGGCACTTTGGAGGGCTATTTTGCTTGCCCTGGTCCTGTGCTCTGCGCAGGCTTTAGGACCAGTTCCCATTCTGGCCATTTGGGCTTATCGGAAAGAGTGTATTCGAATATTCAACTCTCGTCGGCTGAGCCCACCCTTTGTCACAGCTTGCTCTGTTGTGTATGTGCTGGCTGCTCTGGCCCTTCCCATGACTGGCGACGGCGGGGTCACTGCTGCAAGGTCATTTCGTGCGATTGTGGCTGGCCACACCAGTCTTGCAGCAGCTCTTGTGCTGGATGCAATATCTGCACCCCCACAGTCACATGACGCGGCAGTGATTCCTGTCGCTCAGCAGCAGGTCAAGGCACCAGCCCGTCCCCTCAGCAAGTGCTGGCAGCCTGCCCTGGTTAGGATGGCCACCTTCTCTGCAGCCATGTACTTCTGTTCATGTGTGTGGCCCATGTCCATGATGTTTGAGGCGCCAGCCCTACACCCTGCTCAAAGCTTGCCGCCAGCAGTGAACTTGACAGGGGGAGCGATTCTGCAACCCAGCACCAACATGTCAGGCCCCGTACCAGTGCCCCCTCTGGCGTGGGATGTGTTTCCGGCGGGTGCATGTCTGCTGCAGGTCTGGGCAGTGGCACTGTGGGCTGTGTTGGAGAGCCCCTCCCTCAGCACACACGCCCCACGCCTCGGCCGGGACGGCACCGTGTGTTTGCACTGCATGGCCCTGCTGGCGTTGACACCGTGGGAACTCAGCATTCATTTTGTGTTACATATTGTGCTGGTTGCCAGTCGAGCCGTGGGCTACTTGCGGCTCCCCGAGAAGCAAGTGGCCCTTCACAGCCACAGTGAGGACAGCCCCAAGGTGGCCTCCAGAATACTCAATAGCATCATACGATCCTGGCGAGCAGCCCGGAAGTGGCTTGTTGGTGCTGGCAAAGCAGTTGTCACAGCTGTTGTTGCCGTGGCGTCGCAGCCGTCCACTCGAGGGCTGCTCTGGTTCCTCATGCTGAACGTGGCGTGTATGGGGGCAGAGGCTGCAGTGGGGTTCGCCTCTGGCAGTCTGGCCTTGTTATCTGATGCGGCACACATGGCATCTGACTGCGTGTCTGTGTGCATTGGGCTTGTAGCGGCGCATTACGCAACATTGCCAAGCAGCGACGCGCAGCGCGCAGCCCGTGCCGAGCGCATTGCAGGCTTCGTGAATGGGCTGCTGCTGCTGCTCTCGGCTTCAACAATTGTGAGCACTGCAGTTGTGCGTCTGCAGTCGCCCAAGGCAGTGCACGGCCCCCTCCTTGTGCCTGTGGCAGTGGTGGGGCTGGCGGTGAATGTTGCAGGCCTGGTGATATTTCATGAGCACTCAGGGCATGGGCACAGCCATGGGCACAGCCATGGGCATAGCTGTGGGTCGCAGTCAGCTCACGAGGAAAATATGCATTCAGTGTATTTGCACGTGGCAGCTGACACGCTGGGCAGTGCAAGTGTCCTGGTGTCCTTTGCTTTGGCAAGCGTATTTGGATGGACGTGGGCCGATCCAGTGTGTTCCATCTTGGTAGCCATCCTCATCATTGTATCCGTGGTGCCATCTGTGCGTCGAACCGGCAGGCAGCTGTGCGAGAGGAGGGCCGCTGCCGTGCACCGCAAGGCATACCCCCTACCACAAGCCGTCGTGGACGACGTGGTGTGTATTCCAGGTGTTGTTGCAGTGTCCGCATCAACCGACAGCAGCAGCATTGTGGCTGTTCTAGTGCAGCTGTCTGAGCAGGCGGCAGATGCGCGGGAGGTGCACACGGAGGTGCAGCGGTCGCTGCGTCTGCATGGCATGCTGGGCTGCAGCATCAGCATGGACCATGGGATACAGAGCACCAAGCATGCTTGAATGGCAGCAGCAAGCCACATTCGTTGGCACTACGTGAGCCCAGACATGCTTGCAGCGTGCTCGTCCCCCCGAGCTCGCGTGTCCTGCGCCATTGGGCGGCTCTCGTACACCGCTTCCACCACAGCGCGCTTATGCTTCATGTTAACACCCTTGAAGCCCAAGAAATTAATTCTCACTTCAGCGTCTTCTCCGCCAGCGCCCTCCACGAAGAATAGAGTCAAGGTATGCACACTGCCAAACTTGCTGGACTTCAACGGGTAGTCCAGCTCGCCATCTGGATCTTCATTCAAAGCCAACGTTTGAGCAGGTTTGATCTCATGGCCATTTTCGAAGTCGATGTCATCGCGGTTCACGAACAAGTGCACCTTGGTTGGGTGCATTATCCCAGCCTCGCCCGCAACGCAAACTGAGCGAATTTTCACCCCTGCAGTGAAAGGGACCTGGACAATTAGCTCTGGGTCACCAACATTGGACAAAACATGCCCTAGAGGTTTGTTCTTGTCGTCTAGCGCTCGCAGGACTGTTTTGGCAGAACCAACCGTCTGCTCATTCAGGCACACAACCCTGTCGTGGTCGATCAATGGAAACAGGCTGTCTCCACCAGACTCTACCTCTTCATGGCAGCCACAACCACAGCCTTCAGGGTGATGAGACGGACCTATGAGTGATTTCTAGTGTTCTGATTGCAGACTTGCTTTCTGTCGGCGTGTGCTTTTGCGTACCTTGCGATGCCATGTGGTGATTCAAGAATTGTCTTGCAACGAGCGGGCGATAAGCAAATGGCACACACCCTGCGGATTTCAAGCTAACGAGATCAAGATCGGTGAATTGGTGCTAATCATTTCGCTGGGTTCAGAATTTGAGCTGCAATCCATGTGACATGAAAGCAATAGGGGTGGTCGAGAGCAGTGATTTCCATTCTACTAGGGGGGCATGGTCACGAGACGCAGCGGCCCTTGCACCTTTCCGCGCACACAGGAAGATTTGGCTTGATATTCGTACGTGCTGCGCTCTGGTTGAAAACGACCGACTGCCGCAGCAGTTGCACAGCACACAGAGGGGGCATGCAGCACCAGAGTGCCTGATTGTGTGCTGTGCAACTGCGGCCTCCAAGGACCCCCCTTTCTCGTCAAAATCGTGGCAGAGGGCATTTTCATGAATTTCTCTAGCATTCCGGCGTCAGTGATCGCCAAATTGTGCGCCTTGCTGCTGTGTAGCCTGTAAGTGTGGGGAGACAAATAGGTGTTCGAAGCCGACTCCAGGCGGCGCGCTGAGACCAAGCGTTTCAAAATCCCACGGAATGCCTTCGTCATCTTGCATGTCGTCCTCCATGGACAACTGGCCTGCCAGGAAATCCGACACTGGGTACACAGGGGGCTCCGAGCCCACAGCGCCTGTGCCGACTAGCCTATGGGGAGCATTGGCTGCAGGTGGGCCAATGAGTGGCAAATCAGTGCAATCAGTGGGGTTTCCTCGATACTGCGACCCAACACCTGCTGGTTTGTGTGTGAATGGGCTGATTTGGGAGGGAGGTTTCGACAACTGCTCATCAGCTGAGTTGGCTTGGGCAGGAGCGAAGCCGCTTGCTCGAGGCTCCGAAACTGCATGAAGCGTCTGTGTTTCTGTGCCATGGCGAGTGCGCTTGGTGCCGCGCTGCGTGGATTCTGAGAGCCGGGCGCTGAGGGGCTTGCCGGTGCTGGGCAGTGGCGCACTCAGCTGGCGCAGGGATGCAGAAGGAGCGGCAAGCACCACTGCAGGTGTGCGGCCACAGCGAATTTCGTTGAATAAGTGGGATCCGAGGGATGCCTCTGCAGCTTGCAAAGCTTGGACAGCAGCCTGCAGTACCGTGACCTTGTCGCTCTTGTGTGCACGCTTCACTTGCAGAAGTCGGGTGAGTTCATCGAAAGAATCGTTAACCTCTTGCCTGCGTTGCCGTTCACGATTGTTCTTCTTTTCGCGTCTTTCTACTTCGAGAGCAGCAGCAGACTTCTTGCCTCGTCGCTTGCCGCGAGGAGCAGCAGCTTGTTGGTCAGAAGAAGTGGTAATATTCGGCGAGCAGGAGCGGTCTTCGACCAGATGACTAAAAGTTTTGGATGAATCCAGGGAATGAAAACGTAATGATGTTCCTCCCGGAGGTGGAGACCCTGTCCTAGTTGAGCATCGGCCATCATCGCCAGTGTCTGAGGGCGAACCAGACTCGCTGCCCGCTGGCGTTTCGTCACTTGAAACAGCTGAAGCAACACTCCGACCCGTGCAACACTTCCCATTAACCGTAGCAGAGTCAGGAATTTCGCAGTGAATATTGCTTGATTGTCCTGGCTTGCTTGGGGCAGCAATGCCAGCAGCACCTGGTGCAGAAGTGAAGGTGTGTTGCTTCACCGTCGAGTGCTGGTGCTGCTGTTGCAAACTATCACAGGCATAAAATTGTGGTTCAGAGACGCTGGGTGAATGAGAGAAGACCCGATTCCAGCTCATTGCAGGTTGGTCTTGTTCTAGTTGAGCTGACATGGGCAGTGGGCCTGGCGAAGAAGTGTGGGCCATTGTTTCTGCTTCTCAAGACTGGTGACGTATCCACGAGTAAGAAAGTGGACAAGGAACCTAAATACCCCCTTTTGTCAATGTGTGAAAGGAAAACGCATGAATTGACGGTGATGCAGCACATCAGGCCCAGCCAGCGTGCTTTCGGGGTGCCGACGCACAGGACAGGGCCTGAAGAATATGCGGGCTGGGGATTATGTCACGAGGGGCCGAAAAGGCCAGCGTTCCCTGAAATACTGGCGCTTCTTGTCGCAACCTGGGACTCTATGAGAATGTCTGCATTTGTTTTGACGCACAGCATGCCATGGTGGCTAGGCCTGCGGGAGGAGGTGCCCAGGCAGGGACCACATGGGCAGAGGACCACAGGACAGGGCACCACCGCCTTCCACCTTCCCCCGCCGGGTTTTCTCACATAAGGACAAGCTGGTCGCCTTTCTACCGCATAGATCCTCCAAAGCCCGTGGTTCGTGTTGGCGGGTGCTTTTCTTCGCGGCATTTCCTCAAAGCCTGGTGCCTGGCTGGAGTCTGTTCAACCTTTTGTCGGGACTCGTCCCCCCAGCACCCAACCGCGTGCCTTGCTAGACATGCAGATATCGAGCTCTGCAGGAGCAAATTCTCAGAATAGAATGTCGTGGCTGCGTCTGGGCCTCTCATCTTGCACTGCACACAGCTCAGAAGAAGTGCCCCCAGCTTGGCAGCATGCAGCCTAGCTCTCCAACATGTACAAGCGGTCAAATGCAACAACCAAGGGCCACAATGGAATGCTTGCTTTTATTACAATAATACAAGGCGCTGTGGGTAGCCCCAGGCAGTGCCGTAGGGGCAGCGACCATTCGCTCTTGCACAGCACTGTCCAGTGCCCGCAGGTGCACTCTGCACAGCAGCCACTTGTAAGCCCCCTCGGGCACAATCCCATTAAACACGTGTTTCACCGTCAAGGATAAAACACGGGCACAGTGTCACGAATGCGTTTTCTACAAAAAGGGCAGTGCCCGAATCGCTGGCACAGCTCAATGCTGCACGCGCCGCAAGTCACATGCCCGCAGTCATACAGCAGGGTATCCACAGGCTGCACCAGACACACCGCGCAGGTTCCCAAACCTGCTGCAGGAGCGCGCGGGCCATCCTGTGGTGCCTGCTGCACAGCGACGCTGGGCGCCGCCGCCCCCGCCACGTCACCCCCCGCCCCTCTCTGCCTCACCAGGTCTTGGCGCACCTGCTGGGCTCGAGGACGAATTTCGGCACTTTGAGCCACGACTGACCACATGGCGTCGTCATGTGCAGTGACTTGTGCCAGGTAGTTATCGTAGTTGGGGGGGGGGACGCTGGCAGGTGGGAGGCCGGCGCTGCGCCCCCCCTCCCGGCCTGCATCCTGCACTGCACGCCTGTACGAGACCAGCCCGCGAGCAAGCTGCAAAGAATATACAGCCGCAACCACATCGAAAAGAAAGAAGGCAAAGACAACATAGATGATTGCGCTGTCATCACTGCCGTCGCCACCAGAACCAAACAGGACAGTCGCCAGAAATGACAAGATAAACACAATAATCAGTCCTAGAACAAGTGCACTATGTGTCAACAACAATAAAGAGCGCAAACGTATCGCTCCATATACACCAATGAGCGCCAAAAGCATCATGGCAATATTCAAGCCGAGGGCAATGGCGACGATGCCTCCTCGCCTCTGTAATGAAAACTGGTGCTGCCACGAAGCCAGGAAAGCTACAAAGGCGTTGCTACACTCACACCCGAAAGACCAAGGCTGGCCAGTGCGAAAGCTGCTTCGATAGTTAGCACGACCAGGGTGTGGTTACGCAGGCGGCAAAGCGGCTGAGGCATCCAACCAGTGAATCGCCCTGCATAGCTTGCAGGTAGCCATCGTGACAGAAGGAGTCGCTCACGAGGAACCGCCAATGAGAGTCCAGGTGGTGCAGTCATGCTGTATGCTTCAATTGCAACTGGTACTCAGAGCTTGTTTAGCGCAGCAGGAAATGTCTTCGAGCAATGTGCGTCTTGCTCATTACCGAGGCCATGCACTGTCCAGTATTGCACTTGTGGCAAGCACTCGTTGACAACATACACAGCAGCCACAAGAATGGATTTTGGGCTGGGTTGGCACGAGCAGGCTACGCATCCTGCACTGGCATTGCAGGCAGCGGGTGTTTGAGCACCCCCTCTGGGCCTGGGTTGGACACTCGAGAAACATGCGCTTTTACGTGCATTGAAGCCCCTGTTCTGCTCAAAGCCTACCCACAAAGCAAGCTGTTTTACTTGAGCAACAGCGCCGTGTTTATCAGGATGCTGCTGCGGGCCCTGTACCAAGGAGGCTACGTGAGGGAAACGACAACAGCTGCTAAGACTGCCTACGGTGCGGGCAAGACTGCAGCAGTTGACGGCTGCATAGTCGCAGTGCATTTACCTGCGTTTCTTGTCGCTGCTCTCAGCTGGTGAGGCGGTGAAGCGCACCACAGCCGCCCACACGCCCAGCACGATGGCGAGGGGGCAGGCGGCCAGGGCCACCGCTGACCAGGGCAAGTGCGGCAGCACATACGTGTTATACAGCACCGTGGGGAAGTGCAGCAGGCCCTCCCTGTTCTTGGGCACCTTGCCCTGCGCGACTTCCTGCAGCCATGAGAGCATTTCCTCCTGCTCGTCCACAGTGGGGTCCAGGTAGTACACCCCAGCCGGGGCATCCAGCACCAGCAGCTTGGGCATGTCCACAGGGGAGATGTTGTACTTTGCGATGTAGTCAGCCCACTGTGTGCCGTTGAGAGACGCGAAACGGAAGGCCTGGAACGCATTTGGGCTGGCAGCGTGCAGCGCCCCCCCCACACGGGACAGCGCCCGCAGTACACCCAGCGCCTGTGCGGAGGCGGGGAACTGCGCATCCAGTACACCAATGGCAAGCAGCTTGCCGCCTTTGTTTGCGATGTCATGGAAGACCCCCGGCCCCAGCTCAGTGAGGGTGCGGAAGCGGCGCTGGTGCACCCATGCGCCTAGGGCTTCAGGGCTGGCCTCGCCTGTGTATGCCTGTGGCTCCTCGCCAAGCTCCATGCGCACGACAGCTGGCAAGATGAAACTCTTGTCTGCGTTCTCAGCTGCCGTGGCAGCAAAAGGAAAAACACCCTGCTTCTCTTGGGCGACGTGAGAGAAAGCATCATACAGGCTGCCGGAGGGCGCGCCTTGGAATGCAAATGCAATCGGAAATTCAGCATTCACTGCGTGTGATATCGCATCGATTGAGGCAATTGGTGGCCTTGCAACCAGTTTGGCGAAGGCGATCAAATCGCTAGCCGTGCGGCCGCCGGAGTATCGCTTCAGCGATCCAGCTTGCCCCCAAAAAATAGTGGGGTATGACTGCACTCCAAAGCGCGTTTTGAGGCCAGCACTAGACGTTGCATCAACAGCACCAAAATTTACAGACTCCATTTCACTGGCAGCACGTGCAAATTCAGGTTCAAGTAATTTGCAGTGTCCACACCACTGCGAAATGTCTTATGTTTCACGCGACGAAGCAACACCCAGCCACTCCCGCAACTTACTGGCGCTGTGAACTTGATTAGCCAAGTATTCTTACTGGAAGAAATGGTGTCGTCGAAGTTGCCATCTGTCAACTCTTGCACGTGAGATTCGGCGCGGGCTTGAAAACACACAACTGCCAGCAGCACAGCTGCGAGTGCAGATCTGTTTGGCACAACCATGTTGCTTATGGATTCTGCCAGACCCCAGACTGCCAACCTGCCGTCCGGAAATTTGCTTTGGTTATTATCAGCCTTGACCAATGCTTGAGTTTTGGTGGAGCATTGGCCTTCTTGTGTCAGCAGAGACCCAAAGTCTTTGTGTTGGAGGCCCGTAAACCAGCACTTGCAAGCCGGGGGGCGAGTCGTGACGAAGCGGCGAAGCGGTGGTGGTTCTTGGGGTGCCGTCAGTGGAGGGGCACTCAAATAATCAACTGCCATTACTATCGCGTATGGCTCTTGATGCGGCCACAATACGGTCTGTCTGTCTCGCCAAGCAGGTCATGCCATGCCCCCCTGCCCAGGTGGTAGCACTCAGAGCATCTCTCTGATGAGCGTATTTGCGTGAGCGGCTACTCAGATTCCCACACTGAACTTGGACATGCTTGTGAGGGGTAAGCTGTTCCGTGTACGCTCCTGCAGTATGACAAGCCGCCCAGGTAACCAGGCGGTCGCTGCAGCATGCTTGCTGTTGCGCATCCAGCGTTGCCAGCCGGCCCCCATTTCTACCCCCCCCCTCCCTGTATCTCTCACCATGCATAAGCAATCAGCTGAAATCCCCAGCGCACTTGGGGTCCCCTGCTTTTGAGAGTGAGTACTTCATGCGCATGCAACCAGCCATCCCCGGGGACGCGGACTGGGTCTGCTGACCAGGACACTCGCTATAAGCAGTGTCATCTTTGCCACCTTGCAATGCAAATGCATCTGCTGCTGGTCAGCATAGCATGGCTTGCTGGCTTGTCACACAGCGTAGCCAGCTAGGCACACCGCAACGACCACGCAGACTGGCGGACTGTGAAGTTTTCAAGCCGTCCGAAATCGCTTACATGATGCAAAAGACACAGCCTAAAGAGGATCCGGTGGGGGGACAGCTGGCCCAGGACGCAACCTGGGTATGTGCGCAAGTTCAGGCTGCGAAGCCACACCCTGACCGCCCGGCACGGTCGAATTAGAATTAGAATTAATGAACAAGTAAAGCTTTTACTCAAAGCATTCAACATAACCGGACACCACCGGTGCATCAGTCATGCGCCCACCTCTGCACACTCTTGACACAACGAACACAACACCGGATATGCCTGCTGCAGCAAGAGTGGGGGGGAGATAGAGGTGGTGGTAGAGAGGGTTTGGGGTGGCAAGTTGACCCCAAATTTGGTTGCCATTACTTCGACCCCACCTGTGCAGCAGGGGGCTCTTGCTGACCCCCCCTCTCCCTGTATCCCTCATTCTCGTTCTCGGAGCCAGGGGCCTCATCTGCATGAGCTTACCATAGTCGGGGGGGGGGGTCTGCTGGGGTATTGACCATCACACATATGAACAGGTGTTCCGTGGGCTTCGCAGAACACAGTAGAAATGGTATAAATTGAAGGAGGGGGCGCGATGAGCTTACCTGATGGCTGAGGGGGGATGGCATGCCCACTTGTGAGCACAGCCATCTGCCTTGGCGGCAGTGGGTCCGACACATGAGTGTGGAGAAATGGCTATAAATTGAAGAGGGGACGAGCTCGGTCGTCCCTCGGCGGGATGGTGGGTGGGCGAAAAGCGCGCGTGGCTCGGCCAGGACGCTCAACACAATCAAGAGGGTCAATCCTTGACACCTCGAGCTACAAATAAATCTGTCCTTCACAAGCTGCTCCGGGGAGTTGCCACCGATAGTCGGTGGTGGCCATCGCCACCCCCCCCTTTCCCCCGTATCCCTCACTCTCAAAGCCTAGGGCCTCATTTGCAGGTAAGGTAAGCTCAGTCAAGTCGTGACATGAGGAAAAAATGCACTCGGTGGGAATTGAACCCACGACTTGCCGCTTACTAAACGACCGCTCTACCACTGAGCTACGAGTGCATGATTGCGCGGCTGAAATTACTTGTTATATCCTCATATTTGCAGTCTAGCCAGGCAGCTATTATTGCATCGTGTACTTCAACCTGTTCGTACACACTCTGCAGGGCCTGGCCAAGCGAGAGAGTTGAGCTTTGAATATGGATTTTCAACCATCAATGTATAGAGTCTGAGTTCATTGCTGTACAGCAAAACGCTACAATAGAATTATTATATGAGCCCCACTGACGACACGGGTGCATGGTGCGCGTCCATGGTGCAGCGTCAGTGTGCTCACTGGCAAGCGCGTACGCAGCCTGCCGCAGCAGTCACTTTTGGCGACTGCTCCGTGATTGATTTTGCGACGAACTACACACAAGTTCTTGTACCTTGCATACCCTCCCCCGTACCGGGCACAGGAAGTAGTTCCTTGAGCCGGATTGGGTTGATGCCGCTCAGTCGCGAGAGAATAAATTTCACACATATTAGTTTTTTGAGTCTCCAAGACAGGTAATTTATCGCCTTGTATATGCAGGCAGCAGAACTCTCCCTCCTATCGTGCTTGTATTGTATTACATGGATGCTACCTGTCAAAACTTTTCTGCTGAAGCCGTCGATCGACATCGAAATAGAGTAAAGATTGGACTTGATCGCATGCTGACCTGCATAACAGTGTCTGTATTTGTACGAAGGTCGAGTCGTTGAACTGCCAGCACAATTCACTGGATGCTCCCCAAATGGCTGGCTTGCAATCTACAAAAAATCGGGCACTGTGTTGCCTGACATCCTCTGCACAGTTGCCAGTATCGCTTGGTACTGGAGGTGACCAGGCAGCCCCAAGCGATTGGATTCTTTACAAGCAGAGCACACGTTTGCGCAAGCTCTGGGCATGCCTGTTGGGCAGCAACTGTTGGCAGGCTGTGCCGTTGCAAGCCCGTGTGCTCAACCACTACAGTGCCCTGTGCAGTTGCCGCCAGCTGTACCTGCGGCCCGCATGCTTGCCATCCTCAGAGTGTGCTAGCGGATGATGTCCTGGTTGCTGCCGAAGCTGACCAGGATCAAACCTGCTGCCCCATGGCATGCACCTACCACGTGCTCCTCGTTCACTTTGCAGCAGTCTGGGCAGTCCATGTCGTACTGCCGGTACTGACTGAAGCCGATGGGATGGCTAACTGGCGGTTGTTGGCCCTGCACGCCACCGATTTCCACTTGCACCGCCGTCATCTGCGCTGATTTGAAGCCCCTGAGGGAAATCACGCCTTTGCACCTGCACCTGCACCTGCCCCTGTCTGTGTTGCCACCTCCACCTGCATTGGCATGCCCAGCATTCCCACCGCCAGCTGGCCCAGCCCGCTGAGTGCGGGCAGCGAGGGTGCCGCACTTACCGCTGATGACGCGCTCCCGCTGCCACTTCCGCTGCTTCCCGCCCCGCTGCAGGGTTGCACGCCTGCACACAACAGCCAACTCATCCAAGCTGCCCAGTGGGGCAGCTCCTCCTAGGACTTCATCGTCCGCCGACTTTGTCGGCGTGCTACTCGCGCGCGACTGGCTTGACTCTCTGGCCCCTGCTGGCGCCTATTCAGCTTGATTGTGCACAATTTCGACGCCATTCTCCGTCCATCTGACTGAGGCCCAACTGGGCGAGCCACCTCAGGCACTTCCGCACCATCAGGCGCCACACTGGGCAGCATGTGAGCACCTGCAGCTACTAGCTTGTCCTCTACTGCAGCACCATGTGCTGCCCATGCTGCACGAATCACCGACACACAGAAATACATCTGCCATCAAGCTTTTACACAAAGCATACAGAAATACAGAAATACATTTGCCATCAAGCTTTTACACAAAGCATACAATCAACATCAAGGGGCACACCCCACACCAGCACATGCACAGTGCAGGACAGCCCACCGCCTCAGCGCAGGAGTGC
>Ga0307982_1003467_pt1 | contig 12588 bp, 10 predicted proteins | sample OrgLakmetagen989_FD_201847 | JGI IMG/M metagenome (GOLD analysis project Ga0307982, IMG submission 201847) | Saline water microbial communities from Organic Lake, Antarctica - #989 | ecosystem: Environmental > Aquatic > Non-marine Saline and Alkaline > Saline | place: Antarctica: Organic Lake... | reverse complement strand
GGGACGGGCGCTGGTGAGGCGCTCAATCGTCGGCAGTGGGCTGGCGGCAGGGGAAGTCGGAAGTTGGAGGGGCGTAGGTTGCACGCCAAAGCAACAGGCACAAAGTAGAGGCATGGGGGGCAACATGTCAAGTGAAGCACCCCCACTTGTGAAGTGGTTTAGGTGCATTAGCGCGGGCTGCGAGAGCAGCCATCATCTGTGCTTGGCCGCGCACCAGGGCAATCCGTGGTGAGCATCAATCCTGGAGCTATGGCTTCAGGCGTCGGCCACGCCGGCGTTAGAGGGCAAGGACGCACAATGACAGATGGGGGGTGTCAGAAATACAGAAATACATTTGCCATCAAGCTTTTACACAAAGCATACAATCAACATCAAGGGGCACACCCCACACCAGCACATGCACAGTGTAGGACAGCCCACCGCCTCAGCGCAGGAGTGCGCTCACATGCACAGTGCAGGACAGCCCACCGCCTCAGCGCAGGAGTGCGCTAAGGACCATTGTCATCATTGTGATCATCTTGTGTACTCATGCTCAGCAGGGACATCAGAGTGTCGAGCCCTTCGGGCGCAGCCGTGTTTGCGGTAGCGCGCCCGAGCGGACTCTTTCAAGTAAAGAGGTCACCGAGGTCTGCAGTGAGGGCTTCATTAAGAACTATGGAAGTATGCTTTGAGAAAAGCTTGGTCATCGAATGTATTTCTGTATTTCTGTATTTCTGTATTTCTGTATTTCTGTATTTCTGTATTTCTGTATTTCTGTTGCCCCTTGGTGCACTTCGGTGCTCCATGCATCAAACTCGTCGTACAAAACGCTGTTGCACGCCTGCTGGGCCGTGCACGATGCAGCAGTGGATGATGCACTGTCTGTTGCTGAGGCTGGTCAAGCCCCCTCCCCTCCACCCCCCCGTCCCTCTAGGCAAGATCGTCTCAGGGCGTGGCAGCAGCTGAGCCTGCCAGGCGAGCCCAATCCCATCGGAAATGGCGAGGCAGCCGGGCTGGTGTTATTATTATTTTGGTGGCGGCCAGCCAGCCACCCCCCGCAGCTGACTTTGGTGGTCTACGGTAGTATGCTTTGAGAAAAAGCTTGGTCATCGAATGTATTTCTGTATTTCAACCAAACCAACAGACAGAGAAAGAAGAGAGAAAACACGAATCAGAGAGAAAAAAGAATATATATTTTTTTGCATTTCAGGCCTTGCACACACGCGAACATGTTGCTCAAAGGCTGAAGTTCACATCAGCCTAAGCTTCCAACAAGATCCCACAATGAACCTAGGAGGGACAGCGCACGCAGGTCCTGCAACGACATTGCGCACCCTCCGCTATCCCCCCCTTCTTCCTCTGTATTGACTCCCTTGCCCCCCTCCTCCCTACGGGGGAAATAGAAATAGAAAATTAACAAGTGAGGCAGAGCAAAAGCTGCCACATGATGGTGATGATGTGCCCCCACTGCGAGGTCCGGGGGATCTGGTGAGATCGCCACTTCCGCCCCATGACCCCCCACCAGGCCTGCCACTGGGCCTGGCAAGCTTGCTGGTGTCAGGCGCCCCCCCTGCTCCTGCTGTGGTGCCCCCGGGTGGCGCCATGCTGGTGGCACCGTGCTGGGTGCCAGCTCCCTGATGGATGTGCTGGCTGCATTTCAGGTGTGATGTCCCTGCAGCGCGGTGGGCAGCAGTCGAAGTGGCAAGTTCCATTGTTGATTCAGCATTCATGCAGAGGCAGAGGTATAAATCAATTTTCGAGCTGGATCATGAAAGTTGCTCTCGGTCTCATTGGGGCAACAACCAGTGGAGAATAATCCATCGCAAAACAAAGCCGGGTTCTTATTTGCTAGAGCTGGTGCGGTTGCCACAGGCAGTAACGCCAACCTTTGTCAAGATTGGATTCGGGGGCTGAGCACCTGATGCAGAATACATGCACATCCATACGATCCCGGAAAACGTGTGGTTGGGCAAATGGCACACGCTGCCTATGCACGTCCAGGAACACGACCGCCATTCAGACTCTTGACCAGCTCCAGGAAGGCAGTATCGGCCTGAGCCTCCTGCTTGCCCAAGTACTCAAGTGTGGTGGTGCATACTTGCAGCTTCTGCTCGCAGCCAGTGAGCTTGGTGCTGAGCCAGTCTGACACGTGGTCACGGTCTTTCTTCATAAACACCTTGCCAACACTGCGGTAGATGCCGTGTTCTGCTGGGGTTTCGCTGAGCACCTTGGTCATCAGCTCAGCTGAGCGCTTCTCGCGCTGTGCTGCCATAGATTTCTCTTGGGCCTGCTTCTTTTGCCGGGCAACATCCTTCACGCGGCCTTCAACCTCGGCAATGTTTGCCAAGTCTTCCTGGGTCAGCTGGCGTGCAGGGCCGCGCGACTTCTTTGAAGGGGGTGGTCGCCAAGCTTTGCCTGAGCACCTGCGACACGACGAGGGGTACACAAGAATTCCAACCACGGCTCCGGCAAAACACACCTTTGGTAGCCAGTGGATGCCTCTTCAATAGTTGGGTTCAATTTCAAAACAGTGTCATAATCTTGAGTTGCTTCTGCCTTGCTGCCGTTCTTCTCGTAGGCAACAGCTCTGCGACAAAGCAAAGTGCTGCCGTTACTGGACCCTTGAAACCAAAACAGTGGGCGAACCTTCTGAAAAGCGCTTTAACATTGTCCGGTGACGATGTCAAGCACGCTGTGCAGTCTTCAATAGCATTAGAAAATTGGTCTTGCTTCAAATAGCACTGTGCTCGGTTGCACAAAACAGTGGCTCTGTCAGCTGTGGAGATATCTGTTTGCAGAGCAGCCGTGTACTTTTCCACAGCTACCCCCAAATCACCAGTAGCGTATGCTGCATTTCCTTCTGCCTTCAATTCCTTCCACGACGAAGCCATTGTTTGCAAACAGCTCAGGTGCAATACTGGTCAGTACAGCTATGAAACGGCGACGAAACGCGAAGCGAGTTGACGCGGCATGGAGAGAATACCTAAATGCAAAACCCTTACGAATGAAAATGCTGTAATGGTGAGCCTGAAAAGAGTTAGTTACTCCAAGTGCGGCAGCAAGGGGCTGTGTGGAGGGGGCTTGCAATACCCCCGTGACAGCAAATGGTCAAACACCCGTGCCGATAAACACTCTCTGCCCCCGAAGATAGCACTGCATTTGACCAAGCAGCAAATTGTGCCTAATTTTCCAACATGATTGATGCTGACAAGACAACTCGGGGGCCATCCGCATTCCGACGATTTCCCCAACGCACTTTCTCCAGCATCGATTCGCATCCAATCTGCATAGGCACTGTAAGTTGGCATGCACACAGCCATACAATGGTCAGAATACATGGGTTTGTTTGTAGTGTAATCGTGTGAGGCGCTTGGTCTGTGGGCTTTCCTCGCGTACTGCAAAATCAACGAAGCAGGTCTGGGCTCACCGTTACGAGTGCTTGGAGCTGATTGCCTCTGGTGGCTTCTCCTCAATCGTCAGGTATGCCAGGGCAAGGCCTCATTGCTGTCAACGTGCTACATGAACACTTTGGTTAATGCAGGGCAAGGGACTCTTTCTGCGGAAACGCTGTGGCCATCAAAGTTATTCCTGCGCATCTTGTCGCAGTGGGTCGGCAGGAGTGCGGCAACCTGGGGCAACTGCAGGCTGCTCATGCTGGGGGTCCCAGGCGGGTGGTGCGAATGCTGGATCGATTCATGGCCGAGGGCTGCTTGTGCATCGTCTTCGACTGCCTGGGGGCGTCGCTGCATGACGCGCGGGCGGCCGGGCGGCTGTCCCCCCTCAGCCTGTCCCTGCTTCGCAGCATCGCCCTGCAGAGCATGCAGGGCCTGGCAGAGGTGCACAATGCAGGCCTCATACATGCAGACATCAAACCGCATAACATTCTCATGGGGACACGGGCCTTGCATAACGTGGCGGTGCAGCAAGCTGTGCTGCCCAGCCTGCCCCTTGGTGCCGCTGAGCACTCCGGCCTCGCCTTCCACGCACCCACCTGCACCCAAGCTGCCCTGGATCCAGAGTCAACACAAGTGAATTTAATCGACTTGGGCAATGCAATAGCCTTTGGGGATGTGCATGCGTGCTGCAGTGACTTCGAGGTGGCTCCCCTGGGGTACCGCGCCCCCGAGCTGCTGCTGGGCTGCCCAGCCATTGACTTCAAAATTGACGTGTGGGGGCTGGGCATGGTGCTCCTGGAGATGGCACTGAACGATAGAGTGGTGAATGCTCTAAGTGCTCAACATGCCTTGGGCATCGTGGCTGACCTGCTGGGACCCCTGCCCAAATCACTCCTGCAGCGAAGCAGCCTGCCTCAGCGGGCAGCCCCCTTCACGGCTGCAACCGCACCAAGCGAGGGCATGGTCAGTCCTGGTTCCGCAGCACACTGTAGTGTTGCTGTGGGTCTGCTTTTACGCCAGCAGAAGTCCAAGTGGGCCAGTGTGCCTCACCTGGTTGGTTTCCTGGGGGGGTGTCTTGCCCTGGAGCCCCAGCAGCGCATGAGCCCCCTGCAAGCCCTGCAGCACCCATTCCTGGAATCACTTTTCCCGCTGCGTTCAGTACTTCCGCCTGCAGCTGTGGAGGCGCTGCACCGTTGCAGTGCAGCAGCTGGTGCAGACGCTGCGGTGGCTGGAAGGGCTCCCGGCAGTGGGCCCACCGTGCCCATCCCCGCCTCCAAGCGCCCCCGTGCCCGTGGCGTCAAGCGGCAACGTGAGAAACTATCTGGCTTGGGCGCCCTTACGGTGGCCAATAACGAATAATACATTGCTTTGTGTGCACTCGTTGCATGCACATGGCTGTACAAGCAGCGCTGGGGCGTGGGCATTGCTAGCGAGCTGGGCGAGGCATGGACGGACGGGGCCTGTGTAGGGAACAAGTGTGAAGGCAAACACATGGCATATATGCATAGGCTGCTACTCACCCCCTTGCTGGGCGGGGACCGCCACCTGCAGGCCGTGGGCTGGCCCCAGGGCGGGGACCGCCGCCTGCAGGCCGTGGGCTTGCCCCTGGGCGGGGGCCGCCAGCAGGACCACGTGCAGGGCCGCCAGCTGCGGCTGCTGGTGCCACACCTGCTGCAGCACCTGCGGCTGGGGCACCGATGCCAGCACCCTGCGACATAATTTTGACAAAGTCGTCGCGCTTCGCTGCGACCTTCAGCATCTCTTCCGCTTCTTCCTCTGTGAGCTTCTCGCCCAATTTGTCCATACCAGCTATGAGTTCCGTTTTTGTCAGCTCTCCCTTCTTGCCGGTGTCGAACAGATCAAATGCATCCGCGAAAGCCTCATTGTATGCTGGGTTTGCCATTTTGCTGTGCATCGATTTCGCAAACTTGATGAAGTCCACCGAGTTTTCATCCCCAAATTGCCGAAGCATGTACTTGAGGTCTTCCTCGCCGAAGCTTTGTCCTGCAGGGTCGTCGTTGGCTTTCAAGAATGTTGCTTGGTGGCGTTTTGCTGCACTAACCGAAAGTATCATTCAGCACTGCCTTGAGCTTAGATGTGGTGATAGTGCCACTCCTGTCTGTATCGAACATCTCAAATGCTGCCATGTACTCTTCGATTTTATCCTTTGGAATTCCATCCTTCTCGAGGACAGCGATCGGATTCGACATTGCTGTTACTGTGAGCAGATTTGTCGGCAATCAGCCTGTGCTTGCATACAGGCAGCACCAAGAAGAGGGCCAGGAAACAAACGCCATAAAGTCTGTGGCATGTCTACTGGCATACAGTCTTTATGCTTTTGACTGCCAGCGCACTCCGCCGCCAAAGCGGCTTGTGCTGCTGCTACCTGTTGTGGGGGGCAAGCCAGCTAAACTACCCAACAAGAAAATCGATTCGCTGCCGCTCGCGTTCAAATTGGTTTCGAAGTACCTGCATTCATTTTTCTCGTAGCTTGCTTCAAGGAAAGTCTCTAAGTGGCATGCTGCAGCAATTTGCTTTTAGGTCACAGAAGACAAGCAAGGCAGCTGTTGCCAAATTTGAGCAACCACAATGGAATTTGGATCGCTGGAGGAGATCCTGCATGCACACCACGAGATAGAAAACAATGTTCGTTTCAATTCAGATGTCATCTCGATGGTTTCGGCACCGCTCTTGTCGCAGAATAAAGCTCATAAACGCAACGCACCGTTGGATTCAAATGAAACTTTGGAACCAGCAGCAGCGGATCCAATTTGCAAACAAAGTTTCAAAACTGCTGGTAAGAAACCCAGTTGCACCTTCTGATTGACAAAACTCGACGTATTTTGCAGTCTTGCGTGGCACAAGGGAAATTGCTGGCCGCACTGCACTTGAAACGACGGTAGCAGCTGCAGTCGAACACTTAGACGTGCGCCTGGCTTCAGTGCAGGCGGCATACAACAATGATTCTGTTGCCCTGTATGACGAGAAGCAGCTTCCTGATGGTGTCCGCCCTTTACCTAATGGGATGTTTCGGGTATTCGGCCTCGTGCAGGGTCGAAACAAGTGGGTGGCTGATGTCGATTCTGCTGCAATGGCTGCGCGCATACACTTTGCAGCTATGGCTGAAGGTTCATACAGTAGTCCACAAGCTGCTAAGAATAACACAAGGCAGAATCCTGCGAACCCTGATTCATATACTCAAAGCAGCACCTTGCTTGCAGCTGCAAGGACCAACTGCAATGTCTCTCGGGTTCTCGATCCCAAGAATCCATCACTCATGCCTCCGGATATCATTAATTTCCGGCATCTGTGCGAAGATGCGTATCACGAGTTGAATACAATGCCGGCGATAAAACCAAGCGAGCGTTTCTCGGTCAAATCAAGCCACCTCACTGCATCTCAAACCGATGGACAGGACCTTGCAGCAAGCGTACCTCAACAGACCGCTCAAATGAGTGTTGCTGACATGGTAGCTACAGCATCAATTGATGAGGAACAATGGCCTCTATGGTTCGCAGCAGAAGAAGATTCATCAGTATCAATATTGTCAGTTGACGTATGTGCATCTCTTCTGAATTCTGCAAAATGTGCTGACGATCGGGCAGGTTTGCTGACTCCTATTGTGTGTCAAACAAAGCGACTGATCACAAGCATGATGGGTATTATCATCACGAGAGGTGTCTTCTTTCCTGATGAAGCCAGGGTGCCACTGCTTTCTGTTGTTGCCACTGGTAGCTTTGCTGAAGTGGCCAAGGATGATATCAGGGCCAACAGCCCCAGGGCATTCATTTGCCAACCAAAACAGAGCCGAGTCACTCGAAATCTCTCGCTATTTGAACCACCAAAGGGCCCACCTCATGTTGCTGATGACGAGGCTTCTTTTGCGACCACATGCATACAACTGCAAGCTCAAAACAAATTGTCCACACCGGGCACTTCTTCGAGCTGGAACACTGAAATTGCAGTTCCAGTGGGTTTTCTTGATGAGGACTGGAGTTGGGCTGCCCTGGAAGGCTGCACAAGTGCCAGCTCAGCACGTTCGGAAACACAGGAATTTTATGCAGCAACGGAGGTCGCACGCGCAATTTCGCACACGCAAGCGCTTCTACAGGAAAGCAGTGCACAAAGTGTAAACAGTGCTAATATTTGCAAGCATCCTGCTGCGTGGAAAGAGTTTTGCTCAGACCTTTGGCAGGTGGTGATCAGGAAGCACGCTCCTGAATTGCTCAAAGGCCGCCCCCAAACATTTGAGCTGGACCTGTGCAGTCTTCCAAGTATGCAAAGTATGCAACTCAGACTGCTCCACCAAATCGAGCACTCCAAATTGCAACATTCGTCACTAAGGACAATTTTGGGGATAGAGCAAGCTGCAAGCGAAAGCATCATGCACAGGAAGCAAGGATTGCTCGCCCGGGAAGTTATACTCTCGAACAGAATATCTGAATTTCTGGTTGTGTCCCACATGTTGCAGTCTCACAAGTATCGGGCTCCCCCACAGAGAGCGCGAGCCGGTGCTTCGAGGCCGGGGCTTTTCCGCAGCCTGAGCTCCCTTGGTGAAGAGCCAACAGAAAGAACTTCAGCAAACCTGCCTCGCAAGTCAGACGCTTCACCAGCCAATAAACAGAAAATACAATCACAGAAGGCGAAGTCCCAGCAGAATCGCCGCAAGCAACCGAGGGCAAGACGCGCACGAAAAGCACTCAGTAGTGGATCACGCAGGCGTTCAAGTGCTAGCAAGAGGACCAGCGCTCGCAAGCAGCGTCCTCTTTCTCAGCGCTCGCTGGATTTTTATGCAGCAGTGTTTGAAAGTGCTATTGCAACTTCTTCAAGCAGCAGTTTTGCCGCCAGGCTAACTTCAGCTGATGTCCGTTTTGACCCAACCGTCAGTGATATGTGCGCTTGCGGCATTTGCGGAGGAAATGACTACCCCGGGGGAAACCTGTTGCTCAAGTGTGCATCCTGTATGGCGCAGGCCCATGTTCAATGCTGGCAGCACGTGGGAAATACTATCAGCCACACTGCAGCCCATGGCGATGATTTTTGTTGTAGCGTCTGCGAAACAAGAATGGCTGCAAGCACAAGTCGGCAGCCTGCTGCCAGCTTGCCAAAACACGACATTTGCTCTTTATGTCAAACTGGCCCTGGAGGGTTACCGCTGGTTTGGGGCATTGTTGACAGCCAGCAGTCTGAGTTGCTATCAATATGCCCTAGAGGTCAAACAGTGCAGTACTGTTCGCCGATAACGTTTAAGTCCAGCGGTAAACACAATACCGAAAGCATGGGCAGGAAAACTGGCGTTCTGATGACTGTACATGCAGTTTGTGCAATGCTTCAATGTGCAGTAGACTGGAAAAAAATAGAAGCGAGTGATCATGAGCTGCAAGCCAAAGTGAAGCAAAGCGAGCTTCCTGACCTGTCTGCAGCGCTGGTTGTGCAAGATCAATACAAAGGTCGGATGGATGAGGCAAGGCAGACATGTCTGCACTGTGCCAATGGTAATTTGCCGGCAGAGGCAGACGCGGGGTCAAGGCAGAAGCTGGCATGTGCCCACTACAGTTGTGCTCTTCGCGCCGGCCAACTCATAAAATGCCGCACTGAGCACTTGGAGCAGGACAAAATCACAGAGGTTGGCTATTCTGTGTTACCAAAAGACAAGGGAAAATCCACTGTACATTTGGATGGGTGCTTTCCTGATCTCAAACTAAACACCAAAGCAGTTTGTGCAGTTTCACCAAAGAGCCTCAAGTCAATCATGAAGTTTCACAGGAAAGCTTACGAGAGATCAACGTTCACTTGGTCATACCGCCTGATTCCCAATCTGATCACCTTCATCGACCGGACACGAGTGATTGTGCACCCAACACACTCGCACACTTGTGCGGGCTTCATCGTTCCTGCGGGCATATTTCAAGGAACCAAAGAATCCGCATGCATGTACATGAACACAATCCCAAGCCTGCATGGCCTTGCCCTGGCAATTGCCTTCGACTTTCTGGATTCCTCCGAAAGTGCCGTGCTGCACCTTGCAGTGTTGGGGAGCAAGGTTGCCCACCACTCGTGGTCCACTGCTAGTGCATCGCCAGCGCTGTCAACCACCCATGCAAGAATGCTGAGTCATGCCTTGGGCGGCTACCTTGTCCAGCTTGTGTGCCCCTTGGAGCTGAGTAGCGCACTTCGTCAAGTTGCAGCAAACAAGAAGGTTTGCGTAGATTGGCAATGGCCGGAGCTTTTCGAAGACAGTCTGGAAGATGCAGAAGCGTGCGTACTGGAGGCCCACCAGCGTGAGCTAGAATCATCAGTTTCGGTCGATGCAGTGGACTTTGTTGGCCAGAGGGGCTTTCTGCAGCGAGTCGCTGCTCGTTTGTCCAGCTTGCACGAAGCTCGGCGCCTGCAGGTCTTCCGCTTCTGCTTGAAAAGCTTTCTTGTGCTACATGAGGCGCGGTTTCAACACCTAAACAACCGCTTCGATGGAGTTGCAGACCAAAAGCGTTTTCCCCGGTTTGAAGTTGCAACTCGACTGGTTCGGTCGTGGGCGATCACGCACCAGCCAACAGAAGACCTTGCCACGAAAAGCTCTTCGCATTTTCCAAATCCTTCGCAGGTGCGCCTCAGCACGGAAGTGCATGGTGCAGTCATGGCATATCTTTGCTCTAAGAATCGTGATGAGGCAAGTGCTGATGACAAAGCCGACGATGCGGTTTTGGGACAAGCCATCATGACGTGCTCCATCATTCCGCCAGCACCAGCAAAGAGCAAGCTGCCCAAGACCCCTCTCCACATCCAACTGCCAGAATTCGTCTTGACTGCAGATGTACATGTGGACCCTGCTGCCGAAGTGACAAGCGCACACAAGTCATCAGGCGGCGATGCCCATGTCACGGCGCTGACCAGCACCACGAAACCTGAAACAAGCAGCAGCGGCAAGCGCTTGAGAGCAGCAATTGAAAAGCCAGCAAGCCCCGTTCATGTGGGAATCCGCAGCAACAAGACACCAAGGCGCACTACGGCAGCGCCAAGTGCAGTGGACCCGAAACCACAGGCCAACTTGGCACCTGCAACGCAGCGTTCGCAATCTCAGGATTGCACACCATTGCCCAAGCCGCCGCCAACTGCCCCGCGCCGAAGGACCAGGGGCACCGGTATTCAAGCTGATTTGGATTATTTGCTTTGATTGAGAAATGACAAATCCAATGAATGGCTATGAAAAATCAAACATCAGTGCTGCTTGCTGCTTGTCCGATGCGCCGTCATGGGCGCTTGCAGTAGCGCTTGCCAGTGGATTTTGCACAGCAGTAGGCTTTGAACTGGGGGCAGAAATGTGTCCAGTATGAGGCGTGCTTGCGAAAAAATATCCCCCGGAGCTGGTGGTGTTGGTCAGCAGGCGGGGCGTCATATGGCTGTGGAAGTTGCGGGGGCTGACGAGGAGACTGGCCAGCCCGGCAGAGCGAGGCTGGACATCTTGTTGTGTGCGCGTGCTGCTGGGTAGCAGGTCTCTGCGTTCATCCTGAGAGCCGAACTCAGCATCGTGTGTGGCTGCTGCTTGTGCGGGTGCCGCCCCAGGTGCCCCTGGTGCTTCTGGGTGCACCAGCTGCAAGCAGTCGCTCATCAGTGCACGCAGCTTCGGATGACTCCCCAGCAGCGCTGCAGTGCCAGCTAGCAGCTCCTCAGACTTGGAGCTGACACGGGTGACCACTGTGTTGCGATCACTGCCTGAGCTGGAGGAGGGGGCGCCCCGGCTGTGGGCGGCCTGCTGGGGGGCAGCAGTTACGTCGCCCGCCGCGGCAGCCTTGTCCCCTGTCTCCTGCTGCTGCAGCTTGCCCCGCAGAATGTACCCTGCAGGGCCGCTGGCACTGGATGCAGCTGCAAGCGCCCCCAGCCCCGTGGGGGTGCGCAGGTGAGGCGGCAACGCGAAGAACTCCAGCACTGCCTCTTGGTCAATATCCAGGTCCTGCTGTCCGGTGGCGTTGCTGGGGTGGCCGCCGTGAGAAACTTCAGCTACAGAGGCAGCTGCAGCGGAGTGCATGCTGCCTGATACAGCTGGTAAAGCGGCTTTGACTTCGAAGACAGAGTCAGTGAGGGGAGAGGCGAGGGGGGCCACCGGGGCATGGTGGGGCTCACCACCCCCCCCCAAGCCCGATGCGCTGTGCGCAGAGGACTGCAGGGTGGAGTGATTAGGGCCCTGATCAGGGAAGAATTTCGATGCAGCCTGGCCGCTGCGCTTGCCGTGTGAAGACTGCGAGGACACGTCATCCCACTCCGCGTTGCCCCCTCGAGGGGTCAGGCCCAGCTGCGCGAGGAAATGGGCGTTTTGCGAGGTGAACAGGGTGTTCGCATTGTGGATGAGGCCCTGCACAATAGTGTCCAGTGGCGTGCCTGGCAGCTGCATGTGCTGGGTTCCTGTTGCGCTGGGCAAAGGCGGGGGCACGAACTGAATCAGGGCACCAGCCGGTGTGCGTTGCAGCTGCACCGTGGAGTTGCTCAAACGATCCACAGCCGTGTACTGTCCGTGCATGGATGACGAAGAGGCATGTGTTGTGCCAGCTGCGGCCGCCGAGGGCAAGGTGGGGGACGCCGGTGATGCTGGGCTGCCGTGCCCGTGGTGCCCATCTGCCTCGTCGCCGGACTCACTGCTGGAGAACGCGCTGCCGTGGTGCATGGTGTACCGGCCGGCCTGAGCAGCAGAGGCCATGCGGCTTTGCTCTGTGGGCTGAGATCTGTGGCTCAGCAGGCCCAGCAGCAGCTGCGTGTGGGCCCGTTTGCGCAGAGGCACCAAGGAGCCCCCTGGCGTGCGCTGCGGGATGAGGTTGGCCAGCTTGTGTGGGTCCAAGTCTGCATCGGTGGCGATTTGCATGCTTTGCAACCTGCGTTTCTTCCCGTGTTTCGGCTTGGTGGGCGGCGGGCCCCCCGAGGTGGCCGCGGGGGCTGCGAGGGTTGAGGATGTTGCTTGCTGGCCGCTGAGCTGCGCTGTTTGGGCAAAAAACCCAGTGCTGTAGCCGCCGTTGCTGCTGCCAGCAGCAAATACATTACAGCCAGGAACCACTGTGGGGTGTGCTGACGCGGCAGCACTTGACAGCAAATGCAGGCGTCCATCCGGCCCCATCACAGCAGTGGGTGCGTTGCTGCTGGGGGCATGCAGCGGCATGCCCATGGGGTGGCCCCACACTGCATGCAGGGGGGCGCGGTGAAAGCCGATGGAGGATAGGGGAGGCAGGCC
>Ga0307982_1003465_pt1 | contig 12589 bp, 15 predicted proteins | sample OrgLakmetagen989_FD_201847 | JGI IMG/M metagenome (GOLD analysis project Ga0307982, IMG submission 201847) | Saline water microbial communities from Organic Lake, Antarctica - #989 | ecosystem: Environmental > Aquatic > Non-marine Saline and Alkaline > Saline | place: Antarctica: Organic Lake... | reverse complement strand
TTGAGAGTACATGGTCACAATTGCATTATGCAACAAGGACACTCAGCCCAGTCAGACTTGTTCTGAAGGTTACACTTTTTCTGTTACTGTATTGTACAGGGGTGTTTCTTTGTTTTTGGGGAGTATTAACTAGACTAGACTAGACTCCATCAGCCACCAGGCATTAGGAGTTTTGGTTTGGAGTGAGTCTGCTGTCTCCACTTCGGCCTATCCCTCGAAATGGCAATCCACTCCTTAAATTCCTTGGAAATGCCTTTCCTGGGAAGCGCATTCTCCAGCGCCCTACCCCACGACATCTGTAAGCAACTGACCGGCCGAGAATGCACTGCCCAATACTTGGCTGCCCCTTTTAACACTATGCAACATGCTAGCTCACATGAACCTTTGATGAATAAAAATAAGTGTTCGAAGTGTATGGTGTAAACGTACTACCTGGACTTATATGTGATTGATTTGATTCCGCAAAAGCAGCACATGTACTTTTTTTAATGCCTCTGTGACTACTGTGTGCTTGTTTTTCTTTGTTATTGGGAGAGTATAAACTAGACTAGACTAGACTTGCTGATTCTACAGTAGACAGTAGTGTGAATGTTCAAAACTCATGTCCGTTCGCCGTTCGTGTAATTTTCATTCCACCTTTGAAAGCCCAATATCTCGCATAAAGGCAAAACGGGTGTCCAACTACAGGAACTACAGACGAGCATCAGGCGTTTGAATCAATCCAGGGTTCTAATCTACTGGAGGTAAATTTATAAATCTACGTCTGTCGTTGTTTTTGTATTCAAAAAGTTGTCCAACGCATCCTGGCTGCTGCTGATGCTAGTGCTGGTCATCCCATTACCAATTGATGGGTCTCGAGCCAAGTCTGCGATGGCGACCGCTGCGCTCTGAGCCCTTGGGGCTAGACTTCGAGCTGCGGAAGGTACCACCAGTCGATACACGAGTTGGTAGCCGCTGGAAAACCTAGAGTAGGTTGCAGCAAGAAAAGAGAGTTAATGAAACCCTCCATACCATTCGGGAAGCTAGTGCATACACATTTAAGCAAATGTTCATGAACTACATGAAGAAGTATAGTACGTAAATAACAAAATCAAATGTAAGCAAATGTTCATGAACTAAATGAAGAAGTATGGTATTCGAACAACAAAACGATTCGAGTTGTCAACGGAGAATGGAAATGGGGTCGGAAAGAAAAGTGTACCCGCCGCCACCGCCGTGTTGCTGGCTTGCGATCATGAGCGAGTCGCCGTGCTTGAGGCGGCCGCGCAGAGGTCCATCAGGTTTGTTGAACTCCAACGGCTGCGGAGCTGCGCGGACGCCTCCCGTCATGCCCAACAGCCAAACGCCAGCACTACCACTGCTGCTGCTGTAACCGTCGTCATTGCTTGTGCTACCACTTAAGCTTCTTGACGTCGAGGAAGAAGACGAAGAAGACACGGCAAAATGGTCGTAGCAAGACACGGCATAAGATGGTGCTTCATCAGCGCTAGCATTGGTGCCTGGCATGAGATCGACGCGAATGAGAGCGTGCACGTCACTGAAATGCGATGCGATTTCGTCTGCGGCCAAGCCTCTGTTAAGACACGATAGAAGGGAAACAAATACAAATCAATCAATCAATCACTCCATCCGTCAATGAGTGAGACAGGGACTTAGCTCCCCACTAAAAATTGCATTCGTTGACTCCAGGACAAAATATCAACGTTAAAAAAAATCTTATGCCCTCATTCTAAGGATCCGAACTATGTCTATGTTGTGTGCCAACAGTATGTGCTCACATCTTATTGCGCAGCGCGTCCAGAGGCCCTTCGATGCACACGTCACAGATGCGATTTCGGCCGATGCGATTGATGACGTTGCCAAGCACTACACGACGCGCGAGCAAACCAGAATTACTGCCACCTTCGTTTTCACTCTCTCCTTGAATAGAGTGATTGTCTTCAGTAGGCAGCAAAGCGGAGTGCGTCAGCTCAAGGTAAGGCAGTTCGTGAGGCGGCAGCGGCAATGGTACCGGTGCACGGGTAACCATTACCGGTGCAGCCCCTGACCTTGGCACAGCGTACTTCATGTTCGAACGGCGGCTTTTCCTGATAACACTATGGCCGAGGTAGGCACTCGATTTGTCGCTGTCATCGTCGGAATTGTCGCTGCCTCCCACACGGTCGTTGTTGTGGCGCGCCCCAGGATGCAATCGTGCGAGAGACGGGCCAGCACTCACAGCTGCAGCTGCCGTGGTCACCCTCGCGCGGTGTATTTTCAAATTCACGGCGAGGTCTCCTCCGGGCACATGCTTCTGTTGCTGCTGCTGTAAAAGAGCGTCGAGCTTCGCTAATTGGTCCGTCTGAAACGAGTCAAACACACACACACATAATGTTTATAAACGGTAACAAGTCAGGCATCCGGGCAGCAGTTAAACCAAAGAGAAGGAGAAACTCCCGACTCGGCACCTCAAAAGGATCCTTTTTACAACCTGGTAAGCGCTTCCTCCGTTGGCCGCCGCAGAAGCCGCTTGGTGGCCCGGTCGTCTCGCCACAGAACCCACCGCTAAGCTCAGAGCTCGCTCGTGGGCCTCGGCTGCTAGGATATCGTGAGAATTGGTCGCACCACGTGAGGAAGAAAAAGAAGGAGAAGCAAGCAACATGTAGGCGCGCCGGTCAAGATCCGCTCCATCTTCGCCGCCCTCGAGGCGTTTGCTGGCCTCCTCTTCAAGCTCTTCTCGATTTAACGCCGCTGCTTGCGAGTGCAATGCTGTTTGAACAAAAGAACGCAGCATGGAAAAATAGAGTTTAGCCCACCTACACATGCACCTTCAGGAGATATGAAACCCACATGTCTTTCCACGCACGCACAAGAGTATGGTGTTAGTTGTGTAGAAATAGTATATTATGTCTCTGTCTCTGTCGGTCTTTGTCTGCCCCACTTTCTTGTCTCTCTTCCAAGCACGCACCTGCTGCAGGAGTCCACACGTGGCGTTGTTGCTTTGCCGCAAAGCGTTTGCGCGCTGCCCTGTCCTCAAGTGCTTCCTCCTCAGGCATTCGATGTTGCTGTCGCCGTGCGTCAGCTTCTTTGGTACGCCTACTAGTTCCGCTGCCATTTTCTTTCCATCTTCTAAGGTCGTTCACATCGACATAGTCATCGTCGTCGCTCTCGTCGCTGCTGTCCTCGTTCATGTCGAAACCTGGCGCTCCTGCCGTTTCTCCTCGGCCCACGGTCACACCAATACCACTGCTATCGTGGTCGCCACTACTTATGACGCCCGAGGCCTTCTCATGAGATTGCTCTCTCTGTGTAACGCCCATCTGGCTGCTGCTATGGCCGTGTTCACCATTGGCGCCTGCCGCTGAATTCTCAGAGGCAGAAACGTCACCCGATAGTCCGGCAACCGCAGGTCCTATTAACGCATAGCCCTGGTTCCGCATCTCAGCCGCCTTGCGAGCAGCCGCGTCAGCTGCCACGGTGCGGCGGCGAGCGCGGTGACCAAATCGCTCGTTGCGCATGCCAACTGCCAGCAAACCGTCGCCCGCGTTCCCATTGCTGCTAATGCTACTGCTGCTAGTCGTAGAGTCGTTTTCATTCGTGTGAAGGCCTCCGCTGCGATGGTGATGCCTTCTGCCAGAGCTCGTCGGGTCTGAACCACCGCCGTTGTTGTCATCGTCGACATTATCATTGTTATCACTCGAGCGCCGTGGAGACGGTAAGCGTGGAGATTCCAAGGCCAGGGCAAGCTCCTTAGCTAGATCGCTGTCGTTGTTATAGTCGCTGCCCTGTGGTCTCCTTCTACCGACGCGGCGATTGGCGTGCACTCGTTCTTCTTCCACACTGTGATTCGCCAAAGCAGTAGGTGCCGGTGGCTGAGCAGGATGACCTATACTGCTCTCTGGCAGCAACAGCGGTGGAGGAGGCGAAAACGAAAGTGATTCTCTTTCTTCGTCGTCTTGACGTTTTCGTTGATGAGGTGTTGGGAGAGCTTCTATTGCGAGGTCGCGGTAATTATCCAAGCCTGGCACCTGTAGTAAAACAAAACGTGCAGAAGACCCAATGAGTCTTTCCGAACGAGTACGACGACTAAACAAGATGCCCCCCTCCCTTGAGTAAAAGCAATCCACTTAACCTCATATCCCTTTTCTATCCCAAAAACCATGCATTCCCTCGCACAGCTTATTTTCTCCTCTTCCTTATCTTCTTCTTACTTCATTGGCGCCGAGTGCCGCCGCAAACTCCTCTGCCATCACTGCTTTATCCGCGGCCGCCCAGCGCTTCTCTTCCACCACACGGGCTGCGCGAGCTTGTTTGGTGGCCGCCAAAAACTCGTCTTCGGCCTTTTGGCGAGCCGCAATCACTTCCGCTTTCTCGCGGGCTGCTTCGATCTCTGCCCGGTCTTCTCGCTCGTGCCATCGTATGTGAATCTGGATCAGGAAAGAAGAACACAATAAACGGCAAGACTGAGACAAAAAAAATATACTAGAGAAATGGTTCACTGTGCCATAGTATTCAACCACGGCACTCCACCAGTGAAACTACCATACAAATATTCAAGCACATGTGCACTGCCAAGTTAACACTTCTCAGATAACTATTTTTCTTCAGCTACGTACAGACCTGAAATTGTCGAGCGTCCGTGAACACTCTGGGTACCAACGTAGCGGCATCCTTGGCCGCTGCGAGTGCTTGCTTGGACACGGCTCCTGCTCTCACAAACGCAGGATCAACGTGAGCTTCAGGCAATTGATCATTAGAGACCGACGAAAGTTTGGGCTTGCAGCACTCGGGCCGACGGCAATAAAAGCATTCCTTGCTGTTGTGGCTGGCGTTGGCTGCGTGGGCCATGTTCGCAAGTCGCCGTTCGATGCGCGCCTTCTCGACTGCTTGCGCTTCTCGCTTGAGCTCTAGCGCGTGCGCTTCCACCGATAGGCCCGCTTCTTTTGCGGCCGCTTCGGCGCGGCGCCGCTGCGCTTCTAGCTTCGCCATTGCGGCTTCGGCGGCCTTCTTTTCTTCCGCCAAACGAGCGGCTGCCCGAGCCCCGTAGCGCGCCTTGACCCAGCCCACCATTTGCTTCACCGCCCGCGTGCCAGCCAGGGTGGTGCGCATGTGCTCGAACGCAATGAAGTTGTCGAGAAGCCCTTTGGGGGTGAGGTCGCCGTACCTTGCACAAGCATATGCACACAAAAAATCATTCAAGACGCTAATGAACGGCATTTTTTTGAGCGAGCGACTTTTTGAGCAATCCAGCTGGTTCTAACGAGACTAACAATAAAAATATGAATACTTCCAAAGCATGATCACCTGGCTTCCAGCGCCGCTCGAGTCATGCCCCCACGCCGCCCGCCCATGCCCGTAGCAGTTGCCACTCTGGGCGTGGTGGCCTCCTTATCTTTAAGCGGTGACGTAGCGCGGCTACCTTCTCCGGTCACAGGCCGAGAGGCAAATTTCTGCTTGACCCCTGCTGCGTAGTTCACGGCTGCCTTGTGCAGTGCAATCGCACTCCGCATGCCTTCTTTCTTGCACGCTTGCAGCAGAAAAGCAGGGTCAGCGCGGCGGCATAGCCCCACCCCAAAATTCTCACGCACCCATGGGGCGGTACCAGACCAACTGCCTGGGGCTCTCGCGTCGGTGCATGACGTCTCAACGGCTGCCTCGACGGCAACTCCGGCTGCAGCAATGAATTCACCGCGGCTGTCTCGTTGCAGCGGTAGACCACCCGCGGTCTTTGTGGTGGTGCCAACGCTGTGCTGCTTGCTTCCGGCTCGCAGTTGAAGTGGCTTTCGGAACAGGTGCACTTGGGGTGGCGCGTACCGGGCCAAGGTGTGGTCGCCGTACCGCACGTCCCGAATGAGCCGCTCCTGCCGCCGCCGCGTGGACGCCTCCGCCGACTCCTCCAGACGCGCGCTCTGCACAGCTGCCAAGAAACTTGCCAGCCTCAGTCGCCATGCCTGTTGGAGGAAGTTTGCCGCGGGGTGCAGCAGTTTTGCGCGCGCGTTTTCGGCTACCTGCTTAGCGACTTCACCATCAGTAGACCGGGTCGCGAGTTCGTGCACCAAAAAGTCCATCAGTTCCCGCGCACAGTGCAGCCGGCGCCGGCCGTCGATTAGTGCAGAGGGGTAGCGTGCTTCGAGCACAACAGGCACGTTTTTTCCTGCTGCGACGGCAGCTGCGAGCGCTTTGTGGGCAGGAGAGTTCACTGCAGGAGGCTGCACGAGGCCGCAGTGCACGCACGTCAAACCAGGCAAGTGCGCAGGGTGCACGCAGCGCGCCGTCGCTTCCAGCCGCAGCTTCTCTTCAAGCAACGGTTGCATGCGCTTCTGCCCAGACATGTCTTGCTCGACCGTGACCAAGCCTCGCCACCGCGCTAAGCTGGCAACGTTGACAGCTCGAGGGCCAACCACCCACCCAATGTTGTCGCCAGCGTAGCGGCGGCGCCCGAGTATTGTGGTGTCAGGTGTTGATGAAGTAGCCGAGGGGATGTCTTTGTTTGGTGTTTCAATTGATGAAGCAGAGTCAGCCGAGTTTGCGCTCGCAGCCACCTAGACACCACAAAAACAGGTGAAGAGCGACATAGATTCCAAAGAACATTAGGAAATGCCATACTACCGGCATAAACAGCTGTAACTAAAGCAAATATAATAAAAGAAGCAGTTGAAATACGATCGATGCGAAATATGAAAAGGGCTGTAACCCCCCTTACCTCTTGGATGAGTCCAATTTGCTCGGAGCTTATACCCCGCACAACCTTCTTTGCACGGCTTTTGGTGTTATGTTCGTGCTGTGACTTGGACTTGTGAGATCCTGTCATTGGAAATGATGACTGAAAGTAAGCGCCATTAAAAATGAGAGAGCCCTGTGAACTAAAATTCTATTTGAACACATCGTATCGAAGTTAAGCTTACCTCTTCTTTTGCCCTGATCTAAACCACTACTGCTGCTGCTGCTGCTAATAACGCTGCTATTCGTGCTGCCGTTGCTGCCGTTTACACTATTGTAGCTCTTGATCTTTCCATCGGGGCTGCTTTCAATAATAATTACGCCACGCCAGGAACTAGAATCTTTCACAGGCCGCTGGCTGCCCAGAGAAGCCAAACAACAGCGCAGCAGACCCCAAGCGATCTCACCAGGCCCCAAAAAAGACGAAGAAAACGATAAAGAAGGTGAAGCATCGAGCAAGGAGCTGCGCTGAAGAGTAGCCAAGGCAGCTGCGGCTTCGGTAAGAGCGGCCTCGGCTGCTGCGATGGCTTCAGGACCGGTAGCTTTGAATGACCGCAGCGGCGGCGTCTCATCAGCAGCATCATCGGTGTTGAATCCCCAACCAAGAGACTTGGGAGATAAGCTGCCGCCAGATCGAGGGCTCGTGCTGTGAAAACTGTAAGGGCTAGCCGGGCTCAGAGGTCGGCTCTGGTGCGGCGATTGAGGGCTGGAAATCCGGCGCGCAGGGGGCTCACAGGTGACCTCAAAGTCTACGCTACGGGCACTGCTGCCGCAGCGGTTGCGACGGCGGCTACGGGTCTCACGACTAGGACTATCGCGATTGCTACTAGGGCTTCCTAGCCGTCGATGAGGGTGGCTGGAGCTGCGCACCTTTCTGTCTCGACTGCTGCCCCGACTGCTGCTTCTGCCACGGGCACCACCGTTTCGGTTGCCGTCTCGACTCCCGCCTCGACTTCGACTCACAGTGCGCAAAGTACCATCTCTGCTTCCACTTCTGCTATTGTTGCTGTTGTCGCGAAGATCCGCATGGAGTTTGCTGGCGCGACTGAGGCGAAATTCGGCCGCAATAACCACTCGAAGGAAGTGCCGCACTCTGATCTACAAGAACGGGCGCCAAATCAGAGCAGTTTTAAATTGAACAACAAGCATAAAATATTACAGTCTGTGCATACAAGTACACGAATGGAACATGATGGAAGCTGCCGAAGAAACTCTAGTAGACAAATTGTACCGAGTGAAGCAGATAAACGGTCTAATTAGCTTTGTATACATTAATCAATACGATCTTCAATTCATACCTGTCGGACGATTCTGGACTGAAGCTCGAGGTTCACACCACCCGAGCGTTTCTGCCTTGCCAGCACTGCTCGATGTTGTTGTCGAGGCTGCCGCAGCAAGATCGTGCGCGCTTTGCCGGCTTCACTGGCTCTGAAAGCGCGAAACACCTGTCGTCGCAAGGCCCAAATCGCGAAGGCGCCACCGCCACCACTGCTGCTCCCAAGGCTGCTGCTGTTGCTGCTGCGGGCATCGGCACCAGCTATCGAGTCACCCTCCAACGACGAAGGCGAGGTTTGAGGGGGCGTGGAGAGCACCACAGCAGCAGTAGTAGCAGCAGCAGAGGCATAAGGGGCAGTAAGGGCCGCAGCAGGGGCGGCAGAGCTATCATCGGTTGATTCAAGCTCCGGCGGAGGAGCCCGCGGATGGGCCTGCGGTTTCGCGTCTGGGTCGAGGTTGCCAGATGCGGGCTGGAGGGCATGAAAAAAACAAATACATGTTTAAAAAAAACCACAGGAAGTAGAATGAACATGAAGGAAGAATGAGACAATTAAACGAGAAAACGATAAGGAGTCATGCATTCCTTCTGTGAATAGCGTAGCCAAGGTACTGTAGGTATATCGGGCACTTTTAACTGCTTCAATTTCGATTAAATGGTTGAAGTTTCAAATGGTGCCAAAAATTTAGTCTTCTAAAGTGTATGCGTAGAACAAGCCATCGAAGAGGAGCTACTGCAATCATTCATAAATATTACCTGCCGGGCGTGAATTTGCCACGCTTGCGCCCACGCCCACGCTACTACCTCCTTGAGCTCACCCATCAAGGCTTTGTGCAATTCGTGCGGTCCTGACGACGAGGCATGTTGACCACAGTGTTATGGACTTAATTCAACCTTAGTGATCTGCACGTATTGTAACAGTCGGATAATCCTCCAATTGATTTGATATTGGTATTCGTTGCTCGGGCTCATGATTGTTGTTGAGGACGACGAATCACCAAACGCACCTAACAATTGAGCGAGGATGTTGGCAGCGTTGCGCGCCGCCAGTGTGCCCTCTCCGTGACCTCCGTCAGGATTTCGTCTGACCACACCTCCATTGCTGGCGGCAATGCGTGCTGCTTCCTCTTCAGCTTCAGCGATGCGGCGCGTTTCGGCAGCTTCTTGCCGTAATTGCCGCTCGCGTGCGGCACGCTCGCGTGGCGGCATCACCGTTTTCACCTGGGGTGGCAGCAAAAGGTTCAAGCAAATAAAATTGTCGATGAACGCACAAATGAGCCTAACATTTCGTGGTCCATGCCATCGTGGACTGAACCCTTGTAGGTTGAAGGCATATGCTGTAAAGTTTGTTCAAATATCATCTCATTGCCATGTGCTAGTGTCCTAATGATCTAAGCAACTGAACTACCTCAAGCTCCAGTTGGGCTTGCAAGGCTTGTTCAGCGCGCATTTCCGCCACCTCCACCTCCAGCTTTTCCATCTGCTGCTCCCGCTTCGCGCGATGCAGGTCATACTGCGCCTCGATATCCGCCATGTTCGGCGGCTGCGCCGCATCAACCATGACTCTGCTTACGCTCCACTCAAATTCACGGTATTCCCAAAGAGGAGTGGTAAGCAGGTGCCTAGGAGAGGCATATGCTTCGGGGCCTTTGCCTTCATGCCTAGCTAGTCTGTTGCCAGTCAGTTTCTATTATGATGGGCTAATAATGAGATCAATGAGCTAACGAGCTGCGATAACCGTTCGTTCAGTACTGTACAGCAGAACACACACAGTACCGCAGTATACAGTAGCCGCCAACGCACAACACTTTTTGCCTCTAGCCTTTATTCGCTTAAGCTGTCTAGCCTCTAGCTAGCCTCTTGAGAGCGTAGCGAGCTTAGAGAGTAGCATATTCTATAGCCATAACTGAAAAATAGTTGCACTTGCTAGAGCTACGTGGGCGCAAATCAAGCTGGCCAGTGAGATCGCGTGAGTTTGTAAATCCGAATACCTGGTTAGGCGGTTATCACGAAGGTAAATAGCTCGCATGTTTACCTACAGATGGTAACGGTAAAAGTCAGCTTGCTACGTTGATTGCATTTCCTCGGAGCTTCTTTTAAGTTTATCGCAAACATTGATAAACGAACAGACGGCCATGGATCCATCGAATCCCGAGGTGCCTCTAGCTCAAGAGGTGATTCGGCGCATCCTCCGCAAGCGCATCCGATGCACGCTTTCTGATGGCCGTGTCGCAGTAGGCGAGTTACAGGTATTGTGCTCGTGCATCAGATTTGTTGATACACTAAACCAGGAATACACTTGAATCTATCGTGAACTGTGCACTAATGAGTCTGCTCAAATTCACCGTATTGCATTCCCTAACCTTATTGATACTTCGATGCGCTATTCTATGTACATTTATGTGTACGAAAAGCTAGACATGAAATTATTGTCGTGCACTAATAATGATACAAGAGGTAGCGCTTGTTCACTGTGACCCTGATTAAATCTTCATATCATGCCATCTTCATTTACTGTCCTCACTTCGCGTGATTCGATTCTCGCAGTGCTTGGACAAGCTGCGCAACTTCATTTTGTTGGAGGTGGACGAAACAGTCACCAAAACTGACGCAGCAACTGGAGAGGAGACGGTTATAAAGCGGCATTTGGGGCAAGTAATGGTCCCTGGCAAGCACCTCGTGAAAGTCGAAATCCAAGAAAAGACGTGGCAGGCTACCCAATTTCGCGAAGAGGCTGAGGCATCGCAAGCGAAATAGAAGAGGCATACCTTGTATCAAGTGTTCTTCGGGTGCAGTAGAGTTATGCTTGTGAGGGGAGTCCCTAAAAAATTCAACGGGTTATGCCTTCCTTAATGCCTTAGGATTCTGCCAAGTCCAGTTCTCCAAGACACGCACCTCCGAGTTGAGAGCTGCCTATTCCGAACGTTTATTATGTCGAGGATTCTCCCTTGCTATAAACTGCTAGCACACAGGCTACACAAGGAATTCGGGAGTCCCCCAGGAAATACCTTTTTTCTAATCTCGTTTTATCTTCAAGAGAAGCCGCAAATTATGAGGTAATTCAGGGTGGTAGAAGAAGTCAAAGTAGCTTTTTTTGCCAAGTAACTTCTTGATTAATATCTTGATTAATATCTTGATTAATTCGCCGCCGGGTAGCCCTGGAGGAGGCTCTCAGGTAAGAGGCTCTCAGGTGTCTTGGTACTTGAATGTTGAATAGGAAACGAAAAACGAAAAATACTGGGCAGACGGCAGACCCTTTTACGAAACCCCAACCCCAACGGACCAATATTGTGGTCGAGGGCGGACTTCGCTTTCCATAAAATTTCTTCGCGAAATCAAGGGAGGGTATCTAGCTAACTTAGGTATCTACCCTTGACGAAATGGTGGTAGCTCTGCCTCCGCGTTAAAGCCTTCTCATACAAGCATGCGCAGGAACTTCACAGCTATTAACATATAGTATATTCATTGTGTAGGCGTGCCTAGTGCAGCGATCCGTCCCCTCTAAGACCCATGGCAGCTGTCACAGATCTCGCCCTCAAGATCTGGCTATGCGTGCCTTCCCGGAGCTCCAGAGTGACACCATGGCTGGTGGACGCCTATTTGATGAATTATTTGATGATTTTCAATACTATACGTGCCGTGAGCAGCAGGCACGTTGAGGCAAGGCCACTAGTCCAAGGTAATTTGTGGTATTCGCATTCTCTGTGTTGTTTGATCTGCGCCCTCAATTGGCTTTATGACCTTTGATTGCTATGGCCTCTGACTTGCAGGGCGCGCATTTAAAGCATTTAAAAACGATAACTTGAAGACATTGACAATGGGTGTCCGCTTGCAGAAGATGTGAAACTATCGTCCTCGTCGCGCTTTTGTGCCTGTCCGATGGGACCCGCGACAGGTTTCACGCCATGCCTAATCGCAGAATCCCAACCCCAAAGGCGGATGCTCGCCTTCTATGGAGCTCAAGAGCTGGATTTCTTCGACCAAGTAGCATATCATTCGCGGCGCATCAAGGATAGCTGATATATATGTCGCAATGGTGTGATTTGAGGTCATATGATAAGGTGCCATTTTGCCCACCTCTTTCAAGAGTGAAGCTGAACGCGCTGGATCGCACATAAACCAAGTCAAGACACTACAGCGGATTCGGCTTTTGGGAGACTCGTTCGACTCTTTGGTTTTTGGCACATTCAACAACGTCCCGGTTCAATTCATCGACACACCTCGCCTCTTGGAGAGATGGCGCAGTGAAGGGCACATGAGCGGCACGACAACAAGTAGACTGAGCACAACTGAGTTCGGCGAAAGTTCTTAAGAGGCTCTTCGAAGACAAGAAAGGCATATTCTTATTGAGCAAATATGGCCCACTAGCTGCCGAAACTTGAATTGGCCTGAATATTAAGGCGCCTTTCTATTGTCCAGTGTAAGCTGCATTGATTTTTTTTTCTTCCTCTTGGCCTTCAGGGCTTCAGATTCAGGCCCTTCGGGACCTCTGTCAGATAATGCAAGTTTGGCGCTCAAGCCCTTTAACCTGTAAAAAATTTCCTTATACAACTGCTGGAATTAGCAGCAGAAATGAAATTTAGTATTGAGTCACCAAACCCCAAATAATTTTTTTTT
>Ga0307982_1003464_pt1 | contig 12589 bp, 5 predicted proteins | sample OrgLakmetagen989_FD_201847 | JGI IMG/M metagenome (GOLD analysis project Ga0307982, IMG submission 201847) | Saline water microbial communities from Organic Lake, Antarctica - #989 | ecosystem: Environmental > Aquatic > Non-marine Saline and Alkaline > Saline | place: Antarctica: Organic Lake... | reverse complement strand
GCGCGGGGAGGCACGAGCGCGGCTGCAGCAGCGCGCGGACACCCAAGCCAAAGCAACGCGGCAGCAGCTAGAAAAGGGTCGGACAAAGACGACAAAGTAGTCGATTGGGCACTGCTGCTGTTGTTACGACGGCTGCTGCTGCTGCTGCTGCTGCTGCTGCTGTTGCTGTTGTTGTTACCGTTGCCGTTGTCATCAGTTTTCACGGCTGCCCACACGGCTCCAGGCATGCTTCCAAGAGCACTCTCCTGACCGTCATCATCTTCTTCGTCTTCAGAAGAAGATAAGTAAGGCGAAGCAGCGCTGCCATTCGGCGCATTCGATGAAGCCACATCTCCGCTTCTCGACAAAGGAGGAGACCACAGCGGCAACAGAGTGCGTCGAAGCACGTCTCGAGTTACTGGTCCTAGCGCTGGGAGCACATCATTGGAACTGACGTTGGCATTGCTGCTATTGGTGTGGCTACTGCTGCTGTTGTAGCAGCTGGTTGTACTAAAAGATGAAGCGATTGCGCCTCCTTGAGGAACAACTTCCGCAAGTCGCGCTACTAAGAAAGCCAAAGCTGGGTCTTGGCAACGAGTGGCAATCACGTCACACGCGTCCCGCAGAAACAGAGGCGGCGGTAATGCTGACGAGCGAGATTCTTGTCCGTTGGATGAGAACCCACTGCGACCAAGGCTACCACCAAAACTACCGCCAATGCTGCCGCTGCTACCACCAGCTGGACCTTTTGCTGCTCCTGATGCTCCCGGGCGGAAGCACAGAAAAGCCGCAGCCGCCGTGAGCGGTTGGCCTTTCGCAAGAAGGGCAAACGCGTTCTTGTGCGCAGCGGCCGACGCGCGAGGTCCATCTCCCGCCGTCAACCCTAGCAAGGTTTCCAGCCGTTTTGCGCTGGCATTAGAAGTCCCACTGGTGCGGCACAGGCCACTCAACAGCTGGCGTTTCCCTGTAGCCAGCAGCAAGAGCGCGACGATTCCCAACGGATCTTTGGTGGCTCGAAAGTGCGCCTGAGCGGCGTCGGTCGCCACTCGCGACAGCAGTTCTCCGTCGCGCACCCAGAACGCTAACCGCAGCGCAGAAAGGTCTGCGACGAAGACCTCACGAGTTGGGGTCGCAGTGGAAGCTGCAAGTGAAGGTTGAGATTGGGACGTCAAGGACGAGGAGGGCGATGAAGACGAGGTTGTACTGGTCACCACAGAGGGAGCAGTTGCAGACAGCACTTTTGCCAAAACGCGCCCTTCTTGCGACCGAGCACACAACCAAGTGTGCAAGATGCTCCCACCGCTACTGCTTCCAGCACTACTAGAAGTGGTGGTGTTGGTTGCAGTATTAGAAGACGGAGGGTCAAGGAGCATCAAAAGCACAGCAGATGACGCCACTGCTCCACCATTGAGTCCCAAGCTATTATCGGACATCTTGCCATTGCCATTGCTGCCGATGTTACTGCCGTCGTGGGAACTACCACTGGCTGTCCCTCCGAGTGAGAAGTCAGCTCCCGCAGCTGTTGGTGGCAACGGCGGGGCTAACGCTAACTGCCACCGGCGCGACAACAGGAACACCGACGAAGAGGCAGCACCGGTGCTGTGACCGACCGACGAAGAGGAAGAGGCGTTCAAATCCTGTGGTTGGTCGGGAGAGCTGACGTCACTGCCAACAGAAGCACTGGAAGAGCTGAGAGAGGACGCAATTGCAGCTATGCGCAGCACAGGCAAAAGGTGCCAGGGGCTAACTAATATTGATGACGCGTTGCCAGTACTGCTGCTGTCGCTGCTGCCACTGTTGTTTCCACCGCCGAGCCAAGTTGGTAAAGCAAGAGGTGGCGGCATGTTAGAATGCCTATTCTTAGAACCACCGCTGCTACTTCTGCCTCCAACATCACCATCGTCGTCGTCATGGAGGTTGTACAGAGACGACGAGTCAGCGGCCAAAGCGCCTACGCGGGTGTGCCGCCATCGCCCTGCTAAAGACGCGTTGTATTCCATTAGAGCAACACCTGGCCCCAAATGCTCACCTGATTTAGCACCTCGCCAGGAGCTCCTATTACTGTTGCTGTTGCTGCTATCATTATTCCGTCCATTCATGCCGCCTCCCCTCTGTGCACTTCGCAGAAGGCAAAGCGACGCAAGGTCACCAGAAAGGTCCCCGAGAGCATCCGCTGCAAATGCAAGTGCCGACGATGATGCTGCTGCTGCTGGTGGTGGTGTTGCTCTGTCTCCTGCAACGGACTCTTGTTGCGGCAACGGCTGGTGTTGGTGCTGCTGCAAAAGGAGGCCCCAGGCAGAAGCAGCAGCACCTGCTGGAGAAGTAGCACTGTTAGCGCAAGGAGGAAACTCTTCACTGGAGGTTGTTGGTTCTGCTGCTGTGGACGCTGGTGCCAATTCCAAGGCAAGACGTGCCATAATGCGCTGCTGTAAGGACCCCCTTTCACGTCCACTGCTGCTGTCTTCATCGCCCGTCCTACCACTGCCTCCACCACTGCTGCTACCGCTGTCTCCGCCGCTGCTAGTGCTACCACTCTTTCGGTCGCAATCCAGCGCGGCAAACACGGCCAGGGTCGCCACGTCCATGGAGTGCAACAACAGCGCAGGCTCCGAGGTTGCCGCGGGAACGTCACCTTCACAGAGGTCGCCTTGCATCGCATTACAACTGCCTGACAAAACAAGACTGCTGTTGTGGTGACGACGAGGCCGATGATACCGTTCCTGGTGGGCCCGCAAGGCACTCGCCGCTTTCGCCGAACCACCTGCGGCAACGATGGCGAGGGCCACAGGCGCAGCCGCAGATGTGGGTGCACCTCCTGTGCCTGCTCTTGCTCCTGCTCTTACCGCTGCGGCTGCTTTTCCGCTGGAGAAGAGCTGCGCGTTGCCTGAAACTGCATTACTAGACGAAGAGTAAGAGAGAGCATACGACTGAGCAGAAATCCGCAGGTTCTCTCCTAGGAGGGGACTCATCGATGGTAAACGAGGTGGTGCACGCATCAGAGTGGGCCCTAGGACTGTGCACAGCGCCGGGAGCGACAGAGCTGCAGGGGCGCCGTGCGGCCACATCCAAGCAGCGGGATCATAGACTGGCGGAGTGTTAAACTGACGAGGAGACTCATCATCAACGCAGTTATCGTTGGAAGCGCTCTTGGTGATGGCGAGGTTTGAAGTGGTGGTTCTCGAGCCAATAACACGCCGCCATCGTCCTTGTGCTGCTAAACGCGCAGCAAGATCTGCTGTCCGTGCAGTTTCCGTAACTTTCGCTTCCAAAACTGCCCGAGATTCACTCGTGTTGCTCCCACTTCCTACGCTGTTTTTGCTACTGCTGCTGCTAGTGGAGCCTCGGCTGGAAGCAGCCCGCGTGTAAGCAGAAGTTGAGGCAGCTGCAGCAGCGGCTCGGGCTGCGCGAATGCTTACTGGTGCTCCACTACTGCTACCACTGCTGTTGCTGTTGCTGATGCTACTGGTGCTGCAGTTGGCACTGTTGTTGTTTAAGTCAGCGCTATTAGGAGCTTGGTTCAAGGCATCGAGTTGCGCTGCTGCTTTGGCCGCTGCTTGTGCGGCTGCTCTCGCCTCCGCAGCTGCTTCGGCCGCAACGCACCGGCTCTTCCGCGCAAACACATGCAATTGACCACGTGCGTCAACGATAGCCAACAAACTCTTCTTCTGACTTCGAGACCCACCGGAAGTACCATTATTGCCTGAAGGTATGAATGCAATTGACGCTACAGCTGCAGCAGTGCACGTAGCAGCAGCAAAGGCAGTATCATCGGCGTCACTGGCCGTACTGCTGTTGGATGTATAACCATGGCAAGGCAAAATAGCTTCGAGGCCTAAACTGTCGTCGATGCACCCGGCCCAAATTTCCACTGCTGAGGATGCTGTTGCTGGAGAGGAAGCATCTGCACTGGCCGCTGCATCAGCAGAACGTGCCAAAGCGAGCCGTAAACGACCGTTGGGTTCTTCTTGTTTCACGAAGCTCAAATTGTTGTTGCCACTAACGGTACTGCCTCTATCCAATGCTACATGCGCCACAGCCCCGGAACAAGGGCTCGGTGGGGCGCACAACACGCGGCAGCGGAGTTGGTCATCTTGTTCACGGCTGCTGTTGCTATTGTTGCTGTTGTCGTCTCTACTATCAAACCACCACAATCGAACTGCGCCGTCAGCGCATCCTCCAACCACAATTGACATGCCTGTTGCACCGTGCCCATTACTACTGTTGCTACTCCAGGGAATTAGGCAGCGTGGTTGATAGGGTAAAGGGATTGTTGCTGATGCAACGACTGCCAAAGCACTGCTGTCAACGTCACTGTTATTGCTGTCTGCGTGTGAGGGTACATCCATGGGCACTTCGAAAAGGCACAGGCGGTTGCTGACGTCACTACTCGCAGCTCCTTCTCTAGAGCTTGTAAGCAAAGCAAAGAATCGCACGGCAGAGATCAATTTGTTGGATGCTGGCGCCGTTTGACTTGCTACTAATGTTGTAGCTGCTGGCAGCGAGGAAGAAGTGGACTGTCGCATAAGAGTGTGAGCACCCGTCACAAGTCTAACAGCTAAAGGAGCTGAAGATGAAGAAAGAGGTAGCACTGTATGCGAGGTTAAAATCGACGCCAAATTAAGAGTGGCCGTGGGACAAAACGGAGCCCAGTTGGCGAAATCAGACGGGAAAGGAGACGATGATACAGGCTGCTGCTCTTCTGGTTGTCTTTGCGTGCTTCCCTTTGAAACACCGCTTCCAACAGTTGTAGCGCTATCGACCGCTGCTGCCTTTTTGGAAGGTGACGTCGGCAGTAGAAGAGGAGATAACGGTGACGAGGGTGATGTTGGTGACGCTGGCGCATCAGCGGGTGGACGAAAGGTCAACTGCACAGCACCGCTGCCGCTGCCGCTGCTATCATCGCCAGTTGAAGCCTCGCTAGCAGCTGCAATGGAGGCATCTCGAATCGTATTTACGGTTTCGCGCAACGTCACGTTCTCAGGCAGCAAAACGCCTTACAAAAGAAATTAAAGAAAAGCAACAATTAAATGAAAGGCAAAATAGCGATGGACCTCAAGCACGCATTTACCATGCCACTCCTTCAATAGACTGCCAGACAACGTGTCATGAGTATTACTAGTTTCGATGCATAATCTTACCGTTCACACGCACGAGCTGATCTCCCAAGGTCACGCCACCAGACTGTTCGGCTGGCAGCATGAGACCACCTGGAGATCGCTTGTAGGATACAGCGTAAATACCTTCTTGAGTTAGTGCCGCCGGTGATGCAAGCCCGGAGTCAATGCTGTTGCTGTTGCCTGCTTCTAACCTCAAGCCTAGTCCAAATCGAGGGTCCGCGACCAGAGACACCTACATGTAGCAAAGAGACAGCACATCAAACGTAGGAAATAAGCATCACATTTTCACTTATGTATATCTGGCACATGCATGGACGTCCACATTACAGTAATAGAACTATTTTGTGCTCACAAAAGTTATGGAAAAAATACAATGTAAGCGTGCGATCTTGTGCAAAAGTACCGTGTATTCTTCGCCTGGCAGGCGTCTCGGCGGGTGTGGTAGATGAGCATCTAGAGATGACGATTCACCATTTGTAGGCAGTGCACTCTGTGCAGACGGAGCCCGACGAAAAGTCAAGCCAGCACCGGCAGCAGCGGCGTTCTGGTGATGGGCATCAAAAGGGGCATACGACAGCGCTACATCTCTTGAGGTGTCCCTGTCACCACTGGCGTTGTTGTTGCTGTTGCTGCTATGGTCCTGATGGCTGCTGTATTTTGACTGGTTGAAGCGAAAAATGCGCACTGCCAAAAAGCCGTATTGTTCGAATTGATTTGGTTCATTAGAAGCGATAATGTCACCGTTGAAGTCATGTTGCTGCTGCTCACGTACTGGAGGCACAACGGCTAAAGCCATCAGAAGCGCACTGTCGCTGCTCAAGGAGCCATCCACCCAAGCAACTGTCGGCTCTGCAGACGAAAGTGCTTGCTCTAATGCAAGTGAAGGTGCTTCTGCGTTCGATTTCACTAAAGCAGCAGCAGCAGCAGCAGTTCCATCAATAATTCTATCTGGATCTTCCCTCATTAAATGTTCATCGTCGCCATCCTCATGGAATTCTTTCTCACTTGCGTTGTCTTTTCCGCGAAGCCGAAGAGTGCCCCACTCGAGCGGAAACAGTCCGCCGCCAGCAACGGCAGCTGCAGCAGCTGGAGCTTTTACTGATGGCAGCGGTGACTGTGCTAAAGGCAATGGCACTGACTCCCAACTTGTGCTTGTTGAAGGAAGAGAACCATGAGCACGATCTGTTCGCGAAACCAACGATGGAGCTGCAGGAATAGAAACGCATTCAATGAGCAACGCAAAGCTACTTTTGCTGTTAGCACTGCTGCTGCTGCTGCTGCTGCTGCTGCTATCTCTAGCAGTGGTATCAGGATGATGCTGGGCGACAAGTGCTGCTGCAAGCGGTCGGGCAGGATGTTGTACCCACATTGCAGAGTTGCCAGTGTCGTCTGAACCAACGAGCGCGTTTCTAGTATTGTTGAGGCGAACACGGCGAGTATTCGTCACTCGAGCAAGAGAGCCGAGTTTTCGACCAAGCAACCTCCGGGCATCGCTCACAATGAGAGAACTGCTGCTGTTGCCACTTGCACCTGAACCATGGTTGTTGTTGCCCCTGCTGCTGCAGTTGTTACTGCTGGTGTGGTTGGGCAGTGCGGTTCCGCTGCTATTGCTTGCTTTATGGCTATCAAATAGAACTTCAAAGGTGGAGAGGTAATTGCCGCCTAGTGCATCAGAGCGTTGCTTCTCATCGATGAGCACGCTCAGCTTGCGAGGTAAACCAGACGTGTAGTCAAACCCGCCGAAAACACGAAGTTGAGGATGTAGACAACGACGCACCGGCAAAGAGGACCGAGATGGGAAGGAATGTGCCACATTAGGGGCGTAGAACCCTAAATCTTTAGGCAAAAGAGCGCGGAGCACAGGTGCGTCCTCTCTAGGGCTGCTGCGATTGTGGTTGTTGTTGCTTAGGCTGTCCGTGTTGCCTCCACCACCACCGTTGCTGCTACTGCGAAGGTTCAGCCTGAGCGACGCATTCTCTAAAGTTTGCCACGGCACAAACCAGAGCAGAAGCTCGTCGTCAACATTGCCATGCGGCGCCTCCTCTGCTGCGTTTTCCGAGCTTGCGCTTGCACTTGAGTTGGTGCCTGTGCCTGTGCCTGCGCCTGCAGTCAACCCGTGTCTCCGAACACGGCCCGCAGCGGCAATCCAACACCCGCGAAGGGCTCCTTCTGCCGATAGAGCGTCATGTGCTGAGGAAGCAGCCGTCTCTGCAGCAGCTGCTGCTGAAGTGGAATTGGTGCTGCCGCTACTGTGGGCCATTCTCGTTCCCCTCCCACTACGGTCAGCACCGTTTCCGTAGCCACTGTGTTTGCTTGTGTTTCCAGACAAAAGGTCAGGCAAGAGGGGTGGTTGACTGGCGCCACCAGTTGCATTTTCATTCGTAGCAGCCGCAGCACCATGCGCTGCCGTAGTGGCATCAGAAGTGGGCGCCCATTCGACCCAATCCATAGAACAGAACGACAACTCAGCATTACTTGCACCTGCTGTACTGGTAGAAAGAGTTTGAGGAGGAGAGCAACGAGAAGAGCTCTGGTGGCTCTGGCTGCAATCTAAACTTAAGCGTGCGCCATGCACGAGCAGTGCTAGCCCCGAGGGTGTTTCGGTAGAGTCTCCAGTTGACAATAACGAAGCTGCCGGCGGCGAAAGACCAGGAGCATGAGGAGCAGAAGACGCACCCGCATTGGGAGTGCCACTATTGTCTGATGCCACCACCCAAAGATGGCCCTCACATGCTCCAGCACCACTCCCAATTTCGTTATCAGAAAAATCGCTCGCGCACACCACAAGAAGCACGTTGCGGGACTAAAGAATAGAAACAAAACAATGATTAATTCATTTAGTTGAGATTCAACGACAAAAAGGGCGAGGTGGATAATACAAACAGAAGGGTAAGTACGAGCAGATTAAATCCAGCTCTCACTCTCTGGACCCTTTTATTGATCCCTTCGTAGCTGCAACTCAAACCCATTTACTTTCATTTTGCCTTACCCCAGGAGGCGACGGGCGCCATCGTGCGCTGCGCACGGGCTTTGGGTGCACAATCACGCACACTTGAGTCCACGTCCAAGGATGAGACTTGATGCCATTGTTACTGTTGCTGCAACCGCCACTACCAGCTTCTGGTTCACTCGAATCAAGTTCTGTGCGCTGCCATACACAGAGGACTGTATCATCATTTGGGTCTCGAGCAACGATCAGAGCACCGTCGTTTGAAAGCGCACTGACCACAATAGGGAGGTTCATTGCCGTTGGTATCGCTCCTGCTGCAGTTGTTGCACCTTCGCTGGCCTTCTCATTGTCGCCCGCTAATGCTGGGTTGTCGAGAAGTTCGCCTGTAGATAAAATTGCCGCTGCTGATTTCACACCTGGCGCATATATGCGACGAGCATCATGAATGCCCCTGTTTTTGTCATCGCTATCGCTGGAACAACTTTCTTTTACGCCGCCGCCTTCGCAGGGGTGTTCCGCCAAATAGGTATCATAATGGCTTTGCCACACGAGTGATGCAGCGACGGCCGTTGCCTCACGGTCTGCTAGCTGATCTGCGCTAGATAGATGAACGCCATACTCGCTCATCGTAGACATGGTGAAGAGAGCACAACGCCCCTCGGCAGCTGATACCAGCAATTCTCCCGTCCATGCCCAGTCGAGAGTGACAGGAGGAGGTGCAAAGTGAGCTGAAGTCTGGTCGTCATTCGCAGAGCTCGAAGGTTCCTCTGCAGCATATTCACTCCCGCCAGCACTAGTCTCTTTACACTTATTCGAAGCGGGCGCATCTACCTTCAATGACGGAGGCAGCGGCAGTGGGCGAGTTGGGTGCCACCAGTGGGTGCCTTCGCTCACTGGCACCAGGACACACAGGCGCCAAATTCCATCCGCGGTGGGGATTGTTTGGCTCCCTGAAGGACTTAATGTTGTCGTTGGCGCTAGATCGTTAGACGTCGGTGCAAGCACTACTGCAAGGCGACCAGAGGGCGAGTCCCATGCCAATGCTCGAACATCGACGAAGTCTGTACATCCCAGAGAGGCCAGAAAGTGCTCAAGTAAAAATAGGGCGTCAGATCAGAAAAAGTATAAAAGCATCAAGTAGATAGTGCTGGGACCAATGAGGTTGATTTGCGCTAAAGACCTGGAAAACGCTGTAAAGGGCGGAGGGGTGTAGCATCGAGAATCAAGAGGCCTCGGTCTGTGCTGATGGCAAGGAGACGCTGCCCACCAACCGTGGCCACATCCTGCATAGAACCATACTCGAAAGATTAAAAAAACGTGAATGGCATGCTAGGCTTTTATTATTGGCGGCAAGGTTAGTTATTTGAAGCATTTAAATAGTTTGCGCGAAGAAAAACCTACCCAAATTGACGACCCTTCGAGTTCCATTTGATGTCACCTAGGTCTGCTTTGAATAGCTGCAATCCTATCCTACGAAATAAACTAATGCGCAGATCAGAGGGAGGCGCAGCTTTTCTTGAGTATTGAAGTTTCGGACTACAGTAGACTCAAACACCAGAGGCTATAATGTCGATTCACTCGCACGTCCACAGTATGATGTGTACTGTACTGTCTCATAACGAATGTGACGAGTGACGAGAGCTTCACTTTAAATTTGTATCGTAAATATACGTATTTTTCAAAGTGTAAGTAAATAAGAAACTTAAGAGAATGGATCTAATTCGTAACCGAAAAGGAGCCGGTGTTTGTGAAAATCGTGGTGCAATCCCTCGTCGTAGTATAGTGAGGAAAAGGTATGGTCCATGGAGCCCCACTCAATACGACGCCATAGCACCACGCCACCAGTCTCGCCACGGCTCTGACACTCTTCCATTTTTACTTGCACAGGTCATAATCATGGTCAAGGGTGCAGGCAAGTCCGATTTGGTGAGTGCTCTTGCTTCACCTGTTTCGTGTATCCCTCCTGTAATGGGCACATCGCTGAGCGTCAACATGCCTGCTGGCGCAGAACCAAAAGCGCAAATCCACAGCCTAGCGACCCGAAAAATCGATGCATATATGCTCATGGAAGAGTTTCCTGCAATAATTTTCTCAATATCCTTTAATTTCACGCGCGCGTTTGTTTTGGCGTGTCACAGGTAACCCGGGAGACCACCATCCACTTGGCAAAGCTCTTGCACAAGTCAACGTTCAAGAAGCGCGCGCCTCGGGCCGTCCGCGCCATCAAGGCTTTCGCAGAGAAGGCTATGGGCACTAAGGACGTGCGCATTGACGTAAAGCTTAACAAGGCCATTTGGGCTACGGTAATGAATCCGTAGGCTCTTTCTTACCCGTTGATCTCCCTACCTTTTCGCCACTCTGCCGCCTTTGGGCAACTCTGCGAATTCCTACGCTCTGGGCTCATCAGATTCTCATTATGATGTATTACGAAGTGTCTAGATTTGGGACTGCGGTGCTTTGCTTTTGTTAGCATCATTCAGCCCGCATCTTAGAGGCTATCATCTCTTGTGTCATACGATTCGCCTGTCCAGAACCTATCACTTACTTCTTTTACTCTATTTGCTGTCATATCCACTTTGAAACAACAGGGCGTGCGCAAGACCCCAACCCGCTTGCGTGTGCGATTGTCGCGCAAGCGCAACGACGATGACGAGTCGGATTCCAAGCTGTACACTCTGGTGAGTGTTTGGCGCTCATTCATATGTCTTCCACAATTGAAACTTGATATGTAGTGCACACTTTGGCAAAGGCGCTGTTTCGAGAGCGTTGCGTTTGTTGTGTGTGCCTTGGCAATGAAAACAAAACCTGGTCTTCTTTAACTAGACCCTTTTTGGGCGTGAAGATAAATTACCACCTCGCTGATAATTATGAACTTATGAGCCATGGCAACAGCACACAGTGATATGCAGCACACTATTGTTCTCCTTAATGCGTCCTTTGAGCGGCCTTGTTTTCAGTTTCTTGTGCTACGCCCAGCGACTTGAGTGCTCATGCCTTCGTTCTTCCTCTTTTGTGGCTTCGTGTTCAGGTCGAGCACGTGCCAGTGGCGTCCTTCAAGGAGCTGGTGACCACGGTGGTCTCTGACGTGGCCGAGTAGAGCACTGTACGGCTTTTTCTTGTCTGAGGAGTCCCGAGAGTTCGCGAAATAGTTCATTGATGTGAAACGAGGTGGCTTAATTCTTATATCCGAAGTCCTATATGGCCATATTGGCTCCAAGTGTTATTGTTTATATTTATATAGTCCATATGGACTCTATATTTTAATTTTCTATCTTAGAAGCGCGCAGTACACTAGGTTAGAATTCCCGCAACAAGGAAATGGGAATTCTTATAAACCAGGCGCGATTTCCGCGACGGGGATTTGGCAGTAACTTTGTGACTTTGATGCGGAAAACCTGCGGAAATACCACGTGAACGCGAAGTGAATTTTTAGCCCCACGCGCTGGAATTCATCGGAAACGGGAATCGAAACCCTGCAGATATGGCAATATATATGACAGCAATTCCAAGCATCTCAAATCCAAGGGGGTGCAAAGAAATCAGGAAATGGGTGGTCGCCACGTCGCCGCTCGCAGGCCAAATTTTTCTGGTCTTGTATTCGAGATTTGTACGCGCTTGCGGTTTGCGTTTGTAAGTTCGCAAGTGTTTGTGCGTGTGTTTTTATTCCTATGTCCAGGTCCGTCTTCGTGTTTATGTGTTTTCGGTCGTTAAATCCCGAAAGGCGGCCTGGCGTGGACGAAGCGGAAAGGCAAAAATGTTCAACAGAACGCGCAGCACAGAGCGCAGCGCGCAAAACAATACAGAGGTGGCAGTGTAGGCAGTAGCCGCAGCGAGCCACTCCAGGTAGCAAAGCAGTGAATAGCGAAGAACAGAAGTATAATGCGCATTCAGCGATGATTACAACGTACATTTTTTTTATAATTTCCAGTGCTTTTTCTATCCAAAATAGATGCAATATCCTAATTTAATTCAGAACTCCATGTGAAAATCGACGTAACAGATACTCGAGGACACTGCGAAGCGGACTTGACATAGGCCCCGAGGGGCCGGAATTGGAAAGCTCACAGGGAGAGATAAAAGTAAAGCGTCTCAAACAATGAAGCTAATTAGGCCACATGCCCGAGTGGCCATGGAAGTGATGATAGCGTATTTGTATTTGAACACGAACACGGCCAAATGCAAATACAAATGGCTTAGCCACCGGTTCTGCAGGCGCAAATCGAAATCGCGGAGGGGTGCTGTCTAAGATCGCTTAAGTTTTACCATCAAACCGGGAGGGCGGGCGACTCACACTGCTATAGAGATGCCGTTTTCCATTGTAGTGCTACTTAAAAGCTTGAACTTTTGTGTCAAAACAAAGGAAGACAAAAATTGTTGCCAGCACACCTCCCTGTATCAACTTCACTCGTTGATCGTCTGGTCGTGATTCCGTTTCGTTCGACATGCGGCGCCCCCCAAATCCATGACATGATGAATCGAGCTTAGTCATCAGAATTTGCTGATCAATCAACTTAGTTATCAGCCAATGCTGACCAATCTACGT
>Ga0307982_1003462_pt1 | contig 12590 bp, 6 predicted proteins | sample OrgLakmetagen989_FD_201847 | JGI IMG/M metagenome (GOLD analysis project Ga0307982, IMG submission 201847) | Saline water microbial communities from Organic Lake, Antarctica - #989 | ecosystem: Environmental > Aquatic > Non-marine Saline and Alkaline > Saline | place: Antarctica: Organic Lake... | reverse complement strand
CGGGTGCTCGTAGCGCTTGCGCGGCTGCTCAAACTAGTCGTTATTGAGCCTAGTGCCGAAGAAACCCTCGAAGGCAGTGGTCTAGTGCGCACTATGACGGCCAAGCGGGTGGCTTTACAAGCTTTGTACACACCACCCATTAAGGTGGCGTCCGCACCCGGTGGCGCAACGGGCGCTTCGGGCACTAGCACTGTGGGTTCGAGCAGTACGGGCGGTGCTGCCACGGATGCCGAAGCAGCGCCGCGCGGCACTTTGCGCATAACCTCAGAAGTGCACCTGCTAGAGGCACACGCAAGTGGCGCGGCTCTAGCCGAAGGAGTGGCAGACCTCACGGTATCCAGCAAAGTGTCTTCAGGTGCCTCTACAAGCAGCAGCAGCAAATCTGCACTAGAAAAAATGCCGCAGATTAAGTGTGCTGATTCTTGTACTTTCAGCGTAGAACTGGACCTGGCGCAACGGCTTGTTTTAGACATTGGTGTGAAATTCAACGGTCCTGTAGAAGTCGCGGGTGGTATATGCGCGCTAGCCGTCGCTTCCAAGCTCGCGAGTAGTCGTTCGCTGGCCTCTAGCGCTGCTACCCTTTCCAGCGCAGGTACTGCGGCTATGGCTGGTCCTGTCGGTGATGGTGTACACACTGCAATCAAAGATACCACTGATGCAGGCCTGCTTCCAGGTTCTGAGCCAGAAGCACTTCCACCACAACCTTTGAACCGCCGAGACCTGCCGCGGCGGTGTTCCATCGAGCTAGCTGCGGTGGTGCTCTGCTGCGCTGATGACTATGCCTCAAACCACGATGTTGCGCATGACGGCGGTGACACATCCAACGACCGTGATGGCCACAGCGGAAAGCAGAAGGCCAACGGTTGCGGCGCAATGGGAAAGTGCAACGAAGTTGTCTTGGGCACAAAAGCTGTCAATTTTCTGTTTCAGGCTGCGGCACCGCTGGACAAAGTTGGCCTAGCTTCCAACACCAGCAAGAGCAGCAGGGATTCTGATAGCATAAGCAGAAACGATCGCAGCAGCAGCAGCGCTTTGGAGCGGTTTTCTTTCTCTCTGGAGCTAGGGACAGTCACGGCCTCAGTACTTGCGCGTCAAGGTGGCATTACGAACTGTAGCAGTGCCACGAAGGCTGGGAATGACATTCTTGCAGCCACTGACACAACTTCATCTTCACCTACGGCTGCCGTTGATAATACAACTTCTTCTACTTCTCCCCCTGCTTCTGCTTCTTCTGCTTCTTCTTCGGCCACCATCCCTGATGTCACCGAAACGGTGGTCTTGTCGGGTGTAAACGGCTCCTTAAGAAGCTCAGCGGCAGTGCCACCGTTGCTGCGCCGCAATGGAGCCTCCATGTGGGACACGCCCATGACTTTTGATTGGGATAACCTCAGCGCAGTGCTTGGGCCAGACGCTCTTTCGACTGCTTGCCATTTCCGCGCTGTAGCCGCGAAAGTCGCTTCAGGAACGGCCACTGCTGCCGCTGCCGAGTCAGGAGGAGGTCTTGCTGGCAACGCTTCAGATGCTGCCAGACCACCACCGCCGAAAGTGCTTCCTTCAGCACCGCCTACTTCGTCGTCAGCATTGCCTGCAATGTGGCCACGGCAAGTGCGGCTAGGCTGCAAGAGCGCAGAACTGTCCTTGGTGGACTTGCACGGTCCTCTTTCGCCTGAGCTGCTCATGCTTCACCGTCCAGACCCAGCCTTCTCTGCTTCTACTGGCGCGACACTCCTGCAGCAGTCAAAAGTCTGGCTGTGTGCATCCTCGGTGAAAGTGCACTTGGGCGCGGCTCCTGCGCCCCTTTTTACTTATTATGACGTGGCAGCGTCTGCGGCCACCACGCAAGGCACCATTTCGGCTTTCGCAAAAGTCAACAAGGATACCAGTGATCAACATGAGAGCGAAGACAGCATCAACGATAACGGCGGGGACGGTGGTGCCACGATCAAGGGTGACCCTAAAGAAATAGGCGCAGCAGAAGCAACGCGACGCGCAGCAGTCTTGAGCGGGGCGACGGGTTTGGCGGGCAGTGGCCAACTTGGCATGAAAATGTCAAGCGGCGCCGTGGCAGTAGCTGGCGTGCTGAACGGCAAGTTGAAGGAACGCCTCGACAAAGTGCACGTGCGCGACTTGGCCGTGCACGAAATATTAGCGCCACCTCCTAATTCCAAGCCGGGAAGTGCAGCAGCAGCAGCAGCATCAGAGTCAACGCCAGCAGGAGCAGAAGGAACACCTCTGGCGGCTGCAGAAGCGAAAGAGTTTCTCCTGGTGCCAATCTTGTCAGCTCCGTCAGTGCGCGTCACGGCAGCGATTCGAGAATCCGACCTGCGCCAGTGCCCGAATATAAGCTTCAACGCGTCGACAGCTGCCCAGGGAGCGGGAGAGCTTCAGCGCGGTGACGGCATCAGCAACAGCAGCGCACTTCCTGTCGCAGTTGAGTGTGCGTGGAGTGGCGCGTCTCAGGTGCGCCTGGTTCGCCTTGCAAGTGTGGCCATGGCGGCGCAGTCTCGTGCCCTCAAAGCTCTCTTCCCTCCGAAGCCGAAGCCAGCTGAACCCTCGAATACTTCGAGTAGCGCAAGCGGCGCTGGTAGGAGCAGCAGTAGTGGAAGTGGTAGCAAGGATTTGCAGCCACCGACGACGACGACGACGACGCGCCGTGCTCCAGTACCCGTCCACGTGCAGCTACAGGGAGGATTCAGAGCTTTTCTGCATGCAGACGCATGCACCCGGCTCATCGTGGCCGCACAAGCAGGCACACTCTCGCAGCAGCAGCAGCAGCAGTCGAGCCATGGCAGTGCGGGAAGCGTAGACACTAGCGGCGATGGCAGTAGCAGTGATGATGGTAAGAGCACCACCGTCGTCTTCGTCGAAGCCCTCAGCGTTTGTGCAGAAAGCGCATGCAGTGGTGCCTGTGGCAGCAGTGGCAAGAGTGCCGTCCTTGGAAGTAGCTCCGCGACTCCTCCTATTGCAGCAGCTACAACTGCGCGGCACTTCCCACCGCTGTTGCGTTGCCTTCGTCTCGAAGCTGTTTGCACGGTGACGCCGCCACCGCCTCCGCCGCCACCTCCGCTCTGTTCTGCTTGCGATTCGAACCCTGCACCACAGCCAGCAGCAGGAGCAGCCGAAATGGCACCGCACGCTAGTGGGCCGTTGCCCTTGAGCGCGCTGCCGCCCTCAGAAGCGTACAACCTGTCCACTAAAGGGTTGCAATTGTGCTTGCCGCCTTGCTTGGAATTCGGTGACTTTTTGGACGCGTTCTTGGCGCAAGAGTCAGCTTGTCGAGCGGCATCAGTGGCCTGCAGTCGAGGCACTGGCAGTCTAAACTTTGCAAAACCAACTGCTGCTGCTTCTACTGCCCACACCAACGCGCGCACACCTGCCTTCGCACCAGCTCGCGCACTCTCAAGCAGCTCTTCTTCATCTTCAGATGATGGCTACCTGGCAGCAGTGTCGGTGGCTGCACCACCAGCGCGGTGGGCCTCGTTCAACTTGACAGCCGAAGACGGCGTTGACGTTGAACTCTGGGGTGGTGCCTGTGGGAGCAGCGGTGATGGTGGTGATGATAACGGAGATAGTTCTGCTGCGAGCGCTGCTACTGCTGCTGCTGCACCTGCAAATAATGATAACGGCGATGTCATTTTTAAACCTGCTCCTCCTGAAACAGTGAGCTGGTGCTTGGCGAAATTTCGAGCTTCTCGCTTCGACGTGTCGTCAGAGGTGGTGCGGGACCCCTATGAGCTCGCCCGCGAATTGCAGCGTCTGGACCCCGCTGTGTATGCACCAGGAGATTTGAAGCAAGGAAACCGATCACCACCAGTGTTTGCCTTTGGCATGGTGATGGGCAGCCGCTTTGACGTGTCCCTTGACAACGCATCGTTCGGCCTCTGTCCAAGTAAGAACAGTGGCAAGCAGAACAGCAGTGGCATCAGCAGCAGCAATGTCAGCGGCAGCAAAATCAGCAGCAGCGATAGCAGGGAAGTAGCAGTGGATGAGTTGGTGGGCTGGGACAGTTTTCGCATCGTGTGCGCCCCCGCTATTGCCGCTAGCCTCGCTGCTCGGCCACACCTCAGCGAGTCGAAAGCGGTGCCTCTCTTTCATCGCACCCAAGGCCAACACGCTACCGCTGCGGATTTACAGGGCATCGCGAGCACATCGGCAGCAGCCGTTGTCAATGGTCCTAGTAGTGCCAGCTCTTCTGCCACTGCGAATGACGTTGGCGATCTTTCCTCAGGAACTTCCACAACTGACGACGGGCATTGCTTTCCGGTCATGTTGCTCTCCGCGAAAATGCCCCAGAAGCTGTACCTCGACCCCTCGCTGCACTTTCAGGGCCTGCGCGTTACCTGGAATGGGGCATCGTGCCCCCCTCGCCTCGACGCGGTCGCTGCAGCCGTGAAGCGTTTCACGCCCAGTCCTCCCAAGGAAACGTTTTCGAAAGATGACGCGCGTCGCTATCATCATCACCGTTCTCCCTCACTTTTACTGCAAGCACCATCGCTGGCGCCACTGCCACCACCACAGCTGCCAGCGCCGCCGCCGCTTCCTCCGTTGCCGTGGTGGGACACTCGGCGGCTGCAGCTGCACGGCCCCATGCGCGCGTCCGCCGATGACGCCACCCTCAAGCTCGTGCTGGCAGCACCACCGAAACCAGCGCACCTCCTTGCGCGAGAAGCCCGCCAGGCAGCAGCAGCAGCAGCAGCAGATGGCATTGGTGGTGGCAGTAGTGGTGGATATGGCAGTACCGGTCGACCGGCCCCCATTCGCCGAGCTCGCAGCGGTTCGATGGCAATGGCTCAACCGCCGCTGCTGCTGCCGCGCCCTCAGGAGCAGCTGCATGGAGAAGAAGAAAGCCGCCAGGGTTCAGGTTCTAATCCCACGAACGGTGGCCATGAAGGAGCGCCTTCTTCTCCTTCTCTGCCAGCGCCTTGCGTACTGTGGCACGTGAACCGTCTTGAGTACCTAGAAGCACCTCTGGATCCGATAACCTTGTCACCCGATGCAGGAAACCTCCGGGACGCTCCTGCTTCTTACGTCCATCGTCATGGCCTAGACCCTGTCGGGAGTGGCATTGGCTCGAGCAGTAGTAGCTACGTCGGTAGCGGTGGAAATTGCAGCCGCGGGAACGACGGTAACTTTTCCAAGGGCAGCAGCAGCAACGCTACTACTGGCAGAGACAAAAGGCGCGACGCACGTGTTATGTCACTGACGTCAGTTACCCTCAGCGTGCCTGCTGTCGCGCCTTCCGATTGGTGGCCTTCGAGTGATGATGGTGACGATGTGGACGCATCTTCTGGCTCTGGTAGTTTTGACACTGGTGGAGGCAGCAGCAGCAGCAGCAGCGGGAGGAGCAGTGGCGGTGGTAGCGGTGGTGAGCAAAAGACGGACCCGCGGCGGCGGCACCAGCTCCTGACTCTGCTGCCGCGGCTGAACGTAACGGCAGTGCTGGACTGGCAGTGCGACGCTCCTTATGCGCACCACACGCAGCTGACGCCAGCGGCCGCGGCCATCGCGGCTCATCGTCTAGCGACCGGCGCCATCTCAAGTGCTGCTCCGGAGATCAGTGAAAGCGCCAGTGCGGACGCCTCGCATTCTTTCCCTGAAATGCTATCGCCGCTCTCGACGCAGAGCGAAGCTTCATCTTTCGAGGAGGGCGACAGCAACGACAAGAGCACCAATCAAGATGCTCTGCCTGGCGGGAATCGCAGTGGTGCACCAGCATTAACAAAGGAGACTAATACCGCTGCAACGGCGGCAACTGTTGCTGCCGTTACTGCCGAAGCAGTTGCAAACGACTATAAATGGGACCCTTTGTCTTACTTCCGAAGCCGAGGATTGAGCGTATCGCTGGACCTTGCAGCGCTTGGTCCTTCGTCGTACATTGACAGCCTGTGCAGTGCAAAGCCTGTCAATGTGAACAGTGGCAATGGCAATGGCAGTAGCAGCGCAACGAATGGTGGCAGCAGTGCTAGTGGCACTGGTGGCAGTGGCAGCAGTGGCGGTGGTTTAGGGTTGCTGCATCGAGCGATGAATGCCAATGCAGCTGCTGGCGCGCACGCCCATGCTTTGGACTTGGAGAGTGACATAGGCGTGTGGGCGGCATTGCCGTTGGATCTGCTAGCGTGGGTGGTAGCGCCGCCACGCGCACCTTCTTCTTTGTCTTCTTCTTCTTTGGAGGATTCAGCCGTTCTGAAGCCCAATCCAAACACAGCAACATCGAGCACTCCATCCGATGGTATTGAGATCGACTCTCAAGGTGCTGAGGACAATATCAATGACCAGGGCGGCAATATCACCGGCAAGGATGCAGCCAATCGTCAGTTGAATCAAGCCAAGAACAGCAGTGCCACCTCTCAAGTCAAGCCGCGCACTCTGCCGGACGTGATTGTAGCCCTAAACTTACGGTGCCGTCACTCCCCCGTCTTTGTGAGCGTGTGGCCGTCGGCATCGTTGTCAAGTGGTGCAGGAAATAGTGCAACGAGTGCCAGCGACCGCCGCGATGGCCTCGTATTCGAAGTACGTCATATTTGATGAAATTACTCGAGATGAAGACAATGGTTACTTCTTTCGTAACATGTCATTCACTTCTTGTTTCTACCTTTCATCTTTAAGTTTTTATTTTACTCCGTGTGCGTAAAGATTCTTACACACATTTTTTATTTCTTACGCTGTGCTCTCTCTATCTTTTTTCTCTCTTGCTTATCAAAAGTTGCGGCGCCTCGATGCGACCAAATCTTGGAGTCGCTCTGTACTGCCACCACAAGCGCTCCTTCGCCAAGCTCGTCGACAGAAGAAGAACTACCACCGGGCAGCCGCTAACGCTGGTCTTCATCTTCGGAACGGCCCTCCTTCGTCAACTCTTTTGCCGTATCTTCGCCGCCTTGCACTCGACAACCCACTGCACGGCGTAAACACCGACGTTCTCGGTGACGATGGAAGTAATAGCAAGATTAACAGCAGCACGAGCTACAACAGTGACAACAGCAGCAGTGATGGCAGCTGCAGCAATTTGGCACCTCGAAGGCAATTCACCGCGGTTGCAGGCCCGTTGCACGCCACGTCCGCCAATGCGGAGATGGGGGACTCGAAGTTGCATTCGGCGCGCATCATCGCTCAGCCCCATGCTTTCGTGGCAGCATTGCCACGGTGGCAGCCTCAGAGCAGCGCCAGTGCCGACAAGAGCAACACACATGATGGCGAAGAGCTGCAAGCGTCGAAAGGAGTTGATGCTGCTGTTGGCGCGGAGATGAGAGGACCTGAAACAGCAGCAACATTTACCACTGCTGCGACCCCGACGTCGTCAACAGATCCACCGTCTCCTGCTGCTGATGGCGATACTATTGCACGCCTCGACCCAGTTCTCGAAAGTGGCGGCGGCGGTGCGTTAGGAGATCTTTTGCGAGGGCAGAGCGCGCAACGGCCTCCATCTTCCTCGTCCACCTCAAAGACTACTTCAACCTCGCGCTGGCCCTCGGTGGCGGCAGTCTTGCAGCGCGAACGAGGCCGACTCGCCAACGACGATCACGAAGAAAAGGAGAAAGCTGCCGCAGCTGCTGTTGGGAACGGGCGGGGACCAGCGCTATTGCGCGCGCTCTTGGATCAGGTAATGTGCACGTGTGCGTGCTGAGGTGCAGGAATGACTAATTGTTCACATGGTGAATAGACAGAAGTCGTTCAAAATTTGGCCACTTCTTTTTACATACCTTCCTAATCATTGTTTTTGTAACGAACACATTCTTCCACGACGTCTGAATTGCAGTTGTCTGGTGTATTGTGCATGTGTTTGTTCATGCTGTAACTTCATCAATACTAGCGGCATCTGGTTCGCAGCGCGCAGCAGTCGATGCACGGTGGCTTGGGCATGTCCACAAGCAGCAGCCAATCATCTTCGTCGTCAGTCAATGGTGGACGTGACGTAGTGCTTGCTGCGACCAGCATTAGCGTGACGCAAGGCAGCGACTGGCAATCGCGAGACGACGAACAACGAAAAGGACGCGGAGCAGCAGGCAACGAAAAACATGCAAAGAAAGCCAACGATGTGCCTTCGAGTCAAGAACCTCAACAACCTCAGCACCAGGGCAAAAGTTCGGCTGATGATGCTAAAGCAGCGGCACTGCCTTCCTTCGAGCCGTCGCTGTTTTTCTTTGGTGCCAACCATCTGGCCCTGCAGCCTCCACCCCATTGCCTGCCTGCGTCTTCTCAGCCTTCGCCTCTAGGTGGTGCGTCAGCAAGTCTACAGCCACTGACGCCAACCACCACCGGGACAGATGCGCAGTCCACCAGCCGTGACCAACCACTGCGCTCCTCCCTCCACCACCGCCGTTCCAGCACCAGTAGCAGTGGTGGCGTTGCGCTCATGCAGCGGCGGCGCACGTCAAGCGCTAGCAGCAGCAGTATTCATGCCGCTACGGCTGCCGCTGCTTCTGCGCTCCAGTTAGAGCGCCGACGAAGCTCTGAATTGGACCCGGGAAGTCCCTTTTCCGGGGGTGGAAATACGGGTTCGAATACGGCCGTAGCAGGTGATACCTACGACGACAACGACGATCATTCGGAAGAGGATTCTGGAGACGAAGCTCTGGTTCCTTCTGACATTCAAGGAAGAGACAGGCGAATTTCAGGTAGTCTTGAATCGTTGCAGTCTCCTACCACGAACGGTGCTCCAACCACTCTACACGGAGGAACATGGCAGCGCTTACGGTCTGCTTCGCTTTTAAGCGACGGCGGCGCTAGTGTTCTCAGCGGAGACTACAGGTCATTAGCAGGGGATGGCGGCGACGAATACAATAGCGACAATGACGACAATGACGAATGCAGCGACGATGAGGATGAAGACGGGATCTTGGGGTTGAATCTAGATGAAGCGTGGGCAGCAGCACCTCTCTTGCGGACTGACGTTGAGGTGTGTGTGCGTGGTTGCATTTTGAAACGACTGATTGTTCTCTTGTCTCAATGTTCGCATTTTCGCCTTTATTTTCATTTTTCGATTTCTCTCTGAATTGTAGGTGTGCGAATTCCGCCTGGTGTACACGTTAGCGGCGCGTGACCGTTTGTTGTACTTGACAGAATGTTGGCATGAGCTCATGGCGGCAAGGGAGGCTAGTTCTGCGGCGGCAGCTAACAGTTGCGACAACAATCATCAGGAGGACTCGAATGGTAGCCACCGTAACAGCGATGCACGTGAAGGAGGGACAGAATCAGATGAGCATAATGGAGACAATCGCAGCCGCAGCGGTGTTGGCAGCAATAGCGGTGGTCTGTCAGCTCCTAGCGTGTCCACTGGGCCAACAGCCCCTGTGGACCATCTCTCCAAGCTCTTCTTGTCGAGGTCGAACAGTGACGCTGCTGTGCCCGAGCGCTACGTTAGCGGAGGCAGCTTGAGCAGTGGGTCCTCGATTGGAGGCAGCAACAGTAGCAGCAGCACTGGCGGCGGTGCAGCTGGCAGAGGGGCAGGCCATGCATCGTCAGGGCAGAGGCTGACAGAGGCTGCAAAAGCTGAGGCGAGAGCGCAAGCCGCTGCTGCCACTGCCGCGTCAGCTCATGCCGCAGCCGCTGCTGCCACCTTTGAAAACACCATACGGTACGAGTGTGCCTTTTGAGAGTGCGCGTGCGTGGGATGTGTGCTTATGATACGAGAAATACAGCGCGTTACGTGGGCATGCATTCCGATCTGCATGTCTTTATATCTCATTTCTCAGTATCTTTCCCCGATGGCTAGCTCCTGCATTACTTTTCTTTCCCACCTCACACACACACCGTACTGCCTCATGTTGACGTCTTCGCGTGCCTAGGTACCGCGTGCAGTTCGTGAACCCTCAGGCTAATTTGCTGTGCCCCAAGACGCGAGGCTCCGTGGTGCTCGGGGTGGCAGCTGCGACGCTCGTAGGGCGAGATTTAGGGGTGTTCTACTGCTGCCCCAACGACAACGCCCACGCTACCGCGTCCTCTTCTTCTTCTTCTTCTTCTGCAGAGGATGTCCATTCGAGCCATGATGCTGACGACCACCACCCCCAGAGCGAAGACCATCAAGGTGGCGACGTCAACAGCAGCAGCAGTCACAGCGGCCGAAGGAGCGTGGCAACGTCGAGGCAAGCCGGTGGGTTAGCGGTGTACCAAAAGCACGAGCGGCTGCTGACGGTGGACGGCGCGCTGGCTTACATCATGTCGATGGACGTGGACGTCAACGCGGGCGTGTGCTGGCTGAAGGATGTGCAGGTGTGCGGTTGATTGGCTTCTTGGGTCGCTTGTACAATATCTGCGTGCATGCTTTGTTGACGTTGGCATTTTTTTTTAAATAAACATGTCACCGTTTTTCTTTTTATTCCTCTGCGCGTGTGCACTTGCATGCCATCTAGTAAAACCTTCTTTGATATTGTCCTCGTTCCGTTTGTAACCTGCATTGTCTTGCTTTAAAAATATTTGGGTTGATGTCTCGGATGCAATAACTTTTTCTCCCTCCATCACACAGGACGCGCGCCAAAACGCGTCATCGGTGCTACTGCGGCCAGTGATGTCCCCTTTTGGTTTGACGCACCGCACCGAGCACTTCTTTGCCGTCTCCCGAGCCGCGTGGCGGGCCGCGTGCGTGGCCATGACCGACGCAGTGCGCCTAGAAGACAGCGAAGGCTTCGACGAAGAAGATGACGATGAGAAGGAGAATGGTAATGGTAACGAGGACAAAATAGCTGATCAAGATGAAAGCGGGGAACAAAGAGGCGAAGGAGAACACGAAGACGGCGGCGACGGCTCTAGACCGCGGCGGCGGAGTTCGGGAGCCAATGCTGCAACGGACGCAGGGCACTGCTTGCGCCGCAGCAACAGCAGCAGCAGCAGTGCTTCGAATCTGCAGCACGTTCCTCCGCCCCTGTATTCCATGCTTCACCGCCAGCACCGCCGCCGCAGCTCCAACCGCAGTGTTCAAAATGTCTCCTCAGCGTCTAAGAAGAACACGAGCAAAAAACGATCCTCTTCGTTATCATCATTTACAGTGAAGCAATTCAACAAATGCAACACTGATAACAACGATGAGAACAGCAACCCGATCGAGCATGAGCCCCCTGTAGAAGCCGTCGGCTCACTGGCCGAGCGCGTGCGCATTGATCTGCCGGAAGTGAAGGTGAAAACAGAGAATGCGAAGAGAAGAAAGTTAAAAAAAACTAAAAAGAAAAGAGTCCACTTATTCAAGGCGCAGTTTGATGTTTTGTTTATCTTTTGGCGTTCATTTCCTTGAAGTAATGGTCAAAAGTTTTTGCTATTTTTTTAAAAAAACTTTTTGAACTCTCCGAAAGCTAACTGACATCAAAATTTCACCTTACTTTACTCTACACCAACAACAGCACTGTGTCTTACACTTGCGCCTTGTTCTTTTCACGTAAGGTGGAATTGGATAGCGGGGAGTTCGAAACATTGAGCGACGCTTTGCAGAACCTCTTGCTCGCGCCTCCTTACCAGCCAACACGAGGGAAGAGGAGCGGTAAGAGTGACGACAGCGGTGCGGTAGATGCCAAGCGCTCCAACGCCGAGCACCACGTCGTTCAGGTACTGTTGCATGTGCGGGTGGATACAATGCTGGAACAGGTACTGTTGTTGAACGAGCATCTCATAACGTGAATGCCCGTATACGAGGCGGAATGTGAGAAAGAAAGGCGTGCACATCACGTACTGCCCTAGTACACTTGCTCGACATCGATTTCCAACACAAGCAAATTTCGCACGCCACAGTACTTGTCATTCTTGCTCTGCTTGCTCCTTGACACTCATTCGTCATATCTTACAGGCCAACCATCTCCGAGTGGACGCTGACTCGCGCGACTCCCGGTGCGCGTGTTCATGAGATGCACACGCGCCTAGCCGCCTGCTTTTAGGCGGCGTAACACCATCGGTGGAATGACTTGACCCACCACGCATGCCTTATTCAAGGACTCTGCAATATGGTGTATATTTTTCTCCTCAATATTATACTAGGTACGCGCTCAAGGCAGTGGTGGAGGGCGAGCTGGCGTCGCTGGCGCTGCAACGGCAACTTCAACCGCCGCGGGTTACCAAGGTACTCCTACTAGGTGGATACATGCAGTACTTGTTTGTAGCGGCGGCGGTGTCTCGGCCTGTCCTCTGTTTCTATTATGCGCTCATCGAATAAGTACACACGTCTACCATTTTTCACTTTTCCGCCCCTTTTTATTAAAAAAGGTGGTGGAGTACGCCCTCGGCACGGGGGTCTGGGTGCTGCGGCCGCTCCGCGAGGAGTCAGGAGGCGCGCAAGACTCTGCCCTCGGCGCCCGAAGAGACCTCGTGAAGGTGATTTGACGCATGCGTAGATGCTGGAGGGGGGAAATTGTATATGCCTGTAGAAGTAGTAGTAAGGCGTATGCACGAACCCACATTACCTTGCACACTCAGCGCACTGTCTCAGCAGTCGTCTCCTCGGCAATTCTTGCACGATGTTGCTTGTGTCGAATTATTGCGTTATCTATTTCTCGCGTCTCGTTCCCCATAACCCACTGCACTTCTTCTTTTTCTTCTTCTTTTACTTTTTCTTTTCCTTGCTTTTTTTTTACAAGGTGGGGTTCAGCGGTTTGTTGGGGAAGCACCGGTTCTGG
>Ga0307982_1003460_pt1 | contig 12591 bp, 6 predicted proteins | sample OrgLakmetagen989_FD_201847 | JGI IMG/M metagenome (GOLD analysis project Ga0307982, IMG submission 201847) | Saline water microbial communities from Organic Lake, Antarctica - #989 | ecosystem: Environmental > Aquatic > Non-marine Saline and Alkaline > Saline | place: Antarctica: Organic Lake... | reverse complement strand
ACACCAGCGTGTGTGGCAGCTTTTGTCGCAGCTGCTTCATTTTTTGTTTCATGGGGGGCAGATACTGGACGCTGCTGTACATGGAGAAGGACCTTGACTTATCTCCACCGCAGGCACCACAGCCTGGTGGAGGTGCAGGCCCGAAAGAACCCATTCAAGTTGCTTCGGCTCCCTCATAATAACTCAGGGGCAGCGCTGCGACACGCGTCATGGCTGCTCGGCTTAGTTTCCCTGCGACAGAGGGGATAGGGGTGGGAGGTGGGTGCATGCTGTGCAAATCAGTGACAAGTCATGTATTCATAGACATCGACCATTTGATGCTGAGTGTGTTCGGCTTTGCTGAGTATGTGACCTGCCATGCGACGAGTTCCGCTAAGAGCAGCCGGGAACTGGGGGGTCACTCAGCCTTGCCGCTGGGGGGGCTGCGACGCAGTTAAGCATACTCACATGCTAGATCACCACAGTATAGTGGTGCTCTCGCTGTGTGTCATCTGTTTGCGCCGGTGCGGGGCGACCTCGCCAGCACGTGCCGTGGCTTGAACAGCGCCGGGCTGCGCTCGTCCATCAGGCTGCTGAAGGCGGCGGCGCTGCCCCGACGCCCCCCTCCGCGAGTGCCGGGCGATATGGCCGGTGCATGCCGAATCAGGCCGGGCAGGGGGGGGCGAATCGCTTTCCCACCCCCCCCTACACTGGACAGGGAGTTTCTCTGGCTGTGCCCGATGCTGCCTACTGCCTGGGAAGAGCGCCTAGAGTCCGTCTCCTGTGTAGCAGACATCTCTTGTACTACTGTGAGTCCCAGGGCGTCCCGTGCAGGCACAGGAGCAGGCTGCAGCTGCACCCCCTCGCCATCCTCCTCGCTCGGGAAGTACTCCCCCGCCGCACCAGCCATGAATTCGAAGTTGCCCAGGATGCTGCGACTGCGCACACGCCGGATGGCGCCAGCTGCTGCTGCGCCAAAGTCCACTTGGGAGCGGGGCACAGGGGTGCCAGGGCCCACAGCTGCGTTGCCCAGGGTGCTGGGGGTGTACGGTTGCTGCAGCACCAGCTGCCGCTTGTCGTCCTGCAGCGGCAGGGGCGTCTTGTGCCGCAGCTGCACCGCTGCCGCCGCCGCCTTGAGCAGCGCCTCCCCCCATGTGTCCAGCACTGTGGCCACCACTGCATCGCCCTCGTCCCCGTCCTCCGCCTCCCACGTGGAGGTGCCTTGGGAGGTGGGCGAGGCAACTGTGGAGCCAGGCGCCGACACAGCCAGCCAAGCTGTCAAGTCATTCACGCCATCGCTGTCGTACCCCTCGCCGTCAGACTCGTCTGTGGCTTCGCCGTCATCCTGCCCGTGACCCCCCCTTTTGCCGTCTTGCCCCCCTGCACCGTCGTCACTGCCCTCGTCTGCGGCATCTTCCAGCCGGGACAGCACAAACTGCAGGCCGGGGACATGCTCCTCGGGCACCCGCCCCTTGAGAGCCTCAAGCACCTCAGGTAGCCCAATCACCCGCGCATGCCCCAGCAGGCCCTTGTTGGCCAGCAGGGAGTACACAGCTGCAGCCGCAAACATGCTCACCTCTGCAGCAGGGCCACCCAGGTAGTCGATCAAGGTCTCAATGACGCCCGCTGGAGCTGCCGCCGCACTGCGACGCCCCGCCACCCGCTGTGCCATGGTGGTGACCATGGCTGCAGTGTACTGCAGAGAGTACAGCGACACCCCCCCCAGCGGAGACCCCGCGGTATCTGCCACTGGCGCGTGGTGCTCTCTCAGCACACGCAGGGCCCACGGCATGACGCCTGTACGGATCATGATGTCTTGCGGCACTTGGGCAGTGGACATCTTCTGCAGTGCGCCCACTGCATTCTGCCTGGTGGTCGTGTCGCCTCCGTGCAGCAGCAGCACACGTGTAAAACAGGGAACAATGCTGGGGTCTTGCAGCAAGTACGCCCGGGCTGCAGGCGTGGATGCCATGCTGTTCACCAGCCGCACGGCGCTATCCACCACAAGGGGGTGCCCGCAGCCGAGCAGGGCGGAAATCAGGCTGCACTGGGCCACAGCTGACACAGTGGCAGACACGCCACTGCGGCTGCCGTGTTTCAGGCCAGCGCCTCCGCGTTCCAATCCTGCGCGAGCCAGCGCCTCCAGGGCGCTGCGGATGTCCTCTTGGGTGACTCGTCGCAGTGCGGCCTGCGCTGCTCTGCAGCCCAGCACATCTGCGGACACAATCGCGCGCAATGCGTTGTCGCGTGACTTGCCAGCAGCCGAGCGGGTAATGCGCCACCGCATGGCCTGCAAAAGCAGCAGCAGTTCTCGCACTGGACCAGATGCCGCTCGCCAGGCCATGTGCATGTAGGCGCTGTATTCGATGGCGCTGCGGCAGACAGACGAGCCCATGGTGCCATCCAGGCCCACAAACAGCGCCAAAGTGTCGCCTGTTTCTGCATCTAACCCGCTGAAGGCTTGTGCAAGTGGCATGCCTGTCTCCAGCGCTGCCGAGCCCCCCCTTCGAGTGTTTGGGACTCCCCCTCCACCAGCTGATGGCGCGAAGTGCAGGGAGCCTGGACCAGTGCCCATCTTGGCCAACTCAGCAGAGTGCTCACCGGCGTCAATCTCGGCGTCCCGCAGCAGCGATGCTGCCCAAGGCGGCACCCCCAGCATGCCCAGCGGTACCGCCAGCGCCACTGCTGGGGGCAGCTGGGCCGCCCGCTTCGCCCGCCGCGCCGCCTCATCTCCGTCGCTATCACCGCAATCGCCAGACATGAAGCCACCATGTTGCTCCACACCTGCTGCAGGCGTCAGCCCCTCGTGCAGGCCGCCGGCGTTGTCGTAAAATGGCACCACGGAGGCCCGTCTGTGTGGGGGGGTGTCTGCTCGGAAGGCATCACTGCGACTGCTGCCTGGACGCCCTGTCCACGGCGACGCAGCAGGGGCTTGCCGTGGGGGCGGTGAACCCAGCAGTAGTGAGGGTGATACAGGACCCCCCCCTTGACTCCCATCATCGTCGCTGAAGTCGCCATCTGCATTTGACGCACTTCTGGAGGGTCCCTGGGAGGGCGCCGGTGCGATGCGGAGGCGCACTGCAGCAGCCAGCTCGTGGATGCGCCCAGATATGGTGGCAAAATCCAGCGCTGGCAGCTCCCCCTTGTAGGCGCTGCCGTCGTCCTCAGCTGGGGGGGCGTCACCCGGGCGCATGCCGTCGCCCCCCTGTGGCCCCCCTGCCAGGTGGGTGGGGGATGTCTCGACGCTTTGGGGGGGTGAGCCGTGGGTTGGTGTTGTGGCTCGTGTGGAGTGCCCCCCCCTGCTGTTGCGTGTCTCAGCGTGCGCAAGCGCTGTGTCCATCATGTGTGAGCTCACCCCCCCGTGCATATCATAGGGGGTGGCAGACCCCCCCCCCTGGCGGAAGCTGTGCACGCTTCCATCAGTACCTCGCAAGCGATTGGTAAGTGGCGACTCTTGTACCTCACTGCTGCTGAGTTTGCGGGGGGGTTGCAGGGGGGGGTGCCCCACACCCGACCCGCTGTCGCTGCTGTTGTGCACCAGCCGAGGAGGAATGGGCTGTAGTGGCAGCTGGTGTGCACCAGGCATGGGTGGCGCCATGAGCGATGCCACACTCGCTGGTGGCATGACTGGCTGCTTCAGGGACCCGGTGTGCTGCAGCACCCGAGACTCCATGTCCACCAGATGTCCTCTCGCGGCAGTGAACTTCTCCCGTGCGTTTCGGCACACCTCTGCAACGTAGGCAGCGTTGACCGGTACATGTACGATGGCCTGGCGGGGGCTGGCACTGCCACCGGTCGCTGCCAGTGCATCTGCAGCAACGCGCTCAAGGGCCGAGAGGAGTGACAGAGAGGATTTGAAGATGTCGAGCGACACATTCAAGCCCTCTTGTTCGCCAGCAGCGAATGCATGCCGGCTAGCATTCACAGAGGTTCGATACTCCTCTCGCTCTTTCACACCGGGAAGCGCATGCAAGCTATTTGAGCGCCGCGCTGTGCCGTTTTGACCAAATAGCTGCCGGGCAACTCCTCCGGGTGGCTTCTCCTGCAAGAATAAAGTTCAGCGACAAAGACATGCAAAACCTCTTCGAAATGCTCACCATCGATGTAAGATTTAATTCGCCAATGCCTCAGACGTGAGTAGGCGCTAGTAACACGGTGTCAACTGCAGGCGTAGTTTATAGCAACGAAACGCAACAGAAACGCTAGCAGCCCTCGTGCCGCTCACTGAGACTGAGGCTCCCGCGAAGAGCCCGGCTAGGCGTGCAGCTCTCAGTACCCACTTCTGATGTCATCCCTAGTGACATTCAGTATGCATTGTCTGGGAATTCTTTTAGCTGTATTGCCACAAGAATTCATCAGCCCAGCCTGCGCAAGCTCAGTACAGCCCCCTGCGTGCGCTTTGTCGATTTCCAACAACTGCCATGTCGGCTGGGCCAGACCGTGTTTTCCCAAAGCTTCTCCCCCGAGTGAAAATCTGGAAGAACTCGTTTGGTTGCTGCAATAGTGCTGCGAACATATCAGCTTGGCTGCTTTTGCGCTGGATTTACTGAGGGTTCAGGCTGCTCGCGAGCAGGCATTCGTGAAGAAATTCCCGGGGCTACTTCAAGCTTCAGAGAACCCTGAAAACTTCAACATCAAGTATGGCATCTCGTCGGGCACGCTTGATGCACCGCGTCAGCAGCAGCAGCGGCTCTCGCCGGCGAACGTCTGCATCTGAGGCTCTCATTGCCCACCACTATATGAGCCAGACTATTGCAACAAGCCCACCCGGCGTCAAGGGAATTCTCAAGTCCCCACCTTTCAAACCAGCAGCTGCAACAATGAACAAGACCAACAAGCGCGTGCGCTTTGCTGTGAGTGCTTCTACATATGGGCTCCCTTGCAATGCGGCCCGCTGAATGGGTTTTGAATTGTTGTCCAGCCACCCATACAAGTTGCTGTGTGCACAGGCTGGAGATGTTTCCGATGCTACACCCAGCCCAGGGATGAGTGAAAATGACATGGTATGTGAGCACTCGTTCAGGCTTCCAGCATTCACAAGCTCCAATTCTGGCAGGCTTGTGTCATGCGGAACTTGCCTCCTTGCTCGTGTCACTTACCCATATGGCTTTTGCAGCTTTCTGGAGGCCACACCATTGATGACGATTCCCCACACTTGATGAAGGTAAGTCTTTCAATATTTTTCGTGGCTTTTTTCAACATGAGTCAATGAATTATTTTGCAGCGGTCGCACCGCATGGCCGAGGACATGACTGATATTTCGATCAAGCTGTTCAGCGAGCCGCCTAGCCCTGCGAGTGCTCTTCAGGACGATGCTGAATCAAAAGATGCCAACAAGCTGTCCACGCCACAAGCTAGTGCCCCCCATACCCCACAGGCCGCCAGCAATGCACAAGACCCCGCCCCAGGTCTCGCCTCCACTGCCCCGCCGTCCCTCGCCGCATCCACGCCCACCAAACCAACGCACAGCGGAGAAACACTTCCTCGCCGCAAAACCAGAGGCGTCATATCGCCCCCACCCTTCTCCCTGCCTGCCTCCCCCGAGGACGCGGCTGCAGCTGCAACTGCAGCACGTTCCATCCAGAGCTCCGGCGCCCGCTCTGCGCCTTTGAGCGGCTCCGCACGCCGGCGCAGCACTGCACACCGCCAAATGGCTGCCGCCTTGGGCGCTGTGCCTCGTTCGTTTGACTTTGATGATCTGGTGGCCTCCAGTGCTGCCTCAGCCGCCCTGGCTCGAGCAAAGGCACTGCACAAAGCAAGGATGCAGCACGTGCACAAGGAACACAAGCAGGAACAGGTAGCCCATGTAGCATCACCATCGGTCCAGGAAGACACTGCGGCATCACCGGTGAGCAGCGCTGCTAGTGATGCTGATGTTGAGGGCCCCTCGCCCCCCTTTCTGCAAGCAGGGGGGGGGTCTGCTGAATCTCCACAGAGCCCAGAGGCACTGCAGCCCCCCCTTGCAGCAGTCCAGGCCGAGTCTCCAGACACTCCGCCACCCTCCAGCGTGGACAGCCCTGCCCAGCCCCCCACTGCGTCAGCACCTGCCCACTCGCAGCTGTCGGAAGCCGCTGCCACGCCACCCCCCCACGCATCACCTGCCTCACCACAACGCAGCCAAGCAGAGCTGCTGGCCAGGGGCTTACCCCTGCGCCCCAAATCCCTCAGCCCCCAGCGGAGCACGTCAGCATTGCCTGGGGCGGGGGCTGGAAGCCGGCCGAGGGGTGGTGCTCTGCAGGTGTCAGCGCACACTGCCGCCCCTGCTGCAGCTACCACTGGAGGCAGTGCAGCGTGGGGAGCAGGGGGCGCCGCCTGCAGCGCCCTTGCCCCCAGCCCCACTTCCAGTGAAGAAGACGCGATGCTGGCACGTTTTATGGACACCCCCGAATCAAAGGCGGCCACTACCCCCCCGAAGAGCCAAGACAGCACAGCCCCGTGCACGCCACAGGCACACGGGAGCGCTTTGCGCACGCCCCAGGCACCATGGGCCCCCGTGCACGCCCCCGACATCCACAGCGCCCAAAGCGACGCTGGCAGCAGCAGCCCCGACCTCTCTCCAGTTCTAGCCCGGCAGCTCCCCCCAATGGATGATGTCCCTCTGCTGCCAGCAGCTGCATCCCCCCCCAGCACCCCCCAATCCATGAATGAGCTGCTTGCAGCCAGGGCCGAACGGAGGCGCCTACAAAGGGGGTGGAGCCCCTCTCGAGGGGCCCCCAGTTCTGTACAAGGCATCCACCCCATTCGCACCCTCGATTTGGGGTCCACCACATCGCCTGGACGAGGCCTGTCGGCTGTCTCTGCTTTGGACCGGGCGTACCAAAGCACTGCCGTGAGCACCTACAGCACGGCCAGCAGCACCACCATCTGCCTGGCCACACAGGGCGACAGCAGCGACAGTGACGAAGACACCCCCCCTGCATCCCCACAGCAGGTTGCTTCACTGCGCCGGGGCAGCAGCAGCGTGGGCAGGCGGCTGGCGCCCAGCAGCAAGGCCCAGCCCCCCCGCGGCAGCAGGGAGCTGCGGCGCCTGATGCAGGACCTGGCGTGGCACGGCCCCACCATCGCTGCAGCTGGACAGCGCACAGGAAGCGCCAGCAGTGCACGTGACGCCCGTCGCAAGTCTGCCAGCGCTGGGAAGCCCAGCGTCCTGGAGCTGGTGGCATCGGCTGCCATGGCTCAGGGCAAAGCACACAGGTACTCAGTCCAGTGCACCGACGAAGTACAGCGCATGCTGCAGCAAGCTGTGGCAGCAGAATGTGACACGGAGGACAGCGGAGTGTCCAGCGCTGACGACGGAGGTGACGGTGATTGCTCACCCCCCCCAGCATTGCCCAGGGCGGGCAGGCACCCTGCAGGCAAGCAAAACGAGCCACAGGCCAGCACAGCTCAACCCAAACGCGGACAGAAGCGAGTACGTACCGATGATGCGTTGGAGCCTGCCCCTGCTACAGTCCAGGCACGCAAGCAGGCTCGTGGCGCCTACGCAGCGTCAAAGGCAGGTGGGGCGCCCGTGCCGAACAGCAGTGCTGCCCCCAAGGCCAGGAGGCGACAGAATAAGCCCATGCCTGCCAAGAGGCGACCTGTGCGTGCAGCTGTGCTGAAGCGAGATGAGTTTGCGCAGCGTGATGCGTTTCTGGGCACGTTCCCGTCTCGAGGGGGGGTCGTTCCCTGAATAGCCAGTCAAGTGCTGTCGGCACAAGGAAGTGACAAATACTAAGAGATCTGTCTCTCAAAATTTACAATGAAAACTTGTTTAGATGCATCAGTATTTCTGTCCCTTTGTTCTTGCGCACATACATGAGTGAGGGGCTTACTAGTTTTACGTGGATTCTGGAGAAATTGCCCAGCAGTCAGCAGGGCCGCCGAGTGTAGTGTGTTGTCCAGACCACATTGTAACTCGATAAATAATGGATGATGACAGGATTGCCCAAGTTATGGCAATAACATCTGCTGAGCACGGCACGGCAAAGCATTTACTGGAGGTACGTTTGTGTGTGCCATGCCTTCTGTGATCAGCCTTGTTGGCAAACCTATTTCGATCGCCGTACCACTGCAGAGCTGTGCCGGTGATGTGAATAGGGCAGTAGAGATGTTCTTTGAGAGTGGTGCAGGTGATTCGGGCCACGACGAGAATGCTGCCGCAATAGCTGTCGCTGCTGCTGAGGACGACGGGTGAGAGGACCGAGCCTTCTGCTGCGGAGGGTACACCGCAAAGTATGGCTTGCCATGTGCAGGGTGCGGGCTCCAATTGCCGCTGTACAAGACCAGCTGGTGGATAGGCCTGGTGGCCACATGCTAGGTACATACTGAGGGGCTGCATCGCTGTGCCTGAGCTACCCTCCTTACTCCCCTGTGTCCGCGCAGCCATGATGGGCATCACGCCAGGTGGAGTGTACCAAACCCCTAGCAGCGCAAATATATTCAAAAGTGAGTTCAGTCTCGTGTGTGCGCTGTGCATGCTGCCACCACCCTGCCATGTGCAGGCAAGAGCTCCAAGAACGGCGCCAGCAGCAAGAAGGGGGCCCACCTGGAGAAGCTGTTTGCACCGCCGGAGCACTTGATGTTCCACGGCCCCTTCGCTCTGGCCAAGGAACAAGGCAAGCAGTCTAATAAGTGGGTGCTGGTGAACTTGCAGGACGACGGCAACTTCGACTGCCACATTTTGAACCGGGACGTGTGGAAGAACGAGGGGGTGGCAGCGGTGGTGGAGCACCACTTCCTGCTGTGGCAACAAACGCACTCGTATGGGGATGGCCAGGCTGCCATGCACATGTACCACCTGGACAAGGGCATGCTGCCAGCGGTGCTTGCTATTGACCCCATCACTGGTGCCGAGATGAAGCGCCTCACTGGGCTCATCAAGCCCCAGGACATGCTGCAGTGGCTACTGGACTTCGTGCGGACCCACCCCGCCCCAGATGCAGCGCGTGCCAGGGCAGATGAAGACGCGCGCCTGACAGCCCTGAAGCGGCCGCGGGGGGAGTCTGCATCCCGTGTGGCCGCTTCCGTGGCTGCCCATACAAAGCAGGCGCGGGGGGGCAGCTCTGGCGCAGCTGTCAAGTCGGCGTATGCATACACAGCTGGCGATGACTCGGACGAGTATGAGTACATTTCAGACAGCGATGGTGATGGCGGCAGCGGCGGCGGCGCAGGCGTAAGCCAGGCCTCGGAGCAAGCTAGTCCAGCGAGGCAAGGACGCGCAGAGCATCCTGATAGCCCGGCCCCACCTGCACCTGCTGCCAGCGGTGACCAGGGATCATCTGCTGCTGTGCCTGATATAGGTAACACCAAGGGGGGTGCCACGCCATCCCAAGGGGGGGTAGGTCTGCCCACCCCCCTCACCGTCACCTGCATCTCACCTGAGCCGGCAGCTGGGGAGGGAATCACGCGCCTGCAGCTGCGCCTGCCGCAAGGCAAGCGACTTGTGCGTCGCTTTGCCTCCAGCGAGCCAGTGTCCATCCTGTATGCCGTGGCGGGCGCCCTGCTCAGCCGGCCGCATATCCTGGCGGGGTGCTATGCGCTGCACAGGGTCGCTCGCAGCGAAGCAGCAGCAAACGAAGTGGGGCTGCCAGACTCTATCACACCACAGAGCGCCACCGCAGCACTGATGGAAGCAGCTGTCTCCGATGACTTGGTGCAGGGGGTGCAGGGGGGGGCTGCCTTTGATATCAACACCCCCTACCCTACCACTTCCCTCAGGGAGCAGGGCTTCAAAACTCTCGCAGAGGCCAAACTACTGAATAGTACTGTTGTGGTGGAACTGTCATAATGCGATATTCAGGGTGCTAGCCGCCGCACAGCTGCCCCACGCCTGGAGGCCGGCAGGCCGGCCTCCGCCCCTGTCTCTTGCTGCTTCACTCAGGCTGTACTGCGTCATGAGTGGATGCTCCCAGTGCAGCGCTGTCCAGCACTTCAATCTCCTCCTCGTCGTCCTGCTCTTGGTGTGTGTGGTCCATGGCTGTCGCCGGCGGCTGTGCAGGCGGCAGCACCCAGCTGTGGGTCCCAGGCACAGCTGGGGGGCGAGCTGACTGCCCCTCCCAGGGAACGTACCCACTGGAGGCTCCTGCAGTGTCACTGTCGCTATCGCTGTCGCTGTCGGAATCATGCCCTGCTGCAGCTGGCACGTCCTCTGCACTGCATGCAGTGAAGTTGTCCAGCATGGCAGGAGCATCAGGAGCACACCCCTCCGTTGCATGCATCCGCCCAGAAAGCTGGCCATGCGGCAGAATCTCCTCAAAGGGCTCCTCCTGTAGCAGAATATTTCCAGCCGTAGGGTGTTTTTGCAGTGCTGCTTGCAGTGCAGATGCCGAAGAAATGTCCCCTTGCCCAACAGTTGCAGCATGAGCCTGCAGCTGCTCAAAGCTATCAAACTGCAAGCCGTACAGGGGGTCAAGCTTTGGATCTACAGGGAGCAGCTCGTGCAGCATGCGGTGCCGGCCTGTTGAGGACGATGTAGATGCGTCCTCATGTGCAGCAGTAGCTGCTGCTGTGCCAGACACTTCCTGGCTGCCGTGAGCCTGCGCCTGGGCAGCCAAATCGCCATACGAAGGCAATGCCCGTGAAGAAGTTACCGCTTGCTTCAATTTCTGTTGCACCTCTTTGATCATGCCACTGCTGTCGCTTCGCATATTTGCTTGCGAGATGCCGCACCCTGCTCGCACGCCGCTCAGCGCTTGCACGGACTGTTGGTGGGCACGCTCTGCAGCACTCTCCCCAGCACTGCATGCTGCAACTTGAGACCCGACTTTTTTAGCTGATGCTTGTGCCTTCATGATCTCCTGGCGTTCCTGTTGCCTCTGAGCGGCGAGTTGTCGCACTAGGCTCCTCAGGGACTGGGAGCCGAGTGATGCCACATCCATTCCAGAGCAGAGAGGGGCCAAGCAGTGCAACCAAAGGCCTATCAAAGCACACAACAAGTTATAAATTTGCCAGAATATTTGTGTGTGGTCGTGTTAGGCTTGTGCAACCATGCTCACACACAAATACCCCCCCCTGGGAAGGCTGCCCCCCCCCCCCCGAGCAGGACGAACGGGCGGCAGCAGCACAAGCTCGGCCAACCACCACCCCCACATTGATGCAGTTCACAAAGCAGGTCATTTTGTGCAGGGACTGCGCTGCCTGGCAAGCGCACACGGCAGGGGGCACTGCTCTCCCTCTGCGCGGCTGGCACAGCGACTTGAGCCACACAAAGCAGCAAACAACTCTTGCCGCAAACAGCAAACACCTGTTTGTATGCGAGCGACAGTCGGCGATGGATGCACGCTGCAGGCTGCCCATATTTTCCATACCCATGCCGCTTGCCAATTTCATACACGGACGAGGCTGCTTCATCGCAGAGCTGCGAAGAAAGCAGTTACTTCCTGCTCATCCTCTTTTCGAACTGAAGCGCCCATCAACTGCTCATTCTTGATGAGCTTTTCTAGGGTGTCCAAATGGGCATCGCCTGTGCACAAGAAGTAGATTGCTTGAGGCAAGCCGAAGCAGAATACTCTTTGCACCTACCCTCAGCAATAAATTGTTGCCAGTGCGCTTTGTAGCGCTGTTGGCGACAAAGGTGGAACACTGTCTTGACATTGGCCTGCATTTTTCGCTGCATCATTCCTGTTGGGCTCTGTTTCGAAAGCCTGAGAGCTCTCCTGAAGTGCGACGCAGGGGATGACATTGCAATAGAATTGACAGAAATAGCTGATAGCACCGAGGAAAAAACCCGACCCCATAAAAATGCTTTCAATTATTTTCCCGATTTACGCCAACCACTCCGGCACAGCCACCAGAACCTCTTCTGCAGCAAGGGCGGGGCGCAGACGGTTTGGGGGGGGGCTGAGCACGTGTTGGACACAGACAATGCCTCAAATAAATTGCGCCTTCAAAGCATACCAAACTGTTATCCACATGATAGTGCATGCAGCAGCCAAGGTCACAAAAACTATCTCGCAAGAGGACTTGTCGGCGCGCAATGTCTTCAAACCAATATGGCAGGCAGTCGCTTGACGGCAAGCTGACCATTTCCACTTGTGCCTTCCACCCCATTTCGCAAGATATGCTTGTCTTTTTCAGGCTTCTGTCACTAGCGCTTGCACTTGGGTAGGTTCTGAGTGTCTGCGCTTCCACACTCTGCATGACGTCACCCCGCCACGCCAATCACCTCCGCAGGTTCACTGCACTGATATCGTACACGTGCGTTTCAGATGGGACACCATTCAACAGTGACCTATTGACTGCACCTTGGATGACAACCACACTGTTTGATTTCTATGGTCTTGTCTTATTCCTGTGGCTGTATATCTTCGCAGTGCACTCGTCCACGTTCAGTCGCTTGCTCTGGTGCTTGGCGTTTGCCTGTGGTGGCAGCATCGGCATGTGGGCATTCGTGTTCTGGCGCTTTGCAAAGGCTCATAGTGGACAGAGCATAGCAGACATCTTCCTCACAGCCCAATAGCTCCTGGCTGGGTCACAGCAGGTCGGGCGACCCAGCCGCCCCACCGGTGCTGACTGCTTCGCCCCCTCCTTCTTCTAAGCCACCCCCCCCCACACGCCCCCCCGCGACATCTGTGTCAAGCAAAGGCAGTTGCAGTATTTCCTCTGTGCTCGTGAAGCCCCCCCGTTCACCCC
>Ga0307982_1003459_pt1 | contig 12592 bp, 7 predicted proteins | sample OrgLakmetagen989_FD_201847 | JGI IMG/M metagenome (GOLD analysis project Ga0307982, IMG submission 201847) | Saline water microbial communities from Organic Lake, Antarctica - #989 | ecosystem: Environmental > Aquatic > Non-marine Saline and Alkaline > Saline | place: Antarctica: Organic Lake... | reverse complement strand
CCACGGGACCAAAGCCAACACCCCCGTGCTCGCAACGACTACGACGAAGAGACTGCTTACGAAAGTTATATGAACCCCGAGCCAGGCTTCCAGTCCGGCCCGGGGGACTCTGTAGACGCCGATTAGATGTCACCCTGTCTGTTAGTAACTAAATCCAGTCCCCCCTCGGGGGGGGTCAGAAAATAGCTAAGAGAGCGAGGGTTGAGAGTAAATTATAGTCTAGTCTAGTTAATACTCTCCCAATAACAAAGAAAAACAAGCACACAGTAGTCGCAGTGGCACAAAAAGTATATGTGCTGCTTTAACGCTAGCGAATTTCCCCCAGAAGGCCGATTCAGGCTCCAACTGGCGTCATTCCTCCGAGCAAGTCGGCGAGACTGAGTGCTCGTTCCTGTGTCACGTCCCAGGTCCACGAGGCATTTCTCCGAGAGTAAATTCCCCCGCTCTTATTACCCGGAACTGACTGTACAAGAAAGAGGAGGTGACTCCACGATCCCAATGCGTATTTATGTTGGCCTCCTTCCTCGTAGCTGAAGTGAGAATTGCGGCTTTCCTTCTAGTATTGGTTGCCTTGAATGTTCTGTTTGCCTGTTCATTAGCCTTCTAATTCCGGCTCCTCGGGGCCCGAACCAAAATTGCGGCAAGTATCGGGTTCCGCCACTTTTGGGGGCGCGCGAAAAAGGCTTCCAGTCCGGCCCGGGGGACTCTGTAGACGCCGATTAGATGGCACCCTGTCTGTTAGTAACTAAATCCAGTCCCCCCTCGGGGGGGCTCAGAAAAAGACTTGCCAACGTTCACCTTTCAATCGTCACCAGTCATTCAAATCTCGTTAGACTTGAGTGTGCGTCGCTCAACGCATCTCCTTCTACTGCGCCCTCGCCGCACTAATTTTCGTGCGCGCAAGAGGTAAATTTGCCATAAATTATTATTTGTTTTTTTCGTTTCACCTCAACGCGCGGGTGTGTGCTTGAACCCACGCCAATAATTAAAATGGCGCAATTGACTTCGTGTGTTTCGGGACGGATCTTTGCATAGTTGTCGCAGATTCCAGTGTTGCCCGCTGCTCGGAAAACCTCGATAAATGGACTCAACTCCTGCGGTATCGCCGCCAATAATCGAACCGCGCCCATTAGCCCCTGTGGCGGTGGCTGGAGCTGCGGCCGGCGACGAGGAAGGATCAGAGGAAGAGGCCACCGACACGCCGCGCACGAAAGCAGCCACTCGAAAATGGACCGACGATGAAGACGCGCTGTTGCAAAACGCTGTGAAAGCGCACGACGGGCGCAATTGGAAAGCAATCTCTGAAACCTTACCAGATCGCTCCGAGGTAATAGCCCCCTTCACGAAAAAAGAAAATGCATGTAGGAAGTGTGAGAAGTGTGAGGAGAAGAGGAATTGAGGTGGGGGTATGCCTGCTATTATCCTTCCCCGCGCTCAATTCCTTGCGTTCGGTGAGATCTGCTCTAGATTTGTCTACCACTCAATGCATGCTTTTACGAGTGCTTCGTCTCTCGTACACTCGTACCAAATGTCGTGAAGAGAATACGTAGCTTTCACTCCTGAGTTCAATGAATATGGGAGAGCTGAATGCGCATTTTATGTTCTGTTAGAATTTGCGATGTCTGTAGAAGAATGCAGGCCGCAAACGTTTCTCCCTTAAGCATATTTTCGGTTAGCGCTCTCTTCGTCCTGTTTTCGTTTCTTCATGTGTCTTCATGCACTACACTATCTCCCCCGCATGCAACCTATCATAGGTGCAATGTCTGCATCGCTGGCAAAAAGTTCTCGACCCCAACATTGTGAAAGGGCCTTGGACGGTGGCAGAAGACGATCGTTTGCGAGCTCTAGTCACTGATCTTGGCGCGAAAAGGTGCGGTATTGTATACATACGCGCATGCACGATAAAATCGCCGATGTCTTTTCATCATTACTCCCTTCGGTGTTTTTCTTGGCAGTATTTGCAGGAAAGCAAGGAACCTTTCCCCACGTCTTCTTTTTGTTGATTACTTTAATTCCTGAATCGCCATTTGCTGCTTGCCCATACTTTTGGCTATGCATTTGTTTTTTGTTTTAAAAGCTCGTTCTTCTTTCCACTGCCTATTTATCCCACTCAGGTGGGCAGCGATCGCGCAACAACTCCCAGGCCGCATCGCGAAGCAGTGCCGCGAGCGGTGGCACAACCACTTGAACCCCGAAATACGCAAGGGCCCTTTCTCGGCCGAAGAAGACAAGTCCATTTTGGAAGCGCTGGAGCTGCACGGGTCAAGGTGGGCCGAAATCGCGAAACTGCTGCCGGGACGTTCGGACAACGCGATTAAAAACCGCTGGAACTCGTCGATGAAGCACAAGATTGAGCGCTACTTCGCGGACAAGGTAGTGCACTTCCCATGTCTGTCTACCTTGTAAAAATCGTGGAAAAGGTAGAAAGTATTGTGCTGCCGCTTTCACACATTTTTTTTTAAATGTGAGTTCGTTTCTTTCATTTCTCTTTTCAAAAGGCTGTGGCCCGTTGTTCGGTATTCAACTTCACCTTCCTTTCTGCGGCCGTGTGGACAGATGGGTGGGGACGTCTCCGCTGCGGTGGCGCTCATAACCACTACCGTGCCACTGTCGACCGACGGTCGCAACAGCACTCCTTTAGGGCCAGGAGCTGCCACCTCTAGACCATCAGCTGAAAGCAGCAGGAGCAGCGCTCAAACTACCAACCCGCCGTCTTCAGCTGAACCTGCCGCCACTGCAGTCCCTGTAGAAGCGTCGACGTCCTCCTCGTCCTCGTCGTCGTCGTCTACCCCTAGTCTGTTGCCAGCGCTGCCAGCGACTGAGAAAGCATCGTCGCCTTCCCTTGGCGCTGCTCTCATTGCTGCTGTCAGTGGCACGAGCTCCGCCGTAGCCACCGAGAGTAGCACCTCTGTAGGCAGCAGCAGCAGCAGCAGCAGCACTGACAGCAGCAGCAGTAGCTCCACCACCAGCAGCGCAGCCACCCCCATGGCCGTAGCCCCTGCTGCTGGGTCGCCGAATGGAGGAGCGGAGCCAGCACAACAGCCGCTGCCCATGCCTTCTCCGCCGGCATCCGTGTCGACAACGCCATCATTAGCCCCCGACGCAGGCGCTGCCTTCGTTCCGCCTTCTTCTTCTTCGTCCGCAATTACCGCGCTTCCTGACAACAGCAGCAGCAGTAGCGTCCCTGTGAACAACGGCAACCAAACCCCGCACCACAGCGGCACCAGCGCGACCGCCGCGAGCAGCAGCAGCAGCAGCAGCGCCAGCTGCCACAGCGCGACCGTGGTGCGCTACAACTTCCAGGGCGACCTCGAGGGGACGCTGCACGCGGTCCGCTCCGATGGCCGCCGCGGCCGGCAAAGCTTAGGCGGCGCCCACGCGGGCGAGAACGGGGCTGGCGGCGTAGCGACGCCTCGGGGCCGCCGCAAGAGCACGAGCAGCGCGCCCTCCACCAAAAAGAGCGCGTCTGCTTCGGCTGCTTCGGCAACGGGCAAGCGTGCAGCAGCAGCAGCAGCAGCAGGGAGTGGCGACGCAGCTGCCAGAGCAGCAACAGACGGTGTTGGTGGCGTCGGCAGTGAGCTTGAATACGGAAGGAGCGCGTCTACGGGGAAGAGTGCAGTGAAAAGGCCGAGGTCTGCGGCCAAGTCGCCTGCCAGCGCTGCGCTTGAGAAAGGAGGCGCGTCAGGAGCAAGCAGCGGGTACGTCACAGCAGCGGAAAAGCGTCGCATTGCGGTGGCCACCGCGGCAGGAACTGCTACTAGCGGCGCAGCGTCCTCTTCTTCGGCCTCTTCGGTGCCAGCATCAGCCAAGAAGCGGCCTCGGGTGGCTGCAGCAGCAGGCAGCGGTGGTCGCCGCGGGCGGGGCAGCAGCAGTGGGGGCGGCGGCGCCATCGCTGCGTCAGGACTGGGCGGTGATTTCGACGACGAAGCGGGCTCGAACCTGGACGATGGCATCAGCTCTAGCAGTGGCGGTGGCGGCGGCAGTGGGCGCGGTGGAAGTGGTCGAAAGTCCTCCTTTGGGGGGGCACCGCACCCAAGCAGCGCGCAGTCAGCTTTCACCGCGTTTCCCTTGCGGTCCACTGGGGAGCACAGTGCAGTAGACGACGCTTCTTACGACGAGCCGTACAACGAGCATGATCGCAGCGGCATACACTCGCCCAGCCGCCGCCGCAGGAGCAGCAGCAGCAGCGCGCACTGCCCCGACAGCGGCGGCAGCGGCGGCACACGACGGCGCACGTCCAAACGCATACACGCGTCCCCGCACACGCAAGCGGTTTCGTCGGCGTTGCGGGGCCTCTCGGCCGCGGCGGGCACGCTCGAGGGCGTCCATTCCATGCTCGATGTGATGGATTCCTTGGCGGAAGCGTCCAACAATGCGGCAGCGGCGGACTCGCCCGCGGGCCGCCGGGCCTCCTCGGCCGCGGCGGCCGGTGCTCTGTCTTCCGCAGACCGCGCTGCGGCTTCCCTGTTGTCGTCGGCGGCGCGCAGCGGTGGTTTGGGGAGAGCGCCGCGCGCTGCAGTGAAGATCGTGCGCTCGCCTGAAGGCAACGGCAGCGGCAGCGGTAGCCTATCGTTCACGCGCGATTTGGAGGCCGAAGAAGGAGGTAGTGGTTTAAGCGGGGCAGGGCCACTGCCGAGCAGTCGGCGCATGCGGTACGAGCCGGGCACTGCAAGCGGGAGCAGCAGCAGCACGAGCCGCCGAATGCGGTCGGACAGCGAGTCTGCGAGCGAGTCTCTGCTCATGGCGGGTGTCCTGCTGGGGCTACGGTCGCCTAGTGTGTGTTCGGACGGCCCCGCGTCCCCTCAGGACGCCACTGTTGGAAGCAACAGCAACAGCAACAAGACGGTACCTGCGGCAACCAGTGGACTTACTAGTACTGCACCAACTTCATCGTCTGCATCGGCCGCCGGAGGAACAGAGGCCTCGCGACCGCGCCACGAATCCGTGGTGCCGCCTCGAGCATCTCCCGTCACTTTTGTGGCTAACGTAGCCGCCAACAGAGCTGAGGAAGAGCCACCGACGTCAGAGGGCAATGGGGATACGTCAGCCACACCGCAAGCAGCCCATGCATCTCCTGACTTACGCGAAGATGGCGCATTTACCCGATGATCCCTTGAGTGTTATATGGTAATGCGTAATGGAGAAGACTTTTAGCCTTGTATTGTTCTCGGTACCGATTTATCCATATTCTTTGTGTGATGGTGGTGGCTGCTAACTTCTAATTCCAAGTTCTTGATCACATGCAAATCCATTCGCCCGGTAAGATGAGAAATAGGAGGCAAAATCGGAGCGCAACTCATCGCTACGCGCAATGGGAAGCCGTGTGCAATTCAAAGATCTACAGTCGTATGTTGGGTGCTTCTCAGGGTGCTTCAGTAGGCTTGCTTACTTATTATGCTAATTCTGAATTACAGAATAAACGAATTAAACGCAAAAGGATTTAGATCGAGAGGGAAATTACGCCGCACTGGACATCGGGAGTGCGAATAGCTGCAACTTCCACAAAAACTATGCATTGTGCGGCACCCTCATCGGCTCAGCAGGCAGCACGGACACCTACTCGCACTGAATGCCGTTGCAGGTAACAATCGCTGCGAACTCGTTGAAATCGATGGAGGTGAAGGTGTTGTCTGAAAGCTTGTCTTGGGACGCAAAGAAAATCATGCGCTGCGCAGTCTCTTTCGAGACTTCGGGATTGGACATCAGAAGCGCGCTAGTCAGCTCTTCAGTTGAGATGTACCCTGAGTTATCTTTGTCCAGCGTTCTGAACGCGGCGCGCAATTTTCTCTTGGAAGGTATGGCTCTTTCTTCTGTTTCAAACCCTCCCAGTGACCTCCACATGAGCGTCGCTGACGACATGGATAGAGCCATCTCTTTCACTGGCATACCAACCACTAATTTTGCGGGGTACTCTGAATTGGCTTCTTCCCTACTATACCAAAAGAATTGGCCGAGAAGAGTTGAACAACCTATGATTCCAATGGAATGATTGATGAGCACTGGTAAGTCGCCTCCGAGTTGCGTCATCGTTGTGATGCCACGAATGGTTGACCCAAAGAGTCTCAAGAGAACTGTCCCACGTGACAGTTGGCCGGTGGATTTCCGGCGCATGTTAGTGCGAAATTGAGCGGAGTACGATGCAATGAGTAGCGGAGCGGTAAAGACCGAAAGAAACGGGAGACACTGATCGGGAATGTAAGCGAGGAAAAAGACGAATGCCACCAAAGCAACTATGTCGCGTGCAACGCGCAGTGTCGTCGAAAGCTTAGCTCCAGGCTTTGGAATCGTAAATTTGTGGAGGAGCCCAATGATGACAGCATTTTGAGCGAATAACACCATCAATTCTCCCCAAGCAGAAAAGGGGTGGCCGCGCCGAAAATGGTATGCGCTCTTTGTTAAGAACACCAAAGAATCACCGTAGTAAGCCGCTGGAGCTAGGCCTTGCACTGACCGTGATCGCAAGATGCGGCGAATTTGAGGGGCGTATTTGGCAACTGATATAGCAATCATGATGCCTCCTACTAATGAGGTCGCAATTGACGCAACACTCGGGGCAACAATGCTAGCAGGCAACAAAGCATTGCCAGGTCCTAAGGTCGACTTTAGAGCAACACCACCACCTCCCAAATCTAAACGGCCACGGTAGTATATGGGTCTTCTAGCATGTGAGTTTCCTTCGTTGACACTACATCCTCGTCCTCGAGCAGTCGATACGAAGCTTCGAGGAGACACAAAGGAAGTACAAGCTGGAATCAACGAGGCAATAGCCACTAGACCCACCACCAGCCTGCGCACTGCCATCGCCATCTTCAGACTTAGAAGTAAATCAAATATGCTTTCGTGTGTAGTTTAAGCTGTCGAAACTAGTTCGTGGTGTAGGTGAGTGCCGTGTCCTACTGAGCCATGTAGTTGCACTTTGCTGAAGTTCTCGCTCTTGTTACTTTCTCGTCATGGATGATTGATGACAGAAGGAACACTGCAATATTCGCGTGCGTTGAGTTCGTAGGTTTGCGTTTTTGACATAGGTCACATAATTTCCCGAATCCCGAATCCCGGAAGCCCGTCAAGTATGACAAGGCACGGCGAGTGCCTGTCCAAGGCACGGCGAGTGCCTGTGGCTGTGACAGGGAGACATCACAAGCAGCAAGAGAGCACTCGGATCTGTTCGTATAAGTAGAAATGGGCAATTTTAGGTGGCGTTCGATATCGAACTCGATCTCGAACTAATACAAACCCAAATGACACAGAAGCCAATGCTGCGGGCAGAAGTGGGAACGCGCGTGCGTTGCGCAAACAAAGCAAGTGCGGAGTGGTTCATGAGGGGGAGGGGCATTGGCCAAAATTCTCGTAAAAATTGCAAAAAGCGAGGCATTTGTGGGTAGCGCGCACTCCGCAGAAACAATAAAGAGGAAGGCGCGCGAGCGTAGCTCGTGACGTGCGGAACACGAAGTTCCATTGGCAGAAGTCAAAATTTGCCTTTCAGCGCGTAGGGCGCCTATTGTGCTGCCCCCGGGCCATGAGAGGCCCTGGCAGGGCAGGAACTCCTTCCTCGTCCGCAGAGTGGCAGTGAATAGAGAAGTCCCCCTCAAAATACAAACAGCAACGTGCTGGCGGGCCGCTTGTGGCCTAGCGGTCCGTCCCTATCATAGAGCTTGACCCATATATCTTCCATCAAACGCCACGGTCGCTACTCGTCGTCGTCTTTTCAGCGTGTTTCGAAACCCTCGCAAGGTCCTCCACCTTGAGACTAAGTCGTCTGCTATCTCTGGTAGGCCGCTAGTCTAGTCTAGTTAAATACTCTCCCAATAACAAAGAAAAACAAGCACACAGTAGTCACAGAGGCACCAAAAAAAGTACATGTGCTGCGACGCGTGTTTGTATCATGGGCAGATGGATTGGCATTTGCGTGTATGGCGCCGCCACTCAACCCCACAAGGAACGTAGCCTGATTTGAATTGTCTCCGAATCTCCTCGCTGTAGTACTAATTTAGGAGTGCTTTATCGGAATTCATTAGGGCACTCGCAAGAAAACCTGAAGTTAACTTAAAACTCCATTCTATTTTTTATGCCAGATCTAGGCTGGTGTAGTTTAGTTAATACACTCCCAATAACAAAGAAAAACAAGCACACAGTAGTCACAGAGGTACAAAAAAAAGTACATATGCTGCTTTTGTGCTGGCAAATTAGCTCCAGAAGGCCAATTTAGGCCCCACAACTAGCGTCTTTTCTCCGAACAAGCCGGTGGCACTGAGTTCTCGTTCGTATATCACGTCCCTATTTTTGCCCCTGCAGTGCATCGTCTGATAGAGGCGGCTGTATCTAGCATAGTATAATTTACTTAAAGATCCCTCAACCCAATAACAATGAAAACAAAGCAGTTCTAAGAACAGGGGCTGAAGTACATATCGCTTGAAATTTCATTGAAGGCCAAAACCCTCACACTCGCCAATTGCAACGCGAAGCAGCTTTTCGAGCTTTGCCTTGTCAGAGTACTCTGGCAGCAAAAGGGTGTTGAAGCAAGTGTGGGACGTGGGGAGATGGGCACTGTCAGGTCCACTGCGCTGGATTTTGAAGTTGAGCTTGCCAAGCCCTCCAATGGGCGCCTTCATGCTTCCCGTGACGAACATCAGCAGCTTCCGCTGCTCATCCATCTTGAACGATTCGAGCACGACCTGTTCGGTACAAATACAAAACATTACAATCGACGCAAGACGAACTTCACATGTGAAAGATTAACTACTCAAAAAAAAGAAAACCATCAAAAGTGATACGTGAATAATTCTAAAATCTTAAAAGCAGGAACTCTTCAAAGGCATTCACCTCCCAAAATATGGCAACAGTGGGGTGGTCTTTGTCGTAGCCGCCCTCGTAGGACGCCACTTCTCGGAGCGCTGACAAGTCAAGGTGCGGGACCCCCGCCACAATTGCTTCCAGATCCTCGGAGCTCATGAGCGACAGGGCCGTCGCGGCCGCCCCGTCCAAGACCCGCGCAAAACCTTTGGAGAAGGCGTTGAATTGGCTGGCCACGCTGGTTTCGAGGTACCACCGCACGTACGCTTCGACGTAAGCCCCGCGGTTCTGCCCGTTCACGGCCTTTTGCGCGCCGCCAGGAACCAATTCTGCGCGCGTTACTGCGCCAAAGGATTCCCATTCGACCTCGAAGGTGCGGCAGAAAACGTCTTCAACCTGTGGTCATTGCAAGGTCGAAAGGAAGAAAGCAGTAAAAAGCCCGCGTACAAAAGTGAAAAAATGAGTTGAAAGGATGAGAGAACTCGAAATCATGATTTATTCGAGGGAAAAGCTCCCGCAAACATAATCAGAACAGTCAATACCTGGTCTGCGGGCTCGAAGTCAAGGAGTTGCTGAAGGCCTTTCGCCAGTTGTGGGTCCAGCGCCGCCACGTCGTGCAGGTTGAGCCGCGGCGACGGCAAGAGCTTCTTGTACACCACCGGTGGAAAGTGCACGTCGAGGGTGACCCCGTTGTACAGCGCGAGGCCAATCAGCACGCCCACCATCCCAAACTCCACGTCGGCCCACGAGCAGTCCCGGCTGAACCAGTGCGCTTCGCCCAATTTGCCCGTGTCGACTCGCGCAAACATGCCGTACTGTTCCGAAAACAGCTGCTGAATCAGGAGCTGAAAGAATTCTTTGCGCACCCCACCCGCGTCCACGCCTTCCTCGTTGGCAAACGCCACTTTCAATTCCTTCCGCAAGTCGTTGGGGGCCGCCGAAGCGAGGCCGTTGAGCGCCGTTTGCAAGAGGTTGTCGCGGTGCACGTGCAGCACAAAGTACTGGGCGCTTGGAGGCGCAAAGCCAAAGATCGAGCCCATCATGGCCCCCTGCGCGGCGCGCGTCATGGCCATTTGCGCTTCCACCAAGAGCAGCTGGTGCTTGGTGTCGGCGCGCAACAAGAACGGAAACCGGCAAAAGAAGCCCAACGCGCGGCCGTTGCTGCTGTTGTTCGCCCCGTTGCTCCCTTGCTGCTGTTGCTGCTGCTGGGCAGCGCTGTGCCACTCGAGGTCCCACAGGAGCAGACCCTTGAAGAGCTGGTTTGGGGTGCCCGTAGGCATCACCACCGGCAAGTCGGACACCGCCGTGCTGTTGAGCTGCGACGAGCTGACCAGAGGCGCCCCGCGCTTGCTGGTGAACCACCCATTGACGGCGTCCAACAGCGACAAGACTTTGCAGGTGGCTTCGAGGTCAGCGACGGCTTGCCGCACCGCTACCGTGGGTGTGGGCGCGCCGGGAAGCTTGCACAGGGCAGCCGCGGCCGCGTAGTGTGCGTCCGGTCCCTGTAGGGCCGCTGGTGAGGCCCCCAGGGACGCCAAGAGAGGGCTCAGCGCCGCAAGTAGCGGAGCGGCCAGGCGGGCCACGAACAAGGCAGGCTGTGGGGCCACGTCAGCGATGATGGCGCGCAAGAGCTGCCGCCGCTCGAGCCCCCGGAGGGCGGCCAGGCTGCGCACCATTTTCAAGAAGGCCGGGCGCACCGGGCTCAAGCTCTGGCTCGAGGAGGTGGTCGCCGCTGCCAGCGGGCACATCCACAGGGCGAGCGCGGCGCGCAGCACGTCTGCCGACATGAGGCCTGGGGGGTCACGATCAGCAGTCGCACTGTTGCCACTACTGTTGGTGCTGGCACTGGCAGGATTTCCTGAAGCGGCTGCTTTAGCGGCCAACGCAGCCGCGTCTGCAGCGTCGGTGAGGCAAGCAGCAAGGTCCGCCGCAATGGCCGCAAAGCAATGGGCCAATCGGGAAGCGGCTTGGCGGCCCGTGTCTCCCGGCAAGCGCAGAATGGCCTTGTACATGTGCTCTACCCCGTGAGCGTCGAGCCCTACGCTCCACGCTGCGGTGTCAGGTAAGCTGCTGCTGCTACCTCCACTGCCGCTGCTGCTGCTACCACCAACAGCCAGCTCCGTCGCTGGAGGTGGAGGCGGCAGCGAAGATGAAGGTGAAGGCGAACTTGAAGGCGAAGGCGAAGAATCAGGAGGAGTTGGCTGCAGGGCTAGGCCAGCAAGTAGAGAAGCAGACCCCAGTGCTCGCCCTACTGCTTCCACGGCGCCAGCCGCGGCCGGGTCGGCAGCCGCTAGGAGCGCGTCCAGCTCGGCCCGATGGCCCGACCCGCCGGCTGCGCTGGTCACTCGATGGGCACCCCCCGCGGGCAAAGCCATGAAAAACGACCGCAGCAACAGCGGAGGCTCCGGCGACAGCGGCGGAGACGCATCTGCGGCCTTCTTCTCGTTCGCCTCCGAAGCGCTGTTTTCAAACGCAGTGGTCCGAGGATAACCACCAGCCACCACCGAGGAGGTGCGCGTCAACCCACCGCCTTCTACTGGCTTGGGTCTCGGCGGGTGCCGCCCGCGGCAGAGGGCTAAGCTTTGCGCACCGCCGGCGCGGAGCAAGACCGCACGCCGGTCTCCTGGGGCACCTCCTAAACCTGTCAGTGGCGTCCATGTGTCAACCACCAATGCTTCCGCAGCCGATGCAGATACATTCGTAGTAGTACTGCTGGTACTTTTGCTGTTGCCGCCGAGGAGCTGACCGCAATCGTTGGCGCCGCAGCCCAGTACAACACCGTTGCAGAGCCGCAGTAAAGAGTGAGCTGAGCCTGCAGCTACTTCTGCCACAACAGATGGCTGAGCGGGCGACGGTGCGTAGACTAAAGTGAGTGGGCTGACGTTGCTGCTATTGCCACTGCTATCAGCGCCACGGCCACTGCTACCGTTGCTGCCGCCCAAGCCAAGCTGCAGAGCTCGACCGCAGCCGTACACCACTCCATTGGCGGAAAGCAGCAAAGAGTGGCACTCTCCAAGCGCTGCTTGCACTAGCCGCACGGGCCGGCCGTAAGCATCCAGCGGTGTGGCCACAGGAGAGGGGCGCCAGAGCACATCTGCACTGCTCGCAGGACCATCAGGCAGAGCCCCGGTGTTTGTTGATGGAAGCCCACACTGGCCGCGCGAGTTTCGCCCCCACGCGATGGCTTCTCCACTGAGCGTGAGGGCCATCGCATGGCCAGCGCCAGCTGCAATTGCTTGCACCGCCACGCCTGCCAGTGCTAAGACACGCTTCGGGTCACTGCTTGCATTCGCTAGGGCAGCGTGCGTCTGGTCATGGTTGTCGCCGTTACCGTCATGACCGGCGAATGGACGCTTTTTGCCATGGCCTGTGCCTACAGGGTCGCCCCAGGAAAACACTTCAGCGTCGCTGGTGAGCGCAAGGGTGAAGTTGTCGCCGCACGCGATGGACACTGCTACTTTTGCCGAGAGCGCTGCGACAACCTTCGGTAGGCGAGGCAGCGTAGCGCTAGTGGTAGATCCGTCAGTACTCGCATGGCCGAGCTGCCCGAATTCATTCGTGCCAAAAGTGACTACGAGCCCTCGCTCTGTGACGACAGCGCTGTGCGTGAGGCCGCAGCTCCCAGCCACCACCCGGTGGGAAAAGAGGGCTTCCACGAGGGTGGGGCGCGCGATGATTGCTTCGCTGCGGCCCGGAAGCACCTGACCTTCCGCGTTGCTCCCACACGCGCGCACGTCGCCTGCTCGGCTCACCACTATCGAGTGGTACATAGAGGTGGCGAAGTCTGCAAATCCTGGTCGAT
>Ga0307982_1003458_pt1 | contig 12593 bp, 9 predicted proteins | sample OrgLakmetagen989_FD_201847 | JGI IMG/M metagenome (GOLD analysis project Ga0307982, IMG submission 201847) | Saline water microbial communities from Organic Lake, Antarctica - #989 | ecosystem: Environmental > Aquatic > Non-marine Saline and Alkaline > Saline | place: Antarctica: Organic Lake... | reverse complement strand
GTGGAAAAGTGGGTAAAGATGTAGGCTTGATCGAGGGCACCAGCGTGGGCAAAGGGGTAGGCGGGAAGGTGGGTAAGCTAGTAGGCTGGTTGGTGGGCACGATCGTTGGGAGCGGTGTAGGCGGGAAGGTTGGTACACTGGAAGGCAACTCGGAAGGAGACAGCGTCGGCAGCGGCGACGGGAGCGGAGTGGGGATAGATGGCGATGGCGTGGGCGACGGAGAAGGCTTCACGCTCGGCAGAGGAGTCGGCAACTGGGACGGTGGAAGCAGCGGGCTAAGAGTAGGGAAGTCGGTGGGTTGCTCGGAAGGTGAACTCGAGGGGGAGGGCGTGGGCTGCGGCGTAGGCTGTGGGCTGGGCACGTCGGTTCGAGTTGGCAGCGGAGAAGGCTTCGGAGAAGGGTCCGGAGACGGCTCTATTGTGGGCCGAGGCGACGGTTGCGGCACCGGCACTGGCGTAGGCACCGGGCTCGGGATTGGAATCGGCGCCCGGGATGGGTTGGGAGTGGGGGCGCCCGAGGGTATGAAGGTGATGGTGGGGGCTAGGGTAGGGCTGCAGGTGAAGCGGTCCGCACAGCACCGCACGTAGCGCAGCTCCGAGACGTGCGAACAGACGCTGTTAGCGGTGTATTCGCTGCACTGTAAGGAGCGAATTTTTGGAGGAAAAAAATGTAGAATAGAAAGAAAGGGGGTGAGAAGACAAGTATACATGCAAGAATGAAGAGAAGCAGCAGCACCAGAAGCCGATTTCACTTAAGTGGTCATGCAAACCACTTAGGGCACAGTCGCGGTTCGCTTCCATTGTGGACACTACAAAAACAAACATGTGCTTTGCTCCTTTTACCGGGTATTCGGGATTCACGCCGTCCAAATCGGTGTCGTCGTCCGAGCAAGCGCCGTTGGTGGCGCCCCAGACATCCGCAAAATGGGTCCCATTGCTGTCCTTTTCGTTGCCGAATTTGTCCAAAACGCCACAGGGCGTAGAGGTCCAAATCTGATAGGAGAAGAAGAAGAAATATGACGGATAGCCACATAAGTGTGCCAAAACGATTGGTGCACTTCTTTTGGTGGGTAAAATACTAGCTGCAGCAAGTGAAAGCTCGCGTGCAAGAAGAAAAAAGAGACGAGAGAGTGAAAGAGAGAGAGAAGAAGAAGAACATGAAGAAGAAGAAGAAGAAGGCGGGGATCAAGGTTCTGCACCTTTTTCACGTCGTAATTGCAGCCCGTTTTGAAAGCTTCGTCGCTTCGAAGCTCGGATTTGGTGCACAACCGCGCGCCCACGTCTTCGCACCAGTGGCTATCGTGACATGCACGCACAGGTGAACACACACCAAACAAGCAAAAAAGGGGAAAAATGGACGGGTGATGGCAAGGTACACGTAGCTGTGAAACGTAGGCATGTAGCAAAGAGCCATGTCAAATCCTGCCTTTTTGCTTGATTTTTCAAAGCTACTCTACTTCTGTTCTACAGTATTACCGAGCGGTACGAAAGTCCATGAGGCCTGAGCATTCATTCAACGGCGCCGCTTTAGAAGCGGCGCAAATGTGCTTCGAGTCCTTGTCCGATTCAGTGTCCCGCAAAGTGCTGGTCCATCCAAGCTCCGAGCAGCTTGAGACCTGACCAACACAAAAACAAACGCCCAAAAAACACAGCCCGTCAATCAACTCGTATCCAGTCGAGCCAAGACAGGCACAAAACGAAGGAGCGAATAAATACCCCATTGGTACTTCCCATGGGTGCAATGCGTGCAGGTTTAAACAACAAAACGAGGAATAAAGGCAGCGGAGCCAAGCGCGCGTTGCATTTTGCAAGGAAAGACACAAGTGCATATAAAAAGGCGAGAGGTTTGACGGATTACATAGGTTGCAGACATTAGTTGCAGGTCTTGTGTGTGAAAGAGCTCCAGATCGAGGAACAAAAGCGTACCGAGCACATTTGAAGAGACAGCGTTGGAGACGGTGTTGTCGACGGCGGAGGCGTGGGCGTTGGCACGTGCGTTGGGGGCGGAGTAGGGATCACCGTGGGCACTGGGGACGGGATCGAAGGGACAGGCGTGGGCAGAGGGCTAGGCAACAGTGTGGGCAATGAGCGAGGCACTGCCGTAGAGGCTAACGAAGGCGAAAGCGAAGGTCTGTTTACGAGACAAGTCGATGGAGCAGAAGAGGAATACCGCGTCCCATTGGAAGGGACAAAGGAAAACGAATCCGAGGTGGTTATTGCAATGGACAAAGGAATGTGCTGCCATCAACAGGTACACGAAGAAGCTCAAGTGAAGAAAGTCAACGAGACGTACATGCAGCCCGCTCTAAGCAGCGCTATGTTATCAACGCAAAGTACCCAATAGCAAGCGGCAACTTACAATTGAGCAAAAGCAGGAGCAGCGGAGAAGAGGCATAGCGACCCAACGAGAATGTCGCGCCATCTGATTACACCGCGCCCGTTCGGCGCGCCAGCACTAGTAGAAGAAAAGCACGCCATCAGCTTCTTCCACGAGCGCAAATAAGCTATATTCTACAATAACAAAACCAGATGAATTATACTTATAGTTCAGGAGTCCGCATTCATTCGAGCGTTGCCTGCTCTCGAAGGCTGTTGCTCATGGTTCGGTTTCTCTTCACTTCTCGACCAATAATGATCGAGCAACAAGATCTCAACCACTGGTCGAACGTCATGTTGAACGAATGCTCTAATACAGTATGGCGTCATGAATAATTGCCGGACCAGATGACCAGGCGACTGCGACCACAGATAGTACTGTAGACACGAAGGTGGACAGGTAGCCTAACTCGAAGTTCACAATAGACACACCACAGATGACGTGGGGTAGGGCGCTGGAGAATGCGCTTGCCAGTAAAGGCATTTCCAAGGAATTTAAGGAGTGGATTGCCATTGCGAAGGATAGGCCGAAATGGAGACAGCAGACGACTCACTCCAAACCAAAACCTCCTGATGCCTGATGGCTGATGGACAACTTGAGAGTATATGGTCACATATTCCTTGTGCAAAAAAGGGGCACTCAGCCCAGTCAGACCTGTTCTGAAGGTTACACTTTTCCTGCTGCATTGTACAGGGTTGTTTATTTGTATTTGGGGAGTATTAATTAGACTAGACTAGACGTCAAACCTGTTCTGAAGGTTACACTTTTCCTGCTGCATTGTACAGGGTTGTTTATTTGTATTTGGGGAGTATTAATTAGACTAGACATGGAAGTTCTCTTCGTCGGAGCCATTGGGAATTTCCAGGGCATGACTTCATCTATTTAATTAAGGCCGAATGTGTTTCGTTATAATGATATAACGCCCCAAGTGGCCGATTGCGGTTGCGGTGTGCGGTGGGTATTTCGGGGGCGCCGGCTAAGATTGGCCCTTAGTACATATGCAGATGCCACTGGCTAATCTAATGAAAGAACTGGGATTTCAATGAAACCACTGACCAAAAGAGAAGGCCTGGTCAAGTGGGCCAGTTTGGACCGCCCACCGCCCACCACTTCCATGGCCACTCTGGCACTCTGACCTGTGCGCTTGATAGGGCATTCTTTCTAGTCTAAGTTCCTTTGAATTTGGAGAGTCTTCTTCGTCAAAGGATGAGTTTGGGTACTTTCAGAGTGTGATAAGATAAAAGATAATCCCATGTGTTTTTTTCGACTCCAGTCCTCAGTTCATATGCCATGTGGACACCCATAATTAATATTATGCCAAAATATACCGAATTCCCTTTCTGCCTGTTAGCTGTTAGCCTTCTATTTCCGGTCCCTCGGGGCCTGTGTGAAAATCGTCAAATCAGGTCATCTTCCGCCTACGTAGATGTGACGTAGATTTACCTATCCTCATCAATTCTATTTGCAAAGAAATTGCACAATAAGGACATAGCCAGAGGCCTATGAAAACTCAAGTGGAAGTCTCACTGGGAAAACTCACCCCATGTACCCTCAACGGCCATCGGGCTGCTAGGAAGCTTCGACTGGCACCCTCCTCGGAGCTATCCAGTCTCGCGTCTTCGTGCAGGAGCTATCCAGCCTCAGGGCATGTGAAACATTCCCTGATATCTCTAAGCACCTGCTAGCTATTTGAGCGCCGCAATCCACCACATTCCATATCATTGGCATCTTGTATGCTTTCGTGTACACTGTAGGCCGTCTTGAGGCTCTCAGTGGGCACAAAGAATTCCTGAATCTTGCGTCGTTTGACCTTGGTAGCCTTCCATACTTAATGTAGTCGTACATTTTGAGCACCACAATTTGAAGCAGAAGCAGCCAGATCGGGCGGCTTGATGGAAACGAGGAGGAAGAGGGGTTTGTGTGTGTGTTCATTTCTTTTGGTGTTTGAAAGAGGCGCGGCTCTGTGCGTACGGTACGACGCAGAGACCAACGACTTCTTGCAGAGAAAGACGACAAATCTGTAATTTTTCAGCTTCTTGTACTATCAATTCTACAGAGGAATCCTCTCCAAAGTATGCATCGAATGGGTCTCCCTTGGAGCAAACTCCAGCAAACTGAGCATCGTATATGTCCTTTAGTAAATCGAGACTGACTTCGCCCATTGAATCTACCAAAATGCCAATGTTTTCGTAAAGCTTCGAAGGGTCAATTTGAGCCTCCCCCAACACCACCTTCCTATCGTAGTAGGTGCTCGGCTCAATTTCAGGAATCGACTGCGACGCTAGCACGATGAGAGTCGAACCTCTATGTTCAAGACGACACGCCCCAGCTTTTTCGATTTGATCCAGGGCAATCTTCATCTTATAATGGCGGCCGAAAAATGAGCAGAATGTTCGGTTTTGAGCATCCGTGGCAAAGCATGAATCGTACAACTGTTTTAGCCGGTCTGCTCGAACTTCTTTTACAGTTGTGAGCAATGTTCTCATATTTTCAAATAGCTCATTCATATCTGGATCAGTAGCTGATTGTTGGACTTCATCTTGATTCATAAGCGATCCAAGTCGTTGTTCGAAACGATTTCGGTTATTTCCGTTTCCAAGTAACGATGATGTTCCCACCACTTCAGCTTGGAAACGAAACTCCGCTCTACCTGCATCTCGCATATGACTTTGCTCAGGCCATTGGTGCATTTCATAATTTTTGTTGAGGTTGTTAAGATGAGATTCATCTAGAACTTGAGCACCCACTCGGTCAAGGACCGATGCGGGTCGCTGTCCTAACCGCTGTTGCATAGGTACACTTTTCGCACTCTTTTCAGCAGTGACATAAAGTTCAGTTCCTCTCATCACCAGTTGGCATGCACCAGATCTTTCTGCAAATTGTAGCACTTCTTTTGCATCTGCGCCTGGAAAAAACGATTGGAAGCTCCTCAAAGAATCCTTGAAGTACGTATTGTAATCTGATTCAAATTGATTCGCCGGAATCTCTCCGCCAAAAGCTGCAACCAATCTTGCAATGTTTGTCATCAATTCATTAACAAACTTCTGATGCAGTGGCGGCAATTCATTCTTGGCACATTTCGACGGCGGTGCTTCTGGGTTCTGATCAAGGACTACATCTTGTCCAACCGGTGCATTTCGAGGTTGCACCTCATATTTGCGTTTTTTCCTACTTTGGGTATCTATAGCATCAATATCTGACCAAAAAAACTGTGCACTTACAGACGCTTTAGGGCTGGCTGAAGGCAAATGCATCTGAAAGGTTCCAGCGGTGGCAGCCTCTTGAGTAGCTGAAGTACGTTTGAAATCTCGTGGCGATGACTGAAGAGGCGTTTGGACTACCAAAGATTGTACAGGAGATTGCAGCACAGACTTATTTGATAAAGCTGGTTTCTTATCTGCACTGCAAATATCTGTATCAGAGCCTTTTATAGCCGGCGAAGATTTGGCAAACTCAACGCTACGTGCAGCCGGTACCCTTAGAGCAGCTTTCGATTGGTGATGAGTCAGCTTATCGGGTCCATATTCGCTACATGACGTCCTCGATCCTGGCGTGTCCGACAGCGGAGACCCTGGCGGCGTTGTGGATAATTCATAAGGCAGATTTCTCAAGACGATCTGATCTCTCCGTGATGTTTGGGCATGCTTTTGAATGTAAAAAGTTTCTGGGAACGTCTTCACGATATCTTCGATTGAGATGCCTACAGGTAGAGTCCCTATCGAATGCGTAGGACGCATAGCAGCTTCCGCTAACATACGTTTTCGAGGAAGCCCGTTTAAATAGTTTTTTAATGTGTCGATGTACTTTAACATCTGCTCTTTTTTATGGTTTGAGATGTCGGGCGCAATATTCGTCAACCTTGGAGTAACGTCGCAGTCTACGCTACCACCGAAGTCGCTAGAATTTACAGTGTTTGTTGCTGTAGAAATCGGACAAGTGTTGGAAAGAGAAGCGGTAGTATCGATATTATCAATGCCGTTCGCGTTTGACGATGAATCGATTGGCTGGTTGCTGCTTTGCGACAGCAGCACCCGCGGTTGCAGTCGGCTAGGACTTGGAGAACCTAAAGGCGGCTGTGGCAACGAAGCATCAGGCGGCAACTGCTTCGGGCAAGGGGTGTGGGCTGTAACCGTGCTAGCAAAATCGACTGACGGAGGGGTCGCACGTTCGGCCAAGGAAGATAACTTTGGGTCGGTTTTTGGTTCGCATGAGCGCGCTAGTTCGCTTCTTCGTAAGCTCAAATTTTCGGCCGCTAACAGTTTGAATTCATTAACCCAAAAGTCAACTTCGTGGGACTTGCATTCCTCATTCTTTTTGAATTTAGCGCACTCAGAAATAGAGTTCGCAAGTTCGCTACGTAATCGAGCGCAGGTCTGCCTCAAATTACCAAACTCCTCTGCAATATACTGGGTGTTTGCAGACATTTGCCTTTTCTCCTCTTCAAGGCGCCGCTTGACCTCAAGGGCTTCATCGCGTTCCAGTGCAATTATGCGCGCTTCAGCAGAAAATTTTAAGATAGTCAATGACAATTCGTTTTCAAGGCGTGCCTTCTCATCCTGCAGGTTCCCTGTCAAGGTTTTCAAGGAGTCTTCAGCATCTAGCGCAGCCTTTGACGAAGTTGACGCCTCGTGTGACAGGCGTTCAATTTCTGATTGGAAGTTTTGATACGCAGTAATCAATGCGACGAACCCCAGGTGAGGTGCTGGCAACTTGTCTTTGTGTAATGACTTTTCGCTATTGCAGAGCAAACAAGGAAAGAACTTGATACGGTTTGCGATTGCCTCTTGCTTTGCAGCATGAAAACTATTGATGCACTTTCGGCAGGCAGTTTGGCCGCAGCAGGGCGCTGTAATGGGCGCTCGCTCCGCTTTTAAAAGATCAGTTACATCAAATGGGTCGTAACAAATATGGCATAAGAAGTTATCTTCCCAAGCTCGGCGTTGAGATCTGTCCATGATAGGACCCACCGCAGCCACCGTCTTGGCCAGCGGTGAGCAGACAAAAAGCTATCCAGACGCTTGGCGCGTAACGATTGCTATGAATAATAGATGGCGTACAGTTTACATATGCGCATACAAGTCTATAGCTAGCCTTCAAATTCGACCTCTACAGATAGCCAGGCCCAGCGTCACACTTGATAAAAGGACGATAAGTAGTAGACCGTCGGTACTCACCGAAATCACTACTATCTGTAGCTACGGGCTGACTCGTTCCAACCAGAAGTTCTGCATTTTCTGGAAAATTCTTCACTTCGGTTTGTGAGACAGCCATGGAAAGCTAGCTTCCTCGCAAGCTTTTGACAAATGATGAGTGGCTCTCATCGCGATGCAGGCTTTCTAGAATGATCTAATGCATCGTCGACGATTATTTCGAGCACTGCCTGACGTGCTGCGAGCAGGCTTTTGTGAAGAGGCGTAGCTTCGGTCTCCATCTGGTGTGCATTCACCGAGGTTGATCACTAGGACAATTCTTTAATGCGGTAGCGCTCGGCTCTCCAAATGAGTGCATTTCAATAGTTTGGAATAATTATATCTATCATATGATTACCAGAAGCGCAGTTCGTCAAATAGCACTAGGATTGGGCTTTGGAATCGGTGTTGATAACTTATGTGTGACCGGGTAAATCATGGTCTTGAGGGGAGAAACAAATCGTAACTCAACAACACTTACAGAATAAGACATTTCCATCCAATTGTCGATTTATATTCTCATCTTCTATAAATCAAGCAAGAAAACAGCTTCAATGGGTCACATGGTGCCGAGTTAGAGCTTGTCAAAGTGAAGAGGCTACGAGAACCCTCACGGCCGCGTGGGCTGTGGAACAGCTGAAATGGCCGATGACATATGCCCTTTTGGATGCTTGTGCATTCAAAGTCACCAGATTTCTTCGTCTTTATGCAGGAGATACCTTCACCTATGATTTTGATTGATGTGCGCGTCACGATTTCAAAAGTGCCTCCAAAGGTGCCCCCCCCCCCCCCTGCAGTACCGAGACCGCGACGATCGTGGCCCCCAAAAGGGAAAATTCACAGCTCAAGTCTGCGGACAGAATAAGAAAGTACGAGTATATCAATAATCTTGTGTACCTGTAATATAACGTAACTTACAGGCAGTTCCGGGTAATAAGGGCGAGGGAATTTGGCTTCAGCCCTTGTTCTCTTAGCTCATCCCTTATTTTTCAGCTTGGAACCCTTTTTTTCTTATCAGGTTTCAAGAGGAATATGCACCGAGATGAGCAGCGACGGTGTCTATCTGAAGATGATACCCTTGTTCTCTTAGCTAAATGTACCGAATTTGAACCCTCATTTAAACGTGACAATCTCTTATCACTCGGGACTACCTGTACTTACAGTTTCTTACAGACGACTTCACGTGCACGGTGGTGGCGTGGCGAGTACGACGTATCTGTACCACTGTACCTGTAGCAAGTGATTTGACACAGGCCCCAAGGGGCCGGAATAAGAAGGCTAAACATTTCGACAGAGAACTCAAAGCAGCTTATACTATGAAGTGGTTTCGTTGTTGGTTTAGGTTTAGCCATTCATTTGATAAGCGCAAGAACAAACAACTCGCTTCCTTGTGTCTTGTGTTGTTAGCCCCGTGTCCTGCATGATGGCACTAATATACTTCGCCTTTCCGGAGTTTCGGTAAATATCCCAGCGGCTCCAACTGCCACATTCCGCATTTTACACTCGCCGGGATGCTGACGCCAAATGCTCACTTGCTCACTTCATAACTTCAAGGCGCAGCTGCGCAGTGTCGTTGCATTAAATCAAATTACTACGAATGCCGAATGCGTTCCTCAAGACGGCGAATCTTTTTCACTCTCCTTTCAGTTTCTAAGTCTGGAATTTCGAAGCCTAGGGTGGGGTGTCTTGCGTACGGCACGTTGCGTTGGCAATTGATAATGCGCTCCTGAGACACGAGAAAGCAAAAGTTAAGCCGACGAAGACAAAGAGGACAAATTTTGCAACAGTGGTGAATGAAGAAACAAGGCACTTGAACTTGGAGTGAGCAGGAAAATGGGCTTTCTCGAAGCTGCTCAAAGTTCAAATGAGAAGTAATGCTTCGAAAAACAGGTAAATCATACAACTCTGATACTACTTCGAAAATCGGTTTCCACTCCTACGTGCACTTCCCTTTCTCACCTATAGTTGCCTACTTTTCTTCTATTCGAGATCAATCATAGTACATAATTTACGTCTTACCACTTGGGCGTATAACGGGCTCGTTGGAATCTCATGGTGTATATGCCATGGTGGCCATTCCAAGGGCTTCAGAAAAGCTGCCTTTCCGTTCTTGTGGATTATAGCAGGGCGACTTGAGGGGGGCAACATAAGATGGCGAAAGTGAGTCGGAATACGGTCAAGGACACGATTCCTTACAGTCTCAACACCTTCGTGAGGGGACATGTAGGTCAAATGCCCAATGCCATGAATCTCCACGTCCCAATTGTCTGAATCTTCTTCTTTTTTCGCTGCCCTGTTCTGCTTTCGTTTACGATTGGCTTCGCGCGTTAAACTGAACACTACTACTTGAATCCATTTCGAATTGGCTGGTATTATCCTCGATTCATGGTAATCTACAATCTCCAGGGCCGTCTTTGCGATAGGAGGTTGCGAATTGATGGGGTCGTAGTAGGCCATGTTAAGGGGCGATCGCGCAATCTGTATGACAGGAGTATCTTCAGGTAAAGTGCACACCACGCGCATCCGGTGCACCTAGATTAGAACCACGAGAGGAGTGCAAGTTGCTGAGGTGAAGGTTGGGAACAGATTCACCTCTTTTTGTGAAAAGAATCCTACCAATACACTCCTTCCTCGATTAATATGTTGATACATCGAGGGAAAGAAGAGAAGAGAAGGAATTTGCGTGGGAGCTCATTGATGTGAGTGAGCATGTCTATGAAGGCACCTCATTGAGTCGAATGCGGTAACCTAGAGGCACCCGAAGCAATCGCCGTGCCGACTCCATGATCTCTCTTGCAGTCGACTCTCGAGGCAGCAAAAATGTAACACTGCATGTCCCCCTCACAGGATCGAATTTGGTTAACACACGCTCGCCACCGTCTACTTCTCGGGTTCTCGACAAGTAGTCATCATTCTGATCGTCATCAACATTCCATGGCATGAGCAGTGGTGGAGAGTGAAGCTCGCTATTACTACTACTGCTGCTACTACTGCTGCTCCCATTCCTTTCTGCAGCCTCAGCACCACCATGATGGCTTAAAGGAGGAATTACAATAGGCGGGCTGGGCCATAGACGTGCCACATTATCGGTGGGAACATCAGAAGGCGTGCCAAGGTCCTTGTCATCTGCACAGGTGCCGGCTACCCACGCCCAATGATGGTGCGCCACCTAAAATAGCAAATTGCATTGAAGGGATGTAAAAAGAAGAAGCCAGAGAGAGGGATACTAAAGACAGATATGACTTGCATGATAAATGAATTACCTCAAGTTCCACAGCAATGTTGTCTTGTAGTTCCAGAATACCGTAAGGGGTCACTTCATAGAAGAGCACTCCGTTGCTACCGTACTTCTTAGCCCCCTCTAGCTTCAGCTCAAGGCCTTCAAAAGCTTTCACGTTCAAAGAATACCCGGAAATGTTGAACGGGGAATCGAACGGTTGTGGGGTGTCAACGTCACATTTCACTGCCCATAATCTCAACTTAAAAGGTTCACTGAAGCCGATGGCACGAGCAACAGCAGCGAGCACCTGTGATAAGTGGTAGCAGAACGTGGTATTACTCTGTTGTGGTTGTGGTGTCTTACGGTACTCTGCGATAACGAGGTCTTGATCAATGATGGTGCCATCGAACTCGGAAATTTGCACGAGGATAAGAACAACACGCTTCCCCCCCCCCCCCCCATCCAACTCACTTGTTCTGTGGTCATCAGCGAAGACAACTCCAGCTCGAAGCCTCCTGTGACTCCCAGATCGAAGCCGCCTTGGCCATCTGGTGCTCCCTGTTTTTGCTCTGCTGCTGGCGCTGACGATGCACTACTACTAGTAGTAGGAGGTGCATTGGCTCATATCATCATGGCCTCTCGTATCAACAGGTGCAGCACATGGCAACGGCAACAACGAGGACGGAATTACTCGAGGCTCCTCGGAGGACAAGGGATAAAAGCGAAGTATGCGACGATGCACGCGATACTTGAAGTAATCCTCCGCCTGGTTATGGAGAGAAAGCAAGATGTGTGGTGCAAGCAATATAAACCGAGAATGAGGAAAAAAAGTGGTAAATATCTCCTAAACACAAAACCTTTTAAACCTTTCATCAATCCCTCACCTTCCGAGGTAGCGCCATGATAGCTCCTGGCGCCGGCAATGTGACAAAACCATTGCTATTCTGGTCGCTATTTCTTTCTTCCTCTGCCTCTTCTAAGACACCTTCGTCGTCATCTATGAGCATAAATATCGTTGTGACGTCCCGTTGTTTTTGGCAGCAAATAATGTCTCCGTCATCCAATTCGCATGCTATTAAAGATCCTTTGTAAAGAGACTGCACATCGTCAAACTTAACCAATTCAACCAAGCGAAGCAATGGGAATCCTTCTCGTCCACCTAAAATCCCGTATTCTTCTCGTCCGAGGAGTAAGGCAGCGCAAAGCTGTGGCATCACTTGCGTCGCAATGGCATCTAGACGCACCAGCGCAGATCCCAGAAATACCAATTCGCGTTCATTGTACGACCGAGTACCACTTCCCGGCAGCAAAAATCCGCCTTCACCATGCCCGTCACCACCATGCATTGCACGCACATAGTAGTCCGGGTTGTAAAACTTTACAAATATCAAACCATGCGTAGGACTGAGGTCGTAACCCGCGAATTTATGCGCCACTTCGGCCATCTCCTCATCGTGGCGCTGAGGATCATAGAGCTCTTCTTCGCGGCTTGTTGTGATTGCTCGATATGAAGCGCCAGTCGAGTGGTTGTCATTTCTCCCCGTGATCACAGCTGCCACCGAAGTAGAGTGTGCTGTAGCTACTAAATTGGGAAGGTTACATAGAGGGTTCGGTGGAAAGGGCTGCAGACTAGTGAAGGACGCATTTGGATTGAGCTCCACTTGTGCCCCGCTAGATGATTTCTCGGGCAGGACCTGAGGTTGACATTTGGTAGTAGGTGGTGAATAGAAGGCGCAAAACAACATAAAGAGCGTATCACAAGATAGTGAGATGAATATACAGTGAAGATGGTGAGATGAATAGGTAAG
>Ga0307982_1003457_pt1 | contig 12596 bp, 10 predicted proteins | sample OrgLakmetagen989_FD_201847 | JGI IMG/M metagenome (GOLD analysis project Ga0307982, IMG submission 201847) | Saline water microbial communities from Organic Lake, Antarctica - #989 | ecosystem: Environmental > Aquatic > Non-marine Saline and Alkaline > Saline | place: Antarctica: Organic Lake... | reverse complement strand
CGTACTTCTGCCCACTTTGCTGTCGCCAGGTCTCGAAAAGCGCTCAGCCGTTGGGTTTTCCGTCGCTGCGCAACGAAGCCAGGCAAGTGTGGGCGGATTTATTGGGGAGAGTGGAGGTCAAAGACGGTGGCTCCCTCGTGGCCGAGGCCACAGCTGCTATGATGGCGGGCAGCACGAGCACCAGTAGCAGCGGTGAGAGTAGCGTAGTTGACATGGGAGACGATGGTTTGACCGAGAAGCATTTGGTGACGTTTTACACGGGCCTGTGGCGGGCCCTGACTTTTCCCAGGAGAATCGATGAAATCGACGCCAACGGAAAACAGGTAATGTTGGTTTGGATGGGGGTGGATGAGAAAATGTGTGCTTTGTGCTGCTTGGTTCAATGTCTCTCCGTTGTATAGCTTGTTACTTGAACTTTGTACCGCTTCCACTTCCTTCTTGAACGACGCATCCTGTTTCTTGCGCTTGCTTTCACTCAAACCGGCACTCGATAGGTGCACTACTCCCCCTACGCGCGCGGCGGAGGGGTTCACCCTGGCCCTTTGGTCACGGACAACGGGTTTTGGGACACCTTTCGCACGGTTTACCCCCTCATGGGCCTACTGTACCCCGACTTGCTGGGAGACATCATACAAGGGTGGCTCAACGCGTACAAGGAGGGCGGCTGGATTCCCGGGTGGGCCAGTCCCGGGTACCGAGAGTCCATGGTGAGTGTGATGCACGAGAGATGAGATGAGAGTGGAGAGGCGCGAGTGGTTGTATCTAATATAGTGACGTCTCTGTTTTTTTCTTTTGGGCGCGTGAAGGGGTAGCATGAATGTGGCGATAACTGAGAGACATGGCTTTCGCTTGCACGCATGAGTCCCAGATCGGATCTATCTACGCCTTTTCTCATTTCCCATTTTTCTCCCCGATGCCTCTTCCATACTTTCCTGCAAAAGGTGGGCACCTATGGGGATGTGGTTGTCGCCGATGCGATCATCAAGCAAGTGCCGGGGTTTGAGGTCTCCACAGCCTGGGAAGCCATACGGAAAGACTCTTACGCCGAGGACCCGAGCGGGCATGACGGCGTTGGAAAAGCGGGCTTGAGGCATTATGACGAGCACCAGTACATTCCCAGCGATGTTGGGGTGTCGGAAATGGTGAGGAAGAAGACTTGTAGAAAAGGAAAAGAAAAAGAAAAGAGGGCACGGTGGTGATGCCGATGATGGCGCTATTACATTTTAGGTTTGCAATTTTATCATGAGAGTACAGTGCTCGTGGCATGCTGCATCTGTTACATAAGCCTGCCTATTTCCGGTGAATCATATGTTTTGATGTTTATCCCCTCTTCAATATTATCGTCTCAGGTGAGCCGCTCTTTGGACTTTGCGTTTGCTGACGTGGCGGTTGCTAACGCGGCAGACTCTCTTGCGAGCCGAGCGACTACGCCACACGCCAAAGCGCGATTTGAGCAAGGTATATACTAGGATGATTGCTCGCACACCGTTAAAATCACTTCTTTCTGCGATTACTACTACAGGCCTATTTTTATACACTCCCCGCTCTGCCTCGGTATGCCCACTTCGATTTAAGCTCGCCCGTAAATAATACAAAAAATCACAAAACCAATGCGTGTGTCTATTTCTTTTAACTTTTTTTTTATGAATCTTGTAGACCGAGACCACTTGCGTAGCCGCGGCTTGGCGGTGCAGCGGAACTTGTTCGACCAATCCACGGGCTTGATGCGCCCCAAGAACCGCAACGGGCAATTCGACCACAACTTCTTGCCCCACCGCTGGGGCGGAGCCTATACCGAGGGTAGCGCGTGGCACCATTCGTTTCCTCCCTATGCGATCCAGGAGCTGGCAAAAATTCACGGCGGAAAGGTGAGGAGCAGCGCTCCTCGTCGGTCCTAATTCAGAAGCGGAACTCTTCCTTTATTGGCACGAAGGCTTTACACTGCTTTGTGATCTTCGCCTCTTTATTCCTCTGTTCATCTCGCATACTTTCTTCTTCTGTTGCCGCGTGTATTGTGAGGAATTCTTACTTTCGATTCTCACTAATCATTCAAATAGGCCAACCTATTGCGCAAGTTGCACGAGATGCTGGAAACACCGGGCACCTTCAACGTCGGCGGCTATGGCCAAGAAATCCACGAAATGACTGAAATGCGCGCGGTAGCGATGGGCCAGTACGGGCACAACAATCAACCGGCGCACCACTTCTTGTACCTCTTTGCCTTACTCGGAGAACACGACACGACAGCTCGGACGGTGCGTTAAAAAAAAAAACACACACACACACATTAATTGTTTCTACTCTGAATTTGTTTGAGCTCCTTCTGGTGCTGGTTGAATTTACACTTCCTTACTACTGCAACCTCACATGCATGCACGCTTACACTTTGAACACGCCTCTTCTACACTGAACAACTTCACACAGGTGCGGCGTATCATGAACCATGCCTACGGCCCGGACTTCTACGCTGGCGACGAGGACAACGGCGAAATGGGAAGTTGGTTCGTGTTGAGCGCGCTGGGCCTTTATTCGACGGCCCCAGGGGCTGCCTCAGAATATGTGCTAGGGACCCCCTTGTTCAAACACGTATCGATTCACTTGCCGCCTTTGCCAGCTGCCATGGAGCTTGGGCGCCCTTCGAGGCCGGCTCGCACGGTAAGCAAACCTCTTCTTTCGTTCAAAGCTGTGAATTTACCTGAGCCAGGACCTTCCTCATTCTTCACCTCTCTCTCTATTGGACACATACCCGATCCTAAGTATATCGGTACACCCACGCCATCACTAACAACCCATTATCGATACCAGGTGGACATCGTTGGCCTCGGCACCGGCGAATCTCATTACTCGGTGCGCGAAATGCTTTGGAACGGCAAACCCATCGACTCGCCCGTGCTCTTAGACAGCGTGCTTCAGGAGGGCGGCACTTTGCGGTTTGTGATGGCCAATGAGCCGAGCCCCATGCTAGCTTTCGACCCCAGAGCCACCACTTCCTCCATCGCCTTGCCAAAGATGACCTTAGGATCGGCAGCAGCAGCTGCTAGCAGCAGTAGCGGCAGCAGCAGCAGTGGTGATAGTAGTGCTAGTGACGTCATGGCTGTAGAAGCGCTGTTAGCGGCCAAAGAATCCGAACTGGAAGCTCTGAAGCGGTCCAGCACGAGTTTACAGGGAAGTTTGCACGAGCAGCTGGACACTTACAGTGGTGCGGCCGACCGAGCGCAGGTACTTACGTTGCGCTCGTCTTGATGTTGTTGTCTTTGCATTGCGCCTCTTCTCATTCTTCGGGTTGCTTCCAAGTACATTGCATAAGTATAAATGCTTGTTTTCGTCACCATCGTCATCAATTCACAGGCGGAAGTGGCGGCTGTGCGCGCAGAGCTAGAAGCCGAACGACTGAGCCACACCACTGACGCGGCGAGCCTTCAGAAGGCCGTCCAGGAACAGGCGTCAGAAATTTCGGCTCTTGAGGGGCAAATCAGTGCCTTGACCAAGCAGCATCACTTGGCCCAGCAACAGCAACAACAGGAGCTGTCGCAGCCACAACAACCTTCAGCGGCTGCGTCTTCGGTGGCTGCGGCGTCGGATGTGGCGGCTACTGCAGCTGAGGTGTCGTCGTTGAAAGCCGCCCTCGAGCTGGAAGTGAAAGAGCACAAGCGCTCGGCGCTGCTTCTGAACATGCTCGAAGACCACGTGAAAAGAAGCAACGCGCTTCAGGAAGCACTTCTTGCGAACCCAAATGACTCTGCCAGTAACGGAGCTGCAGGTGCTGCAGGAACACCATTACAGCTCGAGCGGCCAGTGACATCCTTTGCAACGGCCAAGAATGCCCAGGGTGCATACTCATCATCTTCTTCATGGCTGTATGTCAGTGGGATTGGCTTTTGCGTTGCGTTGTGCGCTTGGGCTCTCGCTACTTTCGGCGCACAGCAAGCACGCGCGTTTGGGCGCCGCTCCAAGCACTCGACGCACATCGTTTGATGATGGGTCTGTGCGAAAAAGGGGAAGCGGCGATGAAAAATTAAAGGGGGGCGGATGTGGCTTGTGGGAAATCGAATTGGGCGAAATTAGTGCTTGGCGTCATCTCCCACCTTCAATATAGCTCATAGCTCAGTGAAAAGGGAAGGGGCACTCCCGATTCAATTGGCAAACGCTATACGCAAAGTGGTTATGGCCAATACATACAGCCAGTTGCAGGTGATAAGAAAGCAGGAAAACGGCCAACCCCCTCGTTTTCCGCGTGAGCCCCCCTCAGTTTCTTAGGCAACTAGCAGACAGGCAGGGCAGAAAGGCCCTCGTTTCTAGAAACCAGAGCCAAAACCCCAACCCCTCAGTTTCTTTAAAAATCACTAAATTTTAACCCTCAATTTCTTAACGTGAGTGTTTCTTTTCATCCGCAACTGGCTGTAATACATCAATAAAGGGCCGGATTTCAGAAGTAAAATTTCTTTGGCTGCCAGCTGCCAGTGCCAGTTAGCAGTTAGACGTATGCTTCCATACTCATAGTGGGCGGGTTGTTGGATTGTTGGTGCCAAACAAGTGGCTGGACTGTATCTTGCCATCTTGTAACCTCTTTCTAGAGATATGCTTTTTCTGAGCCCATTTCCAGAGGGAGGGGGGGGGGGGGGCTGACTAACAGGCGGGGTACCAACTGTAGTCCTTTGTCTGTAGTCCGTAGTCGGCGGCATCTAAGTCCGATTAGATTAGATTGGATTAGATTAGATTAGATTAGATTAGATTAGATTAGATTAGAATAGATTAGATTAGATTAGATTAGATTAGATTAGAATATACTCCCCCAATTGCAAAAAAACAAAAACAGATAGTATAAAGCTGCGTTTTGATGAATCCTCCAGAACAACTCTGACTGGGCTGAGTGCCCTTTTGCATAATACAGTGGACACCTTTACTTTCACGAACCCTGCAGGATCAATTAGTCTATCGGAAGAAGTCCGGAGATCAGAAGATCGGCTTTTATCTTTTACTACTTAAAGACTTACAGACTTACAGATCAGATATGAGATATGTCGACGTGTCTATTGACGCATTTAGTCTAGGTCAATTGAGTGACATAGTTTTGATGCTGTAATGACTACAGAGAGGTACACAGCATTACAGATAGCGAGGATGTGAAGATGATACCTTTGCTATTAGCCTAACCCAAGCTGAAACCTAAAACCAAGTGTAGATAGATACCCTTCTACGGTGATAAGTCTGTGGTCTGAGGTAAACTTAGATACAAAGCTGTAGGCTCGCTCCCTACCTAAAGCTAGTCTCTAGCTAGCTAAGTATTTGTAGTCTATGTTTATCTATCTGCAGCTATAGCGTCTTTTTGAATCAAATATACTAGCTATCCACAGATGTTTTCATTACTAAGTATATTTGAATTAAAATTGGTCTCTCAGGCCAAGGATATCGCTATACCAACACAGCCAACCGCCAACCCTTGAAGAATCAAGAGTACGCGCACCAGCCAAACCATCTAGTGAATGCCCCACTCGTCCCTCATAGTAGGTGCTCACAGGGATGCCAAGGACATTGAGGGCCGCACAGCGCTCATGAGGGCTTCGACCAACGGTTGCATCGATACTGTGATTCACCTCCTAGATGCAGGTGCTGATAGAGACCTGAAGGACATTCATGGGCGCACTGCGCTCCATGCAGCTGTGATCAACAAGAACGCAGCAACCGTGGTATCACTCATCCAGGCTGGTGCAGATACGAGCATCACAGATTCAAATGGCGCTACTTCCCTAGACTTGGCCACTGATGAGACCTGCCTCGAGATTCTCGTGCACCATGCCGCTATCCTTGCTACTATCGTTGACGATCCAGTCGTTCTGGCCACATCTGTTCTAGCGCATTGTTGTATTCTATCAGCTTCGAGGGAGTTGCAAACGGCAACGACAACGCTGCCTCTGCGTAGACATCACCTTCAACCGTCCTTCTTGTGGGCTCCACCCGCTGCCCGCGCTGCAGTCGTTGCTTGGGCACGAGATGCTTTCATCGCCCAGGTTGCGGCCACAACTCAGCCCTTTGTGGAGTTACCAGATGACTGCGCCGGTGATATCTTGGATTTTATCGAGATGGCGATGGCGCGCACAGATGCGTTGCACATTGTAATAAATTGCTCGTCATCAGAGGCGCACGCTTGGGTACGTGATGTGGTCACAGCAGCGTTCACTGCTGCAATCGCAGCAGAGGCAACGGCGAAGCTGACGCCGGCTTCTGAAAGGGGTGACTGGGTGAGTGTGCAGGATTACCTTGCGAAGGGCGCCGACATTGACACTCAGAGTGAACAGCTTGGCTACACTGCGCTCATGTGTGCCTCGGAAAATGGCCACACTGCAATTGTGCAGATACTTCTAGAAGCAGGCGCTGACAAGGACGCTAAAAATATCTATGGTTGCACAGCACTCATGTATGCCTCGGAAAATGGTCACATCACAGTTGTGCAGCTCCTTTTAAGGGCAGGTGCTGACAAGGACGTCAAGAATACTTATGGTTGCACCGCGCTCATTGCCTCGGCCTCTAGTGAAGCCGCGGTTGTGCGGCTTCTCCTAGACGCAGGTGCTAGAAAGGACGTGCAGGACATTGAGGGCCGCACAGCGCTCATAATGGCCTCACAAGATGGTTGCACCGCAGTTGTAAAAATCCTACTGGAAGCAGGCGCTAACAAGGACGCCAGAAACAAGAAGGGCTTTACAGCACTCATGAGCGCCTCGGCTGGCGGTTTCACCGCGATTGTGCAGCTCCTTCTAGATGCAAGCGCTGACAAAGATTCCAAGGACTGGAATGGCAATACGGCTTTGGACATCGCCAAAAGCAAAGGCAACTTTGAAGTGGCGGTCCTCCTTGAGTCCCCCCGATGTCCATAATAAGAAAATCTCAGGGGATGTGCTAATTAGCCCAGTGCATTTTCGACTCAATTTGCTGCGCCTCCCATGGACATATTAGTAATGGAAAACGGAATAACGCACTACACTGCCCAATAATCCCTCAAGAGTTCAAGTATGGCCTGATTATCCGTGAGCATGAACCCCGTTTTGCGTCTTGAGACTAATTTAGGACTTCGAGCTGGGACTGGGACTTGGACTATTGCTAGGGTGCTATGCGCGCTGCGAATCATGCGAATCATTAACTATAAGGTACCCCATACCGGAAACTTTAGTGCCTTATCTCCCAGTGGCCATTGGCTCACATAAGCCCATGTGTTTGGGGAGTAGGAGGCGCCTAAGTGACTTGGTGTTCAAACCCAAGTGCGACTGGCAGCTGGCAGTTCCGGATATCCTGAGGGGCTCAGTACTTAGAACTTAAAACCCAGTAGCAGCTTCGGTGGTGTGAGACCGCATACAATCGGCGATTTCGAACTCGCCTCTTTCTGTTTCGCCAGCTCTTGAGTTGCACTGCACGGCACGGTCTAGGCTTACAATGTAGTGAAACCAATAACTCGGCAAGTAAAGCACGTCGCCAGGGCCGATTATCACTTCTGCAGCTTGGGCCTTTCGAGATAGAAAAATGTGAAGGGTAAATAAAGCATATGCAAATAAGCGTCAGGACAAGGGCTGCAAGGAAAATGATGAGAAAGATCGTGGAGAATGAGGAGGAGATTGATGCACCTGGCAGAATGGCTTGTCTCTTCTCGTAGCTCGTTCGCTCGAATCTGCCCAGTCAAAAGACGCATGCCGCCCCGAAGGCTTTTTATATTTGTTGTCGTAGTCGATGGGACACACGATTGAGGTGCACATATAAGTCACAAAAGGCATAGGTGTGATAAGCGGAATAGAAGCCACGGTTCAGGAACAGTTACGTGTACTACGAAGTACTCGGATCAAAGCCTATCTCAAGCGGTTAGACATCAAAGCATGGAAGCTCAGTAAGATTTGAATAAAAATACAAGTCTCTTCTAGCTTCCCTCTCTCGAAGTCCAAATTGGCCCGAGTTCTCTGCTGGAAATGAAATTAAATGTGTACCAGATCGTGGGCGAGAAGCTCAAGGGATGAGCACGCTTCCGGCGCTAATATAATATATCGCTTGTGGCCCCTGACCATGGCGATGAAGTTTTGGCCGTGATCGTAATGTGCCGCCTACGCAACAATATTGACAGCAACAAACACAAAAACCGTTCAAGAGGAAGACCCACCAAAAAAAACGCGTCGTGCACGCACAACAACAACAACAATTTGTGCATGCGCACCCCTGACGAAATGGAAGAATCGTAACAGGAAAAGAATGGCCACCCACTGGAGAAGCTCAAATCAAACAACGGCGGCCACCGTCACGACATGCTCAAAGAAAAATACAAATAATACGTTTTTGCTTTCAATAAACACGTGCACCTACTCATGCTCATCTCTTCACCTGCACCACGCCACGCATCCCAAAGCGGCAGTTGATGCCGTGGAATGATTCTGGGTAGTTCACCCGGAAGTTTAAGCGGTCGTCCCGGAAAAAGGGAAGGGACTCTACTACCCATGCAGTCATGGCGCCCATGCCTACAAGTCCACAAAAGATAGAAGTAAGCACCTGCAGGCTGCGCTCAATCTCACAAAAAGACAAAAGGGTGTAAATATTTAAAAAAGTCTCAACTCTACTCAGCGAACCTGCTGATATGGTGAGGTACAGTTTGTCTCCGACACTTGAGCCGCTTTGCTCTCTTCTTCTGCTACTAATGCTTCCACCACTGCTGCTAATAGCTGCTCCTAAACCCATAGAGTGGTCAGCAGCTTTTGCCACTTTTTCGAACTCGGCATAGGTCATGTCTACGGCCTTTAACAAGAAAGTAAAAGCAATATGAAAACAGAAGCACATGTATACATGAGCTATAGCAGTCTCACAAGAACCATGACAGTATAAACACGAAAAAAAAATTGTAAACAAGAGAAACTTTCGCACTCAACTTTTGCGATTATCATGCATCTCGGAGAGATATGAAATGCAGGAAATCACAGCAAATACGGCAACTGAGCGCAGGGATAATATCTTTCACATGCTTGAGCATTTGCACACCAACGCCCATAAACGCACCTCTTGCGGCGCTGCCCAGCCACTATTACGATCGCTTGAGCCCCGAAGACTTTGCTTGCGATACAATCCCCGAGGCTGTTTGTAGTACAAAAAGTGGCCCTGGCGCATGGACCTAAGGTACAGAAAGTTAGGTTTTCGTAAGCATGAGAGATATGAATGAAAAGTAAATCCCTTGGCAGAAATAACACCTACTATTAAAGTTCACGGTGCTGCTCTCTCCGCAGCACTCTCAGGCGTGTGCAATATTGGCGGTGGATTGCACTACAGGCACCTCTTCCTCTTTGAATCGGAGAGAATATCGTAAATTTCTTATTTGTCACGACTCACCGCTCTACTTTGTAAGTGCCTCGGCCCATGGTGGCAAAGCTAGCGCGCAAGAATGCGTCGGTCCAGGCCTTGCTGGCTTCGTCGAGTTTGGGCACGCCACGCAGCACGAACGGTAACTGAATCGCAGGCACAAGAATCAATTAAAAGAACGGCCCAGTAATCGAAAGAAGCATTGCAGCTAGATTTACGGGCGGAAAGAACTCTTGAAGAGTCAACAGTATACCCACTTGATTACATTACCTCCGCCTCTCGGTATTGCGTAGCTAGAGCTAATTCTGCTGGCACATTGAAATTGAACCGAGGCAAAGGATCGCTTGCTTGAGTCCATTGGTTTGGTGGTATGGAGTCATTGGGGGACCAGGCGTCGAGGAGGCTGCACAAGGGCTGGTAGGCCGGCTCGCGAGCGGGCAGCGCACATGTAGGCCAAGGACCACAAAACTTGCTTCGGTTTGAAGCCTGAAGTGCTAGTGGCAGCGGTGGCTCGCTGAGAGCATCCGTACGCCGGTCTAGGTCTAGCTGCGCGGACGCAAACGAAGGACTGCCTGGATGCCAGTCTCCAGGAAAGCCCAAGTCGTCACCAGCTGTGCGCGAAACTGACCCACTAGCGCTGCCGCCTTGGAGCTGGCTTAACGCGAGCCCAATAGCACCTACGAAGAGAGCTACTACACCTAGAAGGAGCATGAGCACGCAACGGCCTTTGGCACCGCCCGTGTGGGCAGGTGAAGTGCGGCGTCGATTGTTCATGGTGATACCACCACGGTAGCGACTCTATTAGCTAGTAAGCCTAATGGGAACCTAGTGAAAAGGGTGAATCGGCTAGGACAGCAACTAAAGTAGTCCTGTACTAGAAAAGAATAGTTAGTTTATTACGCTTGTTCGATGGTATTCACTATAGGGCATGTGCTCGATCTAGCTAGCTAGAGCATTGCTCCCAAGCCTCATAACTTACTGTAGCTTCAGAGTTTCGAGCTCGGGGCTCGGGGCCTCGGGGCGGGGATCGGTCGGATGTCTATTATGACGTGACGCCTAAATGACACCCCACCCTGTAAAGAGACCAACGCCTCGTCCTGCCCTTCCCTCGCGGGAGGCGCAGATGTAAGTAAAAGTGATGCCACCCATATATGTATCCCATTTCAAGATCAAGATTTCGGCATGCGGCGTAGAGCAGCATAGAAGGCACCTGAGCCACCTTTCAAAAGAAGCCTAACATTAACACAACAGCGAACTGGGCTCTTCTTAGAACTGCCTCGTCTGTATTTCTCCGTGTCCACCCAAACTTAAGTTCTCCATTTTGTTGAGAGCACCCCTGACATTAAGGGGCTTGCGCGACGACACACCAGCAACTGGCTTCACCTTGGACGATCCAGCCTGCGTAATGAAAATCCCGCCAACATCGCCGTTGTCGTCGTCGTCATCTCCGTCGTCGATCTGGGTCATGAAGAACGCGCCTCCTCCGCCGCCGCCATTTTTGGCCTTAGTAGCTGCAGGCACCGCACTTTTGGCGGGCGAACTAGCTTTCGCAGGGGACATGACTTCAACCACGACGTCCGGCATGGTCGTAAGTTTCGGCAAGGGCGTAGCTTCTGGCGCTGCGCCTCTTTGCACTGCCTTTTTCAAGTTGGTTTTCGGCTTCGATGCAGGCGATGCAGTCGCCTGTGTGGTCAGCGCAATGAAGGAAAATTGAAAACACGAAAATTTTTGGTAAGTCAACGTGTATGTGCGCACGATGCATACATCGATCAAGTCTCTAGCACGAGCGTGTCAAACTCCATATTTTAATACGATAATTTTTTTCATTCCCAGCAAATACCGTCTCTTCTCTCCATGATCATTCCCTGTTCTCTGTGTCTTGAGCAATACAGCACCTTGAGTTGTTTTAGAAAAGCTTCAGCTTCGTTTCTCGTCGCTGCTGCTTCCTTCGCCGCTTGTCGAAATTCCCGTGCTACTGCGTTGCCTGGCTTACTGCTGCGGCCTCCACCTTTGCGTAAAGCCGCCTTTCGGGCCGCGCCGGGCACGAGCTGAGGTCCCTTTGCTGCGGCTGCAGTGGCAGCTTCTGCCTTCTCCGCAGCGTCTTTCTCCTTGGCAGCAGCCCGAGCTTTCGCGCCTCCTCCCTTGCGACCCAGCCGCACTTTCTTTGTCGGAGCATTACCACCTACCGCGTCAGAGCGATTCGAGGAAGACGGATTTGCGCTCCAGGCATACTTAGTCGGTGGCGGTAATGGGTTTGAATTGCCAAAATCACTCCGGCCGTCAATGCCGCCGCCGCGCCGCTGTTGGTTGCGTGGCTCTGCAATGGGGCCTAAGCGAACTTTCACGAGGCCACGTTGAGCTCCTGCTTGCTTGCCTGCACCACCGCCGCCACTGCGCCGATGCTTCAACTCCCACTGCGGTGGGGCGCTTTTGGGTGCATCCGCGGTGGACAGAGGCTGCCGAAGCTTAGTCGACTTCCCTGCCTTCATGCTAGGAATCACAGGCTTGCGCCGGTCCACCGAGGCTCTGCGCCGCCTGTTGTTGCTGGGCGTCTCTAAGGTAGCTGCCGCAGCAGGAAAAGGCGGTTCGGGTGGCGAAAACCCGTAACGGCCGTCGACGTCTAAGGTCGCAGCGCCGTGAGCTTGAGCTCCTCCTCTTCTTTGACTGCTAGCGTTGCCGTCACGGCTACTGGGTGACAGCACGCCTGCTTGTTCAAGCTCTAACCGCTTGCGAGCACGTCGAGCGCGGTCCTGTGCTACTCGTGCGAACATCTCTTCGTCGGTCATAATTCCCTCACCAGCACCAGGGACATTGCTACTACCGTTAAGGTTACCGACTGCACTTCGGTCGTGGCTAGTAGGGCTATCGTGCACCATTTCTGCGAGTGATTCCTGCCATCTGTTGGCCCAATCGATGCTGTTTGTCGTAGAGGCCGCCACACCTACTGCGCCTTGCGCGTTGGCTCCAGACTCCTCCACCAATGACACCATCGCGCCAACAGCGCTCCCAGGAGGAGGCTGCCGAGCCCCCAAGCTCTTGCTTCGAAGCGGCGGTGGTGGCTTGCTTGACCCTGAAAGAGAAGAAGCGTTAGCAGCTGCAGCACTAGACTTCCGCGCAGGCAGCGGTGGTGGTGGAAAAGTGCGCTGCTGCGCTGGTGGCAGTTCTGCTCGCTGGTGAAGCGGTCGCTTATTCAGACGGTCGAGCTTACGTTTGCCGGCTTCAAATTCGCTTTTAGCCTTATTCAATTACACACAGGGCACGAGTTTAGCAAAGTTTGA